>Ga0207705_10000323_pt1 | contig 43471 bp, 33 predicted proteins | sample KBSC13metaG_FD_184314 | JGI IMG/M metagenome (GOLD analysis project Ga0207705, IMG submission 184314) | Corn rhizosphere microbial communities from Kellogg Biological Station, Michigan, USA - KBS C1-3 metaG (SPAdes) (version 2) | ecosystem: Host-associated > Plants > Roots > Rhizosphere > Soil ... | reverse complement strand
CGGCACGGGCGAAGCCGTCCCACTCGGCGAGATCACCGAGCAGCATTTCGATGCGACCTTCAACCTGAATACGCGCGGCACGCTGTTCACGGTTCAGAAGGCGTTGCCACTGTTCAAGGATGGCGGCTCGATCTTCATGACCGGGTCCGTTGCTTCGATGAAAGGCTTTCCCGGTTACAGCGTCTATGCGGCGAGCAAGGCGACGCTGCACGCATTCGCGCGCGGATGGCTCAACGAACTCAAGGGCAGGAATATCCGGGTGAACGTGCTGCATCCGGGGCCGATCGCCACGCCGATGCAGGACCAGGTTCTCACCGCGGAAGCAAAGCAGATGTTCGAATCCCTGATCCCGCGGGGAAAGATGGGCCGCCCTGAGGAAATTGCGGCGGCCGCGCTGTTTCTCGCGTCAGACGATTCAAGCTTCGTGAACGGCGTGGAACTGTCTGTCGATGGCGGCTTCTCCGCCATCTGAAGCGCCGCAAATCCCTATCAACACCAATCGGAGAAATATCATGCGTTATGCCATTGTCGGATTCGGCCCGGTGGGCCAGGCCCTCGCCCACGCCTTCGCCCGTAAAAACATCGAGGTGGCCGTGGCGAGCCGCCGGCCGCCAGAGGCGTTGGCGCCACAGACTCAGGCGATTGGCCCCACGGTCGTCGCCAAGTCGCTGCGGGATGCACTCGAAGCCGACACGATCTTCCTGGCGGTCCCGTTCGGCGAACATCGCGCGGTTGCGAAGGCCCTGCCGAGCTGGAAAGGCAAGACAATCATCGACGCGACGAACGCGTTTGGAGTTCCCCTTGATGAGCTGGGCGATCTCCCCTCCTCCGCCGTCATCGCGAAGGCGCTCACCGGCGCCAGGCTCGTCAAAGGCTTCAATCATCTGATTGCGGCCACCCTGGCTGCCGATCCGATCGTCGAGGGCGGCCACCGGGTTGTCTTTCTGTCGAGCGACGACGAAGACGCGGTCGCTCCCGTGGCGGCCTTGGCCAAACAACTCGGGTTCGCACCCGTCAAGCTGGGAAAGCTCAACGAGGGTGGCGCGCTCGTGCATGCGCGCGGCCGCATTTGGGGCCCGCTCATCTTCCAGGATTTGTTCAAGAAAGAGCAGTGATCGGCGCCGAGAACCGGCCGCGCGGGAGATGAAATAACGTGCATATCGAACTCAAGGGCCGCAAGTTGTTCCCAAGGGGATACGAGGGAACACGGGAGGGAACACGGCGACACGATACCCATTACGCCACTTGCTCACTTCGTTTCGATATCTGGAATATGTATCGTGTCGCCGCATTCTCTAACGGTAGTTTGGATGACTGAAGCCGCTCACGCCGGACGCTCACGGGTACTCAGCTTCTGGCTCAGCATCGCCCTGACCATGGCCGTGAGCGTCATCGGCGGCCTTGCGACCGCTCACAGCGTCGACAGCTGGTACGCGGGGCTGAACAAGCCGTCGTTCAACCCGCCGAACTGGGTTTTCGCGCCAGTCTGGACCATGCTCTATATCCTGATGGCGATCGCCGCCTGGCGCATCTACCTCGGGCCGGAGAGCCGGTCCCGGCGAGCCGCGCTCGCACTCTACGGCGTGCAGCTGGCGCTGAACCTCGGCTGGTCCCTGATCTTCTTCGGGCTGCGCTCGCCGTTTCCGGCCCTGCTGGAACTCGCCCTGCTGCTGATTATTATCGTTGGGACAGCAATCTTGTTCTGGCGCCTCGATCGGCCGGCGGGTCTGTTGCTGGTTCCCTACGCGCTTTGGAGCACCTTCGCTTTCGCCCTGAACCTGGAAATCTGGCGGCTCAATCCGCTGAGATGAAACGGCTAATCGTGACGAACAAGAATACGGCGACACGATACCCATTACGCCAAAACTTGCTCACTTCGTCTTGATATCTGGAATAGGTATCGTGTCGCCGCATTCATCAAATTTGGGGGGAAAAGTAGAATTTCGGAGGAAGATCACGCGCCTTTGGCGAGCCACGTGTTCAAAACTTCCAAATGAATTCCAAAGTCTCGATCTTCATCGTGGCCACCTTTGTGAATAATGCCCACAACGCAGTTATTTTGATCGAGCAAAGGGCCACCAGACATTCCCTTCGCCAACTTTTGCGTCACTTCGATCAGCTGAACAGCATGCCTAATCGGAAAGGAGCCCACCTTTCCTTCTCGAACATTGAGGCCATCACCAAAACCGAATGTCGGATAGCCTACCGCCGTTAACTCTTGACCCAACGACATAGCCTTGCCAGAGCGCTCAAGCTCAAAAAATTCGGTGGCTGGAATGGAAGGCTTGAGAAGTGCAACATCGCGATGCTTGTCTCGTCTTAATACCGTGGCTTTAAACTTATTTGTGGGCTTACTGGGATGATATATCTCCACTTCATCGACATCTCCGACACTGTGCGCGGCAGTCACTAAGCCTGCGCTTTTTAGGAAGAAGCAACTGCTCTGATTCATTGCTCCGTTTTCGGAATATTCGACAACCCAAACTGCACGATCGCGAACTTGTAAAGGTGTTGGCGTGACCTCAATCTTGTGATCGGGAAAGCTGGCGTTGAACCGGATCGCCATGGCACGAAACACCGGGTCGGATCGTCCTCGGATATAGCCAAGCCAAGATATCTTACCTTCAAGGTGTGCACTCAGTTCGGACTTGCCATGTAGAGAGCTTTCGAATTTTGATTGCGCGCCTTTACTACCCAACTTTTCTACTGAATAAAGCGCCGCCCGAATATTTCGAACATAGCGACGATCCACATTCAGCAACTCGTTTATCTTGAGCCCCGTTACCATCCGTCGCGAAGACCTATCCGCATAATGCGCCTTGTCGGAATTTATCGTGAACCCATTGGAACTGAAGATGTTGCGTAATGCGGGCGCGAGAAGATCAGGAGCAAAGTGTCCCGGAGAGGGGACAGCGGCTTCGAACAGCGCCGCCAGAGGCTGATAGCTGGAGAACGTAAGATCGTCCGCATAACGAGTGTAGATGCAGCGCGATTTTTTCGCGAAAGTAATCAGCTCCTTGTCAAGCCGGAAGCAGATCATGTTGGAAAGAACGGGGCTAGTTGGCGCGCCTTGTGGCAGTCGCGCTCCATAGCAGCACAATCTGGCAATGATGGCTGCCACGCGGCTGTCAATGCCGAGTGACGTAAGAACGCCGACAACGCGCCTTTCGGTAATTGAGGGGAAGAAGTCCTTAAGATCGAGATTAATTACAAATCGCTTGCGCAAATGTGCTTCCGCGTTGGTCTTTACGGACTTTCCGGTAACGAAGCCGTGGACCGGATTGCGGACGCGATAGAGACGGTCCAGCAGCAGAGCAATTTTGCGCTGTAAATGCTTTAGACGTTCATCCGGCGCATCGATGACCCGGGTCTTGTTCTTTCCCTTGGCGATCTCAAACTGGTGATACATACGACCTCGGAACCACCAGATCTTTTTCATCTCCTTGGGCGATAGTTTGAGGTAGGCGAGCAAAGCCGCTTCATTTGCCAGCTCGGGAATTATTGGAGTACGGAGCACAGGAACGGCGAAGAAGAACGGCGGCACGAGGTCTTCCCTCCAATCACGCCAAGTGTCGCGTCATCGAATTGGCGCGCACGATATAGATAGACATTAACTCTTACGCCGCAGTTGCTACAGCGCGCATGCGAGGGGAAGACCTCGTGTGAGAATGTCTATCAGATTGCTTTAAAGTTGGAAATAGAGGGAAATAGAACCACAGGATATCTATTACTCAGCACCAGTGAGAGAATACGGGAATACGGCGACGGACGGGAATACGGCAACAGGATACCTATCGTTACTCCTCTCAATCGCGGCCTACCCCTCCACCTTCCCAATCATCTCCACTCGCGCCACGTGCCGCCCGCCTTCGAACTGCGCGCTCAGAAACGCATCCACGATATCGAGCGCCAGGCCTTCGCCCACCACGCGCGCGCCGAGGGCGAGCATGTTGGCGTCGTTGTGCTGGCGGATCATGCGGGCGGAGTATGTGTCGGCGCAGACGCCGCAGCGGATGCCCTTCACCTTGTTCGCCGCCATCATGATGCCCTGCCCGGTGCCGCACAGGATGATGCCGAACCGGCAATCGCCGGAGGCGACGCGCCGCGCCGCCGCTTCGCCCTGCGCGGGATAGTGCGTGCTCTCCGGCGTCGTCGGTCCGATGTCCACCGCCTCCCAGCCGCGCGCCGCGATATGCGCGGCGATGGCTTGCCGAAGCGCGATGGCGGCGTGATCGCTGGAGAGGACGATGCGGTTGTTGCCTGCCATGACGAAGTCGCCCCGTTGCCCGCAAGCAATCTGGCCGCTCGGCCGAGTCGGATCAACGCGCCCGCCTCGCCGCGCCGGGCTTGACGCCCGCCGCAAATGTTCTTATTTTGTTCTATTCAGGATTTTCGCCAAACGCGCCGAAAACGCGTTCCGGCAAACGGGAGAATTGCGTCTTCCCCGAAAAAAGGAGGGGGAGAGAGGGAGGGGGGTAGATGCAAAACGTGAAAACGACTGCTCGACACCTCTTCCGGCCACAAGATGTTGTGAGATTGCAAAACACGAGGAGGAAAAATCGACATTCAATTCGGCATTGCGCCTCGCTTGGGCTCGGCGCGTTCGCCGCTCAATTTGGTCCACTGGACCAAATTGCCGTTGAACGGCGAGGCCGTTCAACGTCGCGGCTCACTCCCACTCGATCGTGCCCGGCGGCTTGCTCGTGATGTCGTACACCACGCGGTTCACGCCGCGCACTTCGTTGACGATGCGGGTGGAGACGCGGGCGAGGAACGCGTGCTCGAAGGGATAGTAGTCCGCCGTCATGCCATCGCTGGAGGTGACGGCGCGCAGGGCGAGCACATAATCATAAGTGCGGCCGTCGCCCATCACGCCCACGGTGCGCACGGGCAGCAGCACGGCGAAGGCCTGCCAGATCTTGTCGTAAAGGCCCGCGCGGCGGATCTCGTCGAGATAGACGGTGTCGGCCATGCGCAGGATCGCGAGCTTCTCGCGCGTGATCTCGCCCGGCACGCGGATGGCGAGGCCCGGCCCCGGGAACGGGTGACGTCCCACGAACGTCTCCGGCAAGCCCAGCTCGCGGCCCAGCGCGCGCACTTCGTCCTTGAAGAGTTCGCGCAACGGTTCGACCAGCTTCATCTTCATGCGCTCGGGCAAGCCGCCGACATTGTGATGCGACTTGATGGTGACGGAGGGCCCGCCCGTCGCGCTGACGCTTTCGATGACGTCGGGATAGAGCGTGCCTTGTGCGAGGAATTCCGCGCCGCCGATCTGGTGGGCGTGCCTGTCGAACACGTCGATGAAGGTGGCGCCGATGATCTTGCGCTTCTGCTCCGGATCGCTGATGCCTTCGAGACGGCCGAGGAAAAGATCGGCGGCCTCCGCGTGGATCAGCGGGATGTTGTAGTGCCCCTTGAACAGCGAGACGACTTCATCCGCCTCGCCCGCGCGCATCAAGCCGGTGTCCACGAAGATGCAGGTGAGCTGATCGCCGATCGCTTCGTGGATGAGCACCGCGGCGACGGAAGAGTCCACGCCGCCGGAAAGTCCGCAAATCACCTTGCTCTTGCCCACCTGCGCGCGGATCTTCTCAATCTCCCGCTGGCGGAAGGCATGCATGTTCCACTCGGGTTTGATGCCGGCGATGTTGATGACGAAGTTCTTGTACATCTCCGCGCCGCGCGGCGTGTGCACGACTTCGGGGTGGAACTGGATTCCGTAGAGCTTGCGCTTCTCGTCCGCGATCACGGCATAGGGCGAATGTTCGGATGTCGCGACGACGGCGAATCCCGGCGGCATGGCGGTGATCTTGTCGCCGTGGTTCATCCACACCGGCTCCATGTCGCCGATATTGCCGAGGCCAGCGAGCAGCGGAGAGTTCTTCTCGATCTTGATGTCGCTGCGGCCGAATTCGCGGTGATGGCCGCCTTCGACCTTGCCGCCGAGTTGTTCGGCCATCGCCATCTCGCCATAGCAGATGCCGAGAACGGGAACGCCCATATCGAACACGCGCTGCGGCGCGCGCGGCGCACCCGGCTCCATCACGCTCGCCGGACCACCCGAAAGGATGATCGCGCGCGGTGGCGGATCGGTTTTCAAAGCCTCTTCGGCTTTCTGAAAGGGGACGATTTCGCAGTACACGCCGGCTTCGCGCACCCGGCGCGCGATGAGCTGGGTAACCTGCGATCCGAAGTCGATAACGAGGACGGGAGCGGTCATGGCGGGATTTACCTGAGGGGCTCACCCCAAGTCCAGCGAAACGGATGCCGCAGCAAATCCTGCACAGCTTCTATGCAGAACGCGCCAGAACCGCGGTGAAAAAGCCGTCCATTTCGTCCACCAGCGGCGTCACTTTGAGGAATTCGCCCAGGCCCGGCGGCGGGCGGCTCCCGGTCGATTCGCGCCAGATCTCGCTGGCGGGAACCACCTTGAAGGCGGGGTGGCGTTCCAGGAATGCGGCGATGCGGTCTTCGTTCTCGCGCGGCAGGATGGAGCATGTCGCATAGACGATGCGCGCCTTGCCGGCGGCGCGGGCGGCGGCCTGATCGAGCAGCATGTCCTGCAGCGCATTGAGCTGATCGAGACGTTCCGGCGTGAGGCGCCATTTGTTTTCCGGCGAGCGCCGCCAGGTGCCCGAACCGCTGCACGGCGCATCGAGCAGGACGAGATCGTAAGGACGGCCCGGCGGCTTCTGCCCCGCATGGGTCTGGATGATGGTAACGCCGGCGCGTGCGGCGCGCGGCGCGATCTGGCGGAGGCGGCCTTCGTCGATGTCATGCGCGGTAAGTTCGCCGCTGTTGTTCATTGCCGCGGCTAGCGCGAGCGACTTGCCGCCCGCACCCGCTGCAAGATCGAGCACACGCGAATTCGGTTTGGCCTGCGCGAGCAACACGGCGACCTGCGCGGCTTCGTCCTGAAACTCGAACGCACCGTCGAGAAAAAGTTTGTTCTGCTCCAGACCGCGCGTGGTGGATGGCAGGCGGATGGTGGTGGGCGAATAACGCGTGGCTTCCGCTTCGAAGCCTTCGGAACGCAACACGTCCAGCACGCCATCGCGCGTGGCCTTGAGCGTGTTCACGCGCAGATCGACCGGCGCGCGTTCCAGCATCGCGCCCATTTCCAGCGCAACGTCCTCGCCGAACGCCCGGGTGAGTTCGCTTTGCAGGAATTCGGGATACTCGCCCTTGATATGCGGCGCGGCATGATCCGTTGGCGCGACAAGCACGCGGGCATGTTCTTCGTCCGTCAACAATGCGGGACCGTAGCCGTCGCCCGTGAAAAGCGACGGCACATCCGCGCCTTCCTTCAAGAGCGATGCGATCACCAGCGCGCGCGGCGCTTCGCTGCCCATGCGCCAGGCGAAAGAGGCACGATGGCGGAACACGTCATAGACACGCTCGCTCACCGCGGCGCGGTCCTTCGATCCGGCATAGCGGCGAGCGCGGAAGAATTCGCGGATGAAGCGGTCGGCGGGAAGGCGGCTGGCAGCCAGTCCATCGAGGATATCGATGGCGGCCTGAACGCGGGATGCGGGTGTCATGGCCGCGCTATATAAAGAGTGGGTGCGATAAAGCAAAAAGCCCGCATTTCCGCGCTATAATCGGCAAAAGCCGGAGAGTCGCCCGATGGTTTCCAGCAATCGCGTTGTGGTGGTGGGCGCGGGGTTTGCGGGCATCGAAGTGGCGCGCGGGCTGGGCCGCGCCGGAATTCCGGTCACGCTGATCGACCGGCAGAACCATCACCTGTTCCAGCCCTTGCTTTATCAGGTGGCAACGGCAGCGCTCTCGCCCGCGGATATCGCCGAGCCCGTGCGCAAAGTGTTGCGCGGACTTCCCAGCGTGGAAGTGCTGCTTGGCGAAGTGACGGGCATAGACAAAGCAGTGCGCACCGTCACGCTGAAGAACGGCGAGAAGATTTCTTACGATCATCTGGTGATCGCCACCGGCGCGACGCATTCCTATTTCGGGCATGACGAGTGGAGCGATTTCGCGCCGGGGCTGAAGACCATAGAAGACGCACGCGAAATCCGTTCGCATCTTCTGCTGGCTTTCGAGCGCGCGGAGATGAGCCGCGACCCCGCCGAACAGAAACGCCTGATGACCATCGCGGTAATTGGCGGTGGACCGACGGGCGTCGAGCTCGCCGGCTCCATCGCGGAGCTGGCGCGGCATACGTTGGCGAAGGATTTCCATCATATCCGCGCGGAAACGGCGACGGTGCTCTTAGTAGAAGCGGGACCGCGGATTCTGACGGCGTTTCCGCAGAAACTTTCCGATTATGCGATGCGCAAGCTTGCGAAGCTTGGCGTCACGGTGCGGGTGAATACGCCGGTGGAGCGCATTGTTGCAGACGAAATTATCGCCAAGGGCGAGATGATTGCTGTGGGCTTCGCGATCTGGGCGGCGGGTGTGATGGCCTCGCCGCTGGGCAAGTTGTTGGGTGTGCCGCTGGATCGCGCGGGGCGCGTCACTGTGAACCGCGATCTTTCGGTACCGGGATTGGAGAAAATCTATGTGCTGGGCGACCTGGCGCTGACGCCGGATGCGAATGGCAAGCCGCTACCGGGACTTGCACAAGTCGCCAAGCAGGAAGGCGTCTATCTCGGCCGCGCGCTGGCGCGGAAGATTTTGCGCGGGGCAAGCGCGCCGCCCTTCACCTTCCACAATCGCGGCAACACCGCGATCATCGGGCGGCACGCGGCGGTGTTCGATTTCGGCTGGTGGCAATTCAGCGGATGGCTGGCCTGGTGGTTCTGGGCGTTCATCCACGTCTATCTGCTGGTGGGTTTCCAGCACCGCCTGATGGTGGCGATCCAATGGGCGTGGCGTTACGTGACCTACGAAAGCGGCTCACGCCTCATCGCAGAGGACGCGCGGGAAAGTTAGTTGCCGCTCGGATAGTTCGGACTTTCGCGCGTCACCAGCACATCGTGGACATGGCTTTCGCGCAGGCCCGCACCGGTGATGCGCACGAAATTCGCGCGGCTGTGGAAATCGGCGATCGTCTTGGAGCCGGTGTAGCCCATCGCGGCGCGCAGCCCGCCGATGATCTGATGCACCACATTCGCCACGGGGCCTTTGTAGGCGACCTGGCCTTCGACGCCTTCGGGCACCAGCTTCAACTGATCCTGCACTTCGGCCTGGAAGTAACGATCCGCCGAGCCCCGCGCCATCGCGCCCAACGAACCCATGCCGCGATAGCCTTTGTAGGAACGGCCTTGATAGAGGAACACCTCGCCCGGCGCTTCTTCCGTACCGGCGAGGAGCGAACCCACCATCGCAACGCTGGCGCCCGCGGCAATCGCCTTCGCAAGATCGCCGGAGAATTTTATGCCGCCATCGGCGACGACGGGAATGCCGGCTTTGTGCGCGGCTTCCACGGCATCCATGATCGCGGTGAGCTGCGGCACGCCGACGCCGGCGACAACACGTGTGGTGCAGATGGAGCCGGGGCCGATGCCCACCTTCACAGCATCCGCGCCCGCATCGATCAGCGCCTGCGCGCCATCGCGGGTGGCGATGTTGCCGGCGAGGATCTGCGTGTAGTTCGACTCTTTCTTGATGCGGGTGATGGTGTCGAGCACGCCGCGCGAATGGCCGTGCGCGGTGTCCACCACGATCACATCGGCTTCGGCTTCCACCAGGCCGAGCGCGCGGCGAAATCCATCGTCGCCAACGGAGGTGGCGGCGGCGACGCGCAGGCGGCCGCGCTCGTCCTTGCAGGCGTTAGGATATTTCTGCGCCTTCTCGATGTCCTTCACGGTGATGAGGCCGACGCAGCGATAGGCATCGTCCACCACCAGAATCTTTTCGATGCGATGCTGGTGCAGCAAGCGCTTGGCTTCTTCGGGCTTCACACCTTCGCGCACGGTGATGAGCTTGTCTTTCGTCATCAGCTCGCGCACCGGCTGGCGCATATCGGTGGCGAAGCGCACATCGCGGTTGGTGAGGATGCCGACCAGCTTGCCGGTGCCGTGCCCGTTCGCGTTCTCGACCACCGGGATGCCGCTGATCTTGTAACGCTCCATCAGGCCCAGCGCGTCGGCCAGGGTGGCGTTGGGCGCGATGGTGACGGGGTTCACGACCATGCCGCTTTCGAACTTCTTCACCCGGCGGATCTGCTCGGCCTGCTCGGCGATGGAGAGGTTCTTGTGAATGACCCCCATGCCGCCCGCCTGCGCCATCGCGATCGCGAGGCCGGCTTCGGTGACGGTATCCATGGCGGCGGAGAGGAGCGGAATGCCCAGTTCGACGGTCTTGGTGAGGCGGGTGCGGGTATCGACCTGTCCGGGGAGGACTTCGGAAGCCGCGGGCACCAGCAGGACATCGTCGAAGGTAAGGGCTTCGCGGATGGTGGAGCGCTGTTCCATGGGCGCGTATATCCGCCCGATTTCGATTCTGCAAGGCGCAAAAAAGAAAGGCCCCGCCAACGTCTTAGCGGAGCCTCCCAGTGTTCTCGCTACACAGCAGGCCCGCCGAAGGCCCTCTTGCAGGCCGACACCACATGGCGCTTTCGCTTCAACCTCCCCGGTTTTCATGCGGAGTGCCCCTCTTTCGCCCGGTCTTAAGTTGTCCGGCTCCGGATGGTCTCCGCCCGGGGTCCACGCAAGTTTGGCCCCTTACCTGTCTGTCCTTGCGGTGAAGCTACTTCTTCAAAGGTTTTCTCCCAGCCATTACCCGGAAGAACATATAGAGAACATATTTTGGAATATCAAGCCGGAAATAGGAAAATATATGACAAATTGTCAGTGCGATTTTTGAGATTGAACGACAAGAATTGGAATTCGAGAACAGATGTCCTGTCGCCGAATTTCCTAATTTCCTGGCTCAGTAGTCTGATTTCACTTCTGGAGCCGCCGCATGAAGCAGACGATCTTCCCATATTCGCTATCAGCGACGGCTTCGGGAGTCGTGTGCTCGATATCCTTGTGTCGCCCCAACTTGCTCGTCCACTTACCAGATTGAAGTTGCCTCGAAGCGTGGGTCCAGAGGCCGTCAGCACCATACACGGCGATTTTATCGAAACCTTCCTCTAACGCGCCGCCTTGGCAGATTTCATATCCAATCTGCGAATATGCCGCGATCAAGGCGGGAACGGTCGCTTCCCTATCTGCTCCGTCCGGCCAAGTGTAACCCGCCGCGGTGTCCCACCAATCGTTATTAACCCCAGCGGCCCAAGCGATGCAGTTATAACTCTTGTCGGGATTGCTTGTGACTGAATAGCCCTCTTGGGCCAAGCGCGGGAAAGCCTTCTCTAGTTCCGCCGATTTTGTTTCCACGAATACCCCTCTTTACGCCCCCATCGCAGCCACGCTTCAGTCATTTTGTTCAACTTCCCCACCGCGTCCTTGGGAATAGGATTTTCACCCGTAATGGCTGAGAGCGCCGCAAACCAGTGATCGGGTTCACGCTCAAGCTCCGCCAAAATCAGCGGAGTTGCGACATCGCCCATGCGAATGATTTCTTGATATGCGGGATGGGCGGTCATACGCGCCACTGACGACGTGAAGCGGAGACTCGCCTTCCAATCTCCCACAAGATCAGAGAATCTTTGCTCTACCAATTCGCGCCTTGCGTCTCGAAATGATTGGATAACTGGGAAGGCCGCGGTTTCGCGCACGAGCTTCGCCATGAGCGCAAAATCTGGAACTCCGTTCACACTAGGGGCATATAGTTCCGTATTCTCAATTCGCGCTTTGCCAAATTTTCGCGCGCGCACAAATCGCCACTCTTCGCGATTCAGCAGGTAGGAAACAAAATACAAAGCGTCTATGGAAACAGCTTTTCGCTCAATCGGCCTGAGAACCGCGACCTTGTAGAATGCATAAAATGGAAACTCTTGAACGAAACTCGCATACGCGCTGCCATCGGTTGCAACAGTTATCGCGGGGGCCGGAAACAATACGTTTGCACGCTTCCAAGTCGATACGCCATTGTCCCATTCACTCGTTGATACAAACGGATCGTCGCCAGCTTCAAGATCCTCGATTTCATCTTTGCCGCCCATCTTGACGGTAAAATAATCTGCAACCCTGAAACGCTTAAGCGCAATTCCCTTGAGCGAAATTTGCGACGAATTGGAAAATGCCCTCTCGGCAGACTTTATGCCGGACGCTCGCCCTTCGGGCATCAAACGATGACCGTATCTCACATAAAATGATGCCTGCTTTCGGATAGACTCTTCGAACCCACCCATAAACTGAGCATCATCATAAGGGGCGCTTTCGATAAATGTCTCGGGTGCCCATTCTGCGGTTTCCGGTGTGATCTTTCGATACGCGGTAAACTCAGGCATCTCCTTCTTCTTGTCGTAAGCGTCAAGCAGCGCGGCCAACTGTGAACCACCCTCTGGACGGGGGATACGAGTTGTCTTCTTTAATTTGTAACCATCGTTATTGATCCTAGCGAAGAATACGTCTCGTCCGTCGTGCGGCACTCCCTTTTCCAACAGAAGAATTGCAGTGTCGTAATTGGAATAAGGGTTAAACAAATCGGCCGGAAGGGTCGCAATAAACAATATCCGGTTGTGTTTCAAAATCTTCTGATGCCATTCCTTCACATTCGCGAGCAGCGAATAAGGGACAATCGCCGCAACCAAGCCTTTATGCCTCGTGCTGAGAAGTGCGCGATCAATGAACGCAGACGCGGGGCTTTGGTCAGCATTTCTCTTATGCGGAAACGGCGGATTGAGCAGCGAAATATCAACAGGCTTGGGTGGAAATTTCGTGTCCTTGAAGCAGTTAGCGCGAATAATTCCACTCTTACCATCGCCGCGCAAAATCATATTCGTCACGCAAAGTGCCGCCGTCGTGGGCTCCGATTCCATGCCGAAGATATTGTTCTTCACTTTCGATACGGCGACTTCGTACTCCGACTTCTCCGCTTTGATCATGCGCTTGAGCGCGCCGATCAGAAAACCGCCAGTACCGCACGCGGGATCGAAAACTATATCTTGTGGCGAAACCTTCACGAGGTCGCACATGAACGCGACCATATGGCGAGGTGTGAAGTACTGCCCAATCGTGTTGCCGCCGGTATATCGAAAAAACGTCTCATAGAGCTGACCGATATAGTCGTGCTCGTGTACGAATGACCGAATGTTGAGCTTTTTCAGAATGTCGATGATTTGCCATGCGCGACCCGCGAGGTCTTCATTTTCAGGCGGGATGTGGAGGCTTTCAGCCAGCGCGGGTTTCCCCGCTTTCGTCATTGCTCGCTTCGTGTTGGCATTGATCTGGTCAATGACAATTTCAGATTGGGTTGAAACCTCACCAGCCCACATGCCGAGCATGAACGCTGCAACGTAAACAGGTCGATACTCGTCCTTGACGCTGCACTCGCGCAAAATCTCATTCATGACCGTGGCTTGTTCGGCGAGAACTCGATCCGGCGGCCTTTCGGGATCGACTTTAGTCAGACCCTTTATCGAAAGAAGTTTTCGAGTCTGATCGGGCGATGGAATCCAGTCAATCGCCTCATCGTGTAACGTAAGATCGTGCCACGTTTTGTTGGTTCGCCGCTGGACGCGAACTTCACATAACTCCTTCTCGGCTCCCGCAACGGCTACAGCCAGTGATTCTTGACCGTGTGCATAGATTGAATCAGCGTAATGCTGAGTGTCCCTGATGGATTTGTTGATGTCGGAAACGCGCGGCTTCGTATCAATGACGACAAGCGGTCTCAAGCTTGCGGCTGAATCGACGAGCAGGAAATCCGGCTTCCCGATACCAGGTCCAGTCTTAGACTTGAACCAATCAGCCAGCACTCCGTAATCGCGGTATTCCGATTCTTCCAGAAGCTGGCCGCCAGATGATAGAGGGCGCAAATCCCAGCCGCGAAAGCTGAGAAGCTCTTTAGTGACCGTCCGCGCACGTTGTTCAGATAACCGCATGGAGTTAGCCCAACTTACTCGTCCCCCGTGAATCGGGCTCTAATTCGTCAATTCTCGTCATAACCTGTTCTTTAGCATAATGAAATCATGAACTGCCTGCCCGGATTTACGAGGGCGCTTGTGCACCTTGGTCCGCGAAATGGCTTCTAGAAATCCGGCGACAGGATACATATCCTCTAAATTGGAATACGTACGACGGCGTTCTCGCACTCCCTCGGAGCCTTCCCATGACTCCCACCATCACCGCCTTTGAACGCTCGCCGGATGGCGGCAAGGGGTTGGCGCGGGATACGCGGGTGCGGTGGGCGTTGGAGGAAGTGGGGCAGCCTTATGATGTCCGGCTCGTTTCCTTCAAGGCGATGAAGGAGCCCGCGCATCTGGCGCTGGATCCGTTCGGATAGATTCCGACCTATGAAGAAGGCGATCTTGGAGCATGAAATCCGGCGACAGGATACCGATTGCTCCCATCCCGGCCGATAATGGGCCTCTTCGGAAGATGTATCCTGCCGCCAGTTTGCCGGCGCGGAACCTATCGCGGCAATGGGAGTTGGCAGAAGGGATTGGAGGGCCGTCTCATGTCTCAAAAATTCAAGGTGGGCGACGCGGTGTCCTGGAATTCGGAGGCGGGCCGCGTGCGCGGCACGATCATCAAGGTTCACACCGCGAAAACGGACTACAAGGGCCATCCGCGTTACGCGACCAGCGACGATCCGCAATATGAAATCAAAAGCGCCACGACGAATCACATCGCGATGCACAAGGGCGCGGCGTTGCGGAAGCTGAAAGCGCGAAAGCGCTGACGGTGGCGCACCCCTTCTTCACCATTGGCCATTCGACCCGCCCGCTGGCGGAATTCATCGCGCTGTTGAACATGGCGGAGGTGACGGCGCTTGCCGATGTTCGAAAGATGCCGCGCTCGCGGACCAATCCGCAATTCAACGCGGAGACCTTGCCCGGCGCGCTCCGCCCCATCTCTTATTGCCATATCGCCGCGCTGGGCGGATTGCGCGGGCACCGGCGCGACGCTCCGCCCTCGCCCAACGATTTCTGGGAGAACAAGAGTTTCCGCAATTATGCGGACTATGCGCAGACGCAAGCGTTTCATGACGGTCTGGCGCAGTTGCGGGAGATCGGACACGCGCGGATTTGCGCCATCATGTGCGCGGAGGCGGTGTGGTGGCGATGCCATCGCCGCTTCATCGCCGATTACCTTCTGGCGGCGGGCGAGACCGTGTTTCACATTCTGGGCCCGGGACGCATCGAACCGGCAAAGCTGACGCCTGCCGCCCGCCGGACCGCGGACGGCGCCCTGATCTACGCGCGGCAGAGCGAAGGTGCCGCCGCAGCGCCATAACGCGCTCACCCCGGCAAGCTCACAAACAGCAGCGCGATATAGACGCAATACATAATGAACGTGATCGGGATGACCGTCTTGATCACCCAGTCCTTCGTCGTGAACAGGCCGATCAGGATGAGCGTGATGAAGACGCCATGCGCGGCGATGTCGGCCGTGCCGGGCGGACCGGGGGTCACGAAGAAGTCTTTTGTCAGGCTTGAGAACAGCGTGCCCAGCGAGACGATGAAGAACCAGTTCTTCTCGCGGAAGAAGAATTCGCGCTGGTCGAGGCGGCCTTCCTCGCCCACCGGGTCGGGCGTGATGGTGGCGGACATCAGATAGGTGAACACCACCTGCATCAGCACGACGAAGAAGCCGAAGAAATTCCAGTCCCGCATGTAGCGCATGCCGAACATCGCCCACCAGGACTGCACATTGATCAGGAACAGCGCCAGCATCTGCAGCGGCAGCGGCCAATAGAACGCGATGCGCGCGCGGCCGCGCACCATGCCCGCGAAGCCGGCCAGAAGCTGGGTTATCGAAAGGCCGAGCACGATGGAGAAGAGAACGGAGAGATAGTCGAAGGCGGTCATTTGCGGTCAGTTCCCGCTCGAATAATCACCTCCCCCTCGTGGGGAGGTCGGAGAGCGAAGCGATCCGGGTGGGGGTGCAAGACAATCCCCCCACCCGAAATTCGCTACGCGAATTATCGACCTCCCCACGAGGGGGAGGTGATTGAACTGCGACTACAGCAAATCCCCGCCGCAGGCCGCGGCGGTGGTGCCGTTGGCCTTGAACGCCTTGATCACGTTGCGGCCCGTCGTCCATTTGTGGACTTCATCGGGACCATCGACCAGACGCTGCGAGCGGATATGCGTGTACCACGCGGCCAGCGGCGTATCGCGGCTGTAGCCGAGCGCGCCGTGCAGCTGAATCGCGGTGTCCACCACCTTGTGCACCATGTTGGCGAGATAGACCTTGGCGATGCCGTTCTCCTGCCGAAGGTCCATGCCCTTCTCCGCCTTGTAGGCGATGTGCAGGATCATCAGGCGTGCGATGTAGATCTGCGTGGCGCATTCGGCGAGCATGAACTGCACCGCCTGGCGCTCATCCAGCTTCTTGCCGAACGTGGTGCGCTGCGTGATGTGCGCGGTGGCCAGATCGAGCGCGCGCTGCGCCATGGAGACGTTGTGCATGCCGTGACGCAGACGGCCATAGGCCAGGCGATGCTGGCCCATATTGAAGCCCTGGCCTTCGCCGCCCAGCAGATTTTCCGCCGGCACTTCGAGATCCTTGATTTCGATTTCGGAATGACCGCCGCCGAGAATGTGGCTGAGCGGACCTTCGATCGCCATCGTCTTGATATCGCGCTTGATCTTGTAGCCGGGGTTCGGCAACTCCACGAGGAAGGTGGAGAACTGCTGGTGGCGCGGCGCGTTGGGATCGGTCTTCGCCATGACGAGCGCGATGTCGGCCACGCTGGCGGCGGAGGAGAACCATTTCTCGCCGTTCAGGATGTAGGCGTCATTGCCCTTCTTTTCCGCGCGCGTCTGCATGCCGGTGGCGTCGGCGCCCGCGGCCTTCTCCGTCATCGAATAGCAGATGCGCTTCTCGCCGTTCAGGAGCGGCTTGAGGAATTTCTCTTTCTGGAAGTCCGTACCGTTCTGCAGCAGGGTGAGCATGGTCGCGTCGTCCGGACCTTGCGTGTTCATCGACAGCGCGCCGAGATAGCTTTCGCCAAGCTCCATCTGCACCAGCGCGTTGGCGAGCGGGCCAAGCCCCATGCCGCCATATTCCTTCGGGATGAACGGGCACCACAGGCCCTGCGCGCGCGCTTTCTTGCGCAGCTCCGCGAGCGTGGTCTTGTAGTCCGCGCCGTCGAGCAGCTTCTTTTCGGCGGGGCGGCATTCATCCTCAACCCACTGGCGCACCTTCGCGCGAATGGCTTTGGCTTCCGCCGGAATTTCAAAGTCGATCGCCATCTTGTCGTTTCCTCAATCTCGGATTTCGTTTCCGAGATTGAGGCACAGACCGGCCGACTATTCCAGATCGGGATAGGGGCCTTTGCCGCCATCGGCGATGAATCTGTCGATGCGGGCGTCCAGAACCGGCAGCGGCACCGAGCCGAGCTGCAGCACGGTGTCGTGGAAGGCGCGGATGTTGAATTTGGGGCCGAGGGCTGCTTCCGCCTTGGCGCGCAGCTTCTTTATCTCCATCTCGCCCATGTAATAGGAGAGCGCCTGCCCCGGCCAGGTGATGTAACGATCCACTTCCGTCTCGACTTCGTGTTCCGGAAGGGAAGTGTATTTCACCATGTAGTCGATGGCCTGCTGGCGCGTCCAACCCTGGCTGTGGATGCCCGTATCGACAACGAGGCGCGCGGCGCGCCAGATCTGATAGCCATACATGCCGTAGCGGTCGTAAGGCGTTTCATACATGCCCATCTCATTGCCCAGCCATTCGCAATAGAGCGCCCAGCCTTCGCCATAGGCGGAGATGTAGGTGTAGCGGCGGAAGTCCGGCAGCTCCTTGTCTTCGGCGGCGATCGGCCCCTGCCAGGCATGGCCCGGCGCGGATTCATGCAGCGTCAACGCCGTCAGGTTGAACAGCGGGCGATGCGGCAGGTCATAGGTGTTGAGCAGATAGACGCCCGAACCGCCACGGCCCGACGTATAAAACGGTGCGATATCCGCGGGCACCGGCACGATGGCGAAACGTGTGCGCGGCATCAGGCCGAAATATTGCGCGGCCTTGCCGTCGAATTTCTTGGCGATCCACGCCGCGTCGTTGAGCAGCTCTTGCGGCGTCTTCGCGTAGAATTGCGGATCGGTGCGCAGGAATTTCTGGAAGGCGTCGAAATCGCCCTTGAAGCCGGACTCCTTCATCGCGCCCAGCATCTCCTGATGGAGTCGCGCGACTTCCGCTTCGCCAATCTTGTGAATTTCGGCGGGGTCCATGTCGAGGGTGGTGTATTCGATGATCTGCGAGCGGTAGAACGCCTTGCCGTTGGGCAGGTCGTCGGCCGCCAGCGTCTTGCGCGCACCGGGCACATATTCGTTGTTCCAGAACGCCAGCAGCTTCACATAGGCCGGCTGGATCGTGTCGCGGATCACGCTCACCGCTTCGGCTTGCAGCGCGGCACGATCAGCCTCCGGCACGGCGTTCATATCCTTGAACGGTTTATAGAACGCGGTGTCTTCCGGCTTGGCGTTGATGACATTGGAAATGGATTTGTCGCGGCCTTCCAGCGTGACCTGCGGCGGCGTGAAGCCGCGCGCCAGACCCGCCTTCATCAGCGCGGTCTCTTCGTCGAAGAAGCGCGGGATGTCGCGCATCTGCGCGATCCAGTTCTTGTAGTCCTGCTCGGATTTGAACCCGCGCGTGTGCTCGAAACCGGACCAGAACTGCGAGTCAGAATTGGCGGGCATTTCATAGGTGTGGAATTTCTGATCTTCGATCAAGACTCTGAGCTGAGGGACGTAAACGTCGTAATTGACCTGCTGCTTCTCCGAAAGTTCCGCGCGGGGGATCGCCTGCACCTGTTTCAGCGTGTCTTCCCAATAATGCTGGCGCATGTCCTGCGTGGCCTGATCCATCTTGGGCAGAAAGTTGTCGACGCCCTTGTCGTCCTGCCGTCCGAACTGCGCGGTGCGCCACGCCCATTCCTTCGTGTAGATCGCCGTGAATTGCGCGTCCGCGCTCGTCTTCGACGTTTTCGCGGGCGCCGCCTGTGCGGGAACCGCTGCCGCGGCGACAAGAATGGCCATGCCGATACCGGCGATGAAGGACTGCATGCAATTTCCCCTTTTTTTGAAAAACGGACTACGAGGTGCGGCGGCTATTCGAGATCGGGATATGGCCCCTTGCCGCCATCGGCGATGAATTTGTCGATGCGGGCTTCCAGAACCGGCATCGGCACGGAGCCGAGTTGCAACACCGTATCGTGGAAGGCGCGAATGTTGAACTTCGGCCCGAGCGCGGCTTCTGCTTTCGCGCGTGCCTTTTTGATTTCCATCTCGCCCAGATAATAGGACAGTGCCTGCCCCGGCCACGCAATGTAACGATCCACTTCCGTCTGGATCTCGTGATCGGGAAGCGCCGTATATTGGCGCATGTACTGGATCGCCTGATCGCGCGTCCAACCCTGGCTGTGAATGCCGGTGTCCACGACGAGACGCACCGCGCGCCATATCTGCCAGCCCAGATATCCGAAGCGGTCATAGGCCGTCGGGTACATGTTCATTTCCACGCCCAGATATTCGCAATAGAGCGCCCAGCCTTCGCCATAGGCGGAGATGTAGGTGTAGCGGCGGAAATCCGGCAACGACTTGTCTTCCATCGCCAGGGGCATCTGGAAGGCATGACCCGGCGCGGATTCATGCAACGTCATCGCGCGCAGATTGAACAGCGGGCGATGCGGCAGATCGTAGGTGTTGACGAGATAGACGCCGGGGCCGCCGCGGCCGGAGGTGTAGAACGGCGCCAGATCGTCCGGCACCGGCTTGATGGCGAAGCGCGAGCGCGGCAGCAAGCCGAAATATTGCGAGGCCTTGCCGTCGAACTCCTTGGCGATCCACGCCGCGTCGTTGAGCAATTCCTGCGGCGTCTTCGCGTAGAATTGCGGATCGGTGCGCAGGAATTCCTGGAACGCCGCGAAGTCGCCCTTGAATCCGGTTTCCTTCATCGTGTCGAGCATCTGCTGGTGCAGCGTCGCGACTTCCTGTTCGCCGATCTTGTGAATCTCGGCCGGGTCCATGTCGAGTGTCGTGAACTCGAAAATCTTCGCGCGGTAATAGGCCTTGCCGTCCGGCAGATCGTCCGCCGACAGCGTTTTGCGCGCGCCGGGCACATATTCGGTGTTCCAGAATTTCAGCAACTCGCCATAAACCGGCTGCACTTGCGTGCGGATCACGTCAAGCGCCTGCGCGCGAAGCGCCGCCTGCCGATCCGGCGCGATGCCATCCATGTGCTTGAACGGTTCGTAGAACAGCGTGTCTTCCGGCTTGGCGTTCAGAACCGCGGTGATCGAGCCGTCGCGGCCCTGCATCGTCACCTGCGGCGGCGTGAAGCCGCGCTTCAGGCCGGCGCGCATCTCATTCATCTCGTCGTGGAAATAGCGCGGAACGTCGCGCATCTGCGCGATCCAGCTTACATAGTCCTTTTCGCCGCGGAAATTGCTGCGCGCGGTGTAGCCGAGATCGGTCCAGAAAGTCGTGTCCGAGTTCGCGGGCGCTTCGTAATCACGGAATTTCTGGTTCGCGATCAGGACTTCGATCTGCGGGATATAGACGTCGTAATTAATCTGCTCTTTGGACGAAAGCTGCCCGCGCGGGATGGCCTTCACCTGCTTCAACACATTTTCCCAATAATGCAGGCGCATCTCCTGCGTGGCAGGATCAACTTTCGGAAGATGATCGATGATCTCCTCATGGCCGCCGTTTTCGCCGCTGGCGAACTGATCTTCGCGCCAGTTCCATTCCTTGGTGTAGATCGCTTTGAAGCGCGCATCCGCGTTGGAAGGCTTCTGGGTGGCGGCGGCTTGTGCAGACATGGCGGCGACAATCAGGAACGCGGCGCTGAGGCCGGCGGCGAAACGATGCATGGATTCTCCCCTGTACGAGCCAAAAGCCTAGCCCCGGAATCCCAATGCCACCAGATAAAGTTCAACCGACTCCGCACGCGATGCGGGCGGCTTCACATGCTTCACATCGGTGAAAAGCTTCTTGATGCGCGTCAAAAGCGCTCCTGTTGCACCGCCGCGAAACACTTTGCCGACAAATGCGCCACCAGGTCGCAGTGTGTCTTCGGCGACATCGAGCGCGATTTCGAACAGAGCGAGCGTGCGCAGATGGTCTGTCGCGCGATGGCCCGTGGTGGGCGCCGCCATGTCGGTGAGCACCAGATCAGCGGGACCGCCCAGCGCTTTTTTCAACATTTCCGGCACATCGGGATCGGTCAGATCAGCCAGGAAAATTTCAACGCCCGGGATCGACTCCATCTCCAGAACGTCGGCGGCTACGACTTTTCCGGTGTCGCCAACCCGCGCGGCAGCCACCTGGCTCCAACCGCCTGGTGCGGCGCCGAGATCGAGAATGCGCGCACCTTTTTTTAGAAAATGAAATCTGGAATCCAGTTCGACAATCTTGAACGCCGCGCGGCTGCGATACCCCTTGGCCTTGGCCTCGCGCACATAAGGATCGTTGAGCTGCCGTTCGAGCCAGCGATTGGACGAAGCGGTGCGGCGCTTGGAAGTCTTCACCCGCTCGCGCAGAACCTCGCCGCGTCCGGATGGGCCTCTACCTGAATTTCCAGCCATGCCGGCGTCTCTCGCTATCGGTAAAATTCGACCTTAACGGTCAAGCCGCTGATAAGGAACCGGCGCGCGACATCCCGTTCCCGAAGAGACAACACAGTAAAGAACCGGACGGTGCAACAAAGTTGAAATAATCGCACTGCGATATTGGCGTTATCAGGGCCGGGAGGGGATTGCTGGGTGGACGTTCTGGAACATGAGCCTTTTGCGTTGTCGCACCAGCGCACCAAGGACAGCCTCGCGTTCGAGGCGGCCTGGCGCGCCCTACCCAGGCAAGGACTCATCCCGGACCACGCCGACCTGTCCTTGCGCGGCTTCGGGAAGTTGTTGCCCGACATGGCGCTCATCGACATCGTGACGGGTACGCCGGCCAGTTCGCGCGTCGCTCTCGTGGGCGAACGCATCCGCGAGCGCATGCCGTTCCCCGTCGTGGGGCACGATTATTTCCATTACGTGCCCGCTTATATGCGCGCTATGACAGAGCTGCGATTGCAGACCATCGTCACGCAACCTTGCGGACTTTGGCAGGTGCTGGGAATTCACTATCAGCAGAGCCTGTTCAAATCGCTCGAGATCACCGCATTTCCGTTATCGTGCCAGCACGGCCCCTCCCGGCTCATGATCCTAGCCGTGTATAGCCGCGGCCAAATCTGCGACGTTCCGGTCGATCTGGCGATGGTTTCGCTCGACCGCGCCAGCGCCACGGCCTTCCTGGACGTGGGCGCGGGCCAGCCCATCTGGCCGGACGAAGAACGGCAGAAGCCTGCGGCCCAACACGCAAAACCGGTCCTGCTGCGTTCGGCTTGAAAGGGCGGGACTCCTCGTATAAACGAGCGGCCTCCGTTGGGGGATCGTCTAACGGTAGGACCCCAGACTCTGACTCTGGTTGTCTAGGTTCGAATCCTAGTCCCCCAGCCAGCTCGCAGGCTGTCAGCGCCGAAAAACAAAAACCCCGGCGCCTTGCGGCACCGGGGTTTCCATTCAGATTCTGTTGCCACGCTCTGAGAGCGCCGAAACAATTACGCGGCGAGAGCCACGTCGTTGCTCATGGGCGAGTTATCGTTCGCACCTACGTGCTCTTATGCCTCGCTCAAACATCCATCGTCTGTCGAACCTATTTCGCCCCCGTCAACAACGCACCACGGCCGGTCGCTTCGCTGTACAGACCGAAGCATTTTCACCGGCCTTGCCCTCGGTGCGCTGTTGGTGGAGGCGCCGGGTACCGCCCCCGGGTCCAAACGAATTCCTTTTGAGGTCATCAGCTTTCGAGCGGGGCGACCATAGGCTTCTACGCGACAGATAACAAACCGGAGCGTCTGCTAGTTCTTCGGTCCGAAAGACGGCGGCGCATCTTCGGCCCTTGCACCCCACGTCTTTTGTGCGGTCTTGGACAGGGTGTAATCCAACGTTCCACCGGTGGCGACGAAAGATGCCGGAAGCCACGCGCGACCGCTCGACTTTCCGTTCACCGAGAGTGAGGCGATGTAAGGCGCATCCATACCGGCGCCTTTTGCATGGATCGTGGTGCGGACGCCCGCGCCGTTGATCGTGGCTTCCTCGAACAGCGGACTTCCCAGGACCAGCTCGGCGCGCCCCGGATAAAGCGGATACATGCCCAATGCCGCCCACACATACCAGGACGACATCTCGCCCAGATCGTCATTGCCGGAAATTCCGTTCGGCACATTGGTCCAGATCTGCTTCATCGCCGCGCGCACGACTTCCTGAGTCTTCCACGGCTGACCCACGAAATCGTAAAGCCAGGGCGATGCGATGGAGGGTTCGTTGTCGAGTTCGGCATGCGATGCGCCGGACTTCGTCACCGCGAGGCTGCCATCCGCGTTGTAGAAGAACCGATCCATGCGCGCGGCGGCTTTGTCGATGCCGCCCATCTGCGCGAACAGACCAGCCGGATCGAACGGCACCATCCAGAGATATTGCGCGCCGCTACCTTCAACATAGTCGTCATCATTCTCGACATTGAAATCGACGGGCTTCCAGCTTCCGTCCGCATTGCGCGGCTGGATGTAACCAGTGGCCGGATTGAACAGGTTGCGCCACCAGCCTGCGCGGCTCTGGAAGAGCTTGGCGTTCTCCGTATCGCCGTTGATTGCCGCGAGTTGCGAGACGCCGAAATCGGCGGCCGTCAATTCGAGCGTATCCGCGGCGCTGCCCCAACCGGGCGCGCCGACGGGCATGTAATGCAGCTTCAGCCACTGATCGAGGCCGGGACGTTCGCCAACGCATTGCACGCCGCAACCGCGATGGCTGAGATCGAGTGCGGTGGGCGTTCTCGCGGCCTTGAGCAGCGAGGCATACGCGCCTTTCACATCGAAATCATGACCGCCGAAATTGTAGATCGCGGCGATGGACGCCGGCGATGGATCGCCATTCATCACACTGGTCGCGCCGGTCAGATGCGTCCAGCGGTCCCACACGCCGTTGTTCTGGCTGGCCTGGTTGTAAAGCGATTGGGCGATGTCCGAACCGATGTGTGGATCGAGCCATGTCACCAGCTGCAATTGCGAGCGATAGACGTCCCAACCGGAGAAATTCGCGTATTGAATGTGGCCGGGCGCGGCGCGATGAACTTTCTTGTCGAAGCCGACATAGGAACCATCGGCGTCACTGTATGTATTTTCACCCAACATCACATGATAGAGCGCGGTGTAGAACACCGCGCGCGCGTCCTTCGTGCCGCCTTTCACCGCGATCTGGCCCAGCTTTGCGTTCCATGCCTTGCGCGCGGCATCGCGCACGCTTTCCAGCGTCGTGCCGGTTGGGCTTTCCGCTTGCAGGTTGGCGCGGGCATTGGCGAGGCTCACATAGGAGATACCAACACGCATATTCACGACCGGCGTCTTCGCGGGATCGAAGCTGATCCATGCGCCGCTGCCTTTGCGGCCCGGCGGATGGCCGCGGTCGCCATAGGTTGTGCCGCCATGGGCCTCGCGCGCGCCTTTGGTGACGTCCATGTCGTGCCATGTACCGCCGGCGATGAAAGGCTGATCGAGTTCGGCGACGAAATAGAGCGTGTAATAACTCTCGCGCCGGTCGGGCGAGAGGTAGCCGCAAAAATTGCCGCTGGTGACGGAGCCGGTGACTTCACGTTTCTCAGGATCGAGTTTCACGCTTGCATCGCTACTACCGACTTCGGAGTCCGACGTGCGGAAGAGAAGGTTGGCGTCCTTGTCTTTCGCCCAGGTGAATCGCGCAATGCCGGTGCGCAAGGTGGCGCTCAACTCCGTTGTCACGCCATTGTCGAGCGCGACTTTGTAATAGCCGGGTGACGCTTGTTCCTTGTCGTGGCTGAACCAGCTCGAATACATGCTGAAGCTGTCGTCGACGGAGGGCGATATTTCTACAGGACGCGTCACCGGCATGATCGGAATGTCGCCGCTGGCGCCCGTGCAGCCTGTGCCGGACAGATGCGTGAGGCTGAAGCCCTTGATGCCATTCGCGCGCCATTCGTAACCGCCGGGCGCGGCAATGGGATAACTCTTGCCGGGCAAGGGCGTCTCCTCCGGGCTGAAGGCCACCATGCCGAACGGCAGCGTCGCGCCGGGATAGGTGTTGCCGCCATTCGTCGTGCCGATGAAGACGTTCACGTCGCCGGCGAGATCGGGTGCGGCCTGCGCCGCGCAGATACCGGTCAAAGCGAAAGCGGTGGCCGCGACGAGAATTTTGCGCATGGAAAACCTCAAACAGAAACGGGGGGTGTTTCGATCTGCGCGGGGCGGGATGCGCCGGCGAGTGCGAAGATCGCGATGCAGACATACGAAACAAGCGGCACGAAGAAGGCGAGCGTCAAACCGGCATGGTCGGCGGTGTAGCCGGTGATGACGGGCAGCACTGCGCCACCGACGATGGCCATGCACAAAAGGCCCGACGTCGAAGGTGTCGGCGCGCTGGAGCGTTCCAGCGTCAGGGTGAAGATCGTGGGAAACATGATCGAATTGAAGAAGCCGATCGCGATGGCGGCGAAGCCGGCCACCTGCCCCGCCGTCACGCCGCCAAACATCAAGGTCACCAGGCCGCTTTGCTGCGTCACCACGAGGCACAGCAACATGGCGACGACCGCCGCCGCGGCCAGCACGCGGTCCGCGCGAACGCGGATGAGCACGGCGCTGCCGAGTGCGCGGCCCACCATCGCGCCGCCCCAATAGAAACTGAGCAGCCGTCCCGCTTCGGCAAAGCTCACATTCATGATCGCGGGCGCGTGCAGGAAATTGATCATGATGCTGCCGATGGAAACTTCCGCACCGACATAAAGAAAGATCGCCAGTCCGCCGAACAACGCCCACCGCGAGGCGAACGCGGCAAAGGGCGAAGCGTTCGCGTCATCCATTTCATGCGGCACATGCAGAAGGCGGCGCAGGCGCCAGAGGAAAAGACCCAGCAAGACGAGGATCACGGCGATGGCGATGAATTGCGTATCGACATTGCGCAAGGTGACATCGCGCGAAGCCGCGCTGATGGCACCTTCAAACACACCGCCACGCAAGATGAGATAGGAGCCGATGATTGGCGCGATCACCGTGCCCAGCGAATTGAAGGTCTGCGATAGTGTGAGGCGGAAATGCGAGCCTTTGGGCGGCCCGAGCAATGCCGCAAGCGGATTGGCGGCGACCTGAAGCTGGGTGATGCCGCCTGCGATCACGAACAGCGCGACAAGCACGAACCAGTAAGCGTTGAAATGGGTCGCCACCGGCATGAGGAGGCAGCCGGCAAGCATCGCGGCGAGCGCGAACAGAATCGTCCGCGCATATCCCACCTTCTCCAGCACGAAGGCGGCAGGGAGCGAGATCACGCCATAGGCCAGGAAGAACGCGAACTGCGTCAGCATCGATTCCGCGTAAGTGAGACTGAACACGGCTTTGACGCTGGGCACCAGCGGATCGATGGACGCGGTGACGAAGCCCCACATGAAGAAAAGCGTGGTGACGGTGGCGAAGGCCGGATTGAAGCGGCCTTTATTTAAGTCCGACAAAGACGTTCCCTTCGGTGGAGAGATAGTTGTTCTTGTAATCGAAGCGGTCCGTATCGGAGAACAGCAGCCAGTAATATTTCATCTGCTCACTCCACCAGTAACCGGGGCAAAGATCGCCTTGCTTCATCGGGCTGGTGGCGAGGTCGTCGACGATGGTGAAGCCGTAAGCCGCGCGGCTCGATGTTTTCATCATTTCATAGTGCAGGCGCGCGAGCTCGCGGTAACGGTCCCACGGCTCCAACAGGAAGAGGTTGAGGCAAGAGTCGACGAATTCCGGCCGCAGCTCATTGGTGACGCGCTCGGCCGCCGCGTGCGCATAGTCATAACCTTCAGGCAGAACGCCGAAATTCGCCTGCACCTTCGCCCAGCTTTCGAGATAGGCTTTGCCCCGCGCCATATCGCCGCCTTGCGCGAGAAGGCCAGCATAAAAGGCCGCAAGCTCGCTCTGGTGATGGTCCTGCACCGCGCCGGTTTCGAAATCGACCTGTGGAAACCACAGATCACCATTCATCTCCTGCGCCTGATATTTGACGATGGCGGCGGTGTGCAGGTCATACATGTGCTTGAAATCGGCATCGCCGAACAACTGCCAGCCATCCCATAGATATTCGAAATAGGAATCGCTCGGCGGGCCGATACTGGCACGGCGGCTAACCCAGGCGCCGGTTTCGATGTTGATGGTGTCGGCGACCAGATCGATCTTCGAGCGGCGATCGAACAGAGCCTGCGTCGCGCGCTTGGCCATGCCGTAATAGCGCGCGTCGCCCGTGGCTTTGCTGAGTGTGCCCCATTCTGCGATGTAGGTGCCGATCTCCGCCGGGAAACTGACCGGATCGCGCACCGCGCCGGTTTTCAGATTCACGAAGCGGTAGGGCATGCCCGTCGGCGATTTGGTGAAAGCGGGTGACAGACGATCCGCCATGTCTTTTGCCAGCGCGAGCAGCTTCTTCTCTTTTGTGCCGTGCCAACCGGAAAGCAGCCCCCCGACGATGCGGATGCCTGTTTCGAAGACCTGCACCTCGCCGTCGATGTCGAAATTGAGATGATCCGCGATCCAGCGGATGCCCTCTTCCGCTTCGGCATCCAGGCCCATCACATAAAGCGTATCCAGCGCCTCAACGATGGAAAGGCCGAACGGCGGGCCGCCGGGAAAGAAGAACGCCTCCGCGCCGCCGCTGACCGGCTTGATCTGGTCCTGCCCGAAGCAGCGCTCCACATAGGCGCGCCAGGCCCACGCCATCTGTGCGCGCACGTCCTGCGCCAACGCTTTCCAGTCGGGCCCCGGTGCGGCGAGGAGCGGCGCAGGCGCCAGTAGCGGCGCGGACGCGGCAAAAGCTTTCAGGATTTGACGCCGGTTCAAAAGAGATTCCCGCCTCGCGAACGCGCGCAAGACTGGCGGAGGACGGCAGCGATGTCCAAAAGAAAAAGCCGGCGCCCGCTTTTGCGGACGCCGGTTTCTCAAGCCAACCGATTCTTACTTCTGCGCCGGCAGACCGCGATCTTTAAGCATCGGCCCGGTATCGGGATCCTTGCCGTAGAAGGCGCGGAACATCGCGCCGTAGTCCTCGGAGCGCCCTTTGGACAGGATCATGTCGCGGAAGCGCTGACCGTTGGCGCGTGTCAGCCCGCCATGATTTTCGAACCAGTCATAGGCGTCGTCGTCCAACATCACCGTCCACTGATAGGCGTAGTAGCCGGCTGCGTAACCGTTCGCCCAGATGTGGAGGAAGTAGCTGGAGCGATAGCGCGTCGGCACGTTGGGGAAGTTGGTGTGCGTATCCGCTAGCGCCTTGGTCTCGAACGCATCGACGTCCTGCTTGGGCGCATCGGCCGGCAGCGAATGCCACTGCATGTCGAGTTCGGACGCCGCCAGCAATTCGCCCAGCTCATAGCCCTGGTTCCAGGTTTGCGACTTCTTGATCTTGTCGACGAGCGCCTGGGGGATAGGCTGATGGGTCTTGTAGTTCACCGCGTAGTGCTTGAGCACGATCGGATCAAGCGCCCAGTGCTCGTTGAACTGCGAGGGGAATTCCACCCAGTCACGCGCGGTATTGGCGCCCGACAGCGTGGGATATTTGCCGTTGCCGAACAGGCCATGCAGCGCGTGGCCGAATTCGTGGAACATCGTCGTCACATCGTCGAAGCTGATGAGCGCGGGCTGGCCCGGCGCAGGCTTCGTGAAGTTCGCGACGTTATAAACCACCGGCTTGGTGCCGAGCAGTTTGGATTGCTGGACGAAATTGCTCATCCATGCGCCGCCCGATTTGTTGTCGCGCTTGAAGTAATCGCAATAGAAGATGCCGAGCTGCGAGCCGTCCTTGTCGATCACGTCGAACACGCGCACATCCGGCTGATAGACCGGAAGGTCGTGGCGTTCCTTGAAGGTGATGCCGTAAAGCTGGTTGGCGGCGTAGAATACGCCATCCTGCAGCACTTTGTTCAGCTCGAAATAAGGCTTCAGTTCATTCTGATCGAGGTCGTATTTCGCCTTGCGGACCTTCTCGGAATACATCTCCCAATCCCAAGGCTTCAATTCGAACTTCTGCCCGTCCGCGTGGATCGCCGCCTGGATTTGCTTGGCTTCGTCGGCGGCCTTGGCACCTGTCGGCGCGACCAGTTGACCGATGAAGTTCTTCACGGCTTCCGGCGTCTTCGCCATCTGGTCGTAGAGCACATAGGCGGCATAGCTCGGATAGCCGAGAAGCTTGGCCTTCTGCGCGCGAAGCTGCGCCAGCTTCACAATGATCGCGCGGGTATCGTTCGCGTCACCCTTCTCCGTGCGCGTCCACGACGCGTTGAACAGCTTTTCGCGGATCGCGCGATTGGTAAGCGAGACCAGCAGCGGCTGCTGCGTCGTGTTCTGCAGCGGGATCACATATTTGCCCGGCATCTTGCGGTCTTCCGCGGCCTTGGCGGCTGCGGCGATCTCTTCTGGGCTCAAGCCCGCGAGGTCGGCCTTGTTGTCCACCACGAGCGCACCCGCCTTGGTGCCGGCGAGCAGTTTCTGCTGGAACTCGGTGGAGAGCGTCGCATCTTCCTTGTTGAACGCGCGCAGCTTCACCTTGTCGGCATCCGACAGGTTCGCGCCCGCATGAATGAACTGGAAGTAGTAGACGCTGAGAAGCTGCTGCGATTCCGGATCGAGCTTCAGCTTGGCGCGCTGGTCATAAACCGCCTTCACACGCGCGAAAAGCTTCGGATTGAGGAAGATAGCATCGTTGTGCGCGGCAAGCTTTGGTGCTTCGGCGGACTGCACCTTGTCCAGCGTGGCGTTGGTGTTGGCCTGCACCACGGCGAAGAACGCTTCGGATGCGCGGTCCAGCAAGCGGCCGGACTTCTCCATCGCGACGATTGTGTTTTCGAAAGTCGGCGCGGCCTTGTTATTGGCGATCGCGTCCATCTCCGCGATCTGCTCCTTCATGCCTTTTTCGAGGGCAGGCTGGTAATCGGTGTCCTTGATCTTGTCGAACATCGGTGCCTGTAGCGGCAGGGTACTGGGCGCGTCGAACGGATTGGCGAACGCACCGGTCGCAAGCATGGCGGACGCGGCTGCGCCGAGGCACAGGGTACGGATATGAAGCATGAAGACTCCCCTTCGAGGTTCTTTTTTGACGGATGAAATCCGGCCGTTTGTGTAGCCCATCCCCCTGCTTTGCGCCACAAAACGGGGTGGATGGAACGTCGCGACTGCGTGAAAGCCGGGCCGTGTGCGGTGCAACATCCGCAGCGCGCCATATATTTGCGTGCCATGCAGGGACATCGCAACTTCCATGCAGGCAAAAAAAACAGCCGCGTGTCGCCACGCGGCTGCTGCATTTCAAGCTGGAGCGCCGATCAGAACTTTTGGCTCCAGGTGATCCCGATCGTGCGCGGCTGCGAGGCCAGGATATACGGCTCGGCGCCGCAAGTGCCCGGCGTACATTCCGCGTAACGGCCCAGCTGGGCGCGTTCGTCGAATGCGTTCTTGATGTAGAGCTCAAGCGCCCACTTGTCGCGATTGATGCCGGTGGTGAAGTCGAACGTGGTGTACGACTTGTTGTGACCCAACAGCGAACGTTCGGACAGACGCAGGTCGGACCAGGTTCCGCCCGAATGCACGACCGCCCCTTGGATATGCGCCTCGTAGTCGCCGCCGATGTTCCACTCGTAGCGCGCGATGCCGTTGAGCTTCCATTTCGGCGTGATCGGAAGCTGCGTGCCTTTTGGCGATTCGGAAATCGCATCGGTGCAGACAACGGTTTGGTCGCGGCAATAGGGGCCGCTCAGGCTGCCATCGTTGTATGCGCCGGACGACGTCAACGTCAGGCTGTCGAGCGGCAACCACGTCAACTCGTATTCCATACCCTTCACGCTCGCGCCGCCTTTGGCATTGCCCACGATGGTGACCGAGTTCGGACCGAGGAATGGGAATTGGAAATTCTTCCACTTCTCGTAATAGAACGCGCCGTTGAACCGGACTCTGTTGTCCGCCCAGCTGGTCTTCCAACCGATTTCGTAGTTGTCGAGCGTGTCAGGCTGGTACGCGGGAAGCACGATATGCGTGACCGGATCGTACACGCGATTGGCACCGCCCGGCCGGAAGCCGGTGGAATAGGTCGCGTAGACGAGCTTGTCGTCGGTGACTTTGTAAGTGAGGTTGGCCTTGTAGGTCTCGCCGTGTCCCTTTGCACGGGAATCCAGATCCGTACACGGGCCCGCATCCACCGATGTCGGCGCAAAGCAGCGCGAGGTTTCATAACTGTTGAAGCCGTAAAAGCCCTTCAACGAGTTATTGTATTTGTAGAAGCGGATACCGCCGGTCGCCGTCAAAGCCGGCGTAATGTCGAACGACGCTGCGCCGAAGAGCGCGTAGTCTTTGTCGACGCGATATTCATCCGTCAGCCACAGCGTATCAGGCCAGCCTGTGACGTGCGACGTCGGCTGTCCTGTGCCCGGATCGGCCAAGCCCGGGATCACGTAGTCCTGAAGAATGGAGTGGGTCTGCTTCTCGTAGAAGGCGCCGACCGTGTAGCGGAAACGATCGTCGCTCGGCGAGGAAAGCCGCAACTCGTGACTTTCCTTCGTGAAATGGTCGTTGCCGAGAATGCGCTGCGTCGGATCGATGCGCGCGCCGCTGTTATCGTAGAAATTGACGTAGGACGGATAGGTCTGGTCGTACCAGAACGTATAGTCCGTGTAGTCGGCGGCGGAATGAACTTTGCGGTCCATGTAGGAGCCGGCATAGGTGAGATCGAGATTGCCGATCTTGCCCTGCACAGTCAGGCCGGCCTGATACCACTTGTCATGCACGTATTCGGGCAGGAAGTGCTGCACTTCCAGGTCGCCCACGGACGGATCGTAACCGAAGACGCCATGCGTGCGTTCGACCTGGCCCATGAGGGTCGGCGTGATCGTCCAGTTCTGGTTGAGGTCGATCTCAAGGGCGGCGCGCGCGCCCATCTTGTTCACGGTGTTATAGTTGTTTCGCGTGTGACCGGCATTGTCGATGGTCATCGAGGTGCCGTCGTCGAAATTGTAGGTGCGCGTGCCGTGCACGTTGTCGATATAGCCGGCGTCATGCTCATCCCACGCGACGATGCGGATGGCGGCCTTGTCGGAGAGCGGGATGTTCACCATGCCGTGTCCGCCATAGCCGATGCCGCCATGATCGACCGAGTTCACATCGAGATCGTAGCTCGCCGCGAAACCATCGGTGTCAGGCTTGTTGGAGATGATGCGGACGACGCCCGATTCCGCGCTGGCGCCGTACAGCGTACCTTGCGGGCCGGAGAGCGCTTCCACGCGCTGCACGTCATAGGTCGGGATATCGAGCGTGCCGTTGATGGTGGTGATCGGCGCTTCGTCGAAATAAACGCCCACCGTCGGCACCGGGCCGGAGTGGTTGCCGTTCTGGTCGCTCGCGATGCCGCGCATGTTGATGTTCGAGAAGCCCGGACCGCCGTTGCTGCCCTGGCCGCTGACCGCATAGGTCACGTTCGGCATATAGAGCGCGAAATCGGTGAAGCTGTTGAGGTGAAGGTCTTCCAGCTTCTGCGCCGTGATGGCCTGCACCTGCATCGGAACCTTCTGCAGATCCTCCGAGCGCTTTTCTGCGGTGACCACCACTTCTTCGATACCGCTGCTCTGTGCGTAAGCTGGAACGCCCGCGAGCATGGTGGACGCCAGAAGCGCCGGACCGATCGCATAACGCATGGAAGTTTTCACTGACAGACGACGCATGATTGTGCCCCTCTAAAACAGGAAGCCCGGCCGGCGCCCGCACGCCAGCATCCCGGAGAATCCCGTACTTTATGGTGTTATTGTGAAACCGGGCTTTCGCCGCCGTCAATGCTCGTTTGCGGCGGCGTGGCAATCCAGTTGCGGACTGTGTTCAAAATACCGGCACGTCCGGATAGGCGGACAAGGCCGACCCCAGCGCGGCTTTCAGGGGATCGAGCCAGGGTTCGTAGTTCTGCCAGTGTTCTACGGCATCCTTGAATATGGGCTGGCGGACCTGTTCCGAACTTGCGGTACGCACCGCCCGGTCGTTTTCGTAGAACTTCAGGCAGGATTCTTCGAACGGCAGCCCGCAATATTCGAGGAGCCGGCGTGTCTCGGCTTCGGAATCTGAGACCATATTCTCATAGATGATGCGGCGCACACGACCCGGCAGAACCGCATCGTAATGCGCCATCAGCGCGACATAGTCCGAATAATAATGTCCGACGTCCTCGAGGCCGTAGGTGAAAGCCTGCCCCCGCGCGAAATGCTGCTTGAAGCAGGAGAAGGAGCAGCCGAGCGGATGGCGGCGCGTGTCGATGATCTTCGCATTCGGCAGGATTAGATGGATGAAGCCTGTGTGGAGAAAATTGTTCGGCATCTTGTCTATGAAAAACGGGCGGCCGAGTTTGCGGTGGATGCGAGTGCGCGCGAGATACTCTTCGCCCAATTCCTTGAACCGGTGCGGCGGCAGCGTCTCGACCACTTCGGGATAGGTTGCTTCGGCATCCTTCCTGTTCCACGGACCGAGGCTTCGCGAAATCTGGCCGATATCGTGCAACTCCATCGTGCCTTCGACCTGCGAATGGCTGGACAAAATTTGCTCGATGAGCGTTGAGCCGGAGCGGGGCAGACCCACGATGAAGATCGGATCGGGCGCAGCATGGCCTTCGCCTTCGTGTGCCGCGATGAACTGGCGGGTGAACACCGTTTTCAAACGCTGCGAGAACGAGACCGTCTGATCGGGATGATAAGGCAGACTCTTGCGGCGCAGCGCGTTCGCTTTTCGATAATGCTCGAAGGACGGCGCGTATTCACCGGCATCCTCGAGCGCCTTGCCTAGTGCGAAATCGAGATGGAAACGGTCCTCATCGGCAAGATCGCCGCGCGCGAGTTGCTCGCGCATCGCGGCGATGTCCTCCGGCGTGAAGCGGAAGGTCTTGAGATTGGCGAGGCTCCAGTAGGATTCGCCGAGACTCGGAAGCTGCGCGATCGCGCGGCGATAGGCGGCGATGCTCTCGGCCCGCCTGCCGGTTGTTTTTAGCACATGGCCGTAGCTCATCCAGGCTTTTGGCTGGTTGGGGTGAGACTTCAGCAAAACTTCGAATGTCTTCACCGCTTCATCATATTCACCGACGAGGCTGAGGGCGGCGGCCTTGATCGCCTTGTAACCCGGATTGCGCGGGTCTTTGGCCAACAGGATATCCGTCTGCTCGATTGCGGCTTGCGGCTTGCTGTTGCGATACAGAACCGACGCGTAGTTGTTGCGCGCCGCATCGAAGCTGGGTGCGAGTTCCAGCGCACGTCCCAGAAGCTTCTCTGCATCTTCGTAGCGGTTCAGCCGCGCGGCGACTTCCGCCAGCATCCGCATCGCGGTGACATCGGTGGGATTGGCCTTGAGGAAATCGCGCAACAGGCGCTCGGCAATGGCGAGCTTGTTCTCACGCAACGCAACCGCTGCTTCCAGCAATCGCGGATTCTTCACCGACGCTTCAATGTGGCGCGCATAGGCGGCATCGGCGCCGGCGCTGTCGCCCGCGAGTGTTTTCTCATCACCAAGAGCCCGCCACGCATGGGCATGTTTGCCGTTGATGCGCGTGGCCTTCGTCAGCATTTCAATGGCGCCCTTGGTATCGCCCAGATCGGAGCGCGCGAGACCAAGTTCGTGATGTGCGTCCGCCGAATTGGGCAGCGCGCGCACCAGCGTCTCGAGAATGGGAAGCGCTTCCCGCGCCTCGCCCTGCATGCGCAGGGCGGAGGCCAGCAGGAAAAGCGCCTGGGCGTGACCGGGCGCGACCTTCAGGATTTCGCGCGCCTGCTCGGCGGCAAGATCGGGCCGTGGGCCGAGCATCTTCGCGGCCTGCGCGAGAGCCGCCGCCAGAGTTCCGGTTTGTTCGGTTGTGTCGCTCACCGAAAGATCAAAGGTTCCCCGCTTGCGCCGTGTCAACTAGAATGCGCTACGGTGGGGCTTCACAGGGAGGAAAGACATGAAAACGATGATGTTGGCTTTGGCGGCAGGGTTATCTCTGATCGCCGTGCAAGCGAACGCGGACGTGAAGAGTCAGATCGTAAATGCCGAGACCCATGCGGGCCTCGCCGTACAAGCGACGGCGATCGAGGGCGTCCATATGCATCTGCATCACGCCCTCAATTGCCTGGTCGGCCCCACCGGCGCCGGGTTCGACGCCAAGCAGATGAACCCCTGCGCCCATAGCGGCAACGGCGCGATCCCCGACAGCACCGACGCCGCGAAGAGGAAATCGCTGCAAGCCGCCGCGGACAAAGCGGCGAGCGGCATTGCGGCCACCGATCTGGCGACCGCGCAGAAAGACGCAAGCGAAACGGAAGCAATGCTCAAGTCGCTGAAATAATCAGCCCGTCGGCATCTCGTCGGCGCCGATGCGATAGGCGCCGTCGAGCCAGGCCACGATCTCGCGCGCGCCCGGATGATCGAATGCGTCGTACCGGGCGCGCAGCTTGGCCACACGTTCGTCCAGACGATCCAGACCAGCGTCGTTCAGGGTGAGAAGATCGCCCTGCACTTTCAGCGCGAGATCGTTGCCGAGAACTTTCGTTGCCGCGCGCAGGAATGCCGCGCCGTATTCATAGTCCGCGCCCTTCGCATAGGACTCCGCGAGCGTCAGCGCCGGAATACGCGACAACACCGGTTGCAGTGCCGGATTGACCGCATGTGCGCAGATATGCACGGCATTCGCGCCGGGGCGCCCGGTGAACCCGCGCAGATGCAGGAATTGCGACATGCGCGGGCCATCGTTGACCGGGTAATTGTCCCACAGAAATGGTTTGCGCTTGAGCTGTTCGCCGACGCGCTTCAGGTGACCGGGACCGAGTTCGCGCGAACACACTTCCTCGCCGGTCCAGAAAATTTCGATCCTGGGGTCGAGCAGCCTGCCGAAATCTTCCAGATAATTTTCCGGGCGCTGGCCGAAGATGCGGTCCAGCAACGGATCGTCGGTGTAATAGGTCGGACACACAATAAGCCGCGTCGCCTTGCTGTGCGCTTTCACGAAATGCGAAATCTCGACCTGATTTTGCGCAAGGTCCGGAAGATCGCCGCGCATGTCGTCGAACAGCAGCGCCAGATCGTCGAGGCCTATGGCGTCGAGCGCCGCCAGCTTGTCCGCGAGACGCTTGCGTTCATCCGCGTTGAAATCGCGAAAGATATTGAGCGGACTGAGGCCGACGCCAAATCGCACGCCCAGCGAACGGCAGTGCGCCGAAAGCCTTTTCAATTCGTCGAATTCTTCGCGCGGATGATCCTCGGCCCAGCGGTCGCGCAGGAAGTGATCGAATTTGGGCGCATAGAGATAGAAGGCGTAGCCGTGCGGCTTGAGGAAGGTGACGGTTTCCGCCCGGGCCTGCCAGCGCCATGGTTTTCCGTAATATCCCTCGATAATTCCAAATTGGGCAGTCATCGCGCAGCCTTGCTGAACCACTTAAACATTGCCTGCTCGCGCGCTTTTCGCAAACATGCCGCGTTCTGGGGAGGACGGGCCACGTGCCCGTGAAATGCCATGAAACCTTTCACCACAATCGCAGCACTGCTGTTCCTGCTCGTCGCCGCCGCGCATGCGTATAGGCTTTACATGGGTTGGGCGATCGCCGCTGGGCCTTATGACGTTCCGATGTGGGTGAGTTATGGCGGCGTAATCGTGCCGCTCATCCTCGCGTTCATGCTGATGCGCGAAGCACGCAGCTAGTCAGATCGTCGGCGTCGTTGCGACGTTTGCTGAAAGGCACATCGCCAGACGCTTGCGCAGATCGCCGATGAACCAGCGTCCCGCTTTACCCGGCGGGCGGCCGCGGGCATACACGACATGCAGCGGCAATTCGAGATCGGCGCGGTCTTTCAGTTCGAGTTCTTTCAGCCGGCCTGCACGGATGTGTTCATCAACCATATGTTTTGGCATGTTGCACCAGCCAAAGCCCGCCAGAAGAAATTCGAGCCGCGTGTTCAGTTCGGCGAAGCGCCAGATGTGCAGGCTGACGATGCCGCCCCGCAAATTCTGGCTCAGCGGCGTGCGGTCGGTAAGAACAAGCTGCACATATTGTTCGAGTGTGTGCCGCTCCAACGGCGCCTTTTCTTTCGCGAGCGCGTGATTGGCAGCCACCACGGGCACCATACGGATCGCCGTCATCGGCTCCCATTCCAGATCGTTGGATTGCGCGGTCGATAGAGGCGAATAGATGCCGAGCCGCGCAACGCCGTCGCGCAAACGCTGTTCGGCTGCGCCCAACCCTTCGGTGAACAGTGTGACGCTGACGTTGGGAAATTCCTTGCCGAACTCGCGCAGGGTTTCCATCAGCACGACGTTGGGAAACATGGAATCGACCGCCAAGGTCAGTTCCGGCTCGATGTTGCCCGCGATGCTTTCGGCACGCGCGCGCAACGCTTCGGCGCCATGCACAAGTCCATACGCGTCCTGCAACAGCACCCGGCCGGTTTCGTTCAGCTTGGGTGTTTTCGCATCGCGGTCGAAGAGTTGGACACCAAGCGTGTCCTCGAGGGACTGGATGGACTGGCTGATCGCGGACTGGACGCGCCCCAGTTTGCGGGCAGCAGCCGAGAAGCTGCCCGTCTCTGCCACGGCGATCAGGGCTCGCATTTGGTCGAGGGTAAGCCGGTCCAGCATCTATCTATTTTTCTGATGAAACTCGACAATATTTGGCCGATTGTGCCGATAGATATACGGCCCACATCCTCTCCAGACAACAACTGGAGAGAGACCATGCTGAAATTCGCAGACAAGCCCATCGAAACCGCTGCCGTAAGTGGCGCCGCGCTGGACCAGATCTTCCGCGAGGCCCGCACCCACAATTTCTGGCAGGACAAGCCGGTCCCCGAAGCCCTGATCCGCGAGGCCGTCGATCTGGCCAAGATGGGACCAACCAGCGCCAACACCCTGCCCGCACGCTTTGTCTTTGTGCGCTCGCCGGAAGCCAAGGCGAAGCTGAAGCCCGCGCTGATGGAGGCCAATGTCGAAAAGACGATGGCCGCCCCCCTCACCGCGATCGTCGCGCATGACAACAAGTTCTTCGATCATGCGCCGCGGCTTTTCCCGCATGCCGATATCCGCCCGTGGTTCAGCGGCAATGCCGAATTCGCCGAGCGCACCGCATTCCAGAACGGCACCCTGCAGGCGGCCTATCTGATCTTGGCGCTGCGCTCGCTTGGCCTGGATACGGGCCCGATGACCGGCTTCAACAACGCGGCCGTCGATGAAGCCTTTTTCCCCGGAACCGATGTGAAATCGAACATCCTGATCAACATTGGCTATGGCGATACTGGCAAGATCTTCCCGCGCAGCCCACGCTTCGAATTCGACGAAATCGCCCGCTTCGCCTGAGGCTTAAAAGCGGATTGCGTGCCCCCAAACGCACCCGCTCTTGGGGCGCCGGTTTGCTCTCCAGCCCGGCGCCCCAAATTTCCTTTTCCCTACCCCAGTTGCGGAAACCGCGACCTTTTGCGCATGATAAGGGTTAAGCGCCCTTGCCCCATGCCGGAGGACCAGGGCGCCCAGCGGAATGGCGCCCCGGCAGGTTTATCGGCTTCATCATGGCAAACTTCGACAACAACAGTTCGCGTCCTCTTGCACAGGCTTCGGTCAAGGGAACGGTCAAATGGTTCAACTCCACAAAAGGTTATGGCTTCATCACGCTTGAAAGCGGCGATGATGCTTTCTGTCATGCGTCCGCGCTTGCGGCTGCAGGACAACAGAACGTGCCGCAAGGATCCACCGTTGTGGTCGATCTTCAGGATTCTCCGCGCGGCCTTCAGGTGACGACAGTACACAGCGTCGATGTCTCGACGGCCGATCCAACGCCCTCGCGCGGTCCGGGCGGCGGCGGTGGCCGGCGTGACCGCTTCGGCGGTGGAGACCGCTTTGGCGGTGGTGATCGTTTCGGTGGCGGTGACCGCTTCGGCGGTGGAGATCGTTTTGGTGGCGGTGACAGGTTCGGCGGTGGAGATCGCTTCGGCGGCGGCGACCGGTTTGGTGGCGGCGGCGGATTTCGCGATCACGACAACGGCCCGTCCGGCCCCATGGTCGATGGCAAGGTGAAGTTCTTCAACGACCAAAAGGGCTTCGGCTTCGTGATGTCGGAACAGGGGGGGCAAGACGTTTATTGTCACGCCAGTGCGCTGCGCCGCTCCGGCATTTCGGCGCTCGCCCCCGAACAGCGCATCCGTTATTCGACCCGCCAGGGGAACAAAGGCGTCGAAGTCGACCGGATCGAACTGATCTAGCCAGCGCTCTAATTTTCCAGCCCGCGCGGCACGCAATGATGAATTGCGCGTTATGCGGGCCTTTTCGCCTTGAACAGTAAGGTTTTAGCCATATATAGCCCCGATCTATATCGGACCAATATAGACGGGTTTCGGGGCCATGGACGTCCGCACCATTTGCTTGGGCATCCTCTCCCGTGGTGACGCCACAGGGTATGAGATCAAGAAGCTGTTCGACGAGGACGGCTACCAGCATTTCGTCGAAGCGAGCTTCGGCTCCATCTATCCCGCGCTGAGCCGCCTGACACAGGAAGGGATGGTCTCGGTTCGCGCCGAATCCCAGGAAAAGAGGCCCGACCGGAAGGTCTATTCGATCACGGATTCCGGCCGCCGGGCTTTCCTGAATTCGCTGATGAAGCCGCTGCCGGAAGACCGGCACCGCTCGCCCTTCGTTTTCGCGATGCTTTTTTCACATTTGCTTCCCCATCCCCGTGTTGTGGAGATGCTCGATACCTATATCGAGCAGAGCGAGACGAAGCTTGCGCAGCTGATGGAGCCAAAACCTCAGCCGCAAACCGAGGGAGAACGGTTCGTCTCGGGCTATGGGAGAGCGGTTTACATCGCAATCGTGAATTACCTCCGCCATTACCGGGCGGAGTTGAAAGGTGACGCGGCAGAAGCCGCGGAGTGACAGGGGCGCACGCAATATGTTTCGCAATTTCATCGACGGTCTTCGCGATTGGTGGGCGGCGCATCAGCCGGCCTTCTGGAGCCGTCTGAGTCCGGCCTATCGTTCGGCGCTCGTTATTCTCGTGGTTGTCGTTCTGTGGATCGCGTCCGGCGTGCTCGGCGGATCGCGAGACGACGGGCCGGCAGAAGCCAAGACGAACGACACGCCGCGCGTGCAAGTCGCCCTGCTGAACCAGATCAGCCGCAATGCGACGATCACGGTGCGTGGACGCACCGAGGCGCTCCACGCCGTCGACATCAAAGCCGAAGTCGAAGGCTCGGTGCAGGCCTTGCATTTCGAGCGTGGCGACCACGTGAAGAAGGGCCAGGTGCTGTGCGAGATCAAGACGAACGATCGCCTCGCCAAACTCGATCAGGCGCGCGCGATGGTCGCACAGACCTCCAAGCAGCATGAGGTCGATCTCGACCTGGCCAAGAACGGCTTCCGGTCCAAAATCCAGGTGGCAACGTCGGCGGCGCAGCTTGAAGCCGCACGTGCCAACGAACGCTCGATGCAGGTCCAGCTCGCGAACACGAAGATGACCGCGCCTTTCGACGGCATCGCGGACGATCGTTATGTCGATATCGGCGACTATATGCGTGTCGGTGACAAATGCGCGCTCGTGATCGCGCCCGAGCCGTTCCTCGCCATCGGAACCGTATCCGAACAGCAAGTCGGCCAGATCAAGGCGGGCGATCCGGCAACCGCCGTACTCGTAACCGGGGAAACCGTGCAGGGCAAAGTGCGCTTCGTCGCCGCGAAGGCCGACGACACGACGCGCACCTTCCGCATCGAAGTGGAGCTTCCCAATCCGGACGCGAAGCTGCGCGACGGCGTGAGCGCGGACATCCATATCCCGGTGCGTCAGGTGATGGCGGCGAAAATTTCGCCGGGCATCCTTGTCCTCAACGATGGCGGTGTCGTGGGCGTGCGCACGGTGGTTGCCGGCGTTGTCCGCTTCAAGCCGGTGCAGATCATTTCCGATGGACCGGACGGCATGTGGATCTCCGGTCTGCCGCAAGGAACGACGGTCATCACGGTGGGCCAGGAGTTCGTCAATGACGGCGAACATGTTGAGGCCGTTCGCGCGGGAGCGAAAGCATGACACGCATCGTCGATTGGGCGGTCAACAACACCCGCGTCGTTCTCGGGTTGCTGGTGGTCGTCATCATCGCCGGTATCGCGGCGTTTAACTCGATTCCGAAAGAGGCCGACCCGGACATACCGATCCCGGTGATCGCGGTGCAGATTCCCTATCCGGGCATCAGCCCGGAAGACAGCGAGCGTCTGTTGGTCAAGCCGATGGAAACCTATCTGCGCTCCATCCAGGGCCTGAAGGACATCACCGCGCGCGCCTATCAGGGCTTTGCCGTCATCATCATGGAATTCGACGTCAACTTCGACAAGGAGAAGGCACTGGAAGACGTGCGTGCGCAGGTGGAAACCGCGCGCGCCGAAATTCCGCAGGACGCCAAGCAGCCTATCGTCCAGGAATTCAACACCAGCCTCTTTCCGGTGATCACGGCGGCGCTCTACGGCAACGTGCCGGAACGCACGCTGCTCAAGCTCGGCCGCAACCTGAAGGACCAGCTCAAGCAGATTCCGAGCGTGCTCGATGTCGATATCGGCGGCGAGCGCCAGGAAATGCTGGAGATCGTGATCGATCCGGCGAAGCTGGAAAGCTACGGCATCACCCAGCAGGAAATGTTCAACGCGATCAGCAACAACAACCGCCTCGTCGCGGCGGGACTGATCGACACCGGGCACGGCAGCTTCGCCGTGAAAGTGCCGGGCGTGTTGGAAACCGCGCAGGACGTCCTCACGCTGCCGATACGATCGACGCAGGACTCCACGATCATGCTGCAGGACGTGGCGCAGGTGCATCCCACCTTCTATGACCCCACGACCTACGCGATGGTCAACGGCCAGCGCACCATTTCGCTCGATGTCACCAAGCGCATCGGCGCCAACATCATCGCCAACAACCAGGCGGTGAAGGATCTGATCAACGCGGCAGCGAAGTCGTGGCCGTCCGGCGTGCACGTCACCTACATGTTCGACGAGTCCAAGGACATTCGCGATCAGCTCGGCTCACTATCGGATTCGATCATCCTCGCCGTCGTGCTGGTGATGATCATCATCGTGGCGGCGCTGGGCCTCAGGTCCGGCCTGCTCGTCGGCATCGCCATCCCGACATCGTTCCTGATGAGCTTCATGGTGCTCAACGGCATCGGTTACACCCTCAACTTCATGATCATGTTCGCGATGCTGCTGGCGGTCGGCATTCTGGTCGATGGCGCGATCATCGTGGTCGAATACGCGGACCGAAAGATGACCGAGGGCCATCCGCCCAAGCTCGCCTTCGAAGAAGCGGCGTGGCGCATGTTCTGGCCCGTGGTCAGCGCGACCATGACCATGATCGGCGCCTTCCTGCCGCTGCTGCTATGGCCCGGCGTCTCGGGCAAGTTCATGAGCTTCTTTCCCATCACGCTCATCATCGTTTTGGGATCATCCATGATCGTGGCGCTGATCTTCCTGCCTGTTTTGGGCGGGGTGTTCGGCAAGCCGCCGCCGCGCAACGAAGCACATGAGAAAGCCATTGAGGCTTCGGAGACCGGAGACTGGCGCGAGATCGGCGGCATCACCGGCTGGTATGCCCATCTCGCCGAACGGCTGACGCGCTATCCCGGCCGCGTGATTGCCGGCGCCGGCGCCATCGTCGTGGTCGTGATCGGGTTGTTCGTCGTGTTCAACCACGGCGTCGAATTCTTCGTGAACACCGATCCGGATTTCGCCAACGTGCTGGTTTCGGCGCGCGGCAACCTCTCGGCGAACGAAAAGCGCGACATCGTGATGAAAGTCGAGCGCATCGTGGCCGGTGTGGACGGCATCGACTCCATTTATGCGACATCGGGGGGATCGAACCAGTCGTCGAATAACCAGGGCGGCGTGCCGGTGGACAATATCGGCCGGATCACGGTGCAGTTGAAGGACTATCGTGAGCGCCGCAAAGGCAACGACATCCTTCAGACCATCCGCGAGCGCACGGCGAATGTTCCCGGCGTGCACGTCGAAGTGCGCACGCCGCAAAACGGCCCGCCGACCGGCAAGGACGTCATGATCGACGTGTCGTCGGACGATTATGCGTCGCTCGCGACCGTCACCGCGGCCATCCGCAAACATCTGGATACCTTGCCGGAACTGCGCGACGTCGAAGACACGCGTCCGCTGCCCGGCATCGAATGGGATCTGCAGATCGATCGCCCGGTGGCCAGCCGCTTCGGCGCCAATGCCCAGACCATCGGCACGGCGGTGCAGCTGGTGACCAATGGCGTTCTCGTGGGCGAGTACCGGCCGGATGATTCCGACCAGCAGGTCGATATCCGCGTACGCTATCCCGAAAGTGCACGCGGCATCCACGCGCTCGACAACGTTCGCATTCCCACGCTCAACGGCATGGTGCCGGCCAGCACCTTCGTGAAGGTAA
>Ga0207705_10000322_pt1 | contig 43502 bp, 47 predicted proteins | sample KBSC13metaG_FD_184314 | JGI IMG/M metagenome (GOLD analysis project Ga0207705, IMG submission 184314) | Corn rhizosphere microbial communities from Kellogg Biological Station, Michigan, USA - KBS C1-3 metaG (SPAdes) (version 2) | ecosystem: Host-associated > Plants > Roots > Rhizosphere > Soil ... | reverse complement strand
GGCTGTCCTCCATCAGGCTAGCGGGGCTCCGAGGCACCACACCTGAATCCCCGTCACTCCATCATGATCGGGGGACAGCCACTCCTCCAGTCATCCGGAGGCGCGGCCCATTACCGTATCTTTCCACTCAAACCTGCCGCGACGGACTTCGACCCATTGCGGACATTAGCTTTTGTGTTACGCTCCCGTAACGGCGGGGGCGAGCAGACATGCACTTCCATCTTCCTAAGCCGCTGCACGGCTGGCGCGACTTCGCTGGCGCGGCTTCATGGGCTCATGATAGACTTCGGGCCCGCGGGCAGCCATGAGTGAACCGTCGGAAAACAGGCACGCTCTGTTGCGCGTCCTGGGCACCGTGTTCGGTATTGCGGCAGTTGTCGGCGGCATGGTTGGGCAGGGCATCCTTCGCCAACCCGGTGTGGTCGCAGGCGCGATTCACTCGCCGGCGCTGATGCTCGTCCTCTGGGCTGCCGGTGCCATCGTGGCGGGGATTGGCGCATTCTCTTTCGTTGAGCTCGGCACCGCCATTCCCTGTGCTGGTGGGCCCTTCGACTTCCTTCAGCGGGCTTTCGGGGACCTGGCCGGCATTCTCGCAGGATGGGCGGGCTGGATCAGTCTCACATCTGCTGAAGCCTTCATGGCTACCGTCGTAGCCGAATACCTGCACAGGCTCCGGGTTTGGCCTGAGGTCAGCACAGCCGCGATGGCCGTCGGTGTTCTCGGGGCGTTTTGGGCCGTGAACTGGACGAGCACTCGAATTGCCGGCGAGAGCCAGATCATCTTTTCGGTGGCGAAAGGCCTCGCGTTAATGGCGTTCGTGGCCTTCCTCTTCGCGCACCGGGGGTCGGCGCCAGCAACACCGCAGGCGGTTACGAGCGCAGGTGGCATTGCTGCCGTGGCGATCGCGATGCGGGCGATCCTCAACACCTATGACGGTTGGGAGGGCACTGTCTATCACTGCGAGGAGATCCGCCAGCCCGAGCGTGTTCTGCCGAGATCCATGGCCATCGGGATCGCCGGCGTTGCAATTCTCTACCTGCTTGTGAACGCAGCGGTGCTTCACGTCCTTTCGCTTGGGCAGATTGCGAAGTCGGATCTGGCCGTAGCGGACGCTGCCCGCGTGGTTTTCGGACCTGATGGGGACGTGCTCGTTACCATTTTCGGTGTTTTGTCGGTCGCGGCAATCACCAATCTCACAATGATGAGATCGGCACGCGTTTCGTTCGCAATGGCCCGCGGAGGCTACCTTCCCTCGAAGTTCAGTTCAGTCGCCACCTCCGGCGTTCCGCGCGCTTCTTTGACTATCAGTGTGCTACTGGCGGCGGCTATCGCCTTATCGGGAACCTATGAGGCAATTGTCGCCAGTACTGTCGCAGTGACGACCGCGCTCGTGATCTCAGTAAATGCGGCTGCGATCTGGTTGCGGAGAGTTGAACCGGGCCTGCCTCGGCCGTTTCAAATTCCCTTGTTTCCAGTCACACCTCTTCTTGCGATCGGAATCAACCTCGCCCTTCTAGCGGCGATGGTATCGGAGGATCCCTTGCACAGCCTGGCGGGCCTTGTCTTCGTCGCCGTTGCAGGGGTGATCCACTGGCTCGTCAGAGCTGTCCGTTCTCAGTCTGTTTCCCAAGTTGCGTGAGTCCGCTTTCCACCCGTTACAGACATTGCGAACTCAGCGTTCGATTTATGCTACGCTGCCACCTTCAATTGTGGGGGGGGGCCAACGTGATCCGCATTCTGAAATGCTTGCTCGTCCTGACCGTCGGGCTCAACGGGCTGTTTTGCGCACTCCAGAACGTCGCCAATATCCAACAGGCGAAAGCCGCGCTGGCCTATGTCATCTCGGGAACCGGCCATGACACTTATCCGCATACGCTATTCTTCTTCAGCAACAGCTCCGCGCTCCACTGGGCGGCGCTGATTGTCGCGCTCGTCGGCGAGTTCGCCGTCGGCTTCTTCGGCATCAAGGGCGCATGGGACTTGTTCGCCGCGAGGAACGGCACCGCCAAACAATTCCACGCCGCGAAGACGGCCGGCGTGTGGGCTGCCGGCATGGCGCTGCTGACCTGGTTCAGCCTGTTCGTCACCATCGGCGGCGCCTTCTTCGAAATGTGGCAGACGCCGATGGGCTCGGGGTCGCAGGACCATGCCTTCGACTTCGCCGCGATCTCGGCAATCACCATCCTGTTCGTCTACCTGACCGACGATTGACCCAGTCAACCGCTCACTCACGCCAGGGGGTTGCGTCGGGTTCGTCAATGTCCGTTTTCCATCTGTGGACGTCCCCCGGAGCGCAAGTGATTTTTGGTTGGTCTGACACCTGGTCGGATGCTGCCATCTGTCCGGCTTCTGATGCGGCGATGATGTATGCCGCGAGCCCGTATGGGAGTTCGCGGACCGGATCCAAATCACCCATTAGCGTGCTTGAGTAGCACGGTGGAAAACACTGGTTCTTCCGGCCCCGTCTCGCCGACTGTGGTGCCATACCCTCCTTTGCATCACTTACGCCCTGACATCCTCACGCCCGCCGCGTCATGCGACGGCCGGAGCTCGATAAACTCCTCCCTTGGCGGGCAGCGCCCAGACGATGCGCGCCGTCTTGTTGGCAAACGCGACCGTCACCAGCATGCGCGGCTTTCTCGCCATCATCTGTTCGAGCCACGATCCTTTGGCCGCGCCGCGCTTGCTGGCGTGGAGCACCACCGCGGCGCTGCCGAGGATCAGCAGGCGCCGTAGCGTTAGCTCGCCCATCCTGGTGATCGAGCCGAGCTTCGCCTTGCCGCCGGTGGACCGCTGTAATGGTGTGAGGCCAACCCATGCGGCAAAGTCGCGGCCCTTGCGGAAGCTCTCCGGTGCCGGTGCGAGCGCAAGCAGTGCGGTGGCCGTGATCGGACCGATGCCGGGGATAGTCATCAACCGCCGCGCGGTCTCATCCTCACGCGCGCGCTTCGTGATCTCACGATCGAGAAGATGGATGCGCTCATCGAGTGCTCTCACGCTCGCGATCATCACCAGGAACACGTCGCGCGCACTTGCTGGCAGCTCGCACGACGGACCTTCGATCTTCGCCATTATCGCACTCGCATGGAACAGGCCTTTCGGCGCGACCCAGCCGTGTTCGGCGAGAAGCCCCCGAAGAGCGTTCAGGAGCTGCGTGCGCTGGCGCACGAGCAGGTCCCGCGCCCGGAATACAGCAGCACTCGCCTGCTGCGCCTCGCTCTTCACCGGAACGAACCGCATGGCCGGACGCTGCGCCGCTTCGCAGATCGCCTCGGCATCCGCGGCATCGTTCTTCTGCCGCTTGACGAACGGCTTCACATAGGCCGGCGGGATGAGCCGCACCTCGTGACCCAGCCTCATGAGCTCGCGACCCCAGTGATGCGCTCCGGCGCAAGCCTCCATCGCGACAACACAGCGCGGCTGCGAAGCGAAGAACTGAATCAGCTTCTGACGCGTGATCCGCCGGCTGAACACCGGTGCACCCGATGAACCCGCGCCGTGCGCGTGAAAAATCTGCTTTGCGATATCCAGGCCGATGGTGGTAACCTCTTTCACGGACGCCTCCCTCTCAGATGGTCGATGACCTTCTTGGCACATAGATGCCGTCGGGGGGCGTCCACCCCATCACCCAAGGCTGCCACTTGTGGAAGACACTCGGTCAAGCGCATCGCCTTCAATCGCAAGCCGATGGCCCCTGCCCGCAGCACATGAAACAGGCGAACAGCAGGGAACCTTTGATCCGCAGGCGTTCAGGTCGAGCGCGTCTCATGTTATAGCGACTCGGTTACCAGGCTTGGCTGGGAGGCCGCCAATGTCCGACACCGAAACGCGCTGGTTCATCAAAGGGCAGGAGTTCATTCACTGCAACTGTGCCTATGGCTGTCCGTGCCAGGTCAACGCGCTGCCGACCAATGGCCATTGCCAAGCGGTCGGAGGCGTCCACATCGCCGAGGGCCGACACGGTGATACGGACCTCTCCGGGCTTAATATTGCTGCGGTTTGGAGATGGCCAGGAGCGGTCCACGAAGGCCACGGCGAAGTCGTGCCCATTGTCGACCAGCGCGCCAATAAGAAGCAGCGGGAGGCGTTGCTCAGAATAATGAGCGGCCTTGATACGATCGAAGGTGCAACGGTCTTCCAGGTCTTTGCCACGACCTACGAGCGAGTCTACGACCCGGTATTTGCACCGATCGAGTTCGAGATCGATATCGACGCACGGTCCGCACGGCTGAACGTTCCTGGATTTATCGAGGCGCACGGGGAGCCGATTCGGAATGCGGTGACTGGCGCTGAAACCCGTGCACAGCTCCGTTTGCCCAACGGCTTCGAGTATGACGTCGCGGAGCTTGGGCGCGGGTGGGCGCACACCGAAGGGCCAATCACGATCGAAATCGCCGACAGGCACGCCCATTTCGCAAAGCTCGACATGACCCAGAGCGGTGTCGTCCACTGACCAGGCCGGGGCGGCTGCAAGCAGCAGACGCCTTCTTACGCGCGAAAATATCATTGTTGCACTCACACTGGCGCTCGCGGCGGGTCTTGCGTGGGCGTGGCTGCTGTCCGTGCCGATGGCGGGGGCTGCCGCTATGGGCCCTGGGGCGATGCAGCCGGAGCCTTTTGCTCTCACCTATTTGATACCTGCCTTCAGCATGTGGTCAATCATGATGGTTGCGATGATGGTTCCGTCTGCCGCACCGATGATTCTGCTGCACGCCCGTGTGGATCGCGCTCAGTCGGCGGTGGCACGGCGTCTCCACACGCTGCTATTCGGGCTCGCCTACCTGTTGGTGTGGACCGCCTTTTCGATGACAGCTGCGATCGCTCAGGCGGCGCTTGTCGCGTCCGGCGCCGTTGCGACAGCCGAATTGTCCTTCAGAAGCAGTTCAATAGCCGCGGCGCTACTTTTACTCGCGGCAGCTTATGAGATGACCGCAACCAAACGGCTGTGTCTCGATCGATGCCAGGCGCCACTCCTGTTCATCGTTCGCTATTTCAAGCCGGGCGCAGCTGGCGCATTCCGGCTAGGACTGATCCACGGCTGCTACTGCCTCGGCTGCTGCTGGGCGTTGATGCTGCTGCTGTTCGTCGGCGGAGTGATGAACCTCGCGTGGGTAGCGTTTCTCGGCATCCTCGTTCTCGGAGAGAAGTTGGCATTGCCGCAATTACATGCGGAGCGGTTCGTCGCCGGAGCTCTCATCGCCGCCGGCATTGTTCTTTTGGCCTACTGAGTCGGGCTAACCAAGCAGTAAGCGGCCTTCGCTCGCGAGCGTAAGTTTTCCTCCCAAACCTGCCACTGCCGACCCAAACGGACGCGAGCGTGAAGCGGCGCACTGGTCGACGATTAGATATTGGATTGGTCAGGGGGAACGTCGGTTGGGAGCTCCGCGGCTCCGCTTTCTTCACGACAGCCAAGCGCGGCGCCTATACCGTAACAGGTCATGGAGAGTGACCCCATCGCATAGCCACGAATGAGTGTTTGAGGACGCTCATTCGATGCTGCCGCCATGCCGGCGAGGTAAAGAAGTGGAATGAAATGGTCCGGCGTGGGCACCGCCAAGTCAAAGTCTGGCTGGGTGACCACTCGCAAGATGTCGCTGGGATCCTTCGCAAGCTGCGTCACAACTGCGTCATCGAACCGCTCGGCCCAGTCGAATGCGACATCAGGTTTGTTCCACTGCACGCGGCGCAGGTTGTGCACCACGTTGCCGCTCCCGATGACCATGATGCCTCTGTCGCGCAGGGCTGCGAGCTTCGTGCCGAGCTCAAGATGATAGGCGAAAGGCTTGAGCGCGTTGATCGACAGCTGAACGACGGGAATATTCGCTGCCGGATACAGGTGAGCGAGAACGCTCCAGGTGCCGTGATCCAAGCCCCACTGGTCACGATCCAATCCGCACCAGATCGGCTTCACGACTTCCGCGACTTCTTGCGCGACGTCCGGTGAACCCGGAGCGGAATATTGAAAATCAAACAGCTCCGGAGGAAAACCGTAGAAATCGTGGATAGTCCGGGGCTGAGGCATCGCCGTGACCGCCGTTGCTCCAAAGAACCAGTGGGCCGAAACCACCACCAATCCGCGCGGCTTCGGCAGCCGCTCGCCCATCATCCGCCAGGCATTCGTGAAGCCGTTACGCTCAAGCGTGTTCATTGGGCTGCCGTGACCGATGAACAATGCGGGCATTCGGGCCATCGCCGGTCTCCTGCGGGGCGCCTAGCCTTCTAGCGTCCTAACGTTCGCTTTCCACCCATTCCGGCCATTCAAATTTCGCGGGCCGCTGACATTTCTAACGCGTCATCGAGTTCTACACCGAGGTAGCGAACCGTGCTCTCCAGCTTCGTGTGGCCTGGAAGCAGCTGACACGCTCGAAGATTACCGGTCTTCCGGTAGAGCAGCGATACCTTGGTTCGCCTGAGGCTGTGAGTCGCATAGGCGGACGGCTCCAGGTCGATCAGTTTCACCCAGTGCTTCACGAGGCGCGCGTATTGGCGAGCCGACAAGTGTCGTTCGCGATTCATTCGGCTGGGGAAGAGCCAGTCTTGCGGTCCTGCACAGCGTTGCCCCAGCCATCGAGCAATGGACTTTCTTGCCTGATCGGTGATCTCGAACTGGACCGGCCGACCCGTTTTCTGTTGGACGATGATGCCGCGTCTCCTGACGGCGGCACCGACCAGTATGTCGGACATCCTAAGCGCAACCAGATCACAGCCGCGCAGCTTGCTATCGATCGCGACGTCGAGCAGGGCGAGATCACGCCAGCGGCATTCCACCTGAAGCCTCGCACGTATTCCCCAAATGTGCATCGGCTTCAGCGGTAGCTTTGCACCCCTGAACTGCTGTTGGAATACAGGATCAATGCTGTCAGTCATGGCGGAAGCTCCTCACGAAAGAAGGCGCTGTCAGTCTAACGAGAACTTGTCTCTGGTGGGCAGAGCTCTCCCGGTCTCAGCAATGCTTCAGGCGATGAGCGACTGCCACTCGGCCAGGGCGGCCGAGCGGCGGGTCTTGAAGGTCTTTCTGTCGGTGAGGTGGCGCTCTGAGTTGAAGTGGTTGTGGAAGGAAGCATGGACGGATGCGAACTTCTGTACCGACTTCATTCTTCGGAACCGCTGCATCGCGCGTTCTCGCCGCCGGAAGGGGAGGTGGCTGTTCTCGACCCGGTTGTTGGCCCAGCGACCGACCTCCTGCTTCTCTTGATTGCCGAGCTCCATCATCGCTGCCTTGTAGGAGCGAAGCCCATCTGTGGTGATCGCTTCAGGGGAGCCGTGGCGCTTGAGCGTCTTCTTCATGAACCTGAGGGCTGCTGCCTTGTCGCGAGTGCGGGTGACGTAGCTTTCGAGGATCTCACCCTCGTGGTCTACGGCGCGCCACAGGTAGACCATCTCGCCATTCAATTTCACGTACATCTCGTCGAGATGCCACTTCCAATGGCGAAAGCCCCGCATCTGGCTCACACGCTGGCGGCGAATGTCAGCAGCAAAGATCGGGCCGAACCGGTTCCACCACTGCCGCACCGTCTCATGGCAGATGTCGATCCCGCGCTCGAACAGCAGATCTTCGACATTCCTCAACGACAGCGGGAACCGCACGTACATCAACACCGCCAGGCGGATGACCTCAGGCGACGAGTTGAAATAGCGGAACGGATTGGCAGGTTTTTTCGGACGAGGCATCTCTCGCCCCTAGCCAATTTCCATCATTCCGCCAGCCGGTGCATTTGCTCTGACAGGGCTCGCCGAAGCGAACCAGGCGCTCCTGCGGTTCGGGGGTGTAGCTGAGGGCGACCTCTTCGACGCGGCGACGCGCGTCGAGCCAACCTTCACTTGCTTTGAGGACAGGCTGGAAACAATCCTTGAGGGTGAGATACCTTCGCTCGGTGAGTGCATCGATGAGGTGCGCAACCAGTTCGACATCGCGAAAAAGGACGAGGTCCTCAAGTCAGCATTCGCGATGAAGGAGGTCCTCTCGCGAGCTAATGCGAAGGGGCACCAAAGCGCGACGTTGGGCGCTCTAGCGGAGGCCATTCGGGCACGAGCTGCCACGGGCTAGATAGAAACTAGGCAAGGCAATCGAAGGCAACAAAAGCGCGGTCACTAACGGTGTCATAACAGCAAGATAGCGCTGGTTCAGCTCCACTCGTCTTTCGGCGAGATCGTGATCGAGCGCTTCTGTTCGAGGTCCTCAATGAAGGCGATCCAGGCTTCGCGGCCGATGCGCCTCGATACATAGCCGGCCGCCATGGCGGCAAACCCACCAAGCGCGATCGCAAGATCGTCAAGGAAACTGCCCAGCGTGCGGGGTACGGATCGGCCATAGGCCAGGTAGATTGAGTCTCGGTAGTTCGCTTTGCCGCGGTAGCGCGATGCCTCATGCAGGAACGCCATTCCGCGCCGGGAGAAGGCGGCGTCGCGCAATGCGCGCGCCGCGGCGGTGCGGAAGCTGTCCGCGCCGAGAGCCTTGAATTCTTTGGTCTCGCGTACCCGCTGCTGGATGTTCCATTGCTCCCACTTCGCGGTCCCAGCTAAATACTCTGCGTGGCAGCCCCAAGCTTGCTCCAAGCTCGCCGGCGCAACGGTGAGCGAATGCTTGCCGCGCGCCCGAATAGGGGCGAGCTCCTGCTCGACAAGGTCGGCACGGAGCGACGACAGACGATCCCCGAATGGGGGCAAAACGAGGCCCTTGGCGACGAATTGGTGGCCCCACTGCTGGGCAGTCGCAGCGTGCGTGTCGGGGAAGGACCCGTCTCCGGCCGCAATCATCGCCGATGCGGCGCCGTACACGCCATAATACCAGGCTATGATTCCAATTCTCGCGACGTCGGCCTTGTTACTGACGGTCGCGAGTGCGCGCAGGCTGGAAAGCTGGTGCAGTGCGAACAGGAGCTGCTCGCATACACTGTTGAGCTCGCGATCGGTAAGCGCCCGACGGTGGACGCCGCAGTATGCGCGGGCCGCCGCCGCGAAATCCAGGTCGAGCTCAGTAACCAAGATAGCGAGCGCGCGCATCCAGTTGACCGTCGACGGAAGAGCGAAACGAGCATCCGGGATGTCTTGAGGCGTTTCCGCCAAGGTCCCATGGTCGCGCATTCGGGTGTAGAGCGAGAAGTCGGACATGATCAGCCCAGGTTACGGCCGCCAATCTTGGGCGTTGAGCGCCTTGCTGTCGATTCCGGTCTCTTTGAGCACCTTGGTCACAAGCACTCGGAGCTGCTCATTCATGGCGGCGATGCGATTGTGTCGCGCAGTTTTGTTCGGATCTCGCTTCGCCACTCACTAACATCCTGCCGCATGTATGATCTTGAGTGTTGTCATACGGGTCAAGTGCGTCGCCTGCGACCCTGAGGAAACTCTACGCATATCGATGTCCGTTATACCACGCGCCGCCTGAAGAGCAGACGGTCGGCTAACGGCCAAAATCAGACGCCTTCCGCTGCTCGACAACCGCGCCTCGTCCGCTGTAATCTGCTGACGTCCGGTGATTTCCAGCCCCTGACGTGGGGAAGAATGTTGGGAAGCGGCCGGGTCGCGGAATAAACCGTAGGAAGATCAACCGCCTACGGGGAGGGTGATAATCCCTCCGTCGCATTCGTCCGATAGAAAGCGACATACGCGGGATCCTCAGCGAGCACCGTCGGTCGATATGGACCGACGGTATTGCAGTTCACGATAGCATCTGCCGCGAGGCGCTGCAGGACGCTTGGGTGATGAGGAGAGCCGGCAGCGGCGCTGCGCGGCCTTTCACTCCAAGTGATGCGGCAGGCCTTAGGTACCCACCATGGATAACTGTCGCGCACAGCTTCGACCTCGGAATGCTGCATTCCCAGCGCGTCGGGCCACATATTGAGCTTTGTTTTGTCGAGCTTTGGCGGATGCGGCAGCCTTTCTAGCTCCTCGACCATCCAGCTCAATGTAATGTCGGACAGCCGGCTTTCATCCTCGGGATAGCTGCCTCCGATGTCAGAGTGATCGCCCGCGAACCAGAGTTGCACGAATGACTTAATTCCGTTGATGTCTGGCCGCGGTCCCTCACTCGGCTGCCCCCACGGAACACGGGCAAAATCCGCCCTCGTCTCGTCAATCGCAATCGCGTGACGAGCAAAGCACACTTGCCCGTCTAGGTTCGTATCGTAATCCTTGAACTTCCATCCGGTTACACACCAGCGGAATTGGCGAGGCGTCGGGTACTTCCAGATGAATTTGAGCCGTGCTTTCGCTACGGCGATTGAAGCCACGATCGCCGTGATCGCTGCCACCCACTCGATGCTGTTCCAGAAGTCGCGGCCGAACAGGCTGACAACAAATGCGATGCCGGCAATTCCCGCCGCCAGTGCTCCCAGCAGAACCAGGCGCATGGCCCATCGGACAGCGCCCCTCTCTCCCAAGGCCGCAACCGTGTCGAATACGCCGATGAAGTACGGTGCAGCGTTGGGCTTGCCGTTTACATCGCATCCGTATTTCTCTCGAAATCGCGCGGCGAGTACCTTGCGCTCATCCTCGAACTTCTGACGCTTCCTGCCGGAGCCATACTCATACACATTGTGCACGCCTTCGTGCGCGACGGCTCGCAACCCGCTGCCCCAGCGCGGAATTGGAGTGCCGTCAGGAAGGTGTGTCGGAACTCCGCAATAGCGCAGAACTCCCGCAACGCTCCGAGCCGTGTACGCTCCGCGACTAAATCCAATCAGAAAGATTCGATCGCCCGGCTCATAGTGCTTGAGAATCGCCTCGTAACAATCCGTGATGTTGTGACCTATTCCCGCGCCGGTCGCGGAACTGGCAAACTTCCGAATGGCCCTTCGCCACTTGCCACGCACCTGCTTGGCAGCGCCTTCGCTACCTAATCCGGGATCATAAAATGCAACCTGCTCGGCGGGGTCGATGTCGTTGTCGGGACCAATCCGCGTCGCTCGGTACAGCTTGTAGACATTGCTGAGCCGTTGGTCGGGCGTAAGGCCGCCGGATTGACCGGTCCCATCAGAAAAGATGAGGATGTCCTTGGGCTGGGCGGCGTCCATCAAATTCGCCCGCTCATCTGCTGAAACCTAAGCGCAGATGTTGATCTGTGTGGATGGAGGTTTGTCGGACTCACGAATGCGTCTCCCAAAAAACGAGGGCGAGCCGAGCACATCAGTCATCTCTCGAAAACAGCAGTTCGTAAAGAGACGACCGTTTGCACGCTCATGACCGTCCAAACCGTGTCACCAAATCCGATACAAAATGAGGGGCCAAATGTGGGGCCGTAATCTCCACCACAACAGAAAATCTATTCGTTTCAGCTGTTTACAAAGAATGTAAGGAAACCTCCCGCTCCTCTAATGATCGTATGAATTTTTACGGCGGGAAGTGCTACTCCGTCGAGCGTACTCGAGCGTTCATCAAAGCCGAGCCTTGAATCTCGACCGCAGTGGCGGAAGGTCGGGATGAAACCGGCTTACCCATTCGCTTTTCCGTCAATAAGCCCGCGGCAACCTGGCCTGAGACCACACATCGCCCTGCTCTAGGGCACAGCGCCAGCTTGCCTGCCGCGAGGTCGAAATCCTGGCAGCCGGCAGGGATGGCTGAGCTCACCATCGGCAGGTCACGGGGCGGACAAACTCATGACGGGCCATGGCTGCTTTCGTTGTTAATGTCGGAGCCGACTGTTCACATCCCATTGCGGCTGGGTCCAGGGTTTCTGCCGAGCCGTTCCGGAACGTTCGCTCGACGGAAGTTCGAAGGCATGAGGTCCCCGCCCATCTTCTCGCCTCGGCGACAGGAAACGTTGCAAAAAGAACGGGATCGGACGTAAACGCAAATGATTGCGACGCATCTGTGGATGTGAGCTGGAAACCCCTGTCAACCCTGTTCGGGACGGCAACGGCCAGCATCGCGCCCGTTTCGCTTCAGTCAGCTGATTAATCCGGGCGAGTGCGTGTGGCTTGCTCGAAACGCCTCTCGGCATCTGCCAGGCTGTCGCCGCTCCATAAGCCGAGCGCACCGATCTTCACCGAATAGCCGACCCCGCTCGCGGGAGTGCCGGCTTCTATGAGTCTGACCGCCCCGGCGTTTGTGAATGCGCTTCGTACTTCCCGCCATTTCTTCACGCTGTCTGTGGGGCCGGCATCGGTGGTCGCGTCAGTCGCGGCATCGAATCTGCTGAACAGAAGGCGTAGCCAGTGATGCGGAAAATGAACAGCGGCGCGCATCGAAAGGGGCCGGCCCCAACTCGAAGTCGAAAGCGGACGGTTAGGGGGTCTCAAATCCGTCCAGGATATTGCTTTCGTTCAATTTGGTCCGATCACCCATAAATTGTTCAGGGACGCCAAATAGCCAGGATTGCCTGCTCGGCCGGAGAGGTTCCCAAGGCCGCTCCTCCCCGTGCGGAAACCCGGCCCTCGATCCGAGGCCATCAACCTGAACAGGAGTATCTGTATGTCCAAATTAATGAAGCGCCTGGCCGGTGCGGCCGCTCTGTGCGGCATGGCCGGCGTTGCTGCCCCGTCCAATGCCGCGACCGCGACCGCCAACCTCGGCGTCAGCGCGACGGTGACGTCGAACTGCGCGCTCACCACCACAAACATTGCGTTCGGGAATATCGACGTCACGGCCAACACTAACACCGACACGACCGGCGGCATCTCCGTCACCTGCACCAGCGGCACCGCCTGGGATGCAAGCGCGGATGCCGGCGCGGGAACGGGCGCCACTCTTGCGACCCGAGTGATGCTGAACGGCACCAACACGCTGAACTATGCTCTCTACACCGACAGTGCGCGCAGCACCGTTTGGGGCGACGGCGCAGGCGGCTCGACCGCATTGATCTCGGACACCGGCACCGGCACGGCCCAGGCCAAGACGATCTACGCCCGCGTTCCGAGCGGCCAGACGGGTGTACCCGCCGGCGCGTATGCCGACACGGTTGGCGTCACGGTCACCTATTAAGGCCGGCACGGATGATGGGGAAAAAGGCCAGCGCTATTGCCCGCAAGGCCCTCGCACTTGCCTGGCTGATCGGCTCGATGGGCTTCGCCCATCGGGTTCGGGCCGGATCCTTTTCGGTGGATCCTGTCCATATCAGCCTCCCCGAGGGGCAGCGGGCGACGTCGCTGACGATACGAAACAGCGGCTCCGCCCCGGTGTCGATCCGGGCGGAGGCGCTTTCCTGGAGTCAGGTCGACGGGGATGATCATTATGGCCCTACCGACAACGTCATCGTCTCGCCACCGATCTTCACTGTTGCGGCGGGGGCGACCCAGCTTGTGCGCGTCGGCTTAAAGGCGCGCAATCGCGATCCCGCCTATCGCCTGATCCTCCAGGAGATTCCAACTCAAAAGGCGATTCCCGGTGAGGTCCAGGTCGTGCTCCGGCTGAACCTGCCAATCTATCTGGCTCCCCGCGGCGGCAAGCCGAACGTAAGCTGGAGCGCATGGCTTTCAGCCGATGGGACGATCACCGTCGCCGGCCGCAATGGCGGCTCGGCCTACGAGCAGGTGACCCAGCTTGCCGCAGAACAGGAGGGCAAAATCCTGCCGATCAGCAAGCAGATGGGTGTGATCCTTCCTGGAAGCTGGCGGCGCTGGACCTCGCGCACCCCGCTTGCGCTCCGGCCCGGCGAGCCGATCGCTCTCGACATCAAGACCCCGAATGGTGAGACGCAGGCGCGGATTCCTCTGGAACTGCGCTAGCCTGTCCGTCCTGATCCTAGCGTCGTCCGTATCACGGGCGGCGGCCGGGATTGGGGTCGCGAGCGGCGAGCCGCGGGAGGCCCTTCTGACCGTGACGGTCAACGGTGTACCGGATAGCGATCCGCAGCTCCTCCTCATGGACGGGGCCGGCCGCGTTTTTGCGTCCTCGGACGAACTCGCCGGCTGGCGTCTGACCACGGCACGGCTGCCCGCCATCCTGCACGGCGGCAGCCGTTATTATCTTCTCAATGCCGTGCCTGGCGCCCGGATCGATGTTGACGATGCGCGGCAGGAGCTGCGGCTGACGGTTCCTCCGGCCGATTTCCCGGCGGTCCGGCTCTCCTATCGCGACGTCGAGATCCCGGACGAGGTGGTTTCCGGCACCGGCGGGTTCGTCAACTATGATGCCGACGCCGACGCGTCAGGTGGTCGGGTCCAGATCGGCGCCAGCCTCGAGGCGGGTCTTTTCACGCCAAAGGGAGTCGGAACGTCGGGTTTCGTCGCCCGCTCGGGCGCGGCCGGCGCCGGGCTCGTTCGCCTCGATAGCAGTTGGACCATGAACGACCCGGGGCGGATGCGCACTGTTCGAATCGGCGACTCGGTTTCGATGGGCGGCCCGGGCGGATCCCCGGTGCGCTTCGCCGGGCTTCAGCTGACGCGCGACTTCGCGATGCAGCCCGGCTTCGTCACCTTCCCGGTCCCTTCGATTCGCGGGAGCGCCCAGGTGCCTTCGGTCGCCGACGTGTATGTCAACGACGTGCTCACCCGAAGCAGCAACGTCTCTCCGGGGCCGTTCGACATCACCGATATTCCAGTCGTCACCGGGAGCGGGCAGGTCCAGTTGATCGTCCATGACATGCTCGGCCGCGAGCAGCTGGTGAGCGAGTCCTATTATGCTTCGTCGAGCCTTCTGCGCCGCGGGCTTGACGATTATTCTTACGAACTTGGATTTCTGCGCCGCTCGTACGGCGTGCGAAGCAATGACTATGGTGCGCTCATGGTCTCCGCGACGCAACGCTACGGGCTCACCGACCAGCTGACCGGCGAAGTCCACCTCGAGGCGGCTCAGGACGTACAGGAAGCCGGTGCGGGCGCCACCTTCGTCCTGCCGCAGATCGGTGAAGTGGATGTGACCGCGGCTGCGAGCCGATCCGGCAGGGGAGGGGGTTATTATGCCGCTTTCACACTCGATCGCCACAGCTCCGATTTTTCGTTCGGCGTTCACTCCGAGATCGCATCGCGAGACTATACGACCGTCGGGGAAGTGGGGGACAAGCGGCCGCCCGCGTTCATGTTCCAGGCGTTCGCCGGGATGCGGGCCGGGAGCGGTTCGTTCGGCCTGTCGTTTCTGCACCGCGATGGCCGAACAGAACCCGATGTCGATCTTGCAAGCGTCAACTGGTCGGCTCGGCTGGGAAGGCTCGGCACTCTGAACCTCGCGGCCCGCACAAGTCTCGGCGGACCGAAGGCCACGGCCGCCGAGCTTCTGCTGGTCGTGCCGCTCGGCTTTTCGGCCGGCGCAAGCGCCGGCGCGAAGCTGGACGGCGGCACGGTCGGGATGGAAGCAAGCCTGCAAAAGAGCGTGCCGCTCGGTACGGGCATCGGCTATCGGATCGACGCTTCGACGGGTGCGCTCAACCGGGTTCACGGCCGCCTGACGGTGCGGACCGACTTCGCGGATTTCGCAACGGAGGTCACGTGGCTCGACCACAGGACGGGCGTTCGTTTCGCGGCCGCCGGCGCGGTCGGCATTGTTGGCGGACATCCCTTCCTGTCGAAGCGGCTGGACGAGAGCTTCGGACGAGTCGAGGTCGGCAACTATGCTGGAGTGAGGGTCTATGCGGACAACCAGCTTGTTGGCCGCACCGGCAGCGACGGGAGCCTGATCGTCCCCGATCTTCGCCCCTATGACGGCAACGTGGTCCGTATCGATCCCTCCGACCTGCCGCCCGAGGCCGAGATAGCCCAAGATGAGGCGATTGTTCGGCCGGCGGCCAGGAATGGGGTGGTAGTGAAATTTGCAGCGAAATCCGCCGAGGCGGCATTTCTCAAAGTCGTTCTCGCTGACGGGACGCCGCTACCGACGGGTTCTTCGATTGAACTCGGCGGGCATTCCGGCCAGTTCGTGAGTGCTTCGGGCGGCGAGGTCTATCTCACTGGGATCGATCGTCCGACCATCGCCGTCGCGCAACGGGCGAAGGGCCGGTGTGAATTTACGGCCACGCCCACCGGGCACGCGACGGCAGCTCCGAACGTGCAGGTGCAGTGCGTGGCGACAGCTCGATGAAATGCGTACTCCTTCCCCTCGGTGTCCTCGTGATGCTGTTCGTTGGCGCCTCGGCCGCCACCGCTGCAACCTGCACCGCTCAATCGACGGGTGTCGCTTTCGGCAGCTACGACACGCTTTCCAATGGTCCGCTCGACAGCACCGGCAGCATCAACGTGCAATGCGATTTGAGCACGGCCTTCACTATCGACCTTGGAACAGGATCCGGAACCTACGGCCAGCGCACCCTGACGGGCGGGGGGAGGGTGCTGGACTATAATCTCTATACCGATTCCACGCGAATGCTGGTCTGGGCGGACGGAACCGCGGGCGGCGACGTTTCGGACAGCGGCACCAACGTCAGCGTCCCGGTCTACGGCCGAATCCCGCAGCGGCAGAATGTCGGCGCGGGGATATATTCCGACACGGTTGTCATCACCGTCTCTTATTGAGGCATGTTCTCTCAAGGCTGCGCAGGAGTTCGCTGCGGCTGCGAGCGACGAGCGCCGGATGCCTCTGGCTGTCGCCCGGATGCGATTGCGACACCTAAAAGCCCGTGAATTAACGATGGACGGCTTGGGCCGCTTTCACGTGCAGCGGATGCCAACTGTGCCATTCCTGCACGTCCGAACCAGGAGCCTTGCCGGACAGGCCCCGTCGCGATCAACCGCAAAGATGCTTGCGGCCGCTCTTCTGCTCCTCGCCGGGTCTTCCGCGGCCCCCCCTCGAGCGACAGGCAATCGGAGCGGCCAGCTCGGAGTCACGGCAACTGTGATCCGGCCGCTTCACCTTTCCAATCCGGTTGTTCACGGCCGGAGCGGGGTCATTGCAATTGAGAATATCGACGGCGCAGAGCTCGAAGTAAGGGGCGGGACGCTCAGCCCTTCGACCGGCGGCTCCAGCACTCTTCATTGGACCGGCACGTCCTGCATGGAACTCACCGTCACTTATTGAAATCGAACGTCCGCCGTCTTCCGGCGAGCGCCTCTTCTCAGTCGGTAAACTCGCTCAGGTCCGCAAACTCCCAGCTGGAGCCCCAAAGTCCGGCACGCGTCTTCGCCCAGGCTCGGAAGTCCGCTGCCGACAGCGGCAGTTCAAACATGACCCCGGCGTGATAGGAGTCGTTCCAGCACAGGCGGCACCGAAGCGGGGGAAGGTCGGGCAGACGAAGGGTGACGGTATCGAGCTTGCGGATCGGCGTTATCGTACGAAGCCTGGCGCCGCCTCGCGAAATGTTCTGGATATAGCCCGCATACTGGCGAGTCCCGATACGAATGCGCGCGCGGCATTGAATGGGAAGCCGCTGAAACTTGCGCCGCTGCACAATGGGCCGAGCGGGCGCTGGAATGCTCGACAAATACATCTCGTCCCCGCGTTAGGACAGTGGAACTTGCCGGCTTTACACCGGGCCCAGACAAGCGCGGGTTAACGAGACATCCGGTTTGGGACTGCCGCTCGAAGCGGCAGCTCCAGGTGCGAAGAGTCCGGGGCCGGCAGGGCACGTCGGGATTCCTGGCGCCGATTGCCCCGGGGCTGCGCCTGACGGCGAAAACGGCGGCGCGATCTCGCCGGGAAAAGGGGGGTGGTCGCCTTCGGTCCCGTTTCGGACCAAAGCGCAACCCACGCTTAAACAGAACCGCCCGATGAGCAGCCTGTCAGCGGCTCCGGGCCTTCAGGTTCGGAGCACGCCGGATCGGGCGAGCTCCGTTCCTTCCCATTTTTTGCTCTCCATCGGGGGAGGGGGCGGAGCTCAATCGCTATCGGGCTCGAGCGAGTGAAGTTGCCCCCTGGAGGTTCAATCGATCCCCACGTTCTTCCGAGCGTTGGGCGCAGGCGGCCGGCTGCGTTTTGCATGCGAGTCCCCTTGCTCCCTCGCGCAGGGGCCGGCAAATGCGCGCCAGAGAGCCCCGCTCAGACAAATTGCGTCCGGATCGGCTGAACGGCCTATCCTTTGTTAAGAGCCGAGCCGGCAAACGACCTGAATGATGGGGAAATCGCGACTGCCGAGGAAATTGACCCGCTCCTGGCTGATTATTCGCCAGGCGATCAGAAGTTGCTCCAGGTTCGAGTTCCTGATCCTCGCAGCCCTCATCGGTACGGCCCAACTCATCTATTTCAAAGACGACCTTCTCTCGCGGGAAATCGCCTTCTCGCGGGCAACTCCAGCTGACAAGCTCGGCGAATATCAATTCACGGACAGTGGTGAGCGTGGCACATCGACCGTGACCGCTGATCCCAAACGGTCGCTGACCTGGACTTGCAGGATCACCAACGCCATCGCGCAGCCATATTGCGGGGTAGGGTTCCTGCTCGGCGATGGAGCCTCAAAAGGGGTCGATCTTTCCCTTTTCAAGTCCTTCCGGGTCCAGCTGGAGGTGAGTGGTCCGGGCAGCCTGATGCGTCTCGAACTCAAAAACAGCGACCCCGCCTACAGCCGCTCGGGCGATCCGCAGACCTACAAGTACAATTCGGTGGATCTGCCATTGTCGCAAGGCCACCTGGACATGGACGTGCCGCTGACCAACTTCGAGGTCGCGGATTGGTGGAAGCAGCGGCTCAAGATTCCGCCTCAACAGGCACTCCCCGACTTCCGGAACGTCGTTCAGTTCGAAATGCAATTCGGGATCGACGGCAAACCTGGCGAATACCGGATCAGGATCGACAGCGTCACCTTCCATCGGCAGGTCATCAGCGATGGGCAGTTCTACGGTGCAGTTGCTGCGCTATGGATGGCCCTGATCCTCGGCATGTTATGGTTTCGCCGCGTGGAGGCCCGCCGCGCAGAACGCGAAGAGGCGGTGCGGTTGCGGTGGGCGAGCGAGCACGACTCCTTGACCAAGCTGCCCAACCGGGGCGCCTTCCAGTGCAGGCTCCAGGCCGCCATCCTGACGGCGATGGAGCGCGGAACGTCGGTCGCGCTCCTGCTCATCGATCTCGACCATTTCAAGCATATCAACGACAGTCTGGGCCATAGCACCGGCGACGAGCTTCTTAGGCATGTCTCCGATCGGCTCAGATGCACGCTCGACGAGCATTCCTTCGTCGCCCGGATTGGCGGCGACGAATTCGCGGTCGTGGTCGAGGATGGCCACGCCGAGGCGGACATCCTCTCGATTGCGAACAGGCTGGCCGAGTGCATCAAGGCACCGGTGCGAACCTCGCAGAGGCTGGTTTCGAGCAGCGCCAGCATCGGCGCGGCCATCTTTCCGCGCGACGCGCAATGCGCAGGGGATCTGTTTAACGCGGCCGACACTGCGCTTTATGCGCTGAAGCACTCCGGACGCGGTGGAACCAAGATCTTCGACGAGTTGATCCTGCGCGAAATGCGCCGGTCGGCATCGCACCTCGATATCGCAAGGGCTGCAACCACCGGCCGCAATGTCGTTCCGTTCTATCAGCCCATCGTCGACCTCTCCTCAGGAAAGATCCTCGGGTTCGAAGCGCTGCTGCGCTGCTTGCATGCAGGCCGGTTCCAGTCTGCCGATGTCCTTGAAGAAGCGTTCGCCGACTATGAGATCGCAACCGGGCTTGCAGGGCTGATGCACCGTCAGGTTGCGGCCGATATCGCCTCTTGGGCGAAGCGGGGGCTTGGCGTTGGCCGCATCGCCATCAATGCGGCGCCGGCCGAGTTCCTGCGCGACGATTACGCTGAGAAATTCCTCGATGTTCTGGGTGAATATAAGCTTCCCGGATCCTGCTTCGCCGTCGAAGTGACGGAGCATGTGTTCCTCGGCCGGAGCAGCGAATATGTCGCGCGGGCCATCGCCGTCCTCAAATCCGCGGGGGTGCAGATTTCGCTGGACGATTTCGGAACAGGCTATTCTTCACTGTCGCATCTTCGCGACCTTCGCGTCGACGCGGTCAAGATGGACAAGTCCTTCATCGACAGGATCGCCGACGGCGGCGAAGCCGCCGCCATTGTGGTTGCGGTGATTTCGCTCGCCAACAGCCTGAAGATCGCGACGGTCGCCGAAGGCGTGGAAACCGAGCCGCAGGCGCGGCTCTTGCAATCGATGGGCTGCGATCGCGCACAAGGCTTTTTCTTCGGCCGGCCCGTTGATGCAGCGCATGCGGACGAGCTGATGTCGGAGCGCAAGGCGGCGTAAGCGCTGAGCCTCGCGGGGGGAGCCCGAACGGCCGGTCCTCGAGAGGGGTGGCCGCAGGTGCAACGGCCGCCGCATTGCAGGTCCTCAAGGCGAATGAAGCGTTAACCTCGCCGGCTTGCGATTGCGTCCATTCCGGGTCATTTCGGCGCCGCCGAATCGCGAGTGGGGGGCACTCAGCAGTGGCATTCGTGCGCAAGTATCCGGTGACGGACCGAAACGGGGACCAGCTCACCCTTTACGAGTTTCAGGACCGGCGTTTCATCAAGAAGGTTCGGCGGCTGAAGCTTTGCAGCGGGGAGGCGGTGCAGAGGATCGGCAAGGAGCTCGTCGTGATCGCGACCGGCGAGAGGCTGGAGCTCGATGAAGCCGATTCCCAGTGCCGCTGACCCATGCTAAAGCCGTCGTTTACGGATCGATCCCTTCGAGTCGCTCAAATCGAGGTCGCCGCCCTGGCCGGGCCGGCGGCCTCTCTTCTTCTCGACGCCCGGACTGCGCTTGGCGAAGCGTCATTCGGTCCCGCTTGTCCTGTGCCATGGCGGGCGCTCCGGCCCGTGAGCCCGCAGCTGGGTGAGCTTCGATTCTGTGCGCGCGACCCAAACGGAGCCGCGGCCGGCCCGGCCTTAAAATTGCTCCTCGTCAATCGCCTCAAGAAGGATGCCCCCCGCCTCGCTTCCGAGGCACCAGCAGATCCGGGCGCGCACCTCTTCGGCGCCGTCGATCCGCAGCGTCACCACTTCGCCGATCCGAAGGCTTTCCTCAAGACCAAGGCGAATGCCCGTCCCGGAAAGATCGAGAAGGACAGCCTTGCATTCCATCCCGTCGGAATTGATCAGAGTCGCCGGGCGGCGGAGATCGAGCCGCGGCGCCCGCCGTCTTTCATTATGGTTGCCCATGAGGCGCGCTTCCTAGCAGGAACATAGGTCAATCCGGCGACAAACCCAAGCGCTTGTCACCACGGAGAACGCCAGCTTGCCCGCATCTTGTGGGTGCGGATGGCAAAAAATCCATCGTGAGCTGGAGACCAGTCGAAACCGGAAAGGGTTCGGATCCCGCTTCGAGGACGTCCGGCTTTCCGGGCCTCGAGACGTAACGGGAGGTCGGAGGACAGCTCAGGCGACAGCTGTGGCCGGACCGCCAATTCCCAGGCTTAGCGCGCGCGGGAGCGAGCCGGCGCGGCTGCGTTGACCGGCGCCGCCTTGGGTCGCGCTCGGTGCTCAGATTCGTCGAAGGAGCAGGCATGGGCTCCGGACGGGCGCTGCCGGTTTCTTTCGGGAAGCGGCAATTTGGCTGCTGCAAGCGACGGGCCCTCCGGCTCGCGCCGGAGAGCCAGCAAGTGACCCCAACAAAGCTCCTCGTCGGCCAGGTGTTGATCGTCTTCGCGATCATGCTTCTCGGAGTCTGGGCCGCGACCGAGTGGGCCGCCGCGATGCTCGCCTATCAGCCGCAGCTCGGGCCTTGCTGGTTCCACCTCTTCGGCCTTAGCGTCTATCGGCCGTGGGCGCTCTTTTGGTGGTGGTTTTCTTTTGAGGCCTATGCGCCCGCCATTTTCAACAAGGCGGGCGCGCTTGCCGGCGCGAGCGGCTTTTTGGGCTGCGGTTCAGCGATTGCAGGATCCCTCTGGCGGGCCCGCCAATCGGGCGAGGTCACCACATACGGATCGGCGCGCTGGGCGGGGGGCGGGGAGGTGCGCCGCTCCGGCCTTCTTGGCGATTCCGGCGTGTTCCTCGGTTTCTTCCGGGGCGCCGATTTGCGCCACGACGGGCCTGAGCACGTCCTTGTCTTTGCGCCAACCCGAAGTGGCAAGGGTGTCGGGCTCGTCGTGCCGACGCTCCTCAGCTGGACCGGCTCTGCGGTTGTCCATGACATCAAGGGCGAGAATTGGCAGCTGACCGCCGGCTGGCGTTCGCTCTTTTCGGACTGCTTCCTTTTCAATCCCACCGACCCGGCCTCGGCGCGTTACAATCCGCTGCTCGAGGTGCGGCGGGGACATGAGGAGGTCCGCGACGTCCAGAATATCGCCGACCTGCTCGTCGATCCCGAAGGCGCGCTCGAACGCCGCAATCACTGGGAGAAGACCGCCCATTCGCTTCTGGTCGGCGCGATCCTCCACATACTCTATGCCGAGGAAGACAAGACCCTGGCGCGGGTCGCGGCCTTCCTGTCCGATCCAAGCCGAAGCTTCATCGCCACGCTGAAGGTCATGATGACCACCGGTCATCTCGGTGGCCGGCCTCAGCCCCTCGTCCATCCCGTTGTCGCCTCGGCCGCGCGCGAGCTTCTCAACAAGAGCGAGAATGAGCGCTCCGGCGTGCTCTCAACGGCCATGTCCTTCCTCGGACTCTACCGCGACCCGACCGTCGCCAAGGTGACCTCGGCCTGCGATTGGCGGATCGAGGATCTCCTGGGCGGCGAGCGCCCGGTCTCGCTCTACCTTGTCGTCCCGCCCTCCGACATCTCGCGAACCAAGCCGCTCGTCCGGCTGGTGCTCAACCAGATCGGGCGCCGCCTGACCGAACGGCTGCACCCTGCCGACGGGCGCGCTTCGCGTCAGCTCCTGCTGATGCTCGACGAATTTCCGGCGCTCGGACGGCTCGACTTCTTCGAAACCGCGCTCGCCTTCATGGCCGGCTATAAAATCCGGGCGTTCCTGATCGCCCAGTCGCTGAACCAGATCGCCAAGGCCTATGGCGAGAATAATTCCATCCTCGACAACTGCCATGTGCGCATCGCCTTCGCGACCAACGACGAGCGCACGGCGAGGCGCATCTCCGACGCGCTCGGAACCGCCACCGAGCAAAGGGCGATGCGCAACTATGCCGGCCACCGGCTCGCGCCCTGGCTCGCCCATGTGATGGTGAGCCGCCAGGAGACCGCCCGGCCGCTGCTCACGCCCGGCGAAGTCATGCAACTTCCGCAAGGCGAGGAGCTGGTGCTCGTCGCCGGAACCCCGCCCATCCGGGCGAAGAAGATTCGCTACTATGAGGATCGGCGTTTCACAGCACGGCTGTTGCCGGCGCCCGCGGCCACCGGCCAGGGAGGCCGCCCGGAGCGTAGCCATCCCTGGCAAGGCTTTTGCGCGGCCGCCGTCGCGCCGGCAGGGGCGGCGGCCGAGGAGGAGGGTGGATCGAGAACGGCCGGCGGCCATGAACTGCTTCTGCATCCCGCCTGTTGCGAGGACAGGCCGAAGGGTCATGAGCCCGCGATGGCCGGCCGGGACGGGCTCGGCGAGGACGAGGATGACGGGATCGCCGTTCGACTGCTTGCGCCGCTTCCCGGCTTGCCCGGCCTGGCCTCCGCGGACGGGCTGAACCAGGCTTCGGATCGCGGCAACGACCTGGTTCCGAGCTTCTGATGGCCCGCTTCCCATCCTTTTGGCGCCGGATGGCGCCAGGCTTCAGCCGATGAGCGGCGCCCAAGCGGCGGCCCGGCGGCGGGCGATGCTCTGCACCGCCATGGGGCCCAGAATCGCTTCGGCGCTCGCCGACCCACTGGTGATCGAAGTGATGGTCAACCCCGACGGAGCGCTCCGCCTGGACCGGCTCGGAAGCGGCCGCTGCGACACCGGCGTCTTTCTCGAGGCGGCCCGGGTGGAACGGATCATCCGGCTGGTTGCGAGCCATGCCGGGACCGAGGCCCATCCGGCGGCGCCCATCGTCAGCGCCGAGCTTCCTCCCCATGGCGAGGACCAGGCCGGCGAACGTTTCGAGGGCGTTCTCCCACCGGTCGTCACGGGCCCCTGCTTTTCGATCCGCAAACCGGCGAGCCGGATCTACACGCTTGCAGATTATGTGAGCGACGGCGTCATGACGGCGGACATCGCCCGGCAGCTGTCGCTCGCCGTCGTCGAACGCCGCAACCTGCTGATCGCCGGCGGCACGAGCTCGGGCAAGACCACGCTCGCCAATGCGCTTCTCGCCGAGGTTGGCGCCCGGGATGAGCGCGTGATCCTCATCGAGGACACGCGCGAGCTCCAATGCACAGCGGCCGACACGGTCGCGCTGCGGACGCGCGCGGGGGTGGTCACAATGGCCGACCTCGTCCGCTCGACCCTTCGCTTGCGGCCCGACCGGATCATCATCGGCGAGGTGCGCGGGGGCGAAGCGCTCGACATGCTGAAGGCGTGGAACACCGGTCATCCCGGCGGGATCGCCACCGTCCATGCCAACAGCGCCCACTCGGCGCTCTACCGGCTCGAGCAACTGATCCAGGAGGCGGTGGCGAGCGTGCCGAGGCAGCTGGTCGCCGAGGCCATCGACCTCATCGTCTTTATCGAGGGGCGGGGAACCGGCCGCCGGATCGCCGGCATCGAGGCCGTCGAGGGGCTCGGCCCCGGCGGCGATTATTTGCTTCGTCCGCTCACCGCAACCGACATTGAAGGAGTAAGCTGATGCAGGTTCCAAAGCCTTGTCGAAGCCTTCGCTGGGTTCTTCGACTCTCAACCGCCGGCCTTGTGCTGATCGCCTCGGCGGCGCCTGCCGCGGGATCCGGAATGCCCTGGGAAGAACCGCTGCAGAAGGTCCTCGATTCCGTGCAGGGGCCGGTCGCGAAGATCGTCGCGGTGATCATCATCATCACCACCGGCCTGACGCTCGCCTTCGGCGAGACGGCGGGCGGATTCCGGCGGCTCATCCAGATCGTCTTCGGGCTCTCGATCGCCTTTGCCGCCTCCTCCTTCTTCCTTTCCTTCTTCAGCTTCGGCGGCGGGGCCTTGCTCTCGTGAGCATGGCCGGGCAGCACCCCGACGGGTTCGAGGCGCCGCTGCACCGGGCGCTCGTCGAGCCCATCCTGCTGGGCGGCGCGCCGCGGTCCATCGCGATCCTCAACGGGACTGTGAGCGCAGCGCTCGGCCTCGGGCTCCAGCAATGGCTCGCCGGGCTCGTCCTGTGGGCGCTCGGCCATTCCATCGCCGTTCTCGCCGCGCGCAGGGACCCGGACTTACTGCCGGTCCTCGTCCGCCACCTCCGACAGCAGGGCCATCTCGAATGCTGAACCTTCGCGAATACCGCCGTCGCGCCGACCGGCTCGCCGATCACCTGCCCTGGGCGGCGCTGGTCGCCCCCGGCGTCGTCCTCAACAAGGACGGGAGTTTCCAACGGACCTTCGCCTATCGCGGTCCGGACCTTGAAAGCGCGACCGACGCCGAGCTCGTCGCCGTCTCGGCCCGGGCCAACAACATGCTCAAGCGCTTCGGGTCGGGCTGGGCGCTGTTCTTCGAGGCCGAACGGGTCGAGGCGCCCGGCTATCCGCACAGCCGCTTTCCCGACGCCGCCTCCTGGCTCCTCGACCAGGAGCGCCTCGCGAGCTTCGAGGGCGGCCCCGACCATTTCGAGAGCCTCTATCATTTGACTGTGGTTTGGCTTCCGCCACCCGATTCCGAGGCGCTTGCCGAACGCGCGCTGGTCGATGGCGGCAGCGGCGAGGGCAGCCGCGACTGGCGCTCGGCCCTCGCGATGTTCGTTGCCGAAAGCGATCGGGCCCTCGACCTCATGGCGGGCTTCATGCCGCTGGCCCGCGCGCTCGACGATGAAGAGACCCTGACGTTCCTGCACTCAAAAGTGTCGGGGAGCCGTCATCGCCTCGCACTGCCCGAAACGCCGGTCTACCTCGACGCCTTGCTCGCCGACACGCCGTTCTCGGGCGGGCTCGAGCCGATGCTCGGCGAGCGCCACTTGCGCAGCCTGACGGTGCTCGGCTTTCCCGCATCGAGCCGGCCCGCGCTGCTCGACTGCCTCAATCATTTGGGATTTGCCTACCGCTGGACGACGCGTTTCGTTGCGCTCGATCGGACCGAAGCCGCCCGCGCGCTCGCGAGGCTGAGGCGGCTGTGGTTCAACAAGCGCAAGTCGGTGACCGCGCTCCTTCGCGAGGTGATGTACAACCAGCCGGTCCAGCTCACCGACAGCGATGCCGACAACAAGGTCGCCGACGCCGACGCGGCGCTCCAGGAACTCGGCGCCGACCACGTCGCCTTCGGCTATCTGACAGCGACGATCACCGTCTTCGACGCCGACGCTGCCGCCGCGGACGAGAAGGTCCGGGCGGTGGAGCGCGCCGTCAACTCGCTGGGCTTCACGCTGAAACGCGAACGGGTGAACGCCGTGGAAGCCTGGCTCTCGAGCCTTCCCGGCCAGATCTATGCAAACGTCCGCCAGCCGCTCGTTCACACCCTGAACCTTGCCCATCTCATGCCTTTGTCCGCGCTCTGGGCGGGTCCCAAGCGCAATGCGCATCTAAGCGGGCCGCCGCTCCTGCTCGCCGAGACCGGCGGCTCGACGCCCTTCCGGCTCTCGACCCATGTCGGCGACGTCGGGCATATGGTGGTTGTCGGTCCGACCGGCGCCGGAAAGTCGGTGCTCCTGTCGCTGTTCGCGCTGCAGTTCCGTCGTTATCCTGGAGCCCAGGTCTTCATTTTCGACAAGGGCTGGTCGGCGCGCGCCGCAGTGCTGGCCTGCGGCGGCAGCCATGTCGAGCTTGCCGCGGGCGGAACGGAAGCCAGCGCCTTCCAGCCGCTTCGCCGGATCGATGAGGCGGCGAGCCGGACCTGGGCGGCTGAATGGCTCGCGGGCCTTCTCGAGCACCAAAAGGTCTCCGTCACCCCCGAGGTCAAGGAGAGCCTGTGGTCGGCCCTTCTGAGCCTCGCCTCCGCTCCCCCCGCCGAACGCACCCTGACAGGGCTTTCGCTGCTCCTTCAGTCAAGCCATCTGCGCTCGGCCCTCCAGCCTTATACGCTCGAGGGCCCGCTCGGCACTTTGCTCGACGGGTGCGGCGACCGGCTCCAGCTCGCCGACCTCCATTGCTTCGAGATGGAGAGCCTGATGGCTGTGCCCGGCGCGGTGCCGCCGGTCCTCTCCTATCTCTTCTACCGGCTCGAGGAGCGGTTCGACGGCCGGCCGACGCTCCTCATCCTCGATGAAGCCTGGCTGTTCCTCGACAATCCGCAGTTTGCCGCGCGCATTCGCGAATGGCTGAAGGTTCTTCGCAAGAAGAATGTCGCGGTGATTTTCGCAACCCAGTCGCTCGCCGATATTGCGCAAAGCGCAATCGCCCCGGCGATCGTCGAAAGCTGCCCGCAGCGGATCTTCCTTCCGAACGCCCGAGCGATCGAGCCGCAGGCGCGTTCAGCCTATGAGGGTTTCGGCCTTAACCAGCGCCAGATCGAGCTGATCGCGAGGGCCACCCCCAAGCGCGACTATTATCTCGATTCGAGGCTCGGCAACCGCCTCTTCGACCTCGCCCTCGGCCCCATCGCCCTTTGCCTGTGCGGGTCCTCCGGCCCGGCCTCGCAGCGCCTCATCGACCGCCTGGCGGGCGAGGGCAGGGCAATGTTCCTCGCCCGCTTTTTGGAAGCGCACGGCCTTAGCTGGGCCGCGGCCCTCATCGACCGGTTTGCACCCCCCCAAACGCAAGGAGACCAAGAATGAGAAAGATCCATCGCCTGCTGCGCGCTCTTGCCGGAGCAGCGCTCGCCGCCGGGGCGCTGGCCCTGCCGGCCGCCCCGGCAGAGGCCGGTCTTCCGGTGTTCGACGCCGCAAATTACGCGCAGAACCTCGTCCAGGCCGCGCGTGCGCTCGACCAGATCAACAACCAGGTGAAATCGCTCCAGAACCAGGCCTCGATGCTGGACTCGATGGCCAGGAATTTGAAGACGGTCGATTTTCCGCAGCTTCAGGCGATCAATGCGGCAATGCAGCGGATCGACGCCCTGATGGGTAAAGCGCAGGCGATCGGATTTGATCTCGATCGCCTCGACCGCCAGGTCAGCACGCTCTTTCCAGGCGAGCCCGGGAACGCGCTGAGCGCCGATGCGAGGGTGAAGGCGGCGCGCGAACGGCTCGACGCCGCTGTCTCGGCCTACCGGCAGTCGATGGCCGTCCAGGCGGGCGTCGTCGAGAATGTGCGCGAGGATTCGGCGCTTCTTGCGGCGCTGTCCGCGACCAGCCAGCGGGCGGTGGGCGCCCTCCAGGTGGGTCAGGCGGCAAACCAGCTCCTCGCGCTCAGCATCAAGCAGCAGCTGCAGCTCCAGTCGCTGATGGCGACGGGGTACCGGGCGTCCGCGATCGACGCCGAGCGCCGCGCCCAGGCGGAAGCGGACGGCCGGGCGCGAACGCGAAGCTTCCTCGAGGGCTCCGGCGCTCTACCGGCAGGCAATTGACCTTCGGACGCGGGCGGCTGCGCCCCCGCCCGCGTCCGCCGCGGGGCTTCGGTGCTCCCCTGACGAAGCCCCGCGGCACCTCCTCGATGCAAGGATCGGAAAAACCCTCTCATGGGTGACCTCGACGTCATTGACCGCTTCCTGGCGGCCTTCATCCACTATATCGACAGCGGCTTCGGCCTGCTTGGGCCGGACGTGCGCTTCCTGACCGCCACTCTGGTCGGGATCGATATCACGCTTGCGGGCCTCTTCTGGGCGCTCGGCGGCGAGGACGACGTCCTCGGCAGATTCTTGAGGAAGATTCTCTACGTCGGCGCCTTTGCCTTTATAATCGGCAGCTTTTCCAGTCTTGCCGACATCATCTTCAAATCTTTCGCCGGCCTCGGGATCACGGCTGGCGGCGGGCGGCTGAGCGCCGACGACCTGCTTCGGCCGGGGTTCATCGCCTCGACGGGGTTCGATTCGGCCAAGCCGCTTCTCGAGCAGGTGAGCCTGCTCCTGGGCCCAGCCGCCTTTTTCGAGAATTTCCTGACGATCGCGGTGCTGATGGTGAGCTGGCTCGTCGTCATCCTCGCTTTCTTCATCCTTTCCATCCAGCTTTTCATCACCATCATCGAATTCAAGCTGACGACGCTCGCCGGCTTCGTGCTCGTGCCGTTCGCGCTGTGGAACCGCACCGGCTTTCTCGCCGAACGCGTGCTCGGCAATGTCGTCTCCTCGGGCATCAAGATCATGGTTCTGGCCGTGATCGTCGGAATCGGCTCGGGCTTCTTCGACGACTTTCGTGCCGCTGCTGCCGGGCAGGAGCCGGATCTTATGGGCGCCATGAGCATGGTCCTCGCGAGCCTTACCTTGCTCGGGCTCGGGATCTTCGGCCCGGCAATCGCCTCAGGCCTCGTCGCGGGAGCGCCCCAGCTCGGCGCCGGCGCCGCCGTCGGAACCTCGGCGGCAGCGATCGGCACCCTCGCGCTGGCGGGCGGGACCGCGGCCGCGGCGGCCAGGTCCGCAGGCGGCGCCGCGCTCGGCGCAGTTCGCGCCGGCACGGCCATGGGGGCGGCCGCCTCGAGTGCCTACCGCCTCGGCCAGGAAACATCGGGCGAACAGAGCGTCGCCGCCGGCCTCGGCGGGATGGCAAGCGCTGCCGGGGCCGCCGCCCGCAGCCGCGCCGCCGAAGCCGGCGGATTGAAAGCCGCAGCGGAGCGGGGGCGGCGGGCCGCGCTCTTCGCGGGCTCAGCGGGTACGGATCCAGCCGTCGGGGACGAAGGCGGCGGAGAGGCGCCCGCATGGGCGCGGCGGCTTCGGTCCGAACAATCGCTTCGTCACCACCGCCAGATTGCCCTTCAGGCGATCAGGGAAGGCGACCGGGGCGGCGCTTCCGCCACTCCAGATATAAAGGAAAGAGAGGGTTAGACGATGAAGTTCAGACGCGCTCTCCAGCGCTACGGGCGAACTCCGGAACCGCAAACGCCCTACCAAAGGGCCGGGCAGGTGTGGGACGAACGGATCGGCTCGGCCCGGGTCCAGGCGAGCAACTGGCGCCTGATGGCGCTCGGCGGTCTTATGCTTTCGGCCGGACTGTCCGCGGGCTTGCTCTGGCTTTCGAGCGAGAGCCGGGTCACCCCTTATGTCGTCGAAGTCGATCATCTTGGCCACGCGGTGGCGGTGGCGCCGGCGGACAGGCCCTATCGGCCGACCGACCCCGAGATCGCCTGGTTTCTGGCGCACTTCATCGCCTCGGTGCGGTCCATTCCGATGGATCCGGTGCTGATGCGCCAGAACTGGCTGTCGGCCTATGATTTCGCGACCGAGCGCGGCGCCAGGTTCCTGAGCGTCTATGCGCGCGATGCGAACCCGTTCGGGCAAGTCGGCCAGCGCTCGGTCTCGGTCCAGGTGACGAGTGTGGTGCGCGCGTCCGACACGTCGTTCGAGGTCAAATGGATCGAAAGCGCCTATGAGCGGGGGAGCCTTGCCGGCACCAGCCACTGGACGGCGATCGTGACGGTGCGGCTCGAGCCGCCGCATTCTGCCGATGAGCTGCGCAAGAATCCGCTCGGCCTCTATGTCGATGCAATCGACTGGTCGAAGGAGCTTGAACCGGCTTCCGCCACCGCCGCTCCTTCTTCGCCCGCGGCCGCGTCCGATCCGCGAGCGGCCTCCCTTCCCGATCCCCACGGTTCCACTCTGCAAAGGAGTTCGCTGTGAAGCCCTTGCTGTTCACGATTTGGGTCTTGCTTGCCGCCTCTGGCACCGCAACCGGCGCCCGGACCCCCACGGCGCCCCTCTCCGGCGCAGCGGGCCGGGCGTTCCCCGCGTCAGCGGCGGCAAGGGCGGGAAGGCCGCTCGAGCGCGTCGCGGCGGCCAATGCGGCCGCGCTGCTCGAACCCGCGCGTGCGGCTTACGTCAACGCCGCCCAGATCTATACCTGGCAACCGGGGCGCCTCTATCGCCTCTACACCGCCCCCGGAACGGTCAGCGACATCGCCCTTCAGGCCGGCGAAGGGCTCGTTTCGGTCGCGGCCGGCGACACCTTGCGCTGGGTGATCGGCAACACGGTGAGCGGCTCGGGGGCGTCGAGACAGACGCACATCCTCATCAAGCCCGCATCGGCCGGGCTTCAAACCAATCTCGTCATTGCGACGGACCGGCGCCTCTACCTGGTCGAGCTCGAAAGCACCCCGGGGCCGGCGATGGCCGCAATCTCCTGGAGCTACCCGGCGGATTCGCTGCTCGCGCTGAGCTCGGCCGAGGGAAGTGCGCCGGGCGAAGGCGCCGTGGCTCCCGGGCTCGACGTGCAGCGGCTCAATTTCGGCTATGCAATCGAGGGGGACCGCCCCTCCTGGCGCCCGATCCGCGCGTTCGACGATGGACGGCAGGTCTTCATCCAGTTCCCGCCTTCGCTCGCGACGGGTGAGGCGCCGCCGCTGTTCGTGATCGGGGCGTCGGGCAGGGCGGAGCTGGTGAACTATCGGCTTCGCGGACACTTTTACGTGGTCGACGAGCTCTTCTCGGCCGCCGAGCTTCGGCTCGGCGAAAAGCACCAGCAGGTGGTCCGTATCGTCCGATCGGACGGGCAGGACCCTGAAGGAACGCGGCGATGAGCGGGCCGGGGGATATCCCGGAGGCGTCAAAGACCAAGCTCGACCCGCAGGCGCTTGTTCTTCGAGGGCGGCCGAAGCCCATCCTTCGGCTGCGCAAGGGGCTCACCGTCGGCCTTGCCGGGACCATGTCGGCGCTCCTCGTTGCGCTTGCCTGGGTGTCGCTGAAGGCGCCCGCCATCCGTGTCTCGGCCGGGCAGGACGAAGGTGTGCGACCCTCGAACGGCAACCCCGAGGCTCTTGCCGCAGTGCCTGCCGATTACGCCCACGTTCCACGGCTCGGCCCGCCGCTTCCAGGCGATCTCGGGAGGGCCATTCTCGACCGGCGGCGCGAGAATGCCGCCATGCGCTCGGAAGGGCCGCAGGAGGCGGGGGGAGAAGCGGCCGAAACCCCGGCGCAGCAGGAAGAGCGTCATCTCAGCGAGGAGCGTGCGGCGCTCGTTTCGGGAGTTCTCGTGCAGCCGGCAAGATCCGCTCCAGCGGCGCCCCTTCCGGCCTCCGCTCGGACGCCGGACGCGGCCAGCCCCGTCCCGCCCGCTATTGCGAAGCGAGCGCCATCCCCCTGGACGCTCAGCGCCGGAACCATCATTCCGGCAAGCCTCATCACCGGGATCAATTCGGATATTCCGGGCCCCGTCGTCGCCCAGGTGACCGAGCCGGTGCGGGACAGCGCAACCGGCCGGACGATCCTTATCCCGCAGGGCGCCCGGCTCGTCGGTTCCTGTGACGGCGCCCCGGCCTTCGGCCAGACACGGGCGCTGCTCGTGTGGCACAGAATCGTCTTTCCCGACGGCTCGTCGCTCGATCTCGAGGCGATCCCCGCGAGCGATGCCGCAGGCTATTCCGGACTCGCCGACAGGGTCGACCTGCACGGGGGAAGGCTCGTTCAGGCCATTGCGCTCGCCAGCCTCCTCGGGATCGGGAGCGAATTGAGCGCGGGCGGCAGCAACGCCGAACTTGCAAGGGCGCTTCGCGAGTCCCTCCAGGATAATGGGGCGAGGGCGGGCGACCAGATCGTCGCCCGCAACCTCGACGTCCGGCCGACGCTCACCGTCCGGCCGGGCTGGCCGGTTCGGGCGGTGCTCGACAAGGACCTGGAACTGCGGCCGTGGGAGCCCCGATGAGGACTCCGATCAAGCTTCCTCCGCTTGCCGACCGGGCGCCGGTCAGGATTGCGATCTTGCTCGCTCCCGAACTCAACCGGGCGCTTGCGGACTACGCCGCGGCTTACGAGGCAGCTTATGGAAAGGCCGAGCCTGTTGCGGAGCTTATCCCCGCGATCCTCGCTGCTTTCCTCGAGAGCGACCGCGGTTTTGCCCGGCTGCGCAAAGCGGGGCCGGCAAGGCCTTGAGCCGGGGAGCCCCGATGGACGACGGGATGGTCACGGTCGAGGAATTCGCCCGGCTTGCGCGGCTCTCGAGGCGCCAGATCGACCGATTGCGCAAGCGCAGGAGCGAAGGCTTCCCGAGGGAATATGAGCTTGGGAGCGGCGCCTCCAAATACCGGCATTGCCCGCGCTTTCGCCTCGCCGACGTTCAGCGCTGGCTCGAAACCTGCGCTTTGTGGTGAGGTGACCGGGCAGAGCCGTGGGGCTAAAGGTTGAGGTCGATCGTGTTGTCGAGGATCCAGAAGCCCCAGCGCACCAGGAGCGTGATGAAGGCCGCGATCCCGGCGAGGATGAGGACCGTTGTCATGGGGTAGTTCCTGTACCAGAGAAAAGCCGAAACGGCCAGCATCGCGGCCGGCAGGAGGGCAAGCGCGAGACTGCCGGCCGAGTTGACGGAAATCGGGTTTCGGGGCCGTGCGGTTTTCGCCCATCGGTGGACCCGCCGCTGGCGGACCGCATGGACGAGATAGGATTGAAGGCGCTGGCGCCCGGGCGCAGTGAGTTCGACCAGCCGGTAAAAGCGGTTGACCGTTCCGCCGCTGATGGTGACCAGGTTCCGTCTCTGGAGCTTTTCGGCGGCGTTCTCCACCGCCCGGGCCGGAGCGCCCATCCGGTCGGCAAGAACATTGATCGGCGAGGGAATCTGCCTCGGATGCAGCCGAAGCAGGATCTCGAACTCGAGGCTTCCAAAACGGATTCGCGGGAATGCCCGCTCCCATCGCACGCGATCCTCGACATATTCGAGTGCGAGGAGGTCGAGGTCGCGATCGGAGCAGGGCGGGATACCGCCGCTCTCTCCTGCTTCTGAAGCGGATTGCCATCCGCCCATGCCGCGCTACCCCTCTACTCGGGTTTGGAAATTGCATCTACCAGCGCGAGCCGCTTTGGTTCCGCCGTCGGGAAAAATCCCTCACAGGGACAGGGGCCAGTTTGCGATCGAGGTGAGGTTCCGGCAGGCAAAGCACTGTTTGGGCCTTATCGAGGAGCAGCGGTCAGAAGGTCTGAAGCAGCTTGCGTTCGCCTGTCCGGGCGTCCGGGTCGAGCTGCTCTTCCAGCAGGCAGAGGGCGTGCTGGAGATACGCCGCCGGCGTGCCGGACGCGTCGGCTGCATCGAGAAGCGCGAGGGCCGAGCGCATTCGGGCGTGCGCCTCGCGAAGGCTCGCCAGGGCGGTGGGGTCAGGATCAATCCGCATGATGGAGTTCCTAAATATCTACGGCCCGGGGCTGCCAAGGCGCGCAGTTCGCCCGAGCCGCAAGGAGAGATGCTTCCAAAATGGACCGATCAGCCGGCTCGGCCGGCTCGCGTTGCCCCGCCGCCGCGTGGCCGCTAGGGTCGGGCCGCTTCGCGAATTGCCGGCTGACCGTTCGCCGGCCGGAAGGGGTGGAAATGTCTTCGCCGAAGGATATGGAGCCTGAAAGAACGCTGACTCTGTCCCCGGACGACGCCCGCAAGATCGCGCATTTTCTCTCCCTTCTTCTCGACATCGGATCCAGCCCGGGCGCGGCGCAGTCGCGGGAACGAGCGACCGAAACGCCTGACCGGGCCACGCTTACCGCGAGGGCAAGGGCGGTGCTCGCGGAACGGAAGCGACGGACGGTGCTTTTCCCCGCGGTATTGTTTGGTGAAATCGCCTGGGAGATGCTGCTGTGGCTCTATGTCACCGAGGACGAGGGGGAGCGCCAGACGATCGGGCGGCTCGCGAACCTTGTCGGGGCGCCGCACACGACGGCGCTTCGGTGGATCGGCTATCTCGAAAAGGAGGGGCTTATCGAAAGGAAGCCCCATCCCAATGACCGGCGGACCGTATTCGTCCATCTGTTGAATGAAGGCCGGAACCATCTCGATCGCTGGTTCGCTTCGCTTGCAGAGCCGCTCGTCTCGAACTGACCGCAAGACCCGCTAAGCGCGTCTTCGGCGCAGCGGGCCGGATCAAGTCCAATCTGGACTGAATGTTAGCTCTGCCTGCAGTTCAGGCGGCCTAGCTGCCAGGCTTCACGATCGGGGAGGCTCCGGTGGATGGCCGAGTAAGGATTGTGCGTTTGGGATCGGCTCTGGCGGTTCTCTGCGTCGCGGCCACGGCCCGCGCTGGTGAGATTGGCCCGACTTCAAAGTCTACTGTAACGATCAGCCTCACCGTCGCACCGCACCTCGAGGTTCGCGCGGTCGATGCCGGATCGACCCCTGCGTCAGCCGGGCCGCTGCGGACCTTCGCCTTTTGCGTGTCGGGCAATACGGCGACCAGGGAATATGGCGTGAGGCTCGCCGCCGATGGCGGCTCGAGCGAAAGGCCGGCACTCGAATGGGCCGACGGCGCTAATGTGTCCGGCGGGACCTCAATCGGAACGGGCGAGCCCGCGGCCGACTTCGTGGCCTCAAGTGCTGGATGCAACCCGGGGGCCGGGGCGAACGCGACCCTCATCGTCAGATCCTCTCCCGCTGCGGAGCAGCCGTCCCGCCCGACCCTTCTGATTGTCCCTGAATAAGCCTTTTCGGCCGCCCGAGCCCGGCAAATTGCGGTTGCCGCCAAAGTGGACTGAGTTTCAGTCCGAAACGGACATAATGGTTAATGCCCCTTAACTTACCGGGGTCAATAACCTCATGGACCAAAGTCGAGTAACAGGAGCCATCACGCATGAAACATTCGCCCATTCCGGTGCAAACTGGTGCCGAATTCGACGAATCGAAGATGCAGGCGCACCATCTTCGAAAAATTATCGAGGAATTCTGCACGCACCTCGACCGGATCACGCTTCCCGACGGCGAGGAATGTTTCGTCAATTCGGCCGTGCAAAAGCAGGTTCGAAAGGTCATTCGGGCGAGGAGGGCGAGGGCCGAGTTTTTCAACTCCAAATTGTTCGCCGATCCGGCCTGGGACATGCTTCTCGAACTGTTTGCCTCCGAACTTGAAAACCAGCGCATGTCGGTGACGGCGCTTTGTGCCGGCGCTGCAGTTCCGCAAACGACCGCGCTCCGCTGGATTCGTACGCTCGAGGAGAACGGACTGGTGCACCGCAAGGAAGACCCCCTCGACGCACGCCGTTGTTTCGTGTCCCTGTCGCGCACCGCTTACTCGGCGATGGGCGCCCTGTTCGCGAGCACCGAAGGGACGGGGATGATCTAGCGGGCTTGCTGGCCGATCTCGTCCCGCAGGCGGTGAACCAGAAGGTCGAGATTAGCACCGATTTCGGGGCTGACGCCCTGTTCGTCGAGGATGACGAGAGCCTCCTCAAGACGGATGACCGCGGAGTGGAGCGAGTCTGCGGACCGATCGCGCCCGCCTTCAGCGCATTTGGCTTCTGACATTATGGTTCCCCCAGCCGCGCCGACAGCGAGGCCTCACCGACACCGGCTCTAACTGGCGCTTTAGCCGGAGTCGATTAAATCATCATGAATCCGCCGCTCGCGCGGGTCAATCCTTTCCGAAGCCTATGCACTGGGTGCCGGCTCAAGATGGGCCCGTCGCCGGGTGCGCCGGTCCCGGCCCATTCTTGACCTTCTGTTAACCGCTAACGGCTAATATCCATTTCGGACCAAATTGTTAGTTGGACTTAAAAGTGGGGTGGACCATGACATTCAAACTGACCAGCGGCATCTTGCTGGCATCCGCGGCACTGGCGCTCGCGGCTGGCCCGGCGCAAGCGGCGACTCAAGGGACGATGGGCTCGACTTCGACCGGTTCGGTGGCGATCAGCGCATCGGTTCCGGGACGGGTGGAGATCAGCGGCCTGAGCGACGTTAGCTTCACCAACCAGGACCCGTCTACGGCGGCCTCCAGCGCGCAGAATGTCTGCGTCTGGAGCAATACCTCGACGAGGGGGTATAATGTCACGGCGACGGGAAGCGGCACCGGCAATGCGTTCACGCTTGCCAATGGCGCCCAGACCGTCGGCTACAATGTGGAGTGGGCGGGCAGCACAGGCCAGTCCTCCGGCACTGCCCTGGCGTCGGGGACCGCCCTTACGGGGTTGACCTCGACCGCTACGACGGCGGGTTGCACCGCCGGGCCAGCAACGACTGCGAGCCTCATCGTCAAGATCCCGACAACCAACCTGCAGTCGATGCAGGCTGCGCTGAGCTACACCGGGACCCTGACGCTCGTCGTCGCACCCGAATAGGACGCCTGAGCGGTGGCGCCCCTCCGGTCAGCCACCGCCAGGACCCCGTCGCCGAGGAGGTTCGCCGGGTTCCGGCGCTGCTGGCTGCTGGCCAGGATCGGCGCAGGATTGGCGCTCGCGTCATTGGCATCATCGGGAGTTCTGGCGGCCGACAAAGCCCGGATCACGGGCCTTTCCGACGTCGCCTTTGGGACGCTTGCCAATCTCTCGGCCGATTCCGTGCAAAGCCAGAATGTCTGCATCTTCTCGTCGAGTAGCACCAACGGCTATAATGTTCAGGCAATCGGCTCCGGATCGGGCGGCGCGTTCACGCTCGCCTCCGGCTCGAACGTCCTCGGCTATGACGTCGAGTGGAATTCTGCCTCCGGCCAATCGTCGGGAACGTTGCTGTCGCCCAATGTCGCGCTCACCGGCCAGGTCAGCTCCGCGACCCAGCAGACCTGCAATTCGGGACCGGCGAGCTCGGCCAGCCTCATCATCGTCCTTCGCGCTGCCAAGCTCTCCTCGGCGACGGCGGGCAGCTATTCGGGCACCCTGACGCTGGTCGTGGCGCCGGAATGACATCGGATGGGGCGCTCCATCCTCATGGCTTGCGCTCGGCTCGCGATGTTCGCGGGCGCCGCAATCAGCGCGACCGGTGCCTGCGCAGGTGCCATGACAAGCGGCGCCAATCTCGCGACGGTCGGGCCGCCGCCCGGATTTGAGGAACTGGAGCGCCCGCGCGAAATCGTCGTCGACGTTTTTTTTGGCGGCAGGAAGCGGGGCGAAGCAATTGCGGTCGTCCGGCCCGGCTTTGTCCAGTTCCGCGACCCAGCCGCAGTCGCGGGGTTGATTCCGAATGCGGTCGATCCGGCCGCCCTCGCTTCCGCCTTTACCGGCGATCTTGAGGCGCACAGCGACCTGGTCTGCTCGGCCGCAAGCTCGGGCCCGTGCGGAAGCCTGCCGGAGGGAACCGAAGGGATCATCTTCGACGAGCAGAGCTTCCGTGTGGACCTCTTCCTGAAAGCCGCCGATGTCCGTCCGTCGGGCCCGGCTAGTCCCTATTTGCCTCTGCCCTCGGCGCAGCCCTCGCTCACCAGCTCGCTTGGACTTGCCGTCTCCGGTACGACCGGCTCGTCCCCGATCTACGATGTGCAGAACCGGACAATCGCCGCTTTCGGGTCCGTCCGGCTCCGCGCCGACACGTCCTATGCGTCGCATATCGGCCTTCTCGCCGACGACGCGGTCGCCGAGCTCGACCGGCCGGACCTGCGCTATTCGGCAGGGCTGTTCTGGGCGCCCGGACTAGATCTCACCGGCCAGCGGCGGATCGCCGGAATCGGGGTCGCTACCCAGTTCGACACCCGGATCGATCGCGACTCGCTTCGCGGGACGCCGCTGCTTCTATTCCTCAACCAGCCGGCGCGGGTCGAATTCCTGGTCGACGGCCGCCTGGTCGCCTCCGGGCTCTATTCCGCGGGCAACAACCAGCTGGACGCGACCGCGCTTCCCGACGGGGCTTATCCGCTCGTGCTGAGGATCCGCGAGGCAAGCGGCGCGGTGCGCGAGGAGCAGCGTTTCTTCGTCAAGAACGCCCAAATCGCGCCGGTCGGCAAGCCGCTCTACTTCGCTTATGCGGGATTGCTGGCCAACACCCGTCCGCATTCGCTCCTGAGCCTGTCGAAATCCCCTTATTATCAGCTTGGTACCGCCCGGCGAGTAAGCAAGTCGATTGCGTTCGACGTCTCGATCGTTGGCACCGATCGCAAGACGATGGTTGAAAGCGGGGCCTGGATGATCAGCAAGCTGGCGCGCGCCCGAATCGCCGCCCTGGCCTCGACTGCCGGCGATCGGGCCGTGCTTGTCCAGCTCGGTTCGGCGAGCTTGCACAATATGAGCTTCAATTTCGACCTTCGGCGGATCTGGAGCCATAATGGCAGCCCGCTTCTTCCGGCACCCGATATCATCGATGACTTTCGTACCGGTCAGCCGGTCAAGGCGCAGCTCGGGAGTGCCTCCTACACACAGGCGACGGGAAGCCTCACCTACCAGATGGGAGCGGCGCTCTTCAGCCTGATCGCGTCCTACCGCAAGGACCAGGGCTCGAGGCCGGACTTCAGCATCGGCCCGAGCGCCCAGTGGCTCATCGTCAACCGGCCGGGCCTGCAGCTCTCGCTCGAGGCGGACGCCCAGCGAACCCGTTGGACGCGGTCCGCCTTTTTCGGGGTCCGCCTGCTGCACACCGCCGGCGGATTTTCGACATTCAGCACGTCAGGGTATCGCGATGTCCGCTCGCTGGGCGGCACCGGCCCATCGGCCGGTCGGCTCGTGACCAGCACCACCGGCCAATATTATCACGAGGATTCCAGCCGGACCGAGGTGGCCGTGAGCGGGGGCTTCGATCGCACCACCGACTTGACCTCGGTTCACGCCGATACGTCGGTATACAGCCGGTTCGGGAACGCGAAGGCCGACTTGCTGCACGATGTCGGCGGCCCGCTCCAATATGGTATCAGTCTGCAAACCGGCGCGGCCGTCGACCCGCGCGATTTTGCGGTGGGTGGCCGGGAGATCCAGGAAAGCGCGCTCGTCGCAAATGTCGAGGGCGCAGATCCGGCAGTCAAATATGATGTCCTGGTGGATGAACAACCGCTCGGGCAGATCAGTGGGAGCGGGCAGCTTCCGATCTTCCTCGAGCCCTATCGCCTCTACAAGGTTCGCCTCCGGCCCGTCGGCGCCCCCTCCGTCTGGTATGACACAGCAACTCGCGACGTCACGCTCTACCCCGGAACGGTCAAACGCCTGAGCTGGCGGGTCGAGCCGCTGGCCACGCTGTTCGGGCGCGCGGTCGCAGAAAATGGCGCGCCTGTGGCCGCCGCTTCCGTGCAGTCGCGGCGCGGTGTCGGCGAAACCGACGAAAACGGCTATTTCCAGATTGATTCAACCAGCGGGGACAGCCTGCTCTTCACCCGGGCCGACGGCACGACGTGCCGGGTCGACGTGGGGGAGCTCAGGTCCACCGCCTCCTTTGTGCCAATGGGAAGGGTGTTATGCCACTGAATCGACGACCAGTTCAGGCGATGGCGGTTACGCTTGGAGCGATGCTTTGCCTGGTGCCGCAGCAGGCGCGGGCCGACCTTGTCCTCAGTCAGCTCATCGTCGAGCTCAATCCTGCTCGAACCGCGGTGACCGATGTTGATGTGTGGAATGATTCTCCAGACCGGGCCTATGTCGCGGCTGAACCGCGCGAGATCCTGGGCGCCGGAACTCCAGGCCAGAGCGCCCGCAAGGATCCGGATCCGGAGAAACTCGGACTCCTGGTTGCCCCGGCGCGCATGATCCTGGAGCCTGGCCAGCACAAGCTCCTCCGAATTGCGGCAATCGGCCCCGCCAGCGAGCGCGAGCGCGTTTACCGGTTGACGGTGAAGCCCGAAGTCGGCCGCCTTCAGTCTGACAAATCGGGGCTCAAGCTCCTCGTCGGCTATGACCTTCTTGTGCTTGTCCGCCCGGCAGCCGCGCATCCGCATGTGTCGGCAACGCGCTCCGGCCGCAGCATTACCTTTTCCAACGACGGAAACGTGAGCGTGGAACTCGCCGATGGGCGCCAGTGCCAATCGCCCGGCAAAGAGTGCACGCCGCTTGCGGGCAAGCGTCTCTATTCAGGAGCGAAGTGGACCGAGCCGCTGAAGTCCGATGGACCGGTTGAGTATTCCGTGATTTCTCCGGCGGGGACGGCGCGCCAGCTGTTCTGAACGAATTTCTCGGGGCCGGCGGCTCACGACCCGTCCGGCGATTGCCTGCGCACCCCAAGATGCGTCCAGCTGTCCCCGGTGCCCGCCAAAAGCATGATTCCTTCGCCCGATGGCGCGGGGCAGTCCGTCCAACCGCCCGGCGAGAGCCGCTCAATGGCGTCAAGGTCCGGCCCCGTGACATAGACTTCGTCGGAGTCTGACCCAGCGGCGCTCTTGACGAACAGGGCAAGGTCCGGGTCGCCATGAGGATCCAGCAGATGGTATTCGCCAAACGCTTGCTGGAATTGCGCCCATTCGGACACGCGCATTCGCTTTGTTCGCCATTGGGGCATCGCGAAACCTTCCTCGGCCACGCAGCCAGAGCCGACCAGCAGGCCTAACGCTCGGCGGCCCGGACGGGTGCTGTCCAAACGAAACTGCGCCGGTCCAGGTGGCGAAGCCGGCGAATCGGTCCATTCTGGCACCCTTTTTCCAAAGGCGCCGCCAGCCCGACAGGCATAAGGATCCGATCCGGAGCTTGGCGTAACCGGCGCTCAGCAGGTTGTCGCCGACCAGCGGACGATGTTGTGGCTGCTCGTCACCAGTGCTGCTTTGGCCCGGCCGCAGCCAGCAATCGCGCAGGCGCAGGCGCTCGTTCGTATCGAGCGGCCGGCCCGGGCTAGCCAGCAAGACTGGGGGCGCGAAAAACGGTCCCAGCAACGCGAAGTCATCGTCAAGGACGAGGCCGGTAATCTTATCCGGTTGCGCCTTTCGGAATATCAGTAATGCGGCCGCGCGAAGACCGCCGGCGAGTGATGATCAGCTCGAGGTTGCGCTGCGGGGTCCAATGGCGTGACGCCGTGATCGTCAACGTTTCTTCGCGCGGGGTCGGCTTGAGCGCGGGTTCGCCCCCCGATCCGGGCAGTTATGTCGAAATCCGGCGCGGCGCCTACCTTATCGTTGCGCGTGTGATTTGGGTGAACGGCGTGCGCTTCGGGGTCCGGACCCAGGATTGCGTTCCAGTCGACTCGCTCGTCCGGCAACCCGATGCGGTGGCGGCGCCGTCGCCGGAAAACGATTCGTCACCGCCACGGGAGCGAAGGCGCGCCGGGAGGGCATCCGGTGCGCATGAGCGCAGCCGGATGCTCGCGAGGACTTTCGAATTCGCTTTCATCGCCTTGTTCGGGGCTTCGGCTGCCTTCACCGCATTCGGTGCTGCCCGGCAAGTGCTTCAGCAGCCTCTCGACACCGTCCGGCAGGTGCTTTCGAACTAGCCCCGCCAATTGCGGGTGCGGGGACGGAGAGCACTCCGTTTCGAAAGCCGGTACCCGCGGGTGATCTATCGCGGCGGAGGGATCGGCTTATCAGCGAGGAGAGCGGGTCTCTCCAGCGCGCTTCCGGAGCAGGGGATACAGCAGGCGCTGCTCCAGCGCTGCCGCATGGACGAGCTTGAGGCGCATGGCTGCGGAGGCCCGGCAGTAACCGGCCCAATCCTCAAGGATGGCGTCGGTGGACCATTTGCTCACATGGCTTGCAGCGGCTCGAAGCAAGGCGATGTCGGATTGCTGGAGCTTGCGAAGGTCGCTTTCCGCCCCGCGGCCTGCTCTTCGAGCAAGATAAGCATGGATTCGTCCCCAAAGCAGGCGCCGCTCGAGGCTCGCCTTACTGAGCTTGTACCGCGCTTCCACCAGTCGTTCCCTCGTGGGCACGGGTCCGCGCGTCAGCTTCTCCAGCGCGTCGATGGCCTGCGTGAGATGGGAATGCGCTTCCTTCAGGCGTTCGAGCCAGATGAGATCGCTCGATTCCCTGGACTCGATCCATTCCCTCATCGCGTCCTCCCGCCTTAAGGGGCTGGATGACAACGGACCGGTCGGCGTGTGCGTTGCCTTAGGTCCGAAACGGATGTTTTTTGGTCGATGTGCAGGCCCGGGGGAATGGCTGCGCAGCGCCGTCGGCGTCCTCACTTTCGATCAGTTTCCAACGGCTGGTGAATGTGATAGCTCCGACAGGGCCGAATTCCGGGCTCTCCAACGAGCCCTGGTCTTGCGGTCAGCGCTCGCCAGGCTGCTCGGGGGATGAAGTGCGGGTAGAAGCGATCCAGGAACGCGACCATTCGCTCGGTCTTGCGGCTGCCCATTTGCGCTCGGCGCTGGAACTCTTGGACGAGGTCGAAGCGCCGCCTCACATCGCTGCGCAGGTGGACCTGGCATTACATCAGCTCGAACAGGAGCTCGATCCCAATAGGGCGCACGGCGACCTTGTTCAGATCGAAAGAAACGCCGAACCCCAGTGACCTGCGAGCCGCTGCATTCCAGCGGCTCCGTGGTCCGTTAAACTGAGGGCTTCACGAACCGTGCCGGGCCGATCGACGATCCCATTTTCCGCAAGCGCATCCACCCAGCGGGTAACCGTCGACTCCGGCAGTCCGATCTCGGCGGCGAGGTCGACGGTGGACAATGTGCGTCGCCCCAGATGCGCTGCGTAGAGTTCGAGAAGGATGTCCCAAGCGGGATCCGAAAAGAGGCACTTCCCAAACACCTCTTCGCGTCCCCGGCGGAACATCAGGATGGACAGCATATGATCTTCCGACGGGTCGAGCGGCTCACGCAGGCGCTTGCGCGAAAGGAGCTCCTTGAGCCCGTCGAATGGATCCCGGTGCGTCCGCGGGGCGCGCGATGATGTCACCGTAGCGGGTCCGGCAGGCGACGGGACTGCGGGCGAGGTCGCCGGTGCCGCTGGCGGTTGGCGTGCGGCACCGGACAAGGGGGCGACGAGGTCGATTGCCGCATCGTCCGGCAATGCTCATGAATGTGCGTGAACATGACCTGGGTTTCCAAACAGGATCAGCGGTTCACTCATTCTCAAGAAGCGAGGTTAATGCCTTTCGGAGGGGTGTGGTCTCCTGAAGGTCCGGAAGGATTTGGTCGCACCCGGAAAAAAAGGGGGCGCCGGCGGGTGCTTGCGATCAGCTGCACCTTCAGAGCCCCCTGGCGACCTCGCTTTCAGACC
>Ga0207705_10000321_pt1 | contig 43665 bp, 36 predicted proteins | sample KBSC13metaG_FD_184314 | JGI IMG/M metagenome (GOLD analysis project Ga0207705, IMG submission 184314) | Corn rhizosphere microbial communities from Kellogg Biological Station, Michigan, USA - KBS C1-3 metaG (SPAdes) (version 2) | ecosystem: Host-associated > Plants > Roots > Rhizosphere > Soil ... | reverse complement strand
CGCTGGCATTGGTCAAAAAGCCGTTCTTCGAACTGGGCAAAGAAGTGGTCGTCCCGGCCGAGGGCGCGATGCGCACGGCCAAGGTCGTCGAATTGCCGTTCATCAGGAAGGAGACCCCATGATCGATTCCCCGTATCGCGTCAAACCGGGCGCCACGGTCAACCTTGATAAATGGTCCACCGACGACGTGGGCGAATTCAAGCACAAGAAGGACGGCGAAGCCGAGAGCGACAAGAACCGCGCCAAGCTGCGCGACATCCAGGAAGTGCTCTACGCCGAGGCGAAGCAATCGCTGCTGGTCGTCCTGCAGGCCATGGACGCCGGCGGGAAGGACGGCACGATCGACTACATCTTCTCCGGCGTGAATCCGCAGGGGTGCCAGGTCACCAGCTTCAAGGTGCCCAGCACGCTGGAAAAGGAACACGATTTTCTCTGGCGCATACACGCGGCCGCCCCGCGCGACGGGATGATCGGCATTTTCAACCGATCACACTACGAAAGCGTGCTTGTCGAACGGGTTCACGAGATCGTACCGAAAGCCAAGTGGAAGAAGCGGTACGACCACATCAATGCCTTCGAGCAGATGCTGCACGATGAAGGCACGCGGATCGTGAAGTTCTTCCTGCACATCAGCAAGAAGGAGCAACTCGACCGCATCCAGGCCCGTCTCGACGACCCGAAAAAGAACTGGAAGTACAACCCCGACGATCTGACCGAGCGCAAGCGGTGGGGCGATTACATGGAAGCCTTCGAAGACCTGCTCACCCGCTGCAGCACCGACACCTGCCCCTGGTACGTAGTGCCGGCCGACCATAAGTGGTACCGCAATTGGGTAATCAGCGACATCCTGGTACGGACGCTGAAGGAGATGAACCCCAAGTATCCGGATCCTCTGCCGAACCTCGACAAGGTGAAGGCGATCTGATTTTCCGGCCGACAGGGCGAAACGGCGGCGGTAGCATCATCGGTGCGCCAGGGCACTCGCCCCGACGAAATCAGTCCCTCTCCCTCGGGGAGAGGCTAGGTGAGTGGATTGGTCGTCACACGACGCAATCACCACGCTCACCGACCGAGCGATACGCATTCCGTAGGGCGGCTATCGCGTGCCGAGAACGGGGATCAACCTTGGCGGCACGCAATAGCGTGCCCTAATTCATAAATCCGGATGAACGGCGACTTTTATGGAACCAATGAGTCTCCAAGCTCAATCCCCTCACCTAACCTCTCCCCGAGGGAGAGAAGGACCAGACCGGCGCTCCAAGGGTGTTCTGACAAAACAAACCCAATTTTCGCCCTAAACAACGCCCTGGCCGCGACTTACGAAATGCTTTCCCCTCAAAAGAACACCCTGCCAAACCCCGTCGTAATGAAGTAAAATGCTTCCCCCAATGCCAGCCTCGAAGAAAAAAGTCGTCGTCGCCATGTCCGGCGGAGTGGATAGCTCCGTCGCCGCGGCCCTGCTGAAGGAGCAGGGGTACGACGTCATCGGCTGCTTCATGCGCCTGGGTACCCCCAAGGGCGTCGGCGACCACGACGCCGAAGCCCCGGAAGAAGAATGCAAGCTCGATGACCCGCACGGGGGGCCGACTTCAGTCGGCCCCGCAGGCAAGCAAAAACAAGGCTGCTGCAGCGTTCTGGATGCCGGCGACGCCCGCCGAGTCGCCCGCCAGCTCGACATCCCGTTCTACGTCCTCAACTTCCAGGACGAGTTTGAGCGCGTCATCAACTACTTCACCAGCGAATACAACGCCGGCCGGACGCCCAACCCGTGTGTGCGCTGCAACGACTGGCTGAAGTTCGGCCGGCTCGCAAAATACGCCGAAGCCGTCGGGGCCGACTATGTCGCCAGCGGCCACTACGCCCGCGTCGGCATCGATCCAGCCACGGGTCAGAAGACGCTGCTGCGCGGCATCGATCATTCGAAGGACCAAAGCTACGTCCTGTTCGGCATGCCCAAGGGGCACGTCGAGAAGCTCATGCTGCCGATCGGCGAGTACGACAAGTCCGTCGTTCGGAAGATGGCCGAGGAGCGTGGGCTGAACGTACACAACAAGCCGGATTCCCAGGAAATCTGCTTCGTTCCCGACCAGGATTACGCCGGCCTGCTGAAGCGTCGCGATCCGGAGTCGTTCAAGCCCGGCGAATTGGTGACCGCCGGCGGCGAAGTCGTCGGCCAGCACACCGGCCACCAGCAATTCACCATCGGCCAGCGCAAGGGTGTCGGCCTGGCGCTCGGCTACCCGATCTACGTCGTCGACATCGAGCCGCAATCCAACCGTGTGGTCGTCGGCGAGCAGCAGCACCTGATGCGGCGGTCACTGATCGCCGACCAGATCAACGTCCTCAGCCCGCGCGTGACTGGCGAGGGGCTTAAATGCACCGCCAAGATCCGCTACAACGCCCAGCCGCAGCCGGCGACCGTCTGGCGCATCGCCGGTAAGAATGGGGGCGACGACGAGCTGCGCGTCGAATTTTCTGAAAGCCAAAGCGCGATCACGCCGGGCCAGGCGGTCGTTTGTTATGATAATGACGTGGTGCTGGCCGGCGGATGGATTCGCCGCGCCGAAGCGTGAAGGGCCATCCCCAACAACTCGGAAAAGGCAGTATGCCGGGCGAGACGGAGCTCCATCGGTCATTGAAGAAGGACGCATGCCGCTGGCTGTTCAAGAACGGCTACACGGCGGCGGCATGCGAAGTGGCGCTTCGCCCCCTCGGCATCGTCGATGCGGCCGGCACCGGCATGTTCGGGCCATCGACGAATCATTTCGGCGTGCGACGGTGGGTGCATCAGACGTGCATCATCGAGTGCAAGCAAAGCCGGGGCGATTTCCTTCGTGACGGCTCGCACGACGGCCAGATGCAGCTGTGCCTGATGGAGCGCCGGCTGAACGCGATTCGGAAGGGTCGCCGCGTGAAGCAGTCGACCGGGCTCGGCAAGTTCAAGGCCTGCCTTCTGCAGCCGTTCGCGAATCTGCATTACATCCTCGCGCCGGCGGGACTGATCAAGAAGCAGGAGGTTCCGCCGCGTTGGGGCCTGCTCAGTAGCGGGCCGGGCGGGATTTCGGTCGTGGTGAAGGCGACCTGGCAGGATTGCAGCAATGGGCAGCACGTCGAATCGGCCATCGCCCGCACGCTGACGGCCGGCATCCACCGGGCCGACAGCCGGGCGATCAATTCGCTCAACCGTGAGTTGATGAACCAACAGGAAGACCTCGCCGCCCGGATCCGAAAGCTCAAGCCTTCGATGCCGGACGATGAGGCCTTCAACTTGCTGTTCAATGTCGATAAACCGGCTCAGGCGGCGACGACAGGGGAAGTAAACGAGTTCAGTACCGGCGACTTGGCGCCGGAATAGCTGCGGGCGATCGCATGCTCGATCTCGGCGGCGTCGGCGATGCCGAACGCCAACTGCTTGCCGGTGCGGGCGGTGAGGTATTGAATGGCGGCCTCATCCGGCATGGCCGCGGCGGCCAGGATCAGGTCGTCGCCGACGGCCCGGACCGGAACCACGTTCATTCGCACCGCGTCCGCCAGCGACAGGTACTGAGCCGCCTGGGCATCGACGCCTAAGTTGCAGAGGTCGATATGGCATTCACCCGCCCGCAACTGCTCCAGCCAGGCGTTCCACACCTGGTAAGGCTGAACCAACCCCAGCGACAGGGCCGCCTCGCCGAAACGTTGCTGGGTAACTTTTTGCTCCTGCAGTACTTCTTCAACATCGTGGTCATTCAGGTGAGCGATCTCGCCAAGAATCTGACCCATACGTCGCATTGACATCGTTTCTCCGATCGTGACAACCTACCGAACTCACTTTACCATTCGGTAGACCCTAATATAGGGAAAGTCCTTATGCGTGTCACGTCTTATAACATCCTAGATGGAGGGATCGGCAGGGGAGACCCCTTAGCTGAAATATTATTGGCCGCGCGGGGGGATATTTTTGTACTGGTCGAGGCAGATGACGAAACGGTGCTTGCCCATCTGGCGAAGCGGCTGGGGGCAGATTTCATCGCGGCCCCGGGTGACGGGCATACAGTTGCGGTGCTGAGCCGGTGGCCGATCGTGCAGACGGTGAACCATGCCTTGCTGGTCCAAAACGGGCCGCGCTCGCTCGTGGAGGCGGTTGTTCGACACCCGGACGGGCGGGAGATTTCGATCTTCGGCCTTCACCTGTCGGCCCGGGCGTATGAAGAAAACGAGCAGACGCGATTGGCGGAGGTGGATGCGTTGCTGAGGATCACCCAGATGCTGTGTAACGCGGGTCGGCCGCACGTGCTGGCTGGGGACTTCAATTCCAACTCGCCGGTGCAGGATATCGATATCGCCAAGTGCAAAGCGAAGACCCGCGAAGCGTACGCCGCCAACGGGAACCGGATCCCGCGGCGGGTGATTCAGCGACTCCTCGACGCCGGCTACGTCGACACCCTCGCCGCGACGAAGCCGGAAGCCGCAAAGACGGCCGCCACATTCACCACGCACGAGCCGGGGCAGCGGGTGGATTACATCTTCGCCTTCGGGCTGGCAGAAGCCGCGGTCGCCGACGCGTGGGTGGAGCAGGATCGGCTGGCGACGTACGCGTCGGATCATTACCCGGTCGGCGCGGAGTTGCATGTCTAGGCCGCACCCTTTCTCGCTCGCCGCGGCGTTCGCGTGTGCGGGGCGTGGCGTGTGGCTGATGACCAAGGGCCGCAACGGCCGCTTGCAGATCTGTATGGCGATTGCCGCGGTGGCAGGCGGCTTGGCCTTGCGGATCGGCTGCGATGAATGGTTGGCGGTTTTGTTGAGCATCGCGATGGTGCTGGCATTGGAAACGATCAACACGGGGCTGGAACGGGTCGTTGATTTAGTCTCGCCGGGCTACAACGAACTGGCCCGCGACGCGAAGGATCTGGCGGCGGGGGCGGTGCTGATCGCGAGCGTGGCAAGTGTCGTTGTCGGAGTGATTGTTTTTCTGCCGAAGATTTCCCGGTTTTTATAGGGGCGGGATATGTCCCGCCCGCGGAGTGTGTTCACGCTCGGGGGCGACATATATGTCGCCCCTACGCATGCGTCACAGCTGCCGCGCGGCGATCGGGATGACCGTGATCGCCTTCGGACTGGTCGGGCAGTGCAACTGGCACAGCCCGCAGCCGATGCAGCCGAGTGGTTTGACGGCCACTTCGTTGCCGGCCAGGTCAATCGCCGTCTGGCCCATCGGGCAGATGTCGACGCAGGCCCGGCAGTCGTCATGCCGCGTGTGCCGCGTGCAGTGCTGAACGTGCCACACGGCCGTGCCCATTTTGATCTGGGCGAGCGGCGTTTCGAGCAGGGCGCCGGTGGGGCAGGCCGACATGCACTGCAGGCCCTCGCAGGCGACGCAGGCGGCGGTGTCGGCGTCGATGTACGGCACGCCGTTGCCAGCCACGCCCGTCTGATCGAGCTTGATCGCCTCGGCCGGGCAGACGCGGACGCAGTCGCCGCACTTCTGACAGACCTCGGCGAACTTCTTCTCCGGCAACGCGCCCGGCGGACGCAGCCAGAGGTTCAGCGGCACGGTCTTTGGTGCTGAAGGTGCCGGTGCCGCATTCGCCTGCGGTCCCGACAGTTTATCGAACTCGTTCAGCGTCTTGGCCAACGGCTCGAGCGTGTGGGCGATTGGCTTCAGCAGCTCGCCGAGCCCTCGCCGGAAGAACTGGCGGCGATGGAGCTTCGGGTCGTCGGCCATGGTTACTTCGGTGGCAGTTTCACTTTCACCAGCTTCTGCTCGGTGAAAAATCGGCCGGTGAGGGAATCGGTGAATGTCACCTTCACCGTCACATCTTCGTGCTGCGGCTTCGTCTGCCATGGGCACGGCACGACGAACTCGTACAGCAGTGCCTGGCCGTTCCACAGTTTTTTCGCTTCGGCGGCCGAGAACGACCACTTGCCGATTTCGGGCTTGTCGGCGGCCAGGTCGAACGCTTCGACCGTGATCGCGCCGGCCGCCTTGAACGAATCGCCGTCGTCATCATACGGCGTGACGTAGACTTTCAGGCCGTCGTCGCCCGGCGATTTCGGATCCAGATCCGCGCCGCCGGTGATTTTGCCGAGCCGGATGCCGTGTGTCGTATAGATGGCGTCGGCCTGTGCACCGCTGAGTTCTGGCTTCGTCGTCGCCGTCGGCTGCAGGGCGGCGATCGTCTTCAGGTCGCTCTGGTGCTGCGATTCGAGCTGATCGACCCGAGCCTGCAGGTTTTGTACGTCCTCACGCAGCTTGATGTTCGCGGCCATCGGCTTCGAGCCGCAGCCGGCGAGAACCAACGAAACGCCAACCACCACCGGAGCGAGATGACGCTTCTTATCCCTCTCCCTCGGGGAGAGGCTAGGTGAGGGGATTGTGCGTAAATATGCTTTCGAACGCATTTCGACGCTCTATCCCCTCACCTAACCTCTCCCCAGGGAGAGGGACCAGAAATGCCATCCGCGCGTACAGTTGCTCGGACTACTCTTTATCCAGATCGCTCGGCTTCGCCTGCACGTTTTCCGGCAGGCGGTCGATGACCTTGTCGCATACGCCGTACTCGACGGCTTCTTCGGCGAACAGCCACTTGTTGCGGTCGAAGTCGCGAAGGATCACTTCCGCGTCCTTGCCGCACCACTCGGCCATCATCTTGTACATGCGGTCGCGCAGGCGGAGCATGTGCTTGGCTTCGATGCCGAGGTCGGTGGCCGGGCCCTGCATCACGCCGCCGATGAGCGGCTGGTGGAGCATGATCTGGCTGTTCGGCAGCGAGAACCGCTTGCCCTTCGTGCCGGCCGCAAGCAGCACGGCGCCCATCGAGGCGGCCAAGCCGATGCAGGTGGTGGCCACGTCGCAGCGGAGGAACTTCATCGTGTCGACGATGCCGAAGCCCGCGCTCACGCTGCCGCCAGGGCTGTTGATGTAGAAGTTGATGTCGGCCTTCGGATCTTCGTTCGAGAGGAACAGCAACTGCGCCTGGATCACGCTGGCCGACTCGTCGGTGACGGGGCCGGTGAGCATGATGATGCGGTCTTTCAGCAGCCGGCTGTAAATGTCATACGCACGCTCGCCGCGGCCGGTCTTCTCGACGACGATGGGGATAAGCTGGTTTTGCATAGTGAAGCTCTTTCGGAAACGTGAAACGTGGACGCGTGAAGATTGGCTTCTTCACGTTTTCACGTCTTCACTCATCCTCATTTTTTCTCGTCGAGATTGCCAATGACCTCATCACAGATGCCGTATTCGACGGCCGCTTTGGCGTCGAAGAAGCGGTCGCGTTCGCTGTCTTCGCGGACGCGGTCGGGCGATTGGCCGGTGCACTCGGCCATGATGTTGATGAGCGTTTCCTTGGTCTTCAGGATCTCTTCGGCCTGGATCTCGATGTCGGCCATCTGGCCGTACACGCCGCCGAAGGGCTGGTGGATCATGACCTTGGCGTGGGGCAGGATGTAACGCTTGCCCTTCTTGCCGGCCATAAACGCCACCGCACCGCCGCTCTCGGCCCGGCCGATGCAGTAGGTGGCGACGTCGCACTGCACAAACTTCATGATGTCGTACATCGCCAGCGTGTCATCGACCACGCCGCCGGGGCTGTTGATGTAGAAGTTGATGTCTTCGTTCTTCTTGATGCTCTGCAGATACAGCATCTGCATGATCACCCGGCTGGCGGTCGCGTGGTTGATCTCGCCGACGAGGAAGACCACCCGGTTTTCGAGCAGCATTTCTTCCAGCGTCATCTCGCGGTAGCGGTTCATGCCGGGGCCGGCGGCGCCAGGCATGTTCATGGGCACGCCCATCGGATTACGCGGGGTCGGCTCCATCGCGCCGGCCGCATGCATGCGGTAGGCGTTCCAGAAGAGCGGGTTGTTGTGGGGCACTTTCTCGGACATCCGTTCCTCGTTTCTCAATCTGAACTTTCTGCGGCGGATCGTAGGGGAGCATGAACGAACTTTCAAACCACCCTCTGTGGCGCAGGATCAACAGCTTTGTGCGGATTTGCAACCACGGTAAAACGGGTCGAACCAACCCGCAGCATCGAACGCTCATCATAGGAGCGGCCGATCCAACTCTGGAGTCACCCGCCATGTCGAAAGCACGTCCGATAATCTTTTCCGGCACAATCGCGCGCGCCGCGATCATCGCCGCAATGGGCCTGACGACGGCGACCGTGCACGCCGACGAACCCACATCGCAGACGCCGTTCGTGAAAGAGCTGCTGTCGCATTGGGCGACCTTCGACTCGAATAACGACGGCGTCATCGGCCCGGATGAGGTGAACAAGCTCGTCATCGACCGGACGGTTACGGGCGACGAAGCCGCCGCCGCCGCGAGCCTGAAGCTGATCATCCGGCTCAAGTCCGCGAAGGGGAGAGAACCCTTGCCGCCGCTGACGAGGGCTTTCTTCGACGCGTATAACGAGAAGGCAATGGCAACGCTGCATCACGACGGCTTGAAGCACGCAGTCGAAGAGACGGCAGGGGCAGAAGGACTGACCGAAGAAGCCACCAAGCCCGCCGAAGCGCCGGCCAATTTCGATCGCTACTTCGTCGCCAGCAAGAAGCGTCTCGCCGGCGCTGCGGGCGATGCTTGGCGGACGAGCGGTTACACGCTCGACAACGTCCACCAGGGCCCGATGGGCGATTGCTTCTTCGTCGCCAGTGCGACGTCGCTGTCGATCCATCGGCCGGAGTACCTGAGCCACCTTGTCCAGCAATTGCCCGACGGCAGCTACCGGGCGACGTTCCCGAACGCCGCGCCGTTCACATTTCCCGCCCTCACGCATACGCAGTTGGCGATCAGCGGGAATACGACCGGTGACGGCGCCTGGCTCGCGGTGCTCGAGCAAGCGTTCGGCCGATACCGCGCGTCGCTGAAGGGACGGTCGCTGGAGTCGGACGGCACCGAATCGCTCTACACCGGCGGCGACAGCAAGGTCACGCTGACGGCGTTGACCGGCCACAAGATCGAACGGATTCCTTTCCCGAAATTCGTCGAAGATCGCGAAGCAAAGAAGGAGACGATCCTGCCCCAGTTGCGCGAAACGCTGACTAAAGCCATCGCCGACCACCGTGCAATTACCGCCGGCATCCTCCCGCCGCCGAAGGAGGGCAAAGATGGCAAGACGCCGGTGAAACTGCCGCCGAACATCAACGCGAACCACGTGTATGCGGTGGTGGATTACGACGCGAAAACGGATGTTGTGCAGATCTGGAATCCGCATGGTCAAAGCTTCACGCCGAAGGGGGAACCGGGGTTGGCGAACGGCTACGTGACGGAACATGGGCGGTTTAAGCTGCCGCTGGCGGAGGCGTATTCGTTCTACACGAGCTTCACGTTCGAGACGGATCAGCCGGCGAACGGAAAAATGGAGTAGTCCGTTTTTGGGGTTCTGCAGATTCGGAAGTAGCGGCCGGGCCATGAGTTCGGCCGGAAATTGGGTTTGTTTTGACGAACTCGGTTTTGCGCTGCGCTCTCCTTCCCGATGCCGCGAAGCGGCGAGCATTTAAGCCTCTCCCTGTGGGAGAGGTTGGGTGAGGGCAGGCCGGAGAAACAGAGTCGAGTTGTCTATCCGAAGCGATGAGTCTGGAGGCCCTCTTCTCACCCAGATTCTCCCCGTTCAACCTTAGCTTGTTTCAGCCAGCCCTCACCTAACCTCTCCCACAGGGAGAGGCTAATGCCTCGCCCCTTCGGGGCATCGGCTTCGATCGGAATGCTACCGCCGCTGATTCGGCCTGTCGGCCATAAAATCCGCCGTGCGCGCAGCAAAACAAGGCGAGTGTTCCCTCTCGCCCTGCTGCTTTGATTCAGTTGTTCGGAGTGCGATTAGGCGCTCAGACGACGTTGACCTTGCGGCCGGCGCGGCGCTTCGCGTTGATGATCTGGCGGCCCTTCTTGGTGGCCATCCGGGCGCGGAAACCGATCTTGCGGGCGCGCTTCACTTTGCTGATGCGGTGGGGGTAATGCATGAGGTCCTCAGTTAAAAAGCGGCCGTTAAGCCGTTCTCTCCGTTCGAGTTAGGGTCAATCCATCGGCCAAACTCATGGCACGGAAATGGTGACCGTTTCCAGTGCGGCGTTGCCCCGTTCGTCGGTGGCTTTGACCGCCAAGGCGTGCTGACCCCGACTTAGCTCGTGGCCCAGCTCGCCCAGGGTCACCGTGTAGGTTTCCTCGGGCGAATCGGCGATCGTATCGTCCGGAAGCTGTTTTTGCCAGTGGTCGACGTTGTCAAGGCTGGTTTCGACGCTGGCCACCGTGCCGGCGCGGTCGACGACGCGGAGCTTGACCGTGGCCTTGCCGCCCCCGACGTCGGTCTTAATGTCGCCGATGACCGGCGGGGTGTTATCGATCAGCACGCTGTCGCTGAGCCGGCTGGCTTCCTTCCCTTGGCCGGGCAGGTTCGCGCGGGCGTCGCTGGCGACGACCTTCACGTCGTACCGCCCGTCGGCCACGCCTTTGCTGGCCCAGGTGTAGGAGGCCTCGGTGAGTTCATCCGCCAGTTTCATCCAGGCCGATTGGCCCTCGGCCTTCACGTAAACGGTGTAACGCAGGTCGTCGCCGTTGGGGTCGGTGGCTTCCCATGCGATGTTCATCGCGCTGGGCGTCGCGGGATCGTTCGCGGGGGCGACCGTGACACCGCTAATGTGCGGCATCACGTTGGGCTTCTGATACGCCGCCGACACTTCGTCGACGCTCGGCGACTTATCGTTCGTCGTCGACAGCGTCAGCCGGTACTGCAGGAAACGGGCGGCCGGCGACTTGATCGGGACGTATTCCTTCACCGGCACGGCAGTCGTCCAATCGGCCCAGCCGGGGCTGTCTGGATCTTTGACGTTGCCGCTGCGCGTCTGCACCTGCATGGCCGTGCCGTCGGGCAGGATGCCGACGACGTGGATCTTGCCCAGGTTAGACGTCATGCCGGCGTCGAGCACGTCGCTTTCGTAGGTGCCGCTCTTGGCGTAGCCGGGGGAGATTTTTAACAGGTCGCCGTTGTCGCTGCTGGCGACCAGCAACGAGCCATCCTTCGTCGGCAGGATCGCACTCACGCTCGATCCGTCGACGCGAGCGAGCGTGCTGCTGTCTTCTTCGTTGGGGCGGATTTCTTCGATCTTCCCGTCGTCGCCGGTGGCCAGCAGGATGCTGTCGCCGCTGACGGCCATGCCGTAGATGACGACGTCGCCGCGCCAGAGCTCGCTGGCGAATCCGCGGCTGTCGATGCGGTAGACGGCGTTGCCGGATGTTCCGCTCGCCTCGGCCGCGGTGGCATTGATGCCGGCGGTGAGTGGGGCGAGCGCGGGCGGCTTAGCAGGTTCGGACGCGGGCGCTTCCGGCGGCGCGGGCTTATCGGCCGGGATCGCGTCGCCGGGCTTTTCGTCCGGCTGTTTCGGCAACGTGGGCGGCTTGCCCTTGATCTTCTGGCCGCCGCCCGATTTTTCAGGCTTTCCGGCGGGTTCCGAAGGCTCGGTTGCCGGCGGCGCGCCTGCCTCATCCTTCACCTGGCTGGTGGCGGCGAGCAGGTTGCCGGATTTATCGAAAGCCAGCGCCGAGATTTCCGACTCGGCGGCATCGTAGAGAACGAACGGCTTGTTGGTCTTGCCGTCGATACGATAGATCAGCCCCTCGCCATCGGTGCCGGCGTAGAGGCTGCCGTCGGGGCCTTTGACGAGGCAAAGCACGTTGTCGCCGTCGAGTTCGGCGAGCTTAGTCACGGAATCGTCGGCGGCGAGTGAGTAGACGCCGCCGCTCGGGCCGGTGGCCAGCAGGGTACGGTCGCCGTCGGGGACGATGGCCCAGACGTATTTGACGTCGTCTTGCTCGAAAATCGTTTTCGGCGCGTCGCCGTCTTTTTCGACGCGATACACGCGACCCTTCTCGCCGCCGGCGCCGATCAGCACGCGGCCCTTATTGTCGAACGCGACCGCGGTGATCGCCTGATCTTTGAACGTGCCGACGACCGTGAGCTTGCCGTCCTTCAGCCGGTTCACTTCGCCGGTGGGAAAGGCGCCGAACACGATCGACCCGTCCGGCCCTTCGGCGACCGCGGCGATGGAATCGAAGTGGGCATCCTTTGGCAGCAGCGATTCGATCTGCCGCGCAAGACGCAGTTGGCCGTGCTTGGAGATGACCACGCCGTCCGTCGTGCCGGCGGCGAAGTCGTCGGCGGAGGTCTGCGTCCAGTATTCGGTCTTAACGGCGAGGGCCGACGAAGCGGCAAGCAGCAGGGTGATGGCGGCACGACGCGCGAGCTTCATCTCGGCAAGGTAACCCAAGTCGTGCGACCCGTGAACTCAATCGCACGATCGGATCACCATTAGCGGCTTCGCTTGCGAAGCTTTGCTCTTTCGAATCGGATCCTGCCGAAAACGCTTCGCAAGCGAAGCCGCTAACGACGAGACGTCATTCCAGCGCGTCGAGCAGACCTTTGACCGTCATCTGCATCGTCGGGTGGCACACTTCGGGTGCAATCGTCGCCAGCGGCTCGAGCACGAAGCGCCGCTGGTGCATCAGCGGGTGCGGGACGATCAGGTCGTCGCCGCTGATGATCTTGTCGCCGTACAGCAGCAGGTCCAGGTCGATCGCCCGCGACTGCCACCGCCCGTTGCGATGACGCCCGAGCTTTTCTTCGATGACCAGGAGTTCCTGGAGCAACGCCTTGGGCGTGAGCGTCGTTTCGATCGCGACTGCACCGTTCAGGAAGGGCGAGCTGCGTTCGGGCAAGCCAACCGGCGCGGTCTCCACGAGATCGGAAATGGCCAGGATTTTGATTTCCGGATGCGTCGAAAGGGCGCTGATGGCGGAATAACACGCCCAGCCCCGGTCGCCGAGGTTGGAGCCGATCGCCAAGTACGCGTGAACGGGTGCGTGAGCCATGGCCGGATGATAGAGCGAGAAGAGTAAAACGTGAAAACGTGAAGACGCCCCTCTTCACGTTTTCACGTTTCACTTATCCGGATCACTCGAACGCCAGATCGTGATCGATCGTCCGCCCGCGCGCATAGAACCGTGCCCGGATCGTCGCCCCGCGCGGCGACTTCAGCACCACATCCGGCAGCGGCCCGTTACGGCGATCGAGAAACAGCACGCTGCTCGGCCACGGCTTGCCGGAAAGGTCGTCGAGGTATGTCAGCGCGTTTTCTTCGAGGGTCACCGTCTGCCCGTCGCGGGCTTCGGTGAGATGGAACTGGCCCTTCTCCAGATGCTGCCGCAGTTCGCCTATGGAGTTGAACGACAGTCCGTCCTGGCGGAACAGCCGCAGCAGCTCGGCCACCTTGCTCACGCGGTCGCTGTACACCGCCAGCGGCGACGGCTGGGCCGATCTTGCCCATTCGAGGAAGCGCGTCTCAAAGCCGGCAATGTTTGACGAGAAATTCGCGGCGTACGCGGCGGCGGGGTCTTTCCCGGCGTGCAGATCGCGCAGCCAGCCGATCAGGCGGTCGCGGTATTTAGGCCGGCCGTATTCATCGGTCGCGAAGACGAGGAACTGTGTCATCGCCCACGCCTGGTTGTACATCGATCGGCCGACGGCCGGGTCGCGCATGCGGTTTTGGAAGTCGTCGCGTGACATCGACAGGAACGTGCGGAAATCGATCAGCCGGCCCGCATCGATATCCTGCCGCAACCGCTCCAATCGCGCCGGCGGCGCCTGGCCGAGCAGGAACTGCCGGCCCGTCCACACGCCTTCTTCGAAGACCTGCGCCAATCCTTCATCGAGCCAGATCGGCAGATCGGTCGAAATCGCTCCCCAGGCGAACTGGTGAAATGCTTCGTGCTGCAAAGTCTGCCGCAGCCCCTCGCGGCCCTGGCTTTCCTCATAGCCGGCGAGCGCCCGCATCGACGGGATAAAGATTCCCGCCGAGCTCGGCAGGCGGTTGCCGGTGAACGCGCGGTATTCGCTCTGTTTTGCAAACAGGTAGACATCAAATTTCTGCCCGGCCGGGACGTCGAAGTCGGCGAGGCGCTTGGCGTACTCGTCGTACATCGCATCCAGCCGCTTCGCGTAATCCGCGGTGACTGCCGGGTCGAGATCACTGTGGATGCGGTAGTGGCGAGATTCGGTGTTGGTTGCGCCCGCCAAGGCGCAAGCGGCAAAGGCGACGGAAATCGCCGCGACATGAAGCGGGTCTGGGGTCTGGGGTCTGGGGTCCGGTCGGAATGGGCGAAGCCTGGGTCTTCCCCGGACCCCAAGCCCCAGACCCCAAGCCCTACTTTTGCCTTTGCGCTCCATCGCATTACCATTGTCGGACTTTTGACCGTTAGAAGTCCAACGACATGAGCGAACAGAGCATTTACGAGCAGGAACGTCGTGCCAAGCTGCAGAAGCTGCGCGACTTAGGCATCGACCCCTTCGGCCAGCGCACCAGCGGCACGCAGCCGTTGGCGCACGTCAAGGCGCTCTACAAACCGGAGATGGGCCACGAAGGCGGCCCCGAGGTGATGGTGGCCGGGCGGATCGTGCTGAAGCGCGACATGGGCAAGTTGTCCTTCCTCACCCTGCGCGATTCCAGCGGCGACCTGCAGATCGGCATCGACAAGAAGAAGGTCGACGAGCTCAGCTGGAAGATCCGCGACCTGCTCGACCTGGCCGACCAGATCGTCGTCGAGGGGCAACTCGGCGTGACCAACAAGGGCGAAACCACCGTCTGGGCGACCAACATCGCGATGGCCAGCAAAAGCTTGCTCACGCCGCCGGGCAAGCACGAAGGACTGCAGGACGTCGAACAGCGGTATCGGCAGCGGTACGTCGACCTGTGGAGCAATCCCGAGGTGATGCAGCTGGCCCAAAAGCGCATCGCCATCATCGATGAGATCCGCGCCTATCTGAAGACTCGCGGCTACGTCGAAGTCGAAACGCCGATGCTCCAGCTCGTCCACGGCGGCGCCGCGGCGCGGCCGTTCGTCACGCACCACAATGCGCTGGATATGAAGCTCTACATGCGCATCGCGCCGGAGCTTTACCTGAAGCGCCTGCTCGTCGGCGGGATGCCAAAGGTGTTCGAGATCAACCGCAATTTCCGCAATGAAGGCATCAGCCCGCGGCACAACCCCGAATTCACCATGCTCGAGGCGTACGAAGCCTTCGGCAACTGGGAAACGATGGCCGAGCTGGTCGAGGACATGATCTGCACCGCGGCCGGGAACGTACTCGGCACGCTGACGATCGCCCATGAGAATGGCCGCGTGATCGACCTCTCGCAGCGGCCGTGGCGTCGCGCGTCGATGGCCGAGCTGGTCGAGGAAAAGATCGGCTGGAAGTTTGACAAGACCAGTATCGCCGACCACCCGCACGCGTTCAGCGAAGCGATCAAGGCCTACGAGCCCGACGGCGTCAACGCCATGGCCCGCCGCGGTGCGGGGTTGGAACTATTCGAAGCCGAAGAGCGCGCTGTCGCGCGAATGAAGGCGTACGAAGAGCACCTGACCCGCCTCACGCCGGCCGAGCAGCTGGTGGAGTGCTACGAAAAGCTCGTCGAGCCGACGCTGATCAACCCGTGTTTCGTCACCCGCGTCCCCAGCGTGATCATCCCGCTGGCCAAGAAGTGCGTCGACGACCCGTTCTTTGCCGACGTGTACGAACTGGCCATCAACGGCCAGGAGATTTCGCCGGGTTACACCGAGCTGAATGACCCGGACGTGCAGGCCGACAACCTGCGCCACCAGGTCGGCGACGAGGCCGAGCAGCAGCAGATCGACGAGGACTTCCTGACCGCCCTCAAATACGGCATGCCGCCGGCGGGGGGGATTGGCCTCGGGATCGACCGGCTCGTCATGATGCTGACGGGGGCGCCGAGCATTCGCGACGTCATCTTGTTTCCCTTGATGCGACCAGAGTGATTGGATGAGTGAAGACGTGAAAACGTGAAGAAGGGGGTGACATGACGTTCGACGAGTGGATGCTGTCGGTGCCGGAGGCAATTCGGCAAGACACCGTCTGGCTGGTTGAAGCGTATCGGCTCGGCCTCTTTCTTGCCGAGCTATCCTGGAGCGATGTGTCAGCTTTGCATGCCGATCCACGTCTTTTGAAAGTTGCGGATCAGTTGTACCGTGCCGCCGGAGACATCAGCGCAAATATTTGCGAGGGCTATTCCAGAGGAACGGGACGTGATCGCGCAAGGTTCTACGAGTACGCTCTCGGATCGGCGCGCGAGACGCGCGATTGATACCTGAAATCGCGGCATGTACTGAAGGAAAGTGTTGTTGCTCACCGAATCGACGTGTGCACGCAGATCATTCGCCTTACACTCACGATGGTGTCTAACGAACGAGCCAGCAACCGCCGCATAACACCGAGAAGCTGGCAGGAATAACGTCTTCACGCTTTCACGTCTTCACTCGCCCGGAGCCCCTTGTACAAATCGCTGTTGATCTTCAAATACCTCCGCAAGCGCCGCATCGCCTGGGTGAGCCTGATCGCCGTTATGCTTTGCACGGCGATGGTGCTGATCGTCATCAGTGTCATGGGCGGCTGGCTGGAGATGTTCAAGGCCAAGTTCCGCGGGATGAGCGGGGATATTGTCGTGTATCGCTCGTCGCTCTCCGGTTTCGGCGGGTATGAGCAGATGCTGGAGCAGATTCGGGCCCTGCCGGATGTCGACGCGGCGTTGCCGCTGGTGCGCACGTTCGGGTTGATCAATATCGACAACCAGATCATCGAAGGCGTGCAGATTACCGGCTTGGATGTCACCGCCTTCACCCGGCCGAACAAGGACGGGCAGCGGTTCAACAGCTTTCGCGAATCGCTGTGGCGGCAATATCAAAAACCCGTTCAGGACGGCCAGAAGCCGCCGGCGACGGCGTCGTTCGATTTGCTGCCGGATATCGATTACTCGGCCTACCGCCCGAACGATCCGCAGGCGGCCAATCGGCCGGGCATTATCGTCGGCGGGCCGCTGGTGGGGATGAAGAAGGATTCGAGCGGCCACACGGTCGACGTGCCGGGGCTTTACTACCATTGGGCCCGGCTGGAAGTGGTGCCGGTGTCGTCCGATTTCCGGACACTGAGGGACGTCACGCCCTCATCCAACATCTACTGGATCGTCGACGCGTCGCAAACGCAGCTCTACCAGCTCGACGCCAACAGCGTCTACGTCCCCTTCGAGGTGCTGCAGAAGGATCTGCAGATGACCGAGCAGACGTACACCGAGAACATTCAGGGCAAAGACGTCCAAATGACCCAGCCGGCGCGGTGCAGCGAGATCCAGATCAAGATCAAGCCGGGCGCGAACCGCGACAAGGTGATCGGCGACGTCGGCAAGATCGTCTACGACATCAGCGACAAGCTCCAGCCCGGCCTGTTCCCGCCGGTGCGGGTGGAGCCGTGGGAGCAGCAGCAGGCCAAGTTCCTCGGTGCGGTCGAGCACGAGAAGACGCTCGTCACGTTTCTGTTCGGGCTGATCTCGATCGTGGCGATTTTCCTGGTCTTCTGCATCCTCTACATGATCGTTGTGGAGAAGACGCGCGACATCGGCATCCTCAAGAGCGTCGGCGCCACCTCGCAAGGTGTGGCCGGAATTTTCCTGGGTTATGGCTTCGCGATCGGCGTCGTCGGTGGGGCGGCCGGGCTGGGGCTGGCGTGGGTGATCGTTCACTGGATCAACCAGATCCACGACACGATGGCCCATGTGCTCGGCGTGAAGATATGGGACCCGGAAACGTACGCGTTCGACAAGATCCCGAACACGGTTGATCCGCCGACGGCGGCGGTGATTTTCGGCGTGGCGATCCTGTCGGCCGTCCTTGGCGCGGTGGTGCCGGCGATGCGGGCGGCGCGATTGAACCCGGTGGAGGCGCTGCGCTTTGAGTAACGCACTGAACAACCCGATCATCCAATGCCACGGCCTGACGCGCACGTTCAAGATGGGCGATGCCGAAGTGCACGTGCTCAAGGGCGTCGATTTCGAGGCGGCGGCAGGAGAATTCGTCGCCATCGAGGGACGCAGTGGCAGCGGGAAGAGCACGCTGCTGCATTTGCTGGGCGTATTAGACGAGCCCAACGACGGCAGGATCAGTTTCGATGGCCGCGATCTGCTGAAGCTGTCGGCCACCGAACGGTCGAAGGTGCGGAACGAGAGCTTCGGCTTCGTTTTCCAGTTCTATCACCTGCTGCCCGAGCTGAACGTGCTCGAAAACACCCTCGTCGCCGCGATGGTGCGGTACAGCCGTGGCGAATACCGCAAGCGCAAGGCCGAGCTGCGGCAGCAGGCCGTCGCATCGCTCGATTCGCTCGGCATGGCCCACCGCCTTCACCACCGCCCGGCCCAGCTCAGCGGCGGCGAGCGGCAGCGGGTGGCCATCGCCCGGGCACTGATGAATCGGCCGCGGGTGCTGTTCGCGGACGAGCCGACCGGTAACCTCGACGCCGAGACCGGCGGGCAAATCATGGGCGTGCTGGAAGGCCTGCACCGGCAGGGACAGACGATCATCATGGTGACGCACGACCGGGCCATCGCCAAGCAGGCGGACCGGGTGGTGGTGCTGCGGAATGGGGCGGTCGAGCCGGAAATGGTGTGAACCTTCTTATCCCTCCCCCTCCGGGGGAGGTTAGGTGGGGGCGGCGAGCGTCAGTTGGCCATCGATCGCGTTTCTCGGCTCGATGCCCTCACCTAACCTCTCCCACCGGGAGAGGCTACGGCCTCGCTTCGCATCGGCTCCGGGCGCTGGTAATCCCGATCCGAATCCGTCACAATCGCCGCCCCGATTACTTTGAGGTGTCATGTCCGCAAAAGTCTGGATCGACGGCCATTTCGTCCCGCGCGACGAGGCCAAGGTGAGCATTTTCGACCACGGCCTGCTCTACGGCGACGGCGTGTTCGAGGGTATTCGCGCCTACAACGGCAAGATCTTCGAATGTGCCGCTCACATGCGCCGCCTTTTCGATTCGGCCCGCGCGATCCGGCTGACGATCCCGTACACGCCCGAAGAGATCGAGAAGTTCACCTACGAGACGCTCAAGACCAACAACATGAGCGACTCCTATATCCGCCTGGTGGTGACGCGCGGCGTCGGCACGCTCGGCCTGGATCCGGGTAATTGCAAGCGACCGACGGTGTTTATCATCACCGAGTTGATCCGCCTCTACCCACACGAGATGTATGAGAACGGCATGTCGGTCATCACCGCCTCCGTCATCCGCAACCACCCGAACGCCCTCAGCCCGCGCATCAAGAGCCTGAACTACCTCAACAACATCCTCGCCAAGATCGAGGCCGCCGACGCCGGCGTGCCCGAGGCGGTGATGCTGAACACCGAGGGCTTCGTCGCCGAATGCACGGCCGACAACATCTTCATTGTCCGCAACGGTGAAGTCCTCACCCCGCCGGCCAGCGAAGGCAGCCTGGAGGGCGTGACGCGCGGCGCGATCATCAACATCTGCCGCGGGTCGGCGATCCCGATCCACGAGCGCCGCCTGGAACGTCACGATCTGTATATCGCCGACGAATGCTTCCTCACCGGCACGGCCGCCGAAGTGATCCCGGTGACCAAGATCGACGGCCGACCGATCGGCACCGGCAAGCCCGGGCCGGTGACGAAGCGGCTGAGCGAAAACTTCCACAAGCTGGTTCGGCTCGTGCAGAACTGATCGGCGCGTACACTGCCCTGTCATGCTGCGCCGCAACATACTCCTGCTCCACAACGCTGCCCTGGGCGATTTCGTCCTGACGTGGCCGCTGGCGATGGCGCTGGGGCGGACGGCGGCCCAGTCTCGGGTCTTCTACGTCACCGGCGCTGATAAAGGCGCGCTGGTACAGAAGGCCATCGGCATCGAGACCAGCGACATCGAAGCCGGCTGGCACCATATTCATGGCGACATCGCGAAGATCGACGGTGAAGCGAAAAAACTGCTCGGCGGGGCACTGACGGTCATCGATTTTGCTCAATCGCCCAACCCCGACACCGTGGCCCGATTGGCCGAGGCGAGCGGCGGGGCGCGGGTAATTCCGGTTATTCCCAACCCGCCACCCGGCCTGCACGTGTGGGAGCATCAGGCAGCACAATTCGACCAGTTCCCGCCGATCGGGCAGTACCTTCGGGCAATGCAGGACGTCGTGCGGCAGCGCGGGCTGAGCACGACTCCGCCAACGCATCCCAACCGCGTGGTTATTCACCCCGGCAGCGGCTCGGCGGCGAAGAATTGGCCGATCGAGCGGTTCGCCGAAGTGGCAGCACAACTCAAGCAGGCCGGCCGCGACGTGTGGACGGCGCTGGGTGAAGTCGAGCTGGAAAAATTCCCGGCCGCCTCTATCAAAGCGTTCAAGGACAGTTCGACCGTTCGCGAATTAGGGACGCTGCCGGAACTGTTCGACCTGCTTCAAGCCGCTGGCGCGTACATCGGCAACGACAGCGGCCCGACGCACCTGGCCGCCATGCTGGGCCGGCCGACCGTTGCGCTATTCGGGCCGGCGAGCGACGCGACGGCCTGGTCCCCGCAGGGGCCGAAAGTGAAAGTGCTGCCGTTCGAGGCCTCGCCCGACGAGGTCGTCGCGGCGATCGAGCCGAAGTAAAACCTGCGTTACCGAATAAACCGCATCTCCCCGAAGTTCGGCACCACCGGCGGGAAGCCCTTCACCGGCCGATATCCCGCGGGCCAGTAGACGAAGAACGCCTTGCCCAGCAGGAAACGCCCCGGCACGCGGCCGGCGTCGACGTGGAGGTCTTCCTCGTCCAGATCGACCCGTTCCTGCCAATACCGCGCGTCCGAGCTCATGGCCGAGTTGTCGCCCATGGCGAAATACTCGTCCTTCCCGAGCGTGACGATGTGCTCCGGAAAATCGCGGGCGATGCCGCGGGCCTGCGGCTGCATCGGGTCGCGATCGCGGTAGTAGACGTCGCGCCACAACTGCACGTGCGAAATAGTGGCCTGCGCGTGATCGCCGTCGAACCGCGTGAACCCGCGCGGCGGCGTTTCGCCGGTGCGCACGCGGTCGATGATGGCCGCCACGTCAGGTGCATAATCCTTCGGCGTGGTGTGCAGCACTTCGGTGTCGTTGATCAGCACCGCGGCGCGGTAATCGACGTTCTGAATGGCGACCGTCACCGGCCGGGCGGATGGTAGGGGGGCCTCGCCGATCGTGGTGCTGGCGGCGCCGATGCGCTTGATCAGCTTCACGGTCGAGCCATCGATCTCGGCGGCGAATTCGACATCGCCCTTGCCCACCACGGCCGAAACCTTGCCGGGGCCGGTGAATTTGTCGAGCACGAACGACAGCTTCAGATCCGAAACGTTGCTCACGAACGCATCGCCAAGCGTGCCGTAGGATGGCTTAGCGAACGTGTCGGGCTGGCCGCCGTCGCCGGGCTGATCGCGGGTCTGGTCGTAGGCGAGGAAATCGGTGAGGGCAGCCTTGTTCGGGTTGGCCGTCTCATTGAAGCGCAGCGTGCCCACGCCGTTGACGTTGTCGAACGCGAATTGCCGCGGCGTGGTGTTCGTCCACCCGTCGCCCGCCGGCTGCCACGGCTGCGTCCAGGGTTGATCGACCTGCACGTTGCCGTTGGCGGTCTCGTACGTGCGCGGCAGGCCGATGGGAACATAGTCGCTGTCGGAGACGACGCGCCACAGCGCATCCTGCACGTGCTTGGGCTTGGTCTGCACGACAAAGTCTTCCGGTTGTGCCGGCTTGCCGGTGTCGGGCGAGACGTACAAATCGCCCTCGGCCACGAACAACCGCTCGCCGGGCTTGCCGATCAGCCGCTTGATGTAGTTGACGCTGTAATTGCTCGATCGGCCGGCGCTGTCGGGGGTTTTGAAGACGATCACGTCCCAGCGCTTCGGGTCGTTCACCAGGTACAGGTACTTCATCACCAGTATGCGGTCGCCGTAGCGGATGAAGGGCTCGGAAGCGTCGTTGTCGCGATCCTTGTCGAGCTGGCGGGGCAGGCGCATGCCGCAGTTGGGGCAGATGATGCTGAACACGTGACCATTCGCCTGGTCGGGAACGCTGAACGTATCGTCGCGGGCATTCAGGCTGTAGCCGGCCGTGAAGCGATAGCCGCAGTCGGGGCAGCGGAATTGCATGTTCGCGCCAAGTAGCGTGGGAGCCATCGATCCGGTGGGGATGACGAATGCCTCGACGACGAAGCAGCGGAAGATGAACGCGAGGATAAAGGCGACAAGGATCGATTCGATCGTTTCCTTGACGTTCGTTTCGCTCTTCGGGGCGACAGCAGTCATGGCCGCATCGTAACGGCTGGCGGCCGAAGGCAATAATCTGGGAAGCTGGTTTGGAAGAGTGAAACGTGAAAACGTGAAGAGATAGACCTTTCTTCACGTTTTCACGTTTCACTCTTCCTCGACGGTCTTACGTCCCGAACATCCGATCGCCCGCGTCGCCAAGGCCTGGGAGGATGTACCCTTTTTCGTTCAACTGGCGGTCGACGGCGGCGCAATAGACCGGCAACTCGGGATGGGCGTCGAGCAACGTCTTGATCCCCTCCGGCGCCGCCACCAGGCACATGAACCGCAGGCGCGTGCAGCCGGCCTTCTTCAGGATCGTGACTGCCGACGCCGCACTGCCGCCGGTGGCGAGCATGGGGTCGATCACCAGCACGTGCGTGTCGGCGATGTCGGGCGGGAGCTTTTTGTAGTACGAGACCGGCTCGAGTGTCCCTTCGTTCCGTTGCACGCCGAGGTGACCCACGCGCGCATCGGGCAGGATCGCCAGCACGCCGTCGCTCATCCCCAGGCCGGCGCGGAGAACCGGGACGAGCGTGACGGCCTGCATCAGCTTGTAGCCGCTGATCTGTTCCAGCGGCGTGGTGACCGGCGTCGGATGCGTTTCGAAATCGCGCGTCACCTCGTACGTCATCAGCATCGCGATCTCATCAAGCAAATCGCGGAAGCGGCGGTGATCAGTTTTAACGTCGCGAAGCTGGCTAAGCTTGATTCGGATGATCGGATGATCGACAACAGTCACTTGGCCCGGGAGCTGCATCGGCCGGCAGGGTACCGCAGGGCGCGGCGCGACCGCAACTGGAATCGGTCGCCGCGACGCAGGGGCCGGTAGGGAAGGAATGGGCATGCATTGGATTCCGCTGCTGTCGTTGATGTTGATCGCGATCGTTCCGGCCCTGAGCCGCGGGGCCGATGCACCACCGGCCGAGGCGCCGCGGCTGCGGCGGGGCGTGAACCTGTCGCACTGGTACGCGCAATGGAAAAACTACGACGAAAAACGCTTGGCCGAGTACATCACGGAGAAGGACGTCGCGCTCATCGATTCGATGGGCTTCGATCACGTCCGGCTGACGCTCGATCCCGAAACGGTGTTCACCGCCACGCCCGGCCACCTGGACCAGGCAAAATTCGAGCGGCTGCGGGGGCGGATTGTTCGGTTCATCGGGGCCGAAGTTGCGGTAGTCGTCGACCTGCACCCGAGCGACCATTACAAGGCCGATCTGGGCGACCCCGCTCACGCCGATGCCTTCGTGGAGAATTGGGCGGCGCTGGCCGAAGCGCTGGGCGATCTCGATCCGCACTGGATCTGCTTCGAAGTCCTCAATGAGCCGGCCAGCAATGTCGGCGAACCCTGGCGCGCTCTGCAATGGCGGACGATGCAGGCGATTCGCGCCGCAGCACCGCAGCAGGCGATCATCGCCGATCCGGGCGCGTGGAGCGGCTACAAGGAACTGGTCGAGTTCAAGCCGTACGACATGCCGAACGTCATCTACACGTTTCACTACTACGATCCGCTCCTGTTCACCCATCAGAGCGCCGGCTGGGCGAGCCAGAGCGCGCAGCATACGCACGACGTTTCGTGGCCGGTCGATCCAGGCGAGGCCGAGGCGGTGACGGCGAAGTCGGCCGACACTTTCCTGGCGAAAAAGGACCTGAAGTGGGGCATCAGCCAGGGCGATTTCACCCAGGCGTTCATCGACCGCCTGCTGGACGAAGTGGTCGACTGGCAGAAAGCCCACGGCAACCCGCCGGTCTACGTCGGCGAGTTCGGCTGCTACCGCAAGGCCGCCCCGCGCGACGCGATGCTCCGCTGGCACGAGGCGGTTCGCCGATCCTTCGAAAAGCGCGGCTGGGGCTGGGCGATCTGGGATTACGCCGGCGGCTTCGCTGTGGCGATCGGTGATCCGCACAACCGTAGACCGGATGAAGACGTCCTTCATGCGCTGGGCCTGCGGCCATAATTCGGCGTGCCTATGATCCGCAGCACGCACGGCCGATCGCGCCGCGCGTCGGGAAGGAACTCAATGGATCGCGGCGTTCTGTTTCAGTATTTCGAGTGGAATAACAAGAGTGACGGCAGTTTGTGGAAGGAGCTCGCCTCGCGCGTCGACGAGCTCAAATCGATCGGCGTGACGGCCGTCTGGTTGCCGCCGGCGCAGAAGTCGATGGACGGCGATCACGACACCGGCTACGCCGTCTACGACCTGTATGACCTCGGCGAGTTCGACCAGAAGGGCAGCGTCCGCACCAAGTACGGCACGAAGGACGAATACCTTGCCGCCATCAAAGCGTTGCAATCGAAGGGCATCAACGCCTACGCCGACATCGTCCTCAACCACCGCATGGGCGGCGACGAGACCGAGAAGGTGCTGATCCAGGAAGTGCCCATCGCCAACCGCAACGAGGTCGCCAGCGATCCGTACGAGATTGAGGCCTGGAGCAAGTACCTCTTCAAGGGCCGCGGCGGGAAGTATTCGACGTTCACCTGGAACAAGGACCACTTCAACGCCTTCGGCGCCAACGCCGCTAAGCCGGAAGAAACCGGCAAGATCTATCGCGAGGTAAACAAGACGTTCTCCGGCGAAGTCGATTTCGAGTTCGGCAACTTCGATTACCTGATGGGGGCCGACGTTGACCATTACAACCCGGAAGTTCGCGACGAGCTGATCCGCTGGGGCGAGTGGTTCGTCGAAACCACCGGCGTCAACGGCTTCCGCCTTGACGCGATCAAGCACATCCCGGCCTCGTTCTACCGCGATTGGTTGGGGCACATGCGCAAGCGCTTCAGCGATCGCGAGCTGTTCGCCGTGGGCGAATACTTTGCGGGCGACGTGATGGCGCTGGAAGCGTATCTGGAGCAAACGGAGGGCGCGACGCGCCTGTTCGACGTTCCCCTGCACTACAACTTCCGCGACGCCGGCGAGGGCGGAAAGCTGTACGACCTGAGCAAGCTCTTCGACGGCAGCCTCGTGCAGCGCAACGGGCTGATGACCGTCACCTTCGTCGACAACCACGACACCCAGCCGGGCCAAAGCCTGCAAAGCTGGGTGATGGATTGGTTCAAGCCGCTGGCGTACGCGCTGATCCTGCTCCGCCAGGACGGGTACCCGACGATTTTCTACGGCGATTACTACGGCAACGACGACCCGGAGCACAAACTGTTCAGCCACCGCAAGCTGATCGACGATTTCTGCCGCGTCCGCCAGACGCACATGAATGGGGAGCAGCATGATTATTTCGACCACCCGACGTGCGTGGCGTGGAGCTGGTCGGGCAGCGAGGAGGACTCGCGCTCGATGGTCGTCGTCATGAGCAGCGCCGACGAAGGCACCAAGCGCGTGAAGCAACGGCCGAAAACGAAGTACCGCGACGTGACGGGGCATCTCGGTTTCGAGATCATCACCGATGAGAACGGCGAGGCGGATTTCAAATGCCCAGCCGGCAGTTTGAGCGTGTGGTGCGACTAGGGCACTTGCGAGAACGGTCTGCGCTCTTCCTGTAGGGGCGAGGCATGCCTCGCCCCTACAAGAAAAGCCCGCAGCGCCACTTCTTGCGCTGCTTTAGATCTTGGTCTGCATCACCTGGCCGGGCTGGAAGCCGCAGTTCTCGTAGAACTTTGTCTTGAGCGTGAACAGGAACGCCGTGCCGCCGCTCGGCACGCGGCGCTGGAGTTCTGCCTTCGCCACTGCCAGCATGGTTCGGCCGATCTGTTGGTTCTGGTAGTCCGGGTGAACCATCACATCCCAGACGCCGAAGTAGGTTCGCGAATCGCGCGTCACCCGCAGCATGCCGGCCGTCCGCGCGGTGCGCTGGTCGACCGCGATGACGCAAAACAGGCTCTTCTCAAGCTGAGGCGCGATCTGGGAAATCTCACCCCATCCGACGGCGCGGTGCAGGTCGAGGTAATCGGCCTCGCTCGGCATGCCGATTTCGACGCGGATGTGCGGCGGAAGGGCGGAGACGGCGTCGGCGGGTTTATCGAACGTTTCGGGGCCGCTGAAGCGAAGGTGGTAGCCGTCGAGGTCGCGCACGGTGTATTCACGCAGGCCCCACGGCTTGTTTTCGATCGGGCTGATGATCGGCGCTGCGCGGGCGACGTGCTGGGCGTGCAGCGCTTCGAGCTCGTCCGACCAGAAGTGATGTTCATGCCCTTCGATGCGCTGGGCGATCTCGGGCTGATGATTGAACATCACGTGGATCTGGCCGAAGTGGATGCCGCCGAAACCGACGGGATCGCCCCAGACCCATTCGCTCGAGAAGCCGAGCACGTCGCGGTAGAAGGCGATGCTGGCCTTCACATCCCGCACGGCGAAGATGGGGGAGGAGCTCTTGAGCATCGCGAGCAGACAAACTGGAGGGTGTCACTCTGTGACGCTTCTTCCTATTGCGGAAAAGAAGCGTCGCGGAGTGACGCCCTCCAGAGAAGGTTACTTCATCATCCCCGCTTCTTTGGCGTAGTTGAACACGCCGCCGGCCTCGATGATCGGCAGGACGTCGCCGAGCGGCTTGATCTCGTGGCGCGTGCCCTTGGTCTTGTTCAGCACGTAGCCGTCCATCACGTGGACTTCGAGCTCGTCGCCGGTGTTAGTCTTTTCGACCAGGCGGTTCACGCTTTCCAGCGGCAGCAGGTAGCCGCCGTTGACGCTGTTGCGGAAGAAGATGCGGGCGTAGAACTCGGCGATCACGCACTGGATGCCGGCCTCGGCGAAGGCGAGCGGGGCGTGCTCGCGCGAGCTGCCGCAGCCGAAGTTCTTGCCGCCGATGATGATCTGGAATTCGCTCTTGAAGCGGCCTTCCTCGACGAACGGCACGTCGCCGTAGGGCAGGCCCTGTTCGCCCTCGGGCACGCCGGCATTGGCGTACTTGCCGAAGAACTTACGCTCTTCGGCGTTGGTCGGGTCGTATTTGAGGTACTCGGCCGGGATGATCTGGTCGGTGTCGATGTTGTCGCCCATCACGTAGGCACGGCCGGTGATAACGGTTTGCATGATCCCGGCCATTGTAGCGGAATCGCCGGCGTGGTTGTAGGGGTGGGGCGAGCCGCAGAAAGGGGCATTTCGCGGCCAGGAAGGCGTCTGGAAGCTGTCAGCAGGCTGCCGCGCTCACCCGCGTGCCAGCGCGTCGCTCTGCTGCACGAATTCGTCGCCCTTCCACTCGTTGTCCCTGGCGATCGGCTTCTTCGCCGCCAGCTTGGCCGCGGCGGCGGCGGCTCTGGCCTGGGCCTGGCGCTGCACCAGGTCGGCGTGCGTGGTGAAATATTGCAGGCTGTGACCCTTAAAATCGGCAACGGTGTCGAACTTCTTGCTTTCCATGAAGGCCAGCAGCTCGTCCTTGCACTTCTTCACCATGTCGTAGCCGTACTTCATGACGCCGGTGCAGATTTGGACGGTATCAGCGCCCAGCAGGATGAACTGGGCCGCGTCTTTACCCGATTCGATGCCGCCGATCGCGCTGACGCTCCGGCCGGGGAACTTGTCGCGGATGACCTCGGCGATGTCTTTCACCATGCGCAGCGCGATCGGCTTGACGGCCATGCAGGAGTAGCCGCCGGGGACGGTGTAGCCTTCGACGGTGGGCTCGGGGCGGAGCGTTTCCAGATCGACGCCCATGACCGAAAGGATCGTATTGATCGCCGCCACGCCCTGGCACCCGGCCGACATCGCGGCCTCGGCGCCGGCGGCAATGCTGGTAACGTTCGGCGTCAGCTTCGCCCACACCGGGATTTTCGCGGCGCCCATCACCCAGCCGCAGACTTCGTGCATGATGTCGTTGCTCTGGCCCATGGCCGCCCCCATCTTGCGCTCGGGCAGGCCGTGCGGGCAGGAGAAGTTCAGCTCAAAACCCGACACGCCGGTGGCCTGAACTTTTTCGACGATCTCGATCCAGCGGTCCTTGTGGTATTCCTCCATAATCGAGGCAATCACCACGCGATCCGGATACTTGTCTTTCAGCAGCTTCAGCTCGTCGATCCAGGTCTCGAAAGGGCGGTCGCTAATGAGCTCGATATTCTGCCAGCCGACGATTTCATTGTTGCCGGTGCGCAAACGGGCGTAGCGCGGCGCAACGTTCACCACTTTGGACGCGTCGAGGCTGATCGTCTTAATCACCACCGCGCCCCAGCCTTCGTCGAACGCCTTGCCGCAGACGTTGGCGTTTGTGCCGGGCGGGCCCGAGCCGATGATGAAGGGGTTGGGAAGCTTGATCCCGTCGACAGTGGTTTCGAGTGTGGCCATAAAACCTCGGCTAATTGATTAGCCACAGAGAATACAGAGGACACAGAGAAGCTGACCTCATTCTCTTCTTCTCTATGCTCTCTATGCTCTCTGTGTTCTCTGTGGCTAAATCATCTTCTCTTAAACTTGCGGAGCAACGTCGGTGGGAATCGCGGCAGAAATTTCGCTGTCCGGCACTTGTGCAATCGATTGCGCTTCGACCGCCATCCGCGTGTTCGGGTGTCCGATCATGAACAGGGCGTAGAGCACGAACGCCACGGCGAACGTGACGAACACGCCGTACGCGTACAACTGCTTGAACACGAAACCGGCCGTGTGATCGACGGCCAGCACCGTACCGCCAGTTGCTTGATCGACGAAGCCCGGTACGCACACCGATATCGCGATCGCAATCGCCAACAGTGCCAGCCAGTTGATTCCGCGGTCGTACCCGTACCGGCCGGTGCGGCGGAACAGGTCGAACACCGACAGCCGGGCTCGGCGGACGATCCAGTAATCGCTTACCAGCACGCCGCCCACCGCACCGAGCAGGGCGCTGATGCCGACAAGCCAGGTGTTGATATACACATCCGCGTTCTGCAGCAGGTACCACGGCATCATCAGCGTGCCGACAATGCCCGTGAGCAGTCCGCCGAGGCGGAAGCCGATGTAGCGGGGGGCGAGGTGGGCAAAATCATTCGCCGGGCTGACGACGTTGGCGGCGATGTTGGTCGCCAGTGTCGCGACGACGACGGCCGCCATTGATAGGCCTAGCGCCCAGCGGTTGTGGAAATGGCCCACGAGCACGACCGGGTCCCAGATTTGCTCGCCGAAGATCTTCGGCGTCGCGCTGGTGACGGCCACGCCGATGAACGCGAACAGCGCCATCGTCGGCGGCAGGCCGATCGCCTGGCCGATCACCTGGTCGCGCTGACTCTTCGCGTAGCGGGAAAAATCCGGGATGTTCAGCGACAGCGTCGCCCAGAAACCGACCATGCCGGTCAGGCCCAGGCCGAACGTCTGCCAGAACGCACGGCTGTGCGTCCAGTCGTCACCGAATTTCGACGCGTGGCTGAGCATCCCGCCGAAGCCTCGGCTGTCGCCGGCGAAGTACGCCCAGGCGAGCAGGGCGATGCCGAGGGCGATCAGCAGCGGAGCCTTGATGTTGAGCAGCCAGCGGATCAGGTCGATGCCGACGATGATGACGATCAGGTTGATTAGCCAGAAAACGCCGTACGCCGCTAATTCCGGCCCTGTCGGCCCGGTCGAATAAAACCAGTGGTGCCACCGCGCCGCGTCGGCCCACTCCGGCCGAAAGATGCAGCCGATGGCCAGCAGCGCCTTGCCGCCGATCCAGCTCTGAATGCCGAACCACCCGCAGCCGACGATCGCCCGCACCATCGCAGGAATGTTCGCGCCGCGCGTGCCAAAGCTCGCCCGGCAATAAACCGGGAACGGGATGCCGTACTTCGTGCCGGCATGCGCGTTCAGCACCATCGGGATCAGCACGATGACATTGGCCAGGAAGATCGTGACGATCGCCTGCCACCAAGTCATGCCGTTATCGATCAACCCGCTGGCGAGCATGTAGGTCGGAATGCACGCGCACATCGAAACCCACAGTGCGGTGATCGACCAGACCGACCACGTACGCTGCGCCGCGGTCGTCGGCGCGAGATCCTGGTTGTAGAGCCGCGACTGCGTGACATCTTCAGGCAGGCCTTCCCAGGCGTGGGCGGCGGGGCTGTCGGTGGCGAGTGGAGTCATGAATGTCTTTTACAGGCTGGCCCGGATGCTCTCACGAAAAGTTGGCTTATACGCCAATTGTCGCCCCACGTTTCAGGAACTGTCCGTCGCCCTTACGGCCAACGTACTGACCGTTCTCGATGATCACCTTGCCGCGGCTGAGCACCGTTGTCGGCTTGCCGCTGATTTCCATGCCCTCGAACAGGCTGTAGTCGCAGTTCATGTGGTGCGTTTTGGCGCTGATCGTCCGCTTTGCGTTCGGATCGAAGATCACGATATCGGCATCGCTGCCGACGGCGATCGTGCCCTTTTTCGGGAACATGCCGAACAGCTTCGCGCTGGCGGTCGAGCACACATCCACCCATTTCGTCAACGGCCAGCCGCGCTTCATCGCGCCGTCGTAGACGAGCGAGAGCCGGTCTTCCACACCCGGCCCGCCGTTGGGGATCTTCGTGAAGTCACCGCGGCCGAGCTCTTTCTGGCCGTTGAAGTTGAAGGGGCAGTGGTCGGTGCTGACTTCCTGCAGGTAGCCGAGCTTGAGGGCTTTCCACAATTGCTCGATGTCCTGCTTCGGCGCCAGCGGCGGGGTGAAGACGTACTTGGCGCCTTCGAAATCGGGCTTGTCGTAGTAGCTCTTGTCGAGGAACAGGTACTGCGTGCACGTTTCGCCGTAGGCCGCGTTGCCGCGGTCGCGGGCGCGCATCAGTTCGATCATCGAGGCTTCGCACGAGACGTGCACGATAAACACCGGCGCATTTGCGAACTCGGCCACGCGCAGCGCGCGGGCGGTACCGTCGGCCTGCATCACCGGCGGGCGGCTTTCCTCGTGATATTTCGGCTCGGTCTTCCCGGCCGCCATCAGTTCGGCAATCTTCAGCGTGATCGCGTCACCATTCTCGGCGTGGACGAGTGTCAGCCCTCCCGCTTCACCGGCGCTGCGCATTACGCGGAACATCGTCTGGTCGTCGACCATGAAGACGCCGGGGTACGCCAGGAACAGCTTGAACGTGGTGATGCCCTGGTCGATGACTCTGGCAAACTCCTTCTCCTGGTCCGGCCGATATTCGGTGACGGCCATGTGGTAGGAGTAGTCGATCGCGCAGTTACCGCTGGCCTTGGCGTGCCAGTCGTCGATGGTCTGCTGGAACGTTTTGCCCTTGTACTGAATGGCAAAGTCGATGATCGAGGTCGTGCCCCCGAAGGCCGCCGCGCGGGTGCCGGTTTCGAAGGTGTCGCTGCTGACGGTGCCGCCGAAGGGCAGCTCCATGTGCACGTGAGGATCGATCGCGCCCGGAATCAGGTACTTGCCGCCGGCGTCGATGATCTTGTCGACGCCGGCGAGGGGAAGCTTGTGCCCGATCGCGCTGATCGTCTCTCCGTCGATCAAAACGTCAGCCGAGTAATCGTCCGCCGCGGTGATGATGCGGCCGTTTTGAATCAGTGTCTTCATAAGGATTTGTATCCACAAATTTCAGATTGCGCAGATTAAGAAATTGCATCTTTTGTTCTGTGCGATCTGGAAATCTGTGGATCACTCTCTTCTATTCCCCCGACGCAACCGCCAAGCCCGCATCGATCGCCGACACCATCTCGTCGACTTGATCCTTGCCTGCGTTGAGCATTAGGCCGGTGCGGATGACGTTGCCCCACACGCCGCCCTTGCCGATGAGCACGCCTTTTTCCTTCGTCACCTCAAACACCTTGGCGACGGCGGCGGGGGCCGGTTTCTTCGTCTTGCGGTCTTCGACCAGTTCGATCGCCTGCATCATACCCCGGCCGCGGGCGTCGCCGATGAGCGGGTACTTTTCCTTCAGCTCGGCGAACTTTTCGCCGAGGTAGGCGCCGGTCTTGGCGCAGTTGTCGATGAGGTTGTCGCGCTCGATGACTTCGATCGTCGCACTGGCGGCGGCCATGCTGACGGGGTTGCCGCCGTAGGTGGCGAAGGTGACGCCGGGGAACTTATCCGCAACCGCCGGCGTGGCGATGGTCATGGCGACGGGGGCGCCGTTGCCCATGCCTTTGGCGCTGACCATGATGTCGGGCACAACGTCGTAGTGCTCGATGCCGAACATTTTCCCGCCGGTACGGCCCCAGGCGGTCTGCACTTCGTCGGCAATGAACACACCCCCGTAGTTGCGGGCGATCCCGGCGGCCCGTTCGAAGTACCCCTTCGGCGGCACCATGAACCCGCCGCTGCCGATGACGACTTCCGCCATGAAGGCCGCGATCTGGCCGCCGGTGGTGGTCTGGATCAACTCCTCAATGTCGTTCGCGCACTCCAGCGAGCAATTCTTGTTATCCGTCGCGCCGAACGGGCAGCGGTAGCAGTAGGGCGCGTGCGCGTGATGAATGTTGGCCACCGGCAGCGGAACCTTCTTCCAGTTGCTCTGCCCGCACCCGGCCAGCGTCTGCAGACTTCGGCCGCTGTAACTGTGGCGGAGGGTGACGATCGGCATGTTCCCCGTCGCCACGCGGGCGGCGTTCATGGCCGTCTCGTTCGCTTCGGTGCCGCTGCTGGTGAAGAAGGTTTTCTTCAGGTCACCCGGCGCGAGCTGAGCAAGCTTTTCTGCCAGATTCGACTGCTGCGCGTGGGCGTACAGCGTCGAAGTGTGGCTGACCTTCTTCACCTGATCGACGACGGCGTTCACCACCGTCGGATTCGCGTGGCCGACCGATACCGTCAGCACGCCGCCGAACGCGTCGAGATATTTCTTGCCCTTCTCATCCCAGACGTAGCTGCCCTCACCCTTCACGATCTCGATCGGATCGTTGTAGTACATCGTGATCGCGGGCCAGAGGTATTCTTTGTGCTTGCGAACGGCTTCGGAGGACATCTGGACGGCCTTGCAAAGTCAGAAACAACGCGCGCACTCACCGCGGGTCGACAATCTCTCCGCTGTAATGAATGTGAACGTCAGTACGGCAGGGCGTGAACAGTCTTACATCAGGTCTGAAGCTCGGTGTTGGTAGCCGGCCCGCCATTTTTCTGTTCGCGCAGTGCGACCGCGCAAAGATAGCAATCGGCCGAAGGATGTAAAGTCGAATCAAAGCATCGAGCGTGATTTTGTTTGCCAGTAGCGATTGGGTTTGATACGTTCGCGCGTCGCGCGCACCACGGACAGACGCGCGAGTCTTTCGTAGCTGCGACGCCTGCGTCGCCGGAATGTTGGCCGACAAAACGGGCGACGCAGGCGTCGCAGCTACGGGCAGTTTAACGGACTTTCACCATGACCACCGCCGTTGCCGATTCGCGCGCCTCCGCCGACACCGAAACCCTCAAATACCTCTCCGGCAACACCTGGCACACCAGCGGCTCGGCGCGCAGCGGCAAGGTCTTCAATCCCTCCACCGGCAAATCGATCGCAAGCCTTCCCTTCTGCACGGCCGACGAAACGTCAAAGGTCATCGAAACCGCCGCCGCCGCCTTGCCGGCGTGGGGCGAGACGCCGGTCGTCGAACGGGCGCGACTCATGTTCCGCTTCCGCGAACTGCTGCTGAAGCACTTCGACAACCTCTCGGCCACCGTCACGCGCGAGCACGGCAAAACCCTCGTCGAAGCCAAGGCCGGCGTGCAGCGCGGCATCGAGGTCGTCGAATTCGCTTGCGGCGCGCCGACGCTGCTGATGGGCGAGATCCTCCCGCAGATCGCCCGTGGCGTCGATGCCGAAACCGTCCGCCATCCCGTCGGCGTCTGCGCCGGCATCACGCCGTTCAACTTCCCGGCGATGGTGCCGCTGTGGATGTTCCCGCTGGCCCTGGTGTGCGGCAACACGTTCATCCTCAAGCCCAGCGAAAAGGTGCCGATGACGGCCAACCTGCTCGGCGAGTTGCTGCTCGAAGCCGGCTGCCCGGCCGGGGTGTTCAACGTGGTGCACGGGGATAAGGAAGCCGTCGACACGCTGCTCACGCACCCGCTCGTCCGCGCGGTCAGTTTCGTCGGCTCTACCAGTATCGCCAAATACATCTACGAAACCGGCACCCGCCACGGCAAGCGCGTGCAGGCCGCCGGCGGGGCGAAGAACCACATCATCATCATGCCCGATGCCGATCTCGATCAGGCGGTGTCGGCGCTGCAGGCGAGCGCCTTCGGCTGCGCGGGCGAACGCTGCATGGCCGGCTCGGTCGCGCTCGCGGTGGGTGAGATTGGCGATCCGCTTTCCGAAGCATTGGTGAAGGCGGGAGAGAAGATGATCGTCGGCGCTACGGACAGCGGGGCAAAGGTGGACATGGGCCCGGTCATCAGTGCCGAGCACCGCGACCGCGTGGCCGGTTATCTCGACGTCGCCGCCGGCGAAGGCGCAAGTGTGGCGCTGGATGGTCGTAAGGATGCTCCAAAAGACGGCTTCTTTCTGCGCCCCAGCGTCATCGACCACGTGCAACCCGGAATGCGTGTCGCCCGTGAAGAGATCTTCGGGCCCGTGCTCAGCGTCATCCGCAGCCGCACGATGGAAGAAGCGATCCACGTCGGCAAAAACAGCCCGTACGGCAACGGCGCGAGCATCTTCACGCAGTCCGGCTACGCCGCGCGTGAATTCAAGCGCCACTTCAACGCCGGCATGATCGGCGTGAACATCGGCGTCCCCGCCCCGATGGCGTGGTTCCCCTTCACCGGCTGGAACCAGAGCTTTTTCGGCGACCTGCACATCCAGGGCCGCGAAGGAATCCAGTTCTACACGCAGCAGAAAACGAGCATGACGCGCTGGTTCGAGCATGCCGGCGATGCCGCGCACGATCCGGTGTGGCGGCAGAAGTAGACGGGCCACCCGTCGCCACACTTCGAGCGAAATCCCGCTCTGCCACTAACGCGAGAAAATTTAATTGATTCCCGCCCGCGAAGCGGTTGGCGCACTCGTCGATCGGCTTATGGTGCGAGGATGAGCATCTCGATCATCAATGTGAGCAATCGTCTGCCGATCACCGTCGGCGAGACGATTCACAAATCATCGGGCGGGCTAGTTGCGGCGCTGGAAGCGATCGATCGGTCGGCCTACGACATCCACTGGCTCGGCTGGCCCGGCGGCGTGATTCCCGAAGCCGAACAACCCGCTCTCACGCAAAAACTCCAGGACGAATTCGGCTGCACCCCCATCTACCTCAGCGAAGAAGAGACCGCCGCCCATTACGACGGATTTTCCAACAGCAGCCTCTGGTCACTGCTGCACTACATGCCCAGCCGATTCCGCTACGACGCGCCGTGGTGGGACGCCTACCAGACGGTGAACCATCGCTTCGCCGACGCCATCGCCGAGCGGGCCAAGCCCGATTCGCTGGTGTGGGTGCACGATTATCACCTGATGCTGCTGCCGCGCCTGCTCAAGGAGCGCCGGCCGGACCTGCGCGTCGGGTTCTTCCTGCATACGCCGTTCCCGTCGTACGAAGTCTTCCGTTGTCACCCGAATCGCGAAGACCTGCTGCTGGGCATGCTCGGGTCCGATCTCGTCGGCTTTCACACGTTCGGCTACCTGCGTCACTTCCGCAGCGCCGTGATGCGCGTCCTGGGCGTCGATGGCGACATCAGCGAAATCCGCCACTCCACCGGCCGCACGCAGATGGGCGTGTTCCCCATCGGCATCAACGCCGCCGCCTTCCGCGCGGAATTGGAAACGCCCGAATTCGCGCAACAGCTCCAGCAATTCCGCGAAACCTTCGGCCAGAAGCGCATCGTCCTTTCCGTCGAGCGGCTCGATTACACCAAGGGCCTGCCGCAGCGGCTCGACGCGATCGAGCATTACCTGTCGCGCACCGACGAGGCCACGCGCGATGCGATCAAGTTCATCTTCGTCAGCGTCCCTTCGCGCGAAAACGTCGCCGAATACCAATCCCTGCGCGACGAAGTCGAACACCGCGTCGGCCGACTCAACGGCCAGTTCACCACGCTGGTGAACAGCCCCATCCACTTCATCCACGGGTCGGTGAAGTTCTCCGAGCTGTGCGCGCTCTACGCGATGGCCGAGGTGGCGCTGGTCACGCCGATGGTGGACGGCATGAACCTGGTCGCCAAGGAATACGTCGCCTGCCAGCGGCAGAACCCCGGCGTGCTGGTGCTGAGCGAATTCGCCGGCGCCGCGCAGGAACTGTTCAATGCGATCATCGTCAACCCGTACAACATCGAGCAGGTGACCGCCGCCCTCGAGCAGGCGCTGACCATGTCGCCCGCCGAGCGGGCCGAGCGGATGAACGCGATGCTCGGCCGCGTGCTCGACATGGACGCCGGCCGGTGGGCCCGCCACTTCATCGACGCCCTCGCCCACCGCCCGCCGATCGAAGTGCTGCGCCACCAGGCCGACGAGCCGCTGCAGATGCTGATCGACACCGCGCAGGCCGGCAAACGCGTCGCGCTGTTCCTCGATTACGACGGCTCGCTGCGCGAGATCGAACCGTCGCCCGAGCTCGCCACGCCGCACGAATCGCTGCTGAAGCTTCTGGAAAGCCTCGACCGGCGCCACGGCATACGCACCGTCATCATCAGCGGCCGCAAAGCCGCCGACCTCGAGGCGTTCGTCGGGCGATTCACCCACTTCACCCTCGTCGCCGAGCACGGCTCGCGCCTGCGTCGCCCCGGCGGCGGAGAGTGGGAAGACCGCGCCGCCGCGCTCGATTTCTCGTGGAAGCCCGAGGTCGCCAAGATCCTCAAGATGCACGCCGCCTTCACCCCCGGCAGCTTCGTCGAGGAGAAGCGCACCAGCCTCGTCTGGCACTACCGCCAGGCCGACCCGGAATTCGGCGAGTGGAAAGCCCGCCAACTGCTCAGCGACTTGTCGAACGCCCTGGCCAACGAGCCGCTGCGGGTGCGGCAGGGGAAGAAGATCGTCGAGATCACGCCGCTGCAGATCGACAAGGGCGGCGCCGTCGCGCAACTGCTCTCCGAGCAATCCGCCGACGCCGCCCTGGTCGCCGGCGACGACGCCACCGACGAACACATGTTCGCCATCACCCGCCCCGAACTGATCTCCATCAAGATCGGCCCCGGCGACAGCCGCGCCCGCTACCGCCTGGCCACGCCGGCGCGGTTACGCGAGATGCTGCGGACGTTTTTGCGGAATACGGATTGAGCGGGCGGCGGGGGTGCCACCTCGCCGACGGAGCGCAGACGCGGGGCGGCCTCCGCCCGCCTTTCCGATCCCTCTCCCTCGGGGAGAGGTTAGGTGAGGGGATTGAGCGGCGAACGGCCACCGGGCGCCGATCCGCGTATCGGCCCGCCCATTCTTGTAGCGCGGCTTCCCCCTCCCGTATAACACCGGCACATGTCCGACGAAGCGAAGCTCCGCGAGTTCATCGACACCTGGTCCAAGTCCGGCGGCGCCGAGCGCGCCAACTACCAGCTCTTCCTCACGCAACTCTGCGGCGTCCTCGACCTTCCCGCCCCCGCGCCCACCGTCGCCGACGATTCGCAGAACACCTACGTCTTCGAAAAGAACGTCACCTTCAAGCACGCTGACGGCACCACCAGCACCGGCCGCATCGATCTGTACCGTCGCGGCTGTTTCGTCTGCGAGACCAAGCAGGGCACCGAAGCCCGCCGCACCAAGTCCGAAGACGATCTCGCCGCATCGCTCCCGGTCCGCCGCGGCCACGGCGTTCGCGGCACCAAAGCATGGGACGACGCCATGATCGCCGCCCGCGGCCAGGCCGAGCAGTACGTCCGCGCCATTCCCGACGACAACCCGCCGTTCATCGTCGTGATGGACGTCGGCTACTCCATCGAGCTCTACGCCGATTTCTCCCGCCTCGGCAAGGTCTACACCCCGTTCCCGGATGCCCAGAACCACCGCCTCAAGCTCGATCAGCTCGCCGATCCTGCCATCCGCGCTCGCCTGCGGGCCCTGTGGCTCGATCCGCTCTCGCTCGATCCGTCCCGCCGCAGCGCTAAGGTCACGCGAGAGATTGCCGACAAGCTTGCCCGCCTCGCCAAGAGCCTCGAACGCGCCGGCCACCACGCCGAGGTCGTCGCCCACTTCCTGATGCGCTGCCTGTTCACGCTCTTCGCCGAAGACGTCAAGCTCATCAAGAACAACGCCTTCACCGACCTGCTCTCCTCCTTCGTCGGGCAGGCGAAAAACGTGCAGTACGCGTTGCCCGCCGTCTGGAAGGAGATGGATGCCGGCACGCAGTTCTCCACCCAGCTCCGCCAGAGCCTGCTCCGCTTCAACGGCGGATTGTTCCATGAGACGAACGCCCTCGATTTGAACGAAGAACAGCTCGCCATCCTCATCGATGCCGCCAAGGCCGACTGGAAAGACGTCGAGCCCGCCATCTTCGGCACGCTGCTCGAACGCGCCCTCGATCCGACCGAGCGGCACAAGCTCGGCGCCCACTACACGCCCCGGGCCTACGTCGAGCGACTCGTGCTCCCCACGATCATCGAGCCTCTGCGCGAAGACTGGGATGCCGCCCGCACCGCCAGCCTCGCCCACGCCAACGCCGGCGACACCAAATCCGCCGTCGCCGAGGCCCGCGCGTTCCTCGACAAGCTCTGCGACACCGTCGTGCTCGATCCGGCCTGCGGCACGGGCAACTTCCTCTACGTCGCCATGCACCGCATGAAGGCCCTCGAGGGCGAAGTCCGCGATTGGCTCCGCCAGCTCGGCGACACGCAGGGCGAGTTCGAAATCCGCGGCCAGACCGTCGACCCGCACCAGTTCCGCGGCATCGAGATCAACCCCCGCGCCGCCGCCATCGCCGACCTGGTCCTCTGGATCGGCTACCTGCAGTGGCACTTCCAGACCTACGGCAACACCAACCCGCCCGAGCCGGTGCTAAAAGCCTTCCACAACATCGAAAACCGCGACGCCGTCCTCGCCTACGACGCCCGCGAACTCGTGACCGACGACACCGGAAAACCCGTCACTCGCTGGGACGGCGTGACGATGAAGAAATCCCCCGTCACCGGCGAAGACGTCCCTGACGAATCCGCCCGCACGCCGGTGTACCGGTACGTGAACCCGCGCAAGGCGGAGTGGCCGAAGGCGGATTTTGTGGTGGGGAATCCGCCGTTTCTCGGGAAGGGCGCGCCACTCCGGTCGTCGCTCGGCGAGGGGTATGTGGAGGCATTGCATAGGGCCCGCAAGGATGTTTCGCGGTCCTCTGATTTCGTGATGTATTGGTGGAAGACGGCGGCGGATCTCACCGCAAACAAATCAGTGAGGCAGTTCGGTTTTATCACCCGGAATAGCATCGCGCAGAAGTTCAACCGGCAGGCCGTGGAAGAATTCATTGCTGCGGGAGGCGCTCTGTCTTTTGCAGTTCCGAACCACCCTTGGGTTGACCAAGCCGACGGCGCAGCGGTTCGAATCGCGATGACCGTCGGATTATCCGGGGCCGACGTTGGATTTCGACACGAAGTCGTGAATGAAGCAAAGGGCGAGGATGGCGAATACATCGTCTCGTTTTTAACCTCGACTGGGCGAATCCACGCCGACCTTCGCATCGGCATCGACCTGCTCTCAATGCGACGCCTTGAAGCCAATCAGGGAATTGCGTGTCCCGGTGTTCAACTTTCCGGGCAGGGATTCGTTCTCACTGCAGAGCAGATGTCAGCCATGCCACCCACTGAAACGGCGGAACTAGTGCGTCCCTACATCATTGGGAAAAGCATCACCGACCGCCTCGATCCCCAATTTATCATCGATACACGTGGCCATGCCGCGAACGAATTGAAGGCACGCTTTCCAATCATTTACCAGCATCTTTTGGTGTCACTTAGGGATCAACGGGCAGCCAAAAAGGGCGTGACCAAAGATTCGCAGGATTATGCCGATCGGTGGACACAGTTCGCGAAGACCCGAAGCGAGTTCAGCAAGGCATTAGCGGGGCTCAGCCGCTACATGGCCTCCTCGCGAACGTCCGAGCACCGTGTGTTCGTATTCGTAGATTCAGCTGTCGTTGCGGAAAGCAAAGTACTAGTGATCGCCTCTCAAGACGCGTTCGATCTCGGAGTCCTTTCGAGCAGAATCCACGGAACCTATTCCGAGTGGCGTGGCGGCTGGCACGGGGTTGGAAATAGCCCTACATACAATCACACTGATTGCTTCGACCCGTTCGCTTTCCCAAACGTTGGTGAAGAAAGCAAAAACCTAATCCGCTCCCTCGCCGAATCCCTCGACGCTCACCGCAAGCGTCAGCAGGCGTTGCATCCGACGCTCACGATCACGGACATGTACAACGTGCTGGAGAAGTTGCGGTCGGCGGAGGCGTTGTCGGAGAAGGACAAGCGGGTACACGAGCAGGGGCTGGTGTCGGTGCTGAAGCAGATCCACGACGACCTCGACGCCGCCGTCTTCGCCGCCTACGGCTGGCCGAGCGACCTGAGCGACGAGCAGATTTTGGAAAAGCTCGTCGCCCTCAACCACGAGCGTGCCGAAGAAGAACGCCGCGGCCTGATCCGCTGGCTCCGCCCCGATTTCCAGAACAAGCAACAGGCGACCCAACTCGACCTGATCGACGGCTCAACCGCCACGCCCGCCAAAGGCAAGGGCAAGGCAAAAGCGCCCGCCGCCAAGCCGAAGAAGCCCGCCAAACAACCCTGGCCCAAAACCTTACCCGACCAAGCCAAAGCCGTCCGCGCGCTTCTCACGACCGCCGATTCCGCCCTCACCACAGAAGACGTCGCCGCCCGCTTCACGCGGGCCAAGAGCGACGTGGTTCAGACGCTGCTGGATACGCTCGTCTCACTCGGTCAGGCACGCGTGGAGGCGGGGCGGTATCGGGTGTGAACGGTTACTAAAACTTCACATTCAAGCCAACGGAAAAGAGCTTCTTTACGGGGTGCCGCAGCAAGCCGGCAGGTCTCACCCCCACCGTAAGCGGTACGAAAATTGGATGTCGTGCCATGAAATTCCACCCGTACGCCTCGCATCGGGCGTTTACATACGTGAGTCATCGGTGGGTGGCACAGGTTGGTACTCCAACCTGTGTTTCGGCACTCGTCAAGCTCACAGGTTCGAGTACGAACCTTTGCCACCCGGCGGGTGGCACGGTCTCGTACTCGAGGCCGTGTGTTTTCCGGAAGCGCACGGCCTGCGGAGTACCGCAGACCGTGGCACCCGGCAGACATCCATTCCGCATTCCGCATTTCGCGTTTCGCATTCCTCCGGTGCCCGCGTGCATATCTTCTGGCAGAAGCGGATTCGGAGCGGGGATAGAGTGACGCCGTGGTGGTTCCCGAGTGCGACGGGGGGCGGGGCGTTGCGGGGGGATCGGATCGTGTTGCCGATTCCGCCGGGGACGCATTGGAGTGAGGCGAAGCCGTTGGTACTTCCTTCGACAGTGGTGCCGGGGGCGGAGTTGCCAGTTGCCAGTGGTGAGTTGCCAGAAGAAGGGCGCGCTGTTGTGCGCCGTGGAGCGGCGAAAGAGAAGACGGCACGCGATGGCGTGGCCTGCAAGAAGCCGGAGCCGCGGAAGGTGCAGAATCTGAATGCGACGGGGTTGCGGTTCGCGCCGGTGACGCCGACTCCGCCCACGCCGTCCGTGGAAGAGAAGATCGAGAAGCCGAAGCGGGTGAAGAAGCAGATCAAGAACGATCCGCGGCTGGTGGCGGCGGCGCGGGAGTTGCGGGATCGGTGGTTGGAAGGCGTGAACGCGGGGGCGGATCTGGGGCAGGTCGCGCTGCCGGTGGCGAAGTATGACGTGTCGCGGGCGATCGAAGCGGTGCCGATTCGGCCGTTGTTGGAGGCGGCGTGATTTTGGTGCTTCGGGTTGTTTGACGGGGCGAGGTTTGATTTAGCCGCGGATGGACGCGGATGAACGCGTATAAGAGGAATGGACGGCGGGCGCACGGAGGGCACTTAGAGACGCTCGGTGGTTCCTATTCTTTACGGCGGGGGCTTAGAGGAATTCGCCCGCGATGCCGTCGGCGACGGGGATGCCTTTTTCGGTGAGGCGGAAGCCGGTGTCGTCGATCGTGATGAAATCGAGCTGAATCAGGCGGGCGAGGGTGTCGGCGTAGCGCTCGCGTAAGCCGTGTTCCCACCGGACCCCGGCCCGGAGGCGGAGCTGCAGCATCACGCGCTCGGCCTGGCGTTGCTCGAGGGTGAGGATTTCGTGCTCGATCACGGGAAGCGTTCCGCCGCTGCCGGCGTGGGGCACCGCGGACTCCCATTCCCCCAGGTGCGGGCGATTTTTGAAACGGTGGCCTTCGATGTGGCTGGCGGCGCTGGGGCCGAGGCCGACGTAGTTGCGGCCGGTCCAGTAGACGAGGTTGTGGCGGCAGGCTTCGCTGTTCGCGTTATCAATATTCGCCGCGTAGTTGCTGATTTCGTACCAGTCGAGGCCGGCCGCGTGCAGGCGGGCGTAGGCTTCGTGCAGCATCGCGAGCTCGATTTCATCCGGTGTGTCCTGGAATTCGCCGAGTTCTTTGCGCTTGGTCATCGCCGTGTTGGGCTCGTAGGTGAGGTTGTAGGCGCTGATGTGCGGGACGTTCAGCGCGATGGCCTGGTCGAGCGAGCGTTGCCAGCTGTCGAGGCTTTGGCCGGGGATGGCGAAGATCAGGTCGACGTTGAGGCGGGTGAACCCTGCGTTGCGCGCGATATCGATGCTGCGCGCAACGTCGGCGGGGTCGTGGTGGCGTTCGAGGGTTTTCAGCTCGGCGGGGTCGAAGGATTGGGCGCCGAAACTGAGGCGATCGACGCCAAGGCCGCGGAGCATCCGGCAGTAGGCGGCATCGGTGGTGGCGGGGTTGGTTTCGACCGTCCACTCTTCGACGTTCGTCAGATCGAATCGCACATGCAGGCCTTCGATCAGGCGACGCATGGAATCGACCGGCAGCAGCGACGGCGTGCCGCCGCCAAAGAAGATGGTGCGGGGCTGGATCTGCCGGTCGCGCCACAGGTCGGCCTCGGCGAGCAGGCGGTCGACGAAGAGGTCCATCCGCTCGGGCGTCTGCTTCGTGATCGAATAAAAGTCGCAGTAGTGGCACTTGTGGAAGCAGAACGGGATGTGCACGTACAGGCCGTCGACCGGAGCGGGCGGAAAGGCTTCGGCCCGGAGGTCGAGTTGGGTGACGGTCGGGCGATCGGGGAGGACGGTGAGCATTCTTCTTGTAGGGGCGACATATTATTTCGCCCGTCTCCTGGCCAATTTTTGCACGCTCGGCGTGCGACATCTATGTCGCCTTTACGAAGAAATCACTCCGTCCACGTCAGGTTTTCCAAGTGCCGCTGGATGTCGGCCGCCGAATGGAAGCGGGCGAGGATGAGGGAATCTTTCAGCCCGCGGATCACATCCTTCACCACCTTCGGCTGCTCCGCGTAATGCTCGCGGCCGCCGACAATGGTGTGGAAGACCATCACCAGGTTCAGTACGTCTTTGTGGATCTTTTGTTTGGTCGGTCTCCCAAGATCGAAGAAATCGACCAGCCGCACCTCGAAGCCGATGCCCTGGCGGCGGATCATGACGTTGTCTTCGTGGATGTCGCCATGGTATTCGCCGCGCAGGTGGATCGGCGTGATGCCGCGGGCGAGGGCGTAGAGGACGTGCATCGCCTCGAACGGGCTCAATCGCCCTTGCGGCTGGCTGGCGAGGAATTCGCTCAGCTGCATGCCTTCGAACAGCTCGCTGACGACGACCGT
>Ga0207705_10000320_pt1 | contig 43763 bp, 46 predicted proteins | sample KBSC13metaG_FD_184314 | JGI IMG/M metagenome (GOLD analysis project Ga0207705, IMG submission 184314) | Corn rhizosphere microbial communities from Kellogg Biological Station, Michigan, USA - KBS C1-3 metaG (SPAdes) (version 2) | ecosystem: Host-associated > Plants > Roots > Rhizosphere > Soil ... | reverse complement strand
GGTCGTATATGCTTTCGGTGTACAACTACATGGCTTCGGGCGTGTTGCTGACCGGCATCGTCGCCCTGCTGTTTTTCAACAGCGGTTATGCGGAGCGGATCATGCTGGGCGGCGGATTTCTGCCCTGGGTGATCATCCTGTCGCCGCTCGCCATCGTGTTCGCGATGAGCTTTGGCGCCAACCGCATGTCGACCGGTACGTTGCAGCTCCTGTTCTGGGGCTTTGCGACCCTGATGGGTCTCAGCATGTCGACGGTCTTCATCGTCTATACCGGCGTGTCGATCGCCCAGACGTTCTTCGCCGTTACCGCCGCGTTCCTGGGCCTGTCGCTCTACGGTTACACGACCAAGCGCGATTTGTCGGGCATCGGCACATTCCTGATCATGGGCGTGGTCGGCATCCTGGTCGCGATGGTGATCAACATGTTCCTGCAGTCGACCGCGATGGCGATGGCCATCAGCGTCATTGGCGTGCTGCTGTTCGCGGGTCTCACGGCCTACGATACGCAGCGGATCAAGAGCATTTATTACCAGGTTCAGGACAGCGAGATGCTGGGCAAAACCGCCATCCTCGGCGCGCTCAGCCTGTACCTGGACTTCATCAACATGTTCCAGTTCCTGCTGAGCTTCATGGGCGACCGCCGCTAAGCGACGCAGCAAGGACAAAAAGAGAAGGGCCGCTGGAGCGATCCAGCGGCCCTTTTCATTTTCTCTGGTCGGGCAATTTCCGGTCCTGCCCGGTGGGTTAGCGGAAGAGGCAGGACCGGTCTTGTGCAAACACCCGGGGGGTAAGTTGGGTGCGAAGTCCGGTTTAACGCGCGCCCGTTAATTGCATTCCAAGGGAATTGGTTAGCGCATCGGCAAGGATTCAGGCCGGCTGCTTTTGGGCCTCGGTGACCAATTGCGTGTCGATTTCCTGCGCCCGGCGATAGGCGTCGCGGTCGGTCATCCGGCGGGCGTAATCGATGAATACCGGCTTGGGTTCGAGCAGGTTGAAGGCCAGCATGAAATTGACGTTGGCGCCGACGAACAGGTCGGCGGCGGTGAAATGGTCGGCGGCCAGGTACTCGCGACCGCTCAGCGCCTTTTCCAGTGTGCCGATGGCGAGGTCGTAATTGCCGTAGCCGAACATCCGCTGCCGCTCGGGCGTGGGTTCCCAGCCGGCGGCCTTGTTGCTGAACGCAGCTTCGATCGGGCCCGAGGTGAAAAAGATCCAGCGGTAATAATCGGCGCGGTCGTCCGTCGGCGGCGCGAGGTTCGCTTCCGGGAAGGCGTCTGCAAGGTAGCAGCAGATCGCCGCAACCTCGGTCACGACCTTGCCCTTGTGCTCGATTGCCGGGACCTTGCCCATCGGGTTGATCGACAGATAGGGCTCGGCTTTCATCGTCGACGCATAGTCGAGCACGACCGTTTCATAGGGCGCGCCGACTTCTTCGAGCATCCAGCGGATGGTCTGCCCGCGAGATTGCGGGTTGGTGTAGAATTTGAGGTCGGCCATGTCGTGATCCTCCGTTAGCCGCGTTCGCCTTTCTTTGGCGGGGTTGCTGCCGGCGCGCTGTTCGGCACGGCATTGGCGCGGTCGGCGGCGGTCTGCTCACGTGCCGCGCGGAATTCGCTGTCGGCGCTCCAGTTCGGCCAGGCGCGCGAGTTGGCGAGCTGTTCGCCGACGATGTGGAGCAGGTTGGCATCCTGCGCCATGCCGCTGAAATTCCACTGCGGGTTAAATTCGTCGTCGGGCTGGTGATAGCGCTTGGCGGTGTAGTCGACGGCCAGCGCTTCGCCGCGCGCCGTGCCGCCGGTGACGAGGTCATTGCCGGCGCGGAAGCTGAGCGCGGGCACGCCCTGCTTGGCGAACGAGAAATGGTCCGAGCGATAGAAGCCGCCGCTTTCCGGGTGTGGATCCGGGGTGAAGTAACGGCCTTCAGCCTTGCCGGCCGCGATCAGCTCATCGAGCAACTCGAGCTTGGCGGTACCGGAAATCGAGAAGTTCTTGGCCGGGCCCCACACGCCCATCGAATCGGTGTTGAGGACGCCAACCGTCTTGGCGAGCGGGTAGAGCGGGTGCGTGGCATAATATTCGCTGCCGAGCAGACCCTTTTCCTCGGCGGTGACGGCGAGGAACACCACCGAGCGCTCGGGCCGCGGTTCGAGCGAGAAACGGCGGGCCTGCTCGATCAGCTGGGCGATGCCGGTCGCGTTGTCGACCGCGCCATTATAGATGGTGTCGCCATTCGCATCGGGCTTGCCGATGCCGAGATGGTCCCAGTGCGCCGAGTAGATGACGGTCTCGTCGGCATATTTCTTGCCGGGCAGGATGCCCACGACGTTGTGCGAGGTGATGACCTCGGTCTTGGCATTGCCTTGGGCATTGAGCGTTGCCTTGAGTGGCATCGGCTTGAAGCCGCGGCGGCGCGCGGCGGCCTTGGCGGCTTCGAAGTCCATTCCCGACGCAGCGAACAGCTTTTGCGCGAGATCGCGCTGGATCCAGGCTTCGAGCAGCGGATGCTCGGCGGCCGGATTCTCACGGACGATATCGAACATGGTGTTGGTGTTGGAGTTCTTGACCGTCGCCCAGCCGTAGGAGGCCGGCGCAGTCTCGTGGATGACGAGCACGCCCGCGGCACCCTGCCGCGCGCCTTCTTCGTACTTATAGGTCCAACGGCCGTAATAGGTCATTGCCTTCCCGCCGAAGTCGCCTTCACCGCCCTCGAAGTCAGGGTCGTTGACGAGCATGACGGCGATCTTGCCCTTGAGATCGACGCCCTTGTAGTCGTCCCAATTGCGCTCGGGCGCCTTCACGCCGTAGCCGACGAAGACTAGCGGAGCGTTGGCGAGGTTGACGACCTTGGCGCCGTTGGTGGGTGCGCGAGCGGCGATTTCCTCGCCCTGCGTTAGCGGCACCTGCTGATTATTGATGTTCAGCAACATGGCGGGCGCCGCCTGCCAATCCGACTGAAGGAGCGGCACGTCCTGCGTCCACTTGCGGCGACCGTTCGTCATCAGATCGCCGCCCGGCTGCAGGCCGGCCGAGCGGAACTGGTCGACGATGTAATTGACCGTCTTGGTCTCGGCCGGCGTATTGACGCCGCGGCCCTGGTAAGCGTCGGACGAGATGGTCTTGTCGATTTCCATCAGGCGATAGGGGCTGAAGCTGCCCATCGACGCGGCCGATACCGAGGCGGCCACCACCACCATCGCGCTGCCCGCGATCCACCGAAGCTTGTTCATCACCATCTCCCAAGTGCCGAGACTCGGTCGCGCCGAGCCGAAAGAACACGTGGGCCGTAGTTAGCGCGCGGTCGGCTGGGAAGCCCCCGACGCCGACGCGACCGGCGCGGCCGCATTGGTACGGTAGCGGTCGAACCAGGCGATGATCGCGGAAGCCTTGGCCGCCGCCTGGCTGGGCCGCGCCGCGATCCCGCCATGGCTGGCGCCGGGCACCTTCACGAACATGGTCGGGACGCCCTTGAGCTTGAGGGCGGTGTAGAATTGTTCGGCTTCGCTGACCGGAGTGCGGTAATCCTCCGCGCCGACGACGACGAGCGTCGGCGTGGTGACGTTGCCGATCAGGCTGAGCGGCGAACGCGCCCAGGACTTGTCGGCATTCTCCCACGGCATGTAGCCGAGCCAATAGGGGCCGAAGAAGGTCGGACCGTCGCTGGTCAGCGCCATGCTGGTCCAGTTAATCACCGGCTTTTGCGCCACCGCGGCCTTGAAGCGGTTGGTCTTGCCGACGATCCAGGCGGTGAGGATTCCGCCGCCCGAGCCGCCGGTGACGAACAGGTTGTTCGGGTCGGCGATCCCGGCGGAAACGGCGCCGTCGACCGCGGCCATGAGATCGTCGAAATCGCTTGCGGGATAGGTCTTTTCGATGCCGTCGGCGAAAGCCTGACCGTAACCCGTCGAGCCGCGTGGGTTGGTGAAGATCACGGCGTATCCCGCGGCGGTGTAAAGCTGATAATCGGTCGAGAAATGCGGACCGTAAGAAGCGTAGGGCCCGCCGTGGATCTCGAGGATCGCCGGGACACGCTTGCCCTGCGTGTAGCCGGGAGGCAGCATCACCCAGGTCGGTACCGTGCCGCCGTCCGGGGCGCGGACGTTGAGTGTCGTGATCCCGGCCAATGACTTGGCGGAGAGGCTCGTCGTGTTGAGGTCGGTCAGCCGCCGCAAATTGTTCGGATTGGAGGCAACGGCAATGTCCGAGGGGCGGCCCGGGCTGTCGGTGGTGAAGGCGATGGCGCCATTGCGGGCGACGGTGAACTCGCCGCCGGCATAGGGCCGGTCGAGCCCGCCGCCGCCGACATTGTGGGTCAGGGGCGTCACGGAGCCGTTGAGGCCGATGCGGGATACGGTAACCGATCCATCCTGCTCATAGGCGGCGTAAAGCGACCCGGAATCGCCGCCCCATTCGAGGTCCTGAATGCCGCGATCGAGGCCGGGGGCGACCTGGCGCGGCGAGCCGCCCGACGCGGGCATTATGTAGATCGAATCCTGTTCGAACCCCTTCTTGTGGTCGTCGTGGCCGAGGAAGGCGATCCAGCGGCCGTCGGGCGAAACCTTGGGCGTGTGGTCGGGCCCGTTGCGCGAGGTCAGCGCGGTGATCGCACCGTTGTCGAGGTCGAGGCGATAGACTTCGCCGTCCTGTGCGATCAGCTCCCAATTGGGTTTGCGCAAGCCGCCAAAGTAGATCGACCGGCCGTCGCGGCTCCATTCGGGATCGCCGTCATTATAGGCGCCATAAGTAAGCTGGCGCGGGGCGCCGCCGAGCGCATCGACCACGAAGATGTGATCGAAGCCGGGCTTCAGATAGCCGGCGCCGTCGGCGCGGTAAGTGACCTTGTCGATCACTTGCAGCGGGTCGGCCCATTTGGCGCCTTCGGGCTTGTCAGGCGCCTTGCCGAGGTGGGCGCCGTCATCGGGAACGGTCATGAGGTAAGCAATTTGCCGGCCGGTGGGCGACCAGCTGATCGCGCTCGGGCTGTCGGGCAGGCCGGTGACCTTGGCGCTGGCCCCGCTGTCCATCCAGCGGACGTAAAGTTGCGGCGCCCCGCCGTCGGCCTTCACGTAAGCGAGGCGGCGGCCGTCGGGCGACCAGCGCGGGCTCGACGCGCTGCCTTCGGTAACCAGCGGCCGCTGAGCGCCGGTGGCGACATCGATCAGCCAGATCGACGAGACCGCGCGGTCGGTCATGATATCGTTGGCACGGCGAACATAAGCGATCTGGCGCCCGTCGGGGCTGATTTGCGGATCGGACGCCGCGGTCAGGTCGAAAAGGTCGCGACCGGTGAAGATGGGGTTGGGGGCGTCCGCCGGGGCGGCAGCAACGGGCGCAGCGAAACAGCTGGCGGCAAGCAGGGCGAGCGAAAGCTTGGCGTGGCGCACGGCGAAATTCCCCTCCGGTGTAGAGCGGCGCACGATTCAACTTTCGTGAACCGTCCGCAAGTGACTTTAGGCAACGCTAAACCGATTGGTTGACAATTATACCCGTCTGCCATTACTAAACCGCATGGTTGAACAACGACTCGACACGATCTTCCAGGCACTGGCCGATCCCACCCGGCGGGGCATGCTCGCCAGTCTGGCGCATGGCGACAAGTCGGTGGGCGAACTCGGCGAGCCCTACCGAATGACGTTCGCGGGCGCGTCCAAGCACTTGAAGGTGCTGGAGGGCGCGGGCCTGATCGAGCGGCGCAAGGATGGGAGGCGGCAAATCTGCTCGCTGAAAGCCGCACCTTTGGCCGAGGCCGAACAATGGCTGCGGCAGTGGGAGCAATTCTGGGCCGGTAGTCTGGATCGCCTGCAGTTGCTCGTCGAAGGCCACGACGGAGACAGAAAGTGAGCAACGCAAAAGTACAGGTCGAACGCGAGATCGCGGCGCGGCCCGAGCGCATCTTCGACGCCTGGCTCGATCCGCGAGATGCAGCACAATTTCTGTTCGCGACTCCGGACGGTGAGATCGTCCGCTGCGACATCGATGCGCGCGTCGGCGGCCGCTTCCTGATCGTCGACCGGCGCGCCGACGGCGATGCTGAGCATCATGGTGAGTTCGTCGAGATCGATCCGCCCCGGCGGCTTGTCTTTCGCTTTCGCGGACCCGAAACGGCCGAAGGTGACTGGTCGATGGTCACCGTCGAGTTTGCGCCGACCCCGGCGGGCTGCAGTGTCGCTTTGACCCACGACATTCCCGAACGATGGGCGTCTTACGCCGCACCGGTGCGCGACGGCTGGACCATGATCCTCGGCACCCTCGCCACGCAAATGGAGACTGACAATGGCTGAACTGATGACAAAGCCCGTGGAGCGCATCGCGCCCGACGCCATTCGGCTCGAGCGGCTGCTCGATGCTCCGGTTGAGAAAGTGTGGCGCTACCTGACGGAGGCCCAGCTGCGGCAGCAATGGTTCATGGGCGGCACCGATGCGCGAGCGGACTGTGAGTTCGAGCTGCTCAACGACCACGACAATCTGTCGGACGAGGACGTACCCTATCCCGAGAGCTACGCGCCTTACAAAGGCCAGGCGTGGAGCGAGCGCGTGCTGCGCTTCGATCCGCCGCGGCTGCTCGAAACGACATTCCAGGGAGGCAAGAACGGTGTCGTCACCTACGAGCTCCATGCCGACGGTGAACGCACGCGGTTGGTACTGACGCATCGTGGAATTGAAAGCGGCACGGGAGCGCAGGATTTCGGCAGCGGCTGGAATTCGCATTTGATGGTGCTGCAGGAGCGGCTGGCCGGCCGCGGCGTACGCAATTTCTGGGCATTGCATGCGCGGTCACGAGAAGCCGTCGCCAAGGCCTTGGCGAGCTAACGTCAATGCGCTCGACCGCGGTCGCAACAACCGGGCGCTAGCGCTAGTCCAAAACCGACAGGAAGAGCTTGCGCCGATTCTGCCCGTCGCAGAACCGGCGCTTGCGCGTTGCTATTCGGCCGCTGCCGCTTCCTCGCCGCTGGCCTTTTTCTTCGTCGCTTTTGCCGACTTGGCCTTGGCCTTGGACGGCTTGGGTGCGGCGGGGACGATCTCGAACGCCGGGGCGTTGTCCTTGATGCGCACCTTGACCTCGCCGCCGTTGACCAACTTGCCGAACAGCAGCTCCTCAGCGAGCGGTTGCTTGATCTTCTCCTGAACGAGGCGGCTCATCGGGCGCGCGCCGTAGAGCTTGTCGTAGCCGCGGTCGGTCAGCCACTTGCGCGCCTCGTCGTCGAGTTCAATGTGCACGCCGCGATCGGCTAGCTGCAACTCCAGCTGAAGGATGAACTTGTCGACTACTCGCGCCACGACCGCCGGAGGCAGGTAGGCGAATGGAACGACTGCATCGAGCCGGTTGCGGAACTCGGGCGTGAACATTTTCCGGATCGCGTCTTCCTGCACATCCTCGCGATTGGACGCGCCGAAGCCGATGCCCTCGCGCGCCATGTCGGAAGCGCCGGCATTCGTGGTCATGATCAGGATCGTATTGCGGAAATCGACCGTCTTGCCGTGGTGATCGGTGAGCTTGCCGTTGTCCATCACCTGCAACAGGATGTTGAACAGATCCGGGTGCGCTTTTTCGATCTCGTCGAGCAGCAAGACGCTGTGCGGCTGCTGGTCGACCGCATCGGTCAGCAGGCCGCCCTGATCGTAGCCGACGTATCCCGGAGGGGCGCCGATCAGACGGCTGACCGAATGGCGCTCCATATACTCCGACATGTCGAAGCGCTGGAGCGGAATGCCCATGACCGAAGCGAGCTGGCGCGCGACCTCGGTCTTGCCGACGCCGGTGGGCCCCGAGAACAGATAATTGCCGATCGGCTTGTCCGGATCGCGGAGGCCGGCGCGGCTGAGCTTAATCGCCGAGGCGAGCTTCTCGATCGCAAGATCCTGCCCGAAAACGACGCGCTTGAGGTCGGCCTCGAGATGTTCGAGCACGCGCTTGTCGTCGGTCGACACCGACTTGGGCGGGATACGCGCCATGGTCGCCACGACGGCCTCGATCTCCTTGGGCGTGATCACCTTCTTGCGGCGGGACGGCGGCACCAGCATTTGCATGGCGCCGACCTCGTCGATCACGTCGATTGCCTTGTCCGGCAGCTTGCGGTCGTGAATGTAGCGCGCCGAAAGCTCGACCGCCGACTTGATCGCGTCCGCCGTATATTTGACGTTGTGGTGGCCTTCGAACGACGAGCGCAGACCAGCGATGATCTTGATCGTATCCTCGATCGTCGGTTCGTTGACGTCGATCTTCTGGAACCGGCGCAGCAGCGCGCGGTCCTTTTCGAAGTGGTTGCGGAATTCCTTGTAGGTGGTCGAGCCGATGCAGCGGATCGCGCCCGAGGAAAGCGCCGGCTTGAGCAAGTTCGACGCGTCCATCGCGCCGCCGGAGGTTGCGCCGGCGCCGATGACGGTGTGGATCTCGTCGATGAACAGCACCGCATGCGGCAGCTTCTCGAGTTCCGAAACGACCGACTTCAGCCGCTCCTCGAAGTCGCCGCGATAACGAGTGCCGGCGAGCAGCGCGCCCATGTCGAGCGAGTAGATTGTCGCCTGTTTGAGGACGTCGGGGACGTCGCCCTCGATGATCTTGCGCGCGAGTCCCTCGGCGATGGCGGTTTTGCCGACGCCGGGTTCACCGACGTAGAGCGGATTGTTCTTCGACCGGCGGCAGAGGATCTGCACCGTCCGCTCGACCTCCGGCATACGCCCGATCAGCGGATCGACCTTGCCCACCCGCGCCTTTTCGTTGAGGTCGACGGTGAATTGCTTAAGCGCGGATTCCTTCTTGGCCGCGGTTTCCTTTTCGGTCTTCTCCTCGGTGCCACCGACTTCGCGCGGTTCGGCGGGCGTATCGCCCTTGCCGACGCCGTGACTAATGTAAGTCACCGCGTCGAGCCGGCTCATGTCCTGCTGCTGAAGGAAATAGACAGCGTAGCTCTCGCGCTCCGAGAAGAGGGCGACGAGCACGTTGGCCCCCGTCACTTCATCGCGGCCGGACGACTGGACGTGCAGGATCGCGCGCTGGACCACGCGCTGGAAGCCGCTGGTCGGCGTCGGATCGGTGGTGCTGTCGGCGACGAGCGCGCCTAGTTCGTTGTCGAGATATTGCTTGACCGAGGCACGCAGGTCGTCGCGGCTGACGCCGCAAGCGGTCATCACCTTCGACGCATGCTCGTCGTCGACAAGTGCGATCAGAAGATGTTCGAGAGTCGCATACTCGTGCCGGCGGCGGCTGGCCTCACCAAGGGCGTTGTGGAGGGTCTGTTCGAGTTCGCGAGCGAAACTGGGCATTAGCGATTATACTCCCGCTCCCGCGGCGGAAGCCCGCGGGCTTTCAAATCAATGTCATACGCGCCGGGGCGGCAATCAAGAGCGGCCGTCTGTGTTTTCAACAGATTATCGCAGGCAAAAGTTGTCGCGGCGTGAACGGCCGCCCAACTCACGGCTTCTTGAACAGCTCGTCTGCGGCTGAACGGTGAATCTGGGCGCGCTGCATGTGCGATTCAACCCGTCCGATCTCGGCCCTCAGCGCTTCGATCCGGGTTTGGAGTTCCTCGATCGACATTGGATCGAGGTCCTGCTTGCCAAGCTCGACCAGCGGATCGCCGGGCTTGCTGGGGAAGAGGTCTTCCAGATCCATGGCGGGAATCGTTGACCCTCCAGGCGCCCAAGTCAATAAGTCCGCGCGTGACCGGCCTGCCTTCATCGATGCGCGCAGTCGTTGCGGACGGGGCCGGCGGTATCGCCGTCGTCGAACGGCCGGTGCCGCGGCCAGGCCGAGGCGAGATTCTCGTCAAGGTGGCGGCCGCGGGCATTAACCGGCCGGACGTGTTGCAGCGCAAGGGCATGTACCCTCCGCCGCCGGGCGCGCCGGATATTCTGGGACTGGAGATTGCCGGCGAAGTCATCGCCGCCGGCGAGGGCGCCGAGGCGCTGATCGGACAGAGGGTCTGCGCGCTCGTCGCGGGCGGCGGTTATGCCGAATATTGCGTTGCTACGGCGGGCATCGCTTTACCGATTCCCCGCGCGCTGCCGGTGGTCGAGGCGGCCGCGATGCCCGAAACCTTGTTCACCGTCTGGATCAATCTGTTCGAGCGCGGCTTCGCGGCGGACGGGGACTGGGCGCTGGTCCACGGCGGCACGAGCGGGATCGGCACCATGGCCATCGCGCTTGGCAATCTATTTGGACTAAACACGATCGTGACCTGCGGATCGGATGAAAAATGCGCACGAGCACGGGAGTTGGGGGCGACGGAGGCGATCAACTACAAGGAGCAGGACTTCGTCGAGGAGGTCCACCGGGTCACGGACCGGCGCGGGGTGAACGTGATCGTCGACATGGTCGGGGGAGATTATGTTCCGCGCAATCTGGCCTGCCTGGCCGAGGACGGGCGCCATGTCTCGATCGCCGTGCAGCGCGGCGCCAGCGCCGAAGTCCCTATCTTCGAGATCATGCGGCGGCGGCTGACGCTGACCGGGTCGACGCTTCGGCCACGGTCGGTCGAATTCAAGACGATGGTCGCCGACGAGCTGGCGCGGACAGTCTGGCCTTATGTGGAGGGTGGGCGGCTGCGACCGGTCATCGACAGTGTCTTCGCGTTGAACGATGTCGCGGCCGCCCATGAGCGGATGGAAAGCGGCGATCATATTGGCAAGATCGTGCTTGACCTCCGCCACTAGCGCTTGCCCCTTGCCCCGCCCGTAGCTACATCACGCGCAAGCTGGCCGCTCCGTGAAGGGGCGGCCCTATTTATTTCTATCACGGGAGAAAGACAGTGGCCCAGCCCCTGATGCCCCACGCGACTGCCGCCTGGCTGGTCGACAACAGTTCGTTGACCTTCGAGCAGATCGCCGAATTTTGTGGTCTCCACATCCTTGAAGTGCAGGCGATCGCCGACGACACCGCGGCGACCAAGCTGACCGGCCGCGATCCGATCCGCGCCGGCGAACTGACGCACCAAGAAATCGAGAAAGGGCAGGGGGACCCCGACCACAAGCTGCAGATGCACCGGGCGCCCGAAGAGGTCCGCCGCACCAAGGGACCGCGTTACACGCCGGTTAGCAAGCGGCAGGACAAGCCGGACGGTATCTACTGGATCATCAAGAATCATCCCGAGGTCACCGACGGCCAGATCAGCAAGCTGATCGGAACGACGCGCACGACGATCGCCGCGATCCGCGACCGCAGCCATTGGAACATGGCCAACATCACGCCCAAGGACCCGGTGACGCTCGGCCTGACCACTCAGCGCGAGCTGGACGCGGCGGTCGCCAAGGCGGCGAAAGCCGCGGGCATGCCGGCCTTCCAGGACACTCGCTTCGAAGGCGACCGCGAGGCACTGATCGTCCAGCTGCGCAGCGAGCGCGAGCAGCACGCCCGCGACGCCGAGGCGGCGCTGGCGGGCGCCGACGACGAGGCGCTCAGCGACGAAATCTTCCCCGGCATTCGCGACCCGTTCAAGAACACGCCGGCCGCGTAGCGATTGCTTGATTTGGACCGCCCCGCGGACCACAGTCGACCCATGGCCACCGCCGCCGAAACCGATGTCAGCCAGCTGAGCTTCGAGGTTGCCCTTGCGCGGCTGGAAGAGATCGTGCGCACGCTGGAGAAGGGCGAAGCGCCGCTCGACCGGTCGATCGAGCTGTATCAGGAGGGCGATGGGCTCAAGCGTCATTGCGAGGCGCGGCTAAAAGATGCGCAAGCGCGCATTGAACAGATTGCCTTCGGCAGCGACGGCAAGCCGGCGGGGCTAAAGCCCTTCGATGCCGGTTGAGGTCGCCGACCGGCTCTTCGAGGAGCTAAACACCGAGGCGGAGCTGGTTGCCGATGACGTCGATCGGTTCTTCACCCAATCGCTGCAATCCGAAGCCGACGGCCGTGCGCGTCTCTATGATGCCATGCGTCACGCGGCGATCGGGGGCGGCAAGAGGTTGCGGCCGCTGCTGACAATTGCCGCCGCCCGGTTGTTCGCGGTCGACCGGGAGCGAGCGCTGCGCGTCGGTTGCGCGATCGAGGCGATCCACGTCTATTCGCTAATTCACGACGACCTGCCGTGCATGGACGACGCCGATACGCGGCGCAGCAAGCCGACGGTCCACAGGGCGTTCGGACAGGCGGGAGCCGTCTTAGCCGGGGACAGCCTGCACGCACTGGCCTTCGAATGGCTGGCAGACCCAGAGACCCACGAGGATCCATGGGTCCGATCCGATCTGGTGCTGGAGCTGGCGCGCGCAGCCGGACCCGCGGGGATGGCGGGCGGGCAGATGATGGATCTCGAAGCCGAGGGCCGCTCGCTCGACCTGACCGAGATCACCCGTCTGCAGCAACTGAAGACCGGCGCGCTGATCGAATATGCGGTCGAGGCGGCGTGCATCATGGCCAAGCTCGCGGACGAAGGGCGCACTCCCTATCGCGGTTATGCGCGCAACCTCGGTCTCGCGTTCCAGATCGCCGACGACCTCATCGACCACACCGGCGATGCTCAGGCGGCGGGCAAGCCGGTCGGGCAGGACGCCGATGCGGGCAAGGCGACCTTCGTGTCGCTGCTGGGCGAAGAACGTGCGCGGCGGCAGGCGCGGATATTGGTCGACCAGGCAATCGAGCATCTTTCGGAGCATGGCGAAGAGGCCGATCTGCTTCGCGGCATCGCGCACTTCGCCGTTGAACGCGATCATTAAGGGGGCATCATGAAGGTTGCGGTCTATCCCGGTACATTCGACCCGATCACACTCGGGCACATCGACATCATTCGCCGCGGCGCGCACCTGGTCGACCAGCTAGTCGTCGGGGTGACGACCAATCCGTCCAAGGAGCCGATGTTCTCGGTTGAGGAACGGCTGGAGATGGTGCGGCGCGAGGTTGCGGACCTTGCCGCCAACATCTCGGTCGTCGAATTTGGATCCTTGCTGATGGATTTCGCCGAGCAGCAGGGGGCGACCGCGATCCTTCGCGGGCTGCGCGCGGTCGCCGACTTCGAATATGAGTTCCAGATGGCGGGCATGAACCAGAAGCTGAACGACGAAATCGAAACCGTCTTCCTGATGGCCGACGTTTCGTTGCAGCCGATTGCGTCGAAACTTGTAAAGGAAATCGCGCGGTTCGGGGGTGCTATCGACAAGTTCGTGACACCCGCGGTGGCCGCCGACGTGCGGCGTCACCTCAACGGCGGTTCACGCTGAGGCAAGCGAGACGGCGGCAAGAGCGCCGCAAAATTCGGGAGGGCCAAGTTGAAGTTCATGACGTTCGCGCTGCCGCTGGCGGCCTTTGCCCTGGTTGCGGCCAAGCCCGCGCCGATCCCGGCGATGCCCAGCCTAGTGGCTCCGGCCGAGGTTGCGGCAGTGCCCGCGAACCATCTGTTCCTGGAGCTGTCGAATGGCGGCAAGGTCGAGATCGTGATGCGGCCTGACCTCGCGCCGCATCATGTCGAGCGGATCCAGACTCTGGTGCGTCGCGGTTTCTACAACGGCCTGACCTTCCACCGCGTGATCCCGGGCTTCATGGCGCAGGGGGGCGATCCGAAGGGTAACGGCTCGGGGGGCTCCGACTTACCCGACCTGAAGGCCGAATTCACCGGGATTCCGTTCCTGCGCGGCGGCTTCGCCGCGGCCCGCGCGGACGACAAGGATTCGGCGAACAGTCAATTCTTCATCTGTTTCGCCCCGCGTCCGGACCTCGACAACAAGTACACCGTCATGGGCCGCGTCGTGGCCGGTATGGACGCCGTGGATTCGATCGCACCAGGCGAGCCGCCGGCCGAGCCGACGAAAATTGTGAGAGCCTATCTGGGCGGCTAAGCGGGCGGCGCCATGCGCGTCGACCTCTTCGATTTCGAGCTTCCGCCAGAGCTGATCGCGCTGCGACCCGCGCGGCCGCGCGATAGTGCGCGCTTGTTGTTGGTCGAAGGCGAAGCGATCTCGGATCATCAGGTGCTGGAATTGCCGGACCTGCTCAGGCCCGGCGACGTGCTGGTGTTCAACGACACGAAGGTCATTCCCGCGCAGCTCGAAGGGCGTCGCGGCGAGGCAAGTATCGGCGCCACGCTGCACAAGCGCGAGGGGCCGCGCGAATGGCAGGCGTTCCTGCGCAATGCCAAGCGAGCGCGGGTTGGGGATACGATCGATTTCGGCGAGCATGTGCTGGCGTCGGTGGTGGACAAGTCCGCCGACGGATCGGCCTTGCTGCATTTCCATGGCGAGGACCCCGTCGAGCTGCTGCTCGAGCGTGCCGGGCGGATGCCGTTGCCGCCTTACATCGCCTCGAAGCGCGAGACCGATGAGACCGACCGCGCTGATTACCAGACGATGTTCGCCCGCGAAGAAGGAGCGGTGGCCGCGCCGACCGCCGCTCTGCACTTCACGCCGCGGCTACTGGAAGCGCTCGACGCGCGCGGGATAGGCCGAGAAACGCTGACGCTTCACGTCGGCGCCGGCACCTTCCTGCCGGTCAAGGCCGACGATACCGCCGATCACAAGATGCACGCCGAATGGGGCCGCATCGACCGCGCCACCGCCGACCGGTTGAACGCCGTCCGCGCCACCGGCGGGCGGCTGATCGCGGTTGGCACGACCAGCCTTCGCCTGCTGGAAAGCGCGGCGACCGACGATGGCATCATCCATCCGTTCGAAGGGGATACTGCGATCTTCATCACCCCCGGCTATCGCTTCAAGGCGATCGATGGGCTGATCACCAACTTCCACCTGCCCAAGTCGACCCTGTTCATGCTGGTTAGCGCGCTGGTGGGACTGGACGTGATGCAGGCGGCCTATGCGCACGCGATTGCGGCTGGATACCGGTTCTACAGCTATGGCGATTCCAGCTTGCTGCTGCCGTCGAGATCAGGCGGCCGGATAGGTGATCCGGTTGCCGCTCGGTAGGGCTCCCAGGGTCAGGCGAGCAGGCTCCACCCGGTCGGCGCCGAGCAGGTGGCAGACCGTGCGGTCGCGGGTCAGCAGATAGTCGGCGACGATGCGGCGATGACAGCGCCACCAGACGGCTTCCGCGCACATGATCGCACAGCGGCGGTCGGTGCTCACGTCAAGCAGTTCGTCGAGGCCGGCGGCAAAGTCGTCGCTGAGGGCATAGTCGGCGTAATTGTGGAAGCTCTTGTTCTCCCAGAAGGCGTTCACCTCTGTCGGCACGCCGGCCGAACGGCCGCGCAGGCCGCCGAGCGCAGCAATGCGCGCATAGCTTAGCTGATAGGGCTGGAGCTCGGCGCCGAGGGCGTCCTCATTATATTGCGGATTGCGCCGCGAGCGGGGGATCGTTCGGATGTCGATGACCAGCTCGACCGAACCGTGTCGCAGCAGGTCGACGAACTCCGGGATCGTGCGGGTCGAGTGGCCGATGGTGAAGACGGGCGGCGGCATATCGCTATAACGCGTGGGCGCTGGACGGTTCTCCGGACGGGCGCGGGTGGCGAGATGGAGGCAGGCCCGCTACGGCGCGCGCCGTGACCCGCTTCTCCTTTTCAATCTCCGCCACCGACGGCGCCGCGCGCACCGGGACCATCGCGATGCAGCGCGGCGAGATCAGGACGCCGGCGTTCATGCCCGTCGGCACCGCAGCGACGGTCAAGGCGATGCGGCCCGAGGAGGTTCGCGCGGCGGGCGCGGACATCATCCTGGGCAATACCTATCATTTGATGCTTCGGCCCGGTTCGGAGCGGGTGGCAAGGCTGGGCGGGCTGCACGGCTTCATGGGCTGGGAGCGTCCGATCCTGACCGACAGCGGGGGTTATCAGGTGATGTCGCTCAGCGAGCTGACCAAGGTCGGCGAGGAGGGCGTCGCCTTCGCCAGCCACCTCGACGGGTCGCGGCACATGCTGAGCCCCGAGCGCTCGATCGAGGTGCAGCGGTTGCTCGATAGCGACATCGTCATGCAGTTCGACCAGCTGGTGCCGACGACATCCACGGCCGAGGCGCAGCGCGAGGCGATGGAACGGTCGATCCGCTGGGCGCAGCGGTCGCGCGACGAATTCGACCGCGGCGGCGCGCATGCCGGACGGGCGGCGATCTTCGGCATCCAGCAGGGGGCACTCGATCAAGAGCTAAGGCAGGCATCGGCGGACGGGCTGATCGACATCGGCTTCGACGGCTATGCGGTCGGCGGTCTGGCGGTGGGCGAGGGGCAGGCGGCGATGCTCGGCTGCCTCGACTTTGCGGTCGGCATGCTGCCGGCGGACAAGCCGCGCTATCTGATGGGCGTCGGCAAGCCCGATGATATCGTCGAGGCGGTGCTGCGCGGGATCGACATGTTCGATTGCGTGCTGCCGACGCGATCGGGCCGGACCGGGCAGGCGTTCACGGCGGATGGGCCGATCAACCTGCGCAATGCGCGGTTCGGTGAGGATCCGGACCCGATCGAATCGGGTTGTCCGTGCCCGGTGTGCACGACCTACAGCCGCGCGTACGTGCATCACCTGGTACGGTCGGGCGAGATCCTTGGCGCGATGCTGATGACCCAGCACAATCTGTGGTTTTACCAGCGCCTGATGCAGGACCTGCGCGATGCGATCGCGGGGCAGCGGCTGCAGGCCTTCGCGCGGGAGTTTCTCGAGCAGTATCGAAGATCGTCACCCTGAACTCGTTTCAGGGTCCATCCTGCCACCGCGTCGCGGCCTCCAGAATGGATGCTGAAACGAGTTCAGCATGACGGGTGCGGCCTAGATCGCGTCGTCCTTGACCGCTTCCGTCTCGTCATGGGCCTGCGGCTTGTCCTGCGTGCGGAGGTCGAAATCGCTTGCGTCGTGGCGTTCGTGGAGCTGCTCCGACGGATTGCCGGTCAGCTTGTTGACAATCCGCCCGCGCTTGACGGCGGGGCGGGCGTCGACCTGCTTCGCCCAGCGCTGCAGATGCTCATATTCGTGGATCGCCAGGAACTCGTCGGCGCCTTCGTAGGTCCGGCCAAGCGCGAAGCCGCCGTACCACGGCCAGATGGCGACGTCGGCGATCGAGTAATCGGCACCGGCGATATATTCATGGTCAGCAAGCTGGCGATCGAGGACGTCGAACTGGCGCTTCGCCTCCATCGCGTAGCGGTTGATCGGATATTCGAACTTCTCCGGCGCATAGGCGAAGAAGTGGCCGAAGCCGCCGCCGAGGAAGGGCGCGCTGCCCATCTGCCAGAACAGCCAGGACAGGGTTTCGGCGCGTTCGGGGCCGCTTGCGGGCAGGAACTCGCCGAACTTCTCCGCGAGGTGAACCAGGATCGCGCCGGATTCGAAGACGCGGACCGGCTCGGCGCCGCTGCGGTCGAGCAGCGCGGGAATCTTCGAATTGGGATTGATGTCGACGAAGCCGCTGCCGAACTGGTCGCCCTCTCCGATGCGGATCGGCCAGGCGTCATATTCCGCGTCGACATGACCGCGCGCGAGCAGCTCCTCGAACATGATCGAGACCTTCTGGCCGTTCGGTGTCGCCAGCGAATAAAGCTGGAAAGGATGCTTGCCGACCGGCAGGTCCTGGTCGTGCGTCGCGCCGGCGATCGGGCGGTTGATGCTGGCGAACTGGCCGCCGCTGGGCTGATCCCAGGTCCACACCTTGGGAAGAACGTAGGGAGTCGCGGTCATAGAGGTTCCTTCGTCTTTCACAGCCGAAGGTGCAGCTAGGAACCGGCGCCGACGCTTTCCAGTGTCAGCGTTGTGACCTGCTTCAGCCGGCGCTGACCGAGAGGAAGCTGGGCATCGGCCCGTTCCAGTCGGTTTCGGTGTCCTCGACGACGGGCGTGCGTTCCGCCTTTGAGGCTGCGGCGACTTCCGGCTCTTTCGGAGCAACCGCGGCGCGCTTCGCCCGAGGCTTCGCCGGCTTTGCCTCGCTGGCGGGTTTGCTCGCCCGAGCCGGCTTCGCCTTTGGCTCTTCGGTTTTCGCTTCCGGTTCAATCTCGGCGGCCGCGCCGGTCCGCCCGATCTTGTGACCGATCAGTTTTTCAATCCGGTCGACCGCTTCGCCATCCGCGCGCGTGACGAGCGTGATAGCGATGCCGGTCATACCGGCGCGGCCGGTCCGGCCGATGCGGTGGATATAATCATCGGGCTGCCACGGCACGTCGAAATTTACGACGTGGCTGACACCTTTGACGTCGAGACCGCGGGCGGCGACGTCAGACGCGACCAGAACATTGATTTCGTCATTCTTGAAGCGGTCGAACTCGGCGATGCGGTCCGACTGGTCCATGTCGCCCTGGATCTGCCCCACCGAGAAGCCCGAGCGCTTGAGGCTGGTGGCGAGTTCGCGGACCGTCGTTTTTCGGTTGGCGAAGACGATCGCATTCTTGAATTCTTCGTGGCGGAGGATGTCCCTGAGCGCGTCCTTCTTCTTGTCCGGCCGGACGTCGACCAGCCGCTGTTCGATATTGACGTTGGCGGTCGCGGGCCGCGCGACTTCAACCCGCTTGGGATCGTTGAGGAACTTGGCCGCCAGCTTCTGAATGGGCGGCGGCATGGTCGCCGAGAAGAGCAGGGTCTGGCGGTTTTTGGGCAGCTTGGAACAGATTTCCTCGATATCGGGGATGAATCCCATGTCGAGCATACGGTCGGCTTCGTCGATCACCAGCAGCTCACAGCCCGTGAGCAGGATCTTGCCGCGGCCGAACAGGTCCATCAGCCGGCCCGGCGTCGCTATCAGCACGTCGACGCCCTTTTCCAACGCCTTGACCTGGTCGCCCATCTGCACGCCGCCGATCAGCAGCGCCATCGAAAGCTTCTGATATTTGCCGTATTTCTCGAAATTCTCGGAAACCTGCTGCGCGAGTTCCCGCGTCGGCTCGAGGATCAGCGAGCGCGGCATGCGCGCGCGGCTCCGGCCATGGTGCAGGATGTCGAGCATCGGCAAGACGAAGGCGGCGGTCTTGCCGGTGCCGGTCTGGGCGATGCCGATCAGGTCCTTGCCCATCAGGACTGACGGAATGGCCGCGCGCTGGATTGGGGTCGGCTCATTATAGCCGCTGTCGTTGACGGCGGCGAGCAATTGGTCGGAAAGGCCGATGTCGGCAAAGGTCATGCAGGTTCCGGAAAAAAGAGTGGCGCCGCGGCTTCTTTCGGCCGGTGCGGCGAACGCGCGCAGCGCGGCTATGCCGCAGAGGAAGCGCTTGTCAAGGAAAGTGGGGTCGAATGCGGCTCGATCAACCCCGCGCTAATGCCTGAATTTGGGCACCAATTGCTTGAAGCGCTCGATCCGGCAGCTGCCGCCTATCCGCGAGTGGATGGCGTCGCGGCGGGCGCACAGGCGCTCGTCCTCGGGCTGCAAATAGAAACCGCCGTAGAAATCGAGCGCCGGGCAATCCTCGTCAAACTGAGCGCGAATACGAGTACGGTCGGCGAGCACGAAGTCCACCTGCTCCGAGCCCGACAGCAGGGCACGCTGAATGGCGCCGGCCGGAATGCACTTCGGGCCCTTCTTCTCCACCCAGTTGAATTCGGGCAGGATTGGGCGGGGCTGCACGGGAACGCGCAGGATCACTTCGTCCTGAATGATCAGGCGCGTAACGGCTTGTCCGACCGGGCCCGGCTGCGCACCGAACAGCCCGACCAACAGCGGCAGCAGATTCCAGATCGCGACCGAAGTCACTGAGAGCCCGTCCCCATGCGGCGGCGTTCGCAGCAATGCGTTGAATGTTCAATGAACTGGCGTGCCGGCGGCGGCGGGGGCCGCGGTAACTTGCCTTAGGCGGGCGAGGCCAATAGAGGCGCTTTCCACTATAGTCGGCAGGCCCGCGCCAGGGCCTGGCTACAGGATCAGACCCCAGGAGAGTTTTTCAATGGCGACCGCCGCCCCGACCCAGAGCCTGCCGTTGTTCTATAATTCGATCGAGCCCCTCAACCTCGACCAGCACGGCAAGATGAAGGTGCGTGGCATCCAGAGCATGCCGGAAGTCGGCAAGACCCACGCCGTGCCTCTGACGGTCGATGAATTCACGCTGGTGCAGCGCCATTTCCCGATCGTCTTCGCGGTTGGCGAAACGCCGGTGCCGATCGCGCTGATGGGACTCAACGAGGGCGTCAACGTATTCCTTGACGAGAACGGGAAGGCGACGGACCCCAATCTTTACATCCCGGCCTATCTGCGCCGCTATCCGTTCCTGCTCGCCAAGCTGCGGCCGGACAGCGACGAACTGTCGCTATGCTACGATCCCACATCGGGCGCGGTCGGCGAGTTCGAGGACGGCGAGCCGCTGTTCGAGGGCACCGAGCCGAGCGCGGCCACCAAGGCGATCCTCGAATTCTGCGAGCAGTTCGAGGCCGCTGGCCTGCGCACCAACGCGTTCGTCGAAGACCTGATCAAGTCGGACCTGCTGATGGACGGCGAAGTCGCCATCCAGCCCGAGGGTTTCGAGCAGCCGTTCGTCTATCGCGGCTTCCGCATGGTCGACGAGGAGAAGATCCGTAACCTGCGCGGCGACGAGCTGCGCAAGATGAATCAGAACGGCATGCTGCCGCTGATCTATGCGCACCTCTTCTCGCTGTCGCAAATGCGCGATATTTTCGCTCGGCAGATGCAGCAGGGCAAAGCGCCGAGCCTGATGCCGCAGGTGTCAGACGCGATCGTCTAAACGGCTCTGGTTACTCGGCCGCGGTCGCGAACTGGCGGCCAAGCAGTTCTTCGCCCAATTCAACGCCAAGCGTTTCGATCAGCGTGGCGACGCGATCGAAACCGCGGCTCGGCTTGTTCGAACGGTCGAGATAGCAGCGGCGGTCAATCTCGATCTGAAGGGCGTGCACGCCGCGCGCGGGTTGTGCGTGGCGATCGATGATGTGGCCACCCGCGAAGGGATCGTTGAGGCCGGCGGCGAATTTGCACCGTTCGGCAATCGCCACGGCCGCGCTCGACACCCACGCATCCGCGGTGTTCCCGCGACAGTCGCCGAATATGATGGCGCCAACCCCTGATGGCGGCGGCGGCATCGAATGGCAGTCGAGCAACAGGGCACAGCCGAAGCGATCCATCAGCAGCGCCAGCTGCGCCTCGATCGCTTCGTGATAGGGCCGGTGCGCCTGGCTCAGCCGCTCGTCGAGCTGTCCCGGCGTGATCGCCCGCCGCCACAAATAGCCGTGCGCCTGCGTCCGCGCGGGAACGATCCCGAGACCGCCGCGCGCTCGCGCGCTGACCCGGCCGCGGCGGCCGCCGTCGATCACCGACGGGTCCACCTCGTCCTCGGCGCGATTGCAATCGACCGCCGCGCGCGGGGAGCGGGCAATCACCGCGCCGCAACCGCGCTGTAGCGCGCGCCAGATCAGCCGGTCGACCAGCGGATCCTCGAGCGTAGCCAGGGCAGGCTTGCCGGCGCTGGCGAGCGCGACCAGCCAGTCGGGATAGTCACGGCCCGAATGCGGTACCGACAGCAGGACCGGCAGGTCGCCGCGCGGCTCGTGGATGATGGGAGGGAGAAGCTTGCTCAAGGGGGCTCTAGGTTAAATTCCGTGCCAGTTTAGGATTCTCTGAGAGGGGCTGCAACGCACGAGCGCGCCAAACGCTTCTGGCAAAACGCACTGTTGCAGCGCATAGAGAGAGCCATGGCGAGAATCCTGCTAGCTGAAGACGATACTTCGATGCGCGAGTATCTGCAGCGTGCGCTGCAGCGGGTCGGTTACGATGTCGAGGCGGTCGGCTGTGGCACCGAGGCGATGCCGCTGCTCGAATCGCAGCAGTTCGATTTGTTGCTGACGGATATCGTCATGCCCGAGATGGACGGGATCGAGCTGGCGCAAAAAGCCAGCGCGATCGACCCCGCGATCCGCGTGATGTTCATCACCGGCTTTGCCGCTGTTGCACTGCAGGGCGGCCGCACGGCGCCGGAAGCGAAATTGCTGTCCAAGCCATTTCACCTCAAGGACCTGGTCATGGAAGTCGACCGGATGTTCCAGACCGAGGACCAGCACGGCCGCCTGTAGAAGGCGGTTGCCACTTCCGCATCTGCTCCCTAAATGCGCCGTTCCGGCGGTCCAGCGGACCGGCCTCGGTGGGCGTGTAGCTCAGTGGTAGAGCACTGTGTTGACATCGCAGGGGTCGCAAGTTCAATCCTTGCCACGCCCACCATTTTCCTCCGCCGGTGTGAACTGCTAACTGAGAACTGGAGTTCGCCTGCCAGTGCTCAAGATTTCTCCTAGCGACCGTTCTCAATCTCACGAGATGATCGACGGCTTTGGCCGGCGCATCACTTATGCGCGTCTGTCCGTGACCGACCGCTGCGATTTGCGGTGCCGGTATTGCATGGCCGAGCAAATGCAGTTCCTGCCGAAGCGCGACATCCTCACCCTCGAAGAGATGGCCGATCTGTCCACGATGCTCATCGCGCGTGGAGTCCGGAAGATCCGCCTGACGGGCGGTGAGCCGCTGGTCCGCAAAAACGTGATGGACCTCGTTCGCGCGCTTGGCCGAAAGCTCGGCGGGGGGCTGGATGAGGTGGTTCTGACCACCAATGGCACCCGTCTGGAGCGCTTCGCCGGCGAACTGCGCGATGCCGGTATCAGGCGGATCAATGTCAGTCTGGACAGCCGGCGACCCGAGCGGTTCCGTCACATCACACGGGGAGGGGACGTCCACCAGGTTTTGCGCGGTATCGATGCCGCGCTGACGGCCGGCCTCGCGATCAAAATCAACATGGTCGCGCTCGCCGGCATCAATGAGGACGAGATCGAGGAGATGCTCTGCTGGTGCGCGGCGATGGCGATCGATCTCACATTGATCGAGACCATGCCGCTGGGCGAGGTGGAGGAAGACCGAACGGCCCATTATCTGCCGCTCGACAAGGTCAAGCGCCGGCTGGAGGAGCGGTTTACGCTTGTGCCGACCACGCATCGCACCGGGGGTCCGTCTCGATACTACGACGTGCCGGAGCTGCGGTCGCGGGTTGGCTTCATTACGCCGCTCACGAACAATTTCTGCGACGGCTGCAATCGCATCCGGATCGCCGCAACGGGGACCGTTTACGGGTGCCTTGGTCATAACCAGAAAGTGGAATTGCGCGATGCGCTGCGGTCCAGATCCGGGGACGCGGTCGACGAACTTCTCGACCAGCTGCTGGCCGGCAAGCCGCGGCGCCATGAATTCCGGATCGGCGGTGCTCCGGCCGTTGCGCGGCACATGAGTGTGACCGGGGGCTGACCCCCGAGCGCCACGATGGATGGAACGACGATCATCGCCATTGCCGTGCTTATGGCGATTGCGGCCGCGCTTTATTCCAGTGTCGGCCACGGCGGTGCGTCCGCTTATCTGGCGATCATGGCGCTATTCTCGGTCGCGCCCGAGACCATGCGCCCGACTGCGCTTGCGCTGAACCTGGTGGTCGCGACGTTCGCGGCCGGCCGCTTTGCGTTGAAGGGGCAAACCAACTGGCGGCTGCTTTCGGCATTTGCCGTCACCGCCGTTCCGGCTGCCTACATCGGGGGCAGCATCGAGCTTGCGCCTGCGCTTTACCGCCCGCTCGTCGGGGCCGTGCTGGCGCTCGCCGCCGTGCGCCTATTCTGGCAGCCGGAGCGTCTGGCGGCGCGGCCGGTGCACGGACCTTCGCTGGTCGTAACGTTGCCCACGGGCGCCGCCCTTGGCCTGCTTGCAGGACTGACCGGTACGGGGGGCGGCATATTCCTCAGTCCGTTGATCATTCTCTTTGGGTGGGAAGATGCGCGCAAGACGTCCGGCATTGCCGCGGGGTTCATCGTCCTGAATTCGGCGGCCGGCCTGCTCGGGAACCTGGCGAGCGTGCAGCGGCTTCCCGGGGAGTTGCCCATTCTCGTGGCGGCGGTTTTCGCCGGTGCCCTGCTGGGGACCTGGCTGGGCGTGTCGCGACTGCCGCGCCATCGGTTGCTGCAGGGGCTGGCGATCGTGCTGGTGATTGCGGCGATGAAGCTTTTCCTGACGTAAACGTTAGAAATCGAGAACGCGAACCTCTCCGCCTACAACGACCCCTGACGAATTTGCCGCCTGACGAACCAGCAGATCGGCTTCGGCCAGCACCTTTTGCGCATTCGAATCCTGAAATGCGAAGAGTTCCACATCACGACCGCTCCAGCGGGCCCGGTGGAAGGTTTCGCGCGAACCGCATCCCTCAAGTGCTGTCGCCAATTTCTCGGAACGCCAGAGCAGAGCTTCCATTGGGGCTCTTCCCGACAGGCCGGCAACGAGGGGAGCAAGCAGCAGGCGGGCAGTCACCAGCGCCGAGGTCGGATTGCCTGGCAGTCCCATGACGAGCGTTCGTGCGGACCGGCCGAGCCAGACCGGCTTGCCGGGTTTCATCGACACCTTCGAAAAAATCAATTCGAGCACCGGCTCGAACATCGTCTTGGCAAAATCCTTCTCACCCACCGACGCGCCGCCGGTGACGACGACCAGGTCAGAGGATGCGACCGCCTCTGCGGCGACGCGCTCCATGGCGGGGAGGTCGTCTCGAAGGCGTTGCCTCTCCACCATTGAGCCGCCCCATTCGCGCACCAGCGCAGCCACGCCCAGGGACACGCTCTCGGGAATCGCATCGAGGCGCTCGGATGCCGTGCCGGGTTCGGCAAGTTCGTCGCCAGTACTCACTATGGTGACTCGGGGCTGATTGAACACTGAGACCGTGCCGAGGTCGGCGGCCGCGGCAGCGACAATCGCTCGCTTGTCCAACAGTCGCCCGGTGGGCAGAAGATCATCCCCTTGCTCGAAGTCGCTGCCTCGGCCACGAATGTACCGCGTCGGGCCCGGATGCCGATCGATGATCGCGGTGTCGCCGTCGCGCCGGACCTCCTCCTGAATGACGACCCGATCTGCGCCCAACGGCACTGGCGCTCCCGTGAAGATGCGAACGCATTCGCGGACGCCCACCGATCCGCGCCAGCCGGCTCCCGCGAATGACTCGCCGACGAGTTGCAGCGGCGCGGGGAAGTTGACCAGGTCTGCGTCGCGAACGGCGTAGCCGTCCATCGCGGACACATCGGAGCGAGGTGAAGCGATTTGCGCCACCACCGGTTCCGCAAGTACGCGCCCGGCCGCCGATTGGATTGGGACGGTTTCCCTGCCGAGCGGCTTTGCTGCGGAGGATACCAGCGCCAAAGCCTCGTCAAAACTGATCATGATCGTTCGGACGGTCCCCAGTCACCGGACTTGCCGCCGCTCTTGGCAACGACCTCGATGCCGCCGATCGTCATGGTTTGATCCACCGCCTTGAGCATGTCGAACAGGGTCAGGCCAGCGACCGCGACCGCGGTGAGCGCCTCCATTTCCACGCCCGTGACGCCGTCGGTGCGGACTTCGGCCTCGATCCGGAAACCGGGCAATCGATCATCGATGGTGATGCTAACCGCCGCCTTGGTAATCGGAAGCGTGTGGCAGAGCGGAATGAGCTCCGCGGTATGTTTGGCGGCCATGATCCCGGCCAGCTCCGCGGTGTTGATAACCGAGCCCTTGGGTGCCGTGCCCGAACGAACCTGGTCCAGCGTAGCGGGCACGCACGTCAACCGACCGACGGCACGGGCGATGCGAGACGTGACCTGTTTGCCCGAGACATCCACCATGCGGACGCGGCCCTGTTCGTCGAGATGCGTCAGGCGGCTCACGCGCAGAGCAGCCTTAGCCGCGGGACCTGACTGGCGAGCGAGCACGGGCGGTAGCGGCTGTCGAGCTCCTTCGACAGGATCAGGTCCCAACCATCCCGGCAGGCTCCCGTCGAGCCGGGAAGGCAGAATATGAAGGTGTCGCCGATCTGCCCGGCACAGGCGCGAGACTGAAGCGTGGACAGGCCGACGGTGCCCATGCTCGCGTGATGGAACAACACTGAAAATCCATCCATTTCACGCCGGAACACCGGCCTGACTGCCTCGGGCGTCACATCCCGCGGGGAAAAGCCGGTACCGCCGGTGGAGATGATCACGTCGACTTGGGGATCGCCGCTCCAGGCTTTTACCTGATGCCGGATCGCCTCGACCTCGTCTTTCACGATGATCTTGTCGGCGAGTTCATGCCCGGCAAGCTTGATCCGCTCGGCGAGCAGTGCGCCGGATTTATCGCTTTGCTCGTCACGGCTGTCCGACACGGTGAGCACGGCGATGCGCAAGGGATAGAAAGTCAGAGTCTCGTCGATGCCAGCCAAGTGTCACTCCCACCGGCCGCGGTCGGCATAGTCGGACTCGGCGGGTTCGATCCACGTCGAGCCGGACGGGCCTTCCTCGCGCTTCCAGAAAACGGCCTCGGTCTTCAGGCGGTCCATAAGGTAGTCCGCAGCTTCGAACGCCGCGCGCCGATGAACTGCCGCCGCTCCCGCAAAGACGATCGCTTCGGACGGCTGGATCTCGCCGCAGCGGTGAACCACGCGCACGTGGCTGACCTCAAACCGAGCAGCCGCATCGGATGCGATTTTCTCGAGCGACGCCAAGGTCAGTCGCGGGTGATAATCGAGAACGAGCTTTTCCACCGCTTCACCCGAACGAGTGATCTTTCTGGCAAGCCCGACAAAGGTCACGATGCCGCCGTCGCCCGCGGCGGCGCGCGTAAGCTCATCGAGTTCGACGGCAGCGTTCAGATGCTGCTCTTCCAGGCGCGCATGGGTCGACATCAGCCGCCCGATACCGGCGCCAGAAACTCAAGCACCCCTCCTTCGCCCACGACATCCGTGTCCCGGGCAATGGCGTCGCCGATGCAGGCTCGCACGCGCTTTTGGTGCAGCGTCTCGGCCGCCTGCGGAAGTTCCGCAATCAGCCGGTCGCGCAATTCGGCGACAGTGCATGGGGCGTTGAGTGCGACCTCCCGTTCGTCGCCGAACAGGTCCGCCAGTTTTCCGTAGAAACGAACCTTCAAATCTGGACCTGCCCACTGAAGCGCTCTTCGCGACGGCGTTTCCGCCGAAGTCGCGGTTGCGTCAACCGCCACCAGCCGACCCCGGCTCGATCTCCGTCAATGTTGCCGCCCCAGTTTTGAGGGACTAAGCAACCGCCGAGTCCGTCGCGGTCGATGGGTTCAACGCCTGAATGTCGACAGACGGGTGGGATCTTTTGAGCGGTTCGAAGCGCGCCAATATCGATTTTTCCCGCCGGCCCTTCGGTGCCCTGCGTTTCTTGAGCGTTCTGAGCCTGCTCGCCGCCACCTCCTGCAATCGCGGAATTCTCGATCCGGTCGGGCCGGTCGCGGCCGCCGAAAAGCAGATCCTGATTAATTCGACGGCGATCATGCTGGCGATCATCATCCCGACGATGATTGCCACGGTCGCGGTCGCCTTCTGGTTCCGCCGCGGCAACAAGAAGGCCGAGTATCGGCCCGACTGGGAATATTCGGGCGCAATCGAGCTGGTCGTCTGGGCCATCCCGATCCTCACCATCACATTGCTCGGTGGGATAGCCTGGATCGGCAGCCATGCGCTCGAGCCCAGCAAGCCGCTCGACTCGCCCAACAAGCCGATCAATGTCGAGGTCGTGTCGCTCGACTGGAAATGGCTGTTTATCTACCCCGAACAGCGGATCGCGACGGTCAATCAGCTCGTGGTGCCGGCGGGAACTCCGGTCAATTTCAAGCTCACCTCCGCGACCGTCTGGAACACCTTCTTCGTGCCGCAGATGGGGTCGATGATCTACACCATGCCGCGCATGGCGACCCGCCTGAACCTGATGGCCGACCGGCAGGGCGTTTTCCCGGGCCGATCGGCACATTTTAGCGGTGACGGTTTCCCGGGGATGGAGTTCAACGTCCACTCGGTTGCGCCGGCGCAGTTCAACGCCTGGGCGGCAAGCGCGCGGGGCGCGGGACCGGTGCTCGACGGCCGCGCCTACGTCGAGCTGGCGAAGCCCAGCAGCAACGTAAAGCCGATGATCTACAGCAACGTCGATCCCCGATTGTTCGACGCCATCGTCGCGGGCCGCGCGCCAGCGACGCCGCAATTGCCCCACAATCCGCAAGCCGAGGGACCTGCCGGATGAGCCCAATTTTCGGCAAGCTGACCTGGGCTGCCATTCCCGTGCACGAGCCGATCGCGCTGATCACCTCGATCGTCGTGATCCTGGGCGTCGCCGCTGTTGCGGCGTGGATCACGGTCAAAAAATGGTGGCCGTACCTTTGGCACGAATACATCACCTCATGCGACCATAAGCGCATCGGCATCATGTACATCGTGCTGGGGCTGGTCATGTTCGTGCGCGGGTTCGCCGACGCGATCATGATGCGCGCGCACCAATATTTCGCGGTCGGCGAGGGGCAGGGGTATCTCGCGCCCGAGCATTACAACCAGATTTTCACCGCGCACGGGACGATCATGATCTTCTTCGTCGCCATGCCGCTGGTGATCGGCTTCATGAACTTTGTCGTGCCGCTTCAGCTTGGCGTTCGCGACGTGGCGTTCCCGACTCTCAACAACGTCAGCTTCTGGCTGAACGCGTCGGGCGCGTTGCTGATCAATCTCAGCCTTTTCATTGGTGAATTCGCGCGGACCGGCTGGCTCGCTTTTCCACCGCTCAGCGAGACGGCGTTTTCGCCTGGGGTCGGCGTTGATTATTATCTGGTGGCGCTACAGATATCCGGGGTGGGGACGGTCCTGACCGGGGTCAATTTCGTGACCACGATCTTGAAGATCCGCGCGCCCGGCATGTCCTATCTGCGGATGCCGGTGTTCTGCTGGACCTCGCTGGCGGCGAACCTGCTCATCATCGCCGCGTTCCCGGTGCTGACCGTGACCTTGGCCCTGCTGATGCTGGACCGGTACATGGGCTTCCATTTCTTCACTAATGACGGTGGCGGAAATTCGATGCTCTACATGAACCTGATCTGGGTCTGGGGGCATCCGGAGGTCTACATCCTCGTGCTGCCCGCCTTCGGCATCTATTCCGAGGTTGCCGCGACCTTCTCGGGCAAGCCGCTGTTTGGTTACCGGTCGATGGTCTTCGCGACGATGGTCATCTGCATCGTCTCCTTCTGCGTCTGGCTGCACCATTTCTTCACCATGGGGGCGGGCGCGAACGTCAACGCCGTTTTCGGAATCGCCAGCATGATCATCGGCGTGCCGACGGGCGTGAAGATCTACAATTGGCTGTTCACGATGTACGGCGGGCGGGTCCGTTTCAACGTGCCGATCTATTATCTGATCGGCTTCATGCTGCTGTTCGTCGGCGGCGGCTTGACCGGCATCCTGCTGGCCATCCCGCCGGTCGATTTCATCGTCCACAACAGCTTGTTCCTGGTCGCACACTTCCACCACGTCATCATCCCCGGCGTCGTGTTCGCGATTTTCGCCGGCTACCATTACTGGTTCCCCAAAGCGTTCGGTTTCACGCTCGACGAGAAGCTGGGCAAGGCGGTCTTCTGGTGCTGGTTCGTCGGCTTCAACCTCGCGTTCATGCCCAGCTATTTGCTCGGCTTCTGGGGCGGCACGCGGCGCATGCAGCACATTTCCGATCCGACCTGGAAACCGTGGCTGGGCGTCGAGCTGATTGGCGCCGTGTTCATCGGCGCCGCACTCGCGCTAACCGTGTGGCAGCTCTTCTATTCGATCCGCACGCGCGAGCAGCGCCGTGACCTGACCGGCGATCCGTGGGACGGGCGCACACTCGAGTGGCTGACGCTGTCGCCGCCCCCGCATTACAATTTCGCAGTCCTGCCCGACGTCCATGGCGAAGAGGCCTATTGGCACCGCAAGCAGCGGGCGATCGAGCGCGAGGAACTGATCCCCGAGCCCGACTACCAACCCATCGAAATGCCGGTGAACACCCCGACGGGCGTGATCGTCGCCTTCTTCGCCTCGGTCTGCGGCTTCGCGATCATCTGGTACATCTGGTGGCTGGCGATTGTCGGGCTGATCGGCGCCTTCGCCGTGTTCGTCTGGTACGCCTGGCGCGACGAGCATGAGCACATCATCCCAATCGAGGAAGTGATCGCCAATGCCCGGGAGCGGCGCCGCATCCGCATGGAAAATCTTCACGAAATAAGTCAGTCCGTATGAGCACGATGAGCGAAGCCCCCGCGGTCGGCCTGACGCACCAGGGTTCGGAAGATACGGGCCTTGGCAATCGCGGCCCCGAATCGAAAAGCATTGTCGTACCCTACGGCTTCTGGCTGTTCGTGCTGTCGGACATGGTCATCTTCTCGGCCCTGTTCGCGACCTATGCGTCGCTGGTGCACGCGACTGACGGCGGGCCGACGACCAAGGAGCTGTTCGACCGCAATCTGGTCGCGGTCGAGACCATGGCCTTGCTGATGTCGAGCTTTGTGTGTGGCCTGGCGATGATCGCCGCCAAGCGAAAGAACATGCTGTGGACGCAGGTCTGGCTCGTCGTCACGGGCGTGCTCGGCCTGGTCTTCCTATCGATTGAGCTTTACGAATTCTCGCACATGATCGCGGACGGGGCGGGGCCGCAGCGCAGCGCCTTCCTCTCGTCATTCTTTACCCTTGTCGGGTGCCACGGCGCGCACGTCACTGCCGGACTGTTGTGGCTGGGAACGATGATGGCCCAGATCTGGGCCAAGGGATTTCGCGAGCACATCATGCGCCGCCTGCTGTGTTTCAGCGTGTTCTGGCATGCGCTGGACATCATCTGGGTGGCCATCTTCACCATCGTCTATCTGATCGGCACGCTGCCATGACCGAACATGACCCCGAATCGCTGAACGTCGCGCCGGGCACGCCGCACGACAGCATGCTGAGCGAGACGGTCAGCTACGTGATCGGGATGGTGCTCGCGCTCGGCCTGACCGCGGTGTCGTTCTGGGTCGCGTCGACCTCGACCATCTGGGGTCCGGGCGTGGCGGTCGGTCTGGTCGTGCTCGCCATCGCGCAGATGGGCGTGCACCTGGTCTTCTTCCTTCACATCACCAGCGGACCGGACAACACCAATAACGTGCTGGCGCTCGCCTTCGGGGTGCTGATTGTCTTCCTGGTGATGGTCGGGACGATCTGGATCATGGGGCACATGAACACCAACATGATGCCCGATCCGAGCATCATGGATTTGCATACGCAGCGCGGCTGACCCCGCAGGCCGGAACTGGCGAAAGCGTCGAACCGTTTGGTCAATGCTTAACGATGCGGAGTGCGAGCATGCGTAGACTGGCGTTGTGCGCCGCTTTGCTGGCGGCCGTTCCGGCAACGGCCCAGGTGGTGCCGCAAGCAAGCCTCGGCGATCTGGCGGCGACGCCCCTGGTGCGGGTCAATATTTCGGAGACCCTGCGTACTCCGCCCGACGAGGCGAGCCTGACGGTGGGCACCCAATCCAAGGCGCAGACAGCCACGGCCGCGGCCGCAGCCAACAAGCTCAAGACGGAAAAGCTGCTGGCGACGATCCGTGCGCAGGGCATCCGCGAGCGCGACATTCAGACCCAGGGCATCCGGCTGTCGCCCGATTATCGCTACGACCGCCAGCCGGATGGGCAGGGCCGGCAGCAACTGGTCGGCTACATCGCCGCCAACTCGGTGCTCATTAAGACGCGCGACATCGGCGCGCTCACCAAGTTGCTCGATGCGCTGACCACCGCCGGCGCGGATAGTGTCTACGGGCCGAATTTTTCGATTTCGGATCCGGCGCCCTTGCGCCGCGAGGCGCGGATCCGCGCGCTCCAGCGAGGCGAATCTGAGGCGCTGGAATATGCCCGTAACCAGGGCTTCGCGCGCGTTCGGCTGCTATCAGTCGAAGAAGGAACATCGTACCGCGGCACCGACATCGTGGTCACCGGCACGCGGATCATGAATGTCAGCGCTCCGCCACCGCCGCCACCGCCTGCGCCCGAACGCGATAATGGGATCGTGGCTCCGGGGCAGCTGGAAACCGGAGTATCGCTCAACCTGCTCTATCGGATGGAGCATTAGCGACCGGAAAAGCCTAGAGGCAGGCTTCCAGGTACGGCTGGTCGAAGCCGAACTGCTTGGCCTTTTCCAGCGTGTAGGGGCGCAGGCCCATCGAGCGATATTCGCCGATGATCTTGCCGTCCGCGGTCTCGTCGAGATACTCGAACTTGAACAGCTCCTGGGTGACGATGACGTCGCCTTCCATGCCGATCACTTCGGTGATGTTGGTCGTGCGGCGTGACCCGTCGCGCAGGCGCTTCACCTGGACGATGAGATCGACCGAGTCCGCGATCTGGCGAGAGATCGCTTCCTTCGGAACCTTGATGTCGGACATCATCACCATGTTCTCCATACGCGCGAGGCATTCGCGCGGGGAGTTGGAGTGGAGCGTGGCCATCGAGCCGTCGTGACCGGTGTTCATGGCCGCGAGCAAGTCGAAGCACTCCGGTCCGCGAATTTCGCCCAGGATGATGCGATCGGGACGCATACGCAAAGCGTTGATGACAAGGTCGCGGATGGTGATCGCGCCCTGGCCCTCGAGGTTGGGCGGACGGGTTTCGAGCGGCAGCCAGTGCGGCTGTTGCAAGCGAAGCTCCGCCGCGTCCTCGATGGTGATCACGCGCTCGCCGGGGTCGATCATCTTCGACAGGGCGTTGAGCATCGTCGTCTTACCCGAACCGGTACCGCCGGAGATGACGACGTTCATGCGGGTCGCGCCGGCGATCTTCAGCACCGTCGCCATCTTTTCGGACATCGATCCGAAGCCGCGCATCATGTCGAGCGTGATGGGCTTTTCGGAGAATTTACGAATGGAGATGGCGGTCCCGCGCAGCGAGAGCGGCGGGATAATGACGTTCACGCGGCTGCCGTCCTGGAGACGGGCGTCGCAAAGGGGTGAGGTCTGGTCGATGCGGCGGCCGACCTTGTTGACTATGCGCTGCGCGATCTGGAACAGATGCTCCTCGTCGCGGAACTGGATTTGCGCGACCTCCAGCTTGCCCTTGCGCTCGACGTAGGTCTGCTCGGGGCCGTTGACCATGATATCGCTGACGGCGGGGTCGGCCAGCAGCTCTTCGAGCGGTCCGAGGCCGAGCAACTCGTCGACCAGCACCTTTTCCAGCGCGAACTGCTCGCGGCGGTTGAGGGTGATCTTGAGCTCGGCGAGAACTTCGGAGATGATCGGCCGGAATTCCTCGGCGAGCTCGTCCTTGTTGAGCGTCGCCGCGGCTTCCGGGTCGACCCGCTCGAGCAAGCGCGGGAGCACCTGTTCCTTGATGCGGTGGACCGAGGCTTCGAAGCCTTCGACCTTGCTGCTGCTTTGCTCGCCGCTGAGGTTCTGGCGGGCCGTAAGCCGGTCCATCGCGCCGCCCAGGCTGGGCGCCGGCTCACTGGCAGACACATCCTCGGGAGTATCCAGCTCGTCGATCGGCGGGAATTGTTCGCCTCCGGACAAGCTGCCGGATCCCCCGCCCTTCATGGGCTTGGCGACGCCGAAATTTGGGCGAGGACCGCTCACACCGCCACGCTTGCCGAATGCACTCATGCTTGTTGCCACTCGCTAAACTTGAGTTCCGCCGAGAGCATTAACGGCAGATGCCTAAGGAAAGACTAACCGTGCTCCAATGCCGGCCATCCCCTTCCGCGGATGCAATCGCGAGACGCCAGACGACGCAGGGGAGAGCGAAGCTCGAACACGTCAAGAGTCGTGCGATCGACGAGGCGGTAGTGGCTCATGAACTCCGCAAACGCTTGATCCCGCATGAAGTAGAGGAGCGGTCCTCCGCGAACCGCAATGATGCGGCGCGGAGGAAAGCAGCGGAAGTCGACGAGGGTGTTGCTGATCACCTGCTGTCCAAGTTGCCGCACGGATTGATCCGGTCGTGCCGCACGTTCGTTGTCGGAAACGGCTCTAAGCATCCAGAAGCCATTATAGCGCGACGGATAAGCAAGTCGGTGCTGAAGGGTCACCGACCATGCGATTGCCGTGTCTTCCGAGATGAAGCCGACAGGGGTCCCTGGAGGCAGATCGGCGACCGCTTGAAGCAGGTCGGAACTCGGCAGGCTCGGGTGCATTGCCTCGCTGGCGGAGAGGGAGAAGGGCAGGCAAAGGACCGCGGGAGCTGCGAGGCGAAGCAAGCCTAATTTCGCGGGCGATTGTGTGATTAGAGCGGCGAGGGCGAGCGAGCCGCAGCCGAGCACGGGGATCGCGTGATAGGTCCAGCCCTTGAATTGGACGAAGTAGGCAATGACGAAGCCGATTGCGGCGGTGACCAATGCGGAAGCCAGCGGCGAATGCTTCAGCGCGCTGGCGTATACGACAAGGATCGCGAGGATAGCGAAGGCAACAACGGCGAATGGACCGAACAGATAGCCAAGGCTCGGCGCGGAAAAAGAACCGTAGGCCTGCCCCACGAGGGGAACGATAAATTCTAAATAGTCTCGCTCAGCAACGATGGCGCCGGCATAGAGCATACCGACCGCGGTGAGAGCGAGAGTTTCGGCACGAAAGGCCTGCCAGCGTCGCTGCGTGCCGGCCAGCAGCCAGAGTTCCAGTAACGCTGGAACAATCAGGAAATAGTGTTTCAGCGAGAAGCCCAGTCCCGCGCCGACGCCGATACTGGCGCCGAGCAGGACTGAAACCGGCCGCGCTTCGCGCCGCGCGGCGATCAGCGCCGCGTAAGGTAGAGTGGCGATGAGCACGATTTGTTCGCGTTGCCCGACATGCATCCACGGCATCGCGAACAGCGTGAGGGCCGCATATGCCAACAGCAAAGTTCGCGATTTGTCGGTCAGATGATCGAGCAGCCGGTTGGTCGCCGCCAGCGAGAGCGCTACTGCCGCCGCGATCGCCACGATCAGCACCGCTTCAATCTTGAGCTGCAAAAGGCTTGCAATGCGCTCGATGGGGCGCGCCATCCAGAACCATAACGGCGGATTGGTCTCAATGATGTCACGGTAAAGATTGGCGCCGGCCTGCGTCCGCTGCGCAATCCACAGTTGCCATGCGACATCGGAATCGACGGTGCCGGTCAGCCGCGCCAGCGTGACAAGCGCCAAAATTCCCAAGGCAATCAGCAGGCCGCGCCCGCTCTTATCGGGAGCGGCCGCGATTTCGCTGTCCGCGGCGTTGATGGGCGATACGAAGGACATCCGCCGCTACGTTTAGCGGCGGATGGTAAATGCGGCGCTAAGCTGCCGCCGTAGCGCCGGCGCTCTCGGCCAAGACGGTCAGGCCCTTGTCGCTGACCTCTGCGAAGCCGCCGGTGACCTCGATCCGCTCCGGCTGAGCGCCCTGCGTTCGGTAAACGGCGATGGGGCCATTGCGGAGCGTGGTCATGTAGGGCGCGTGGCCCGCCATGATGCCGCTTTCGCCCTCGGTGCCCGGAACGACGACCATGTAGACGTCGTCGGACATCACCAGCCGGTCCGGCGTGACGAGCTCAAAATGCAGATCGGCCATTATTCCTTGCCTTCAATCCTGCCGTCGAATGCGCGCGTCGCTGCGTCGAACTTGTCGCGGCACCCGGTGTTGCAAAAGCCGACGACCTGGCCCCGATAGCGCGTCAGGCTGTCCGCGCTGACCGGCTTGCCGGACCACGGACAGACGTCGTTGACGCAATCGGAGAGGTTCAGTTCTGGCATCGTTTTCTTCCCCCCTCCCGCCTGCGGGAGGGGCAGGGGGAGGGTTTTTCTATCGGTTCGGCGGGGTGAAGCAGACCCTCACCCCGACCCTCTCCCGCTCGCGGGAGAGGGAGTTTCTAAGCGTCCTGCGCCAGCTTTTCGGCCTTGGCGACCGCTTCCTCGATGCCGCCCACCATGTAGAAGGCGTTCTCCGGAAGGTGGTCGTATTCGCCGTTCACGACGGCCTTGAACGAGCGGACGGTGTCTTCGACCTGGACGAACTTGCCGGGAATGCCGGTGAACACTTCGGCCACGTGGAAGGGCTGCGACAGGAAGCGCTGGATCTTGCGCGCGCGGCTGACGGTCAGCTTATCTTCTTCGCTAAGCTCGTCCATGCCGAGAATGGCGATGATGTCCTGCAGCGACTTGTATTTCTGCAGCGTCTCCTGGACCGCGCGAGCGACCTCGTAATGCTCCTGGCCGACGACCGATGGCGTCAGCACGCGGCTGACCGAGTCGAGCGGGTCGACCGCCGGGTAGATGCCCAGCTCCGAGATCGCGCGGCTCAGCGTCGTCGTCGCGTCCAAGTGCGCGAAGGACGTCGCTGGCGCCGGGTCGGTCAAATCGTCGGCGGGCACGTAAATCGCCTGAACCGAGGTGATCGACCCCTTGTTGGTCGAGGTGATGCGCTCCTGAAGCTGGCCCATGTCGGTCGACAGGGTCGGCTGATAGCCCACCGCCGAAGGAATACGGCCGAGCAGCGCCGACACTTCCGATCCCGCCTGAGTGAAGCGGAAGATGTTGTCGACGAAGAACAGCACATCCTGGCCTTCGACGTCGCGGAAATATTCGGCCTGGGTCAGACCGGACAGCGCCACGCGGGCGCGCGCTCCCGGCGGCTCGTTCATCTGGCCGAACACTAGAGCGACCTTGGAGCCCTCGGGCGTCGGATTGCCGTCGGCGTCCTTGGCAATGACCCCCGCGTCGAGGAACTCGTGATAAAGATCGTTGCCTTCGCGGGTGCGCTCGCCGACGCCGGCGAACACGCTGACGCCGCCGTGGCCCTTGGCGATGTTGTTGATCAGTTCCTGGATCAGCACGGTCTTGCCGACGCCCGCGCCGCCGAACAGGCCGATCTTGCCGCCCTTCGCGTAAGGCGCCAGCAGGTCGATGACCTTGATGCCGGTGACGAGGATGGCGGCTTCGGTCGACTGGTCGACGAACGGCGGAGCCTCGGCGTGGATCGGGGCCGACATGTCGCTGCCGATCGGGCCGCGCTCGTCGATCGGCTCACCGATGACGTTCATGATGCGGCCGAGCGTCTTCGGACCAACGGGAACACGGATCTGCGAACCGGTGGCGCTGACCGTCTGGCCGCGAGTCAGCCCCTCTGTCGAGTCCATGGCGATCGTGCGGACGACGTTCTCGCCGAGATGCTGCGCGACCTCGAGGACGAGGCGGTTGCCGCCGTTGTCGGTCTCCAGCGCCGACAGGATCGGCGGCAGATCGCCGTCGAACATCACGTCGACGACGGCACCGATGACCTGACTGACGCGGCCGGTCAGGTTGCTGGTCGTTGCCGGCGTCTGCGCATTGGCGGGCGCAGCCTTCTTGGCGCGGGTGTTGGCGGGGGCGGCGGTGGCCATTCTTTTTTCCTCTTACGTCACCCCGGCCTTGAGCCGGGGCCTGCCTAAATTCGATCCCGTCTTCCGAAGGAAAGCGGGTCCCGGGTCAAGCCCGGGATGACGATAACTACAGGGCCTCGGCCCCTGAAATAATTTCGATCAATTCGGTGGTGATGACGGCCTGTCGCTGGCGATTGTACTGAATCGACAGGCGGTTGATCATGTCGCCGGCGTTGCGGGTCGCATTGTCCATCGCGGTCATCTGCGAGCCGTAGAAGCCGGCCTGGTTTTCCAGCAGCGCGCGATAGATCTGGACGGCAATGTTGCGCGGCAGCAGGTCGGCGAGGATTTCCTCCTCGTCCGGCTCATATTCGACGGCCGCCGGCGCTCCGCCTTTCGCGCCCGCCTGATCGGTGTCGTTCGCGGCGCCAGCCTGCACCGGAATGATCTGCGCGACGGTCGGCTCCTGCACCAGCGTGGAGCGGAAGTTCGCATAGGCGAGGTGAACGACGTCGATGCCGTCGGTCAGGTAGCGGTCGACCAGATCCTTCGCGATCGCCTGTGCGTTGGCATAGGTCGGCGCCTTCATCTCGCTGGTGTCGTATTGAGCGATGATCGCCCTGGGGTAGAGGCGCTGGATGACCGGCCGGCCCTTGCGGCCGACGATATAGAATAGGACCGTCTTGCCCTGCGCCGTCAACTCGTCCGCCTTGCGGCGCGCGGCGCGGACGACGTTGCTGCTGAACGCGCCGGCGAGCCCGCGGTCGGCGGTCGCGAGCACGATCAAATGCGTGTCGTCCTTGCCGGTGCCGGCGAGCAGCTTGGGAGTCTGCGGGCCAGCCGCCACCCGCGACGCAAGCGACTGGACGACGTCGGTCATCCGCGACGAATAGGGACGGCCAGCCTCGGCGTTCTGCTGCGCACGGCGCAGCTTGGCCGCGGCGACCATCTTCATCGCCTTGGTGATCTTCTGCGTCGACTTCACCGAGCCGATGCGAAGCTTGAGAGCCTTCAGCGAAGCCATTTACGCAAACTGCTTCCCGAATTCGCCGAGCGCGTCCTTGAGCGCCGCGGCGGTGTCGTCGTCGAGCGCCTTGGTATCGCGAATCTTGGCGAGGATTTCCGCCTTCTCCGAGCGGAGGTAGCTCAGCATCGCGGCTTCGTAGCGCACGACGTCCTTGGTATCGACAGCGTCGAGGAAACCCTGCGTACCCGAAAAGATCGAGGCGACCTGCTCTTCAACCGGCATCGGCGCATACTGACCCTGCTTGAGCAGCTCGGTCAGGCGCGCACCACGGGCAAGCAGCTTCTGGGTCGAGGCGTCGAGGTCCGAGCCGAACTGCGCGAACGCCGCCATTTCGCGATATTGCGCGAGCTCCAGCTTGATCGAGCCCGAGACCTTTTTCATCGCCTTGGTCTGCGCGGCCGAGCCGACACGGCTGACCGACAGGCCGACGTTAATCGCCGGGCGGATGCCCTGGTAGAAGAGGTCGGTCTCGAGGAAGATCTGGCCGTCGGTGATCGAGATCACGTTGGTCGGGATGTAGGCCGACACGTCGCCCGCCTGCGTTTCGATGATCGGCAGCGCGGTCAGTGATCCGCCGCCATTGTCCGCATTCATCTTGGCCGCGCGCTCGAGCAGGCGGCTGTGCAGGTAGAAGACGTCGCCCGGATAGGCTTCGCGACCTGGCGGGCGGCGCAGCAGCAGCGACATCTGGCGATAGGCGACGGCCTGCTTGGACAGATCGTCGTAAACGATGACCGCGTGCATGCCGTTGTCGCGGAAATATTCGCCCATCGCGCAGCCGGTGTAGGGCGCGAGGAACTGCAGCGGGGCCGGCTCCGATGCGGTCGCCGCGACGACGATCGAATATTCCATCGCGCCATTTTCCTCGAGCGCCCGGACGATCTGCGCGACGGTCGAGCGCTTCTGGCCGATCGCGACGTAGATGCAGTAAAGCTTCTGCTTCTCGTCATTGCCGGCATTGGCCTGCTTCTGGTTGATGAAGGTGTCGAGCGCGACCGCGGTCTTGCCGGTCTGGCGGTCGCCGATGATCAGCTCGCGCTGACCGCGGCCCACAGGAACCAATGCGTCGAGCGCCTTGAGCCCGGTCTGTACCGGCTCGTTGACCGACTGGCGCGGGATAATGCCTGGCGCCTTGACCTCGACGCGGCTGCGCTCGGTCGTTTCGATCGGGCCCTTGCCGTCGATCGGATTGCCAAGCGCGTCGACGACGCGGCCGAGCAGCGCCTTGCCGACCGGAACATCGACGATGGTGCCGGTGCGCTTGACGCCTGAGCCTTCGGAGATGGCCGAGTCCGATCCGAAGATCACAACGCCGACATTGTCGGCCTCGAGGTTGAGCGCCATGCCCTTGGTGCCGTTGTCGAACTCGACCATCTCGCCGGCCTGCACATTGTCGAGGCCGTAGATGCGGGCGATGCCGTCGCCAACAGAGAGCACGGTGCCAACTTCCGAGACCTCGGCATCGGCCGAGAAATTCGCGATCTGGTCGCGGATGACGCGGGAGATTTCAGCGGCGCGGATATCCATGGTGTTGCTTAGCCTTTCATCGCGGATGCGAGACGGTTGAGTTTGGTGCGGATGGAAGCGTCGATGCGCTGGCTGCCCAGTTTGACGACGATTCCGCCGAGAATATCGGGATCGATCGAGGCGTCGATATTGACGTCTTTGCCGGCGCGGGCGCGAAGCTGCTGCTTCAGGGTCGCCAGCTGGTCGTCATTGAGCGGGTGCGCGGTGACGATCTCGGCATTGGCTTCACCGCGGTGCTCGGCGGCCAGGCGGCGGAAGGCGCGGATGACGTTATTCAGCTCGTTCTTACGGCCGTTGCGGGCAAGGACGCCGAGGAAGTTGGTGGTAATCGGGTCGATTTGAAGCTGCGGCGCGAGCGCGGCGAATGCCTCGCCGGCTTCATCGCGCGAGACCAGCGGGCTGGCAACGAGGTCCGCAAAATCCCTTGAATCGACGAGCGCCTGGCCAAGCCCTTCAAGGCTCTTGCCGACCGCTTCGATTTGCCGCTGGTCGCGGGCAAGGTCGAACAAAGCCGACGCATAGCGCCCTGCTAAGCTGGCCCGAATGCCGCCGGATGTCTCCACGCGCGAAAAGCTCCAGAACTGGAATTGCCCCGATTTGAAAAACGGGGCGTGAAAACGGGTTTCCCCGCACGCCCCACCATCGGTTGCGCGGCCCCTAGCAAGGGGCGCCAAGCGATGCAACCGCCAGCTTTTTGTTTGACCGCAAGCTGCCGGAAGGGGTTCGTGCCGGCCACGGTTAAACGGCCTTCATGACCTATCGAATCACCGGGATCGATCCCGCTCCGTATCGCTATTTGCACGGCCTGACCGAAACCGAACTGGCCGGGCAGGGCGTCGTGCGAATGACCGTCACGGCGAACCCCGGCTTTCCGTGCCGGATCAGCCTGACCGACCGCGACGTTGGTGAGAGTGTTTTGCTGCTCAATCACCTGAGCCACGACGTGGCCGGTCCTTACCGAGCCAGCCACGCGATTTTCATCAGCGAGGGCGAGACCGAATCCGCGGAATATATTGATGAGATTCCGCCGGTTTTCGCGACGCGTGTGCTTTCGCTGCGGGGGTTCGGTGCGGACGGAATGATGATCGATGCCTTGCTGACCCAGCCGGGCGAGGCGGACGGCGGCATTCGCCGTCTCCTCGCCAATCCCGAAATCGAGACTGTCCACGCCCACAACGCTTCCCGCGGATGCTTCGCGGCGCGGATCGAAAGGAATTGACCCATGGCCACGCTTGCACAGCTTCGGAACGAGCCTAGATCGCCGATGGTGGACAATGTCTCGCGCCTCGACCCCGATACGGCATGGGCGGCATTCATGCGCCGCGATCGCGCCTGGGACGGGCGGATCATCGGCGCGGTTAAGACGACCGGCATCTACTGCAAGCCAAGCTGTCCGGCTCGCCGCCCCAAGCGGGACCATGTCGAGTTTTTTGCGACCGGGGAGGAAGCGCGCGCGGCGGGCTACCGTGCCTGCCTGCGCTGCAAGCCCGACGAGGTTAGTCGGGACCGCGCTGCCGTCGGCGAGGCCGTGCGCCTGATCGAGCAGGCGGAGGAGATTCCGACCTTGGACAATCTGGCAGCCGCCGTCGGCTACGCGCCGCATCACTTCCAACGGCTGTTCAAGCGCGACCTAGGCGTGTCGCCGGCCGAATATGCCCGCGGACTGCGCACTCGGCGAGGAGAAGCCGCGTTGGAGAGCGAGACACGGGTAACCGATGCGGTCTACGAAGCGGGCTATTCGGCCCCCAGCAGTTTCTACAGCGATGCAAAGGAGAGGCTGGGCATGACCCCATCGGCCTGGCGCGACGGCGGGAACGGCGAAACTATCCGCTGGACTCACTTCGACAGCCCGATCGGGCGGATGCTGATCGCAGCGACGTCCAGGGGGATTTGCCGGCTTACCTTCGATGACGACGAAGCGTCGCTCCACCGGCGTTTCCCCAAGGCGACCATCGTTCAGGACGAAGGCTCGTTGAAGGAGCTGATCGCCGGGGCCCTCGCGGCCATCGAGCGACCGCTGGCGGCGCATGACCTGCCGATCGACGTTGCCGGGACAGCCTTCCAGGAAGCGGTGTGGCGCGAGCTCCGCAAAATTCCCGCCGGCGAGACGCGCAGCTACGCGCAGATTGCGGCAGCCATCGGCCAGCCCGGGGCGGTCCGGGCGGTGGGGACAGCCAATGGCGATAACCACGTCGCGGTGCTTATCCCGTGCCACCGCGTCATTCGCAGCGACGGCACGCTCGGCGGCTACGCCGGTGGGCTGGACAAGAAGCGCCAGCTGCTAGCGGCTGAAGGACACCAGGCTTCGGCGCCGGAACTGCCGCTCGCCGATTAAGGCTTGCCACTCGCCCGCCGCGATTCAACTGTAGGATCCCAAGGGGGGTGAATGGAAGAAACGAGCAGCGGGCCTCGGCAACCGAGGTGGCGATCCTTCGTCACGATGATCGGTGCGATTGCGCTCTATGCATTGGCGACGGCGCTGGCCATCATCATCACCAGCAACCTGCCGCCGATGGGCCCGAGCGCATCCGCGGCGACCAAGGCCGCGGTCACGATCATTCTTGCTTGGGCCGTGTACAAATTCGGCATCCTGCGGCTGGGCGATCGTACGCGGGACGACCTGCCGGGAAACAGGTTCGTCATCGATGCGGCGCTCGGGCTTTTGATCGGCGGGGTCCTGTTCGGTGCCATCGTCGGCGTTGCCGCGCTGCTGGGCGTTTACCGGATCGTGTCCTGCTGCAGCACGACGAATCTCATCTCCGACCTGTTCATCGCGGCGATCATGCCCGGCTTCATGGAAGAGCTGTTCTTTCGCGGAATCCTGTTTCGCTGGACCGAGGAGATGCTCGGCAGCTGGATGGCGCTGGCGATGACGTCCGTGCTGTTCGGGTTTGCCCACGCGATGAACCCGAACGCGACATTGTTCTCCTCGACGGCGATTGCGATCGAAGCCGGAATCCTGCTTGGCGGCGCCTATATGCTGACGCGCAACCTGTGGCTGCCGATCGGCCTGCACGCGGCGTGGAATTTCACCCAGGGCTATCTGTTCGGCATTCCCGTTTCCGGCGTTGCCGAGGAGGGCATGGTGCGCTCCACGCTCTCTGGCTCGGAACTGGTCACGGGCGGTGGCTTCGGCCTCGAGGCGTCGGTGATCGCCTTCGTCCTCGCGACCGCCGCGGGCATTCTCTTCGTATGGATGGCGATCCGCCAACAGCGCGTCGTTCCATTGCCCTGGGGCGCTGGCAGGGCGCTGCCGCATGGTGGCGGGAGTATCTTATAAGAAGCTGTAGGGATCGACGTCGACGCTGACGCGGACCTTGGGGCTCCATTCGACGCCGGCGAGCCAGTCGCGGATGACGTCCTGGACGTCGAGGCTGCGGCGGGCGTGGACCAGCAGCCGCTGACGGTGACGGCCGCGAAGCATGGCAAGCGGCGCGGGCGCGGGGCCGAACACCGCCATGCCTTCGACCTCCGGTGCGACGTGACCGATGCGGCGCGCGACGGCTTCGGCTTCGGAGGCGTCCTCGGCGGAGACGACGATGGCGGCGAGCCGGCCGAACGGCGGCATCGCGGCTTCGCGGCGCGCCTCGGTCTCGGCGGCATAGAAGCCCGGCGCGTCGCCCGAGACCAGAGCGGCGATGACCGGCGCGTCGGGGTCGTGGGTCTGAATGAGGACGCGGCCCGGCTTGTCGCCGCGTCCGGCGCGGCCGGCGACCTGCTGGATTTGCTGGAAGCTGCGTTCGGCGGCGCGCAGGTCGCCGCCGGCAAGGCCGAGGTCGGCATCGACCACGCCAACCAACGTCAGGTTGGGAAAGTGATAGCCCTTGGTCACCAGCTGGGTGCCGACGACGATATCGATCGCCCCCGCGTCCATCGCGCCCACAAACTCGGCAGCCTTGAGCGGCGACCAGATTGTGTCGGAAGTGACGATCGCGGTGCGCGCATCCGGAAACAGTGCGGCGACCTCGTCGGCAATGCGCTCGACCCCGGGACCGCATGCGACGAGGCTGTCCTCCGTGCCGCATTCGGGGCAGGCCTGCGGTGGCGGCATCACATGGCCGCAATGGTGGCAGGCGAGCCGATGCATCAGCCGATGCTCGACCATCCACGCCGTGCAGTTGGGACATTGGAAGCGATGACCGCAATGGCGGCACAGGGTGAGCGGCGCGAACCCGCGGCGGTTGAGGAACAGCAGTGACTGCTCGCCGGACTCGAGGTTCGCCTCGATCTCCGCCACCAGCGACGGCGCCAGCCATCGCCCGCGCGGAGG
>Ga0207705_10000318_pt1 | contig 43984 bp, 41 predicted proteins | sample KBSC13metaG_FD_184314 | JGI IMG/M metagenome (GOLD analysis project Ga0207705, IMG submission 184314) | Corn rhizosphere microbial communities from Kellogg Biological Station, Michigan, USA - KBS C1-3 metaG (SPAdes) (version 2) | ecosystem: Host-associated > Plants > Roots > Rhizosphere > Soil ... | reverse complement strand
CCATGCCGCGCAGGTGAGCGGCCGGGGCCCGACGACGGTGCTGCATCGTGTGACATACTATGATCGCACTGCCGACCGCCTGACCGCGATCGTGAGCGGCGCGCGCGCGGTTCCGGGCGGCGGCGGCTGGCAGATGAGCAATGTTCGCGTGTTCGACGTGAAGGCGGGCAAGGTCACCAACCGGCCGAGTTTGCAGTTCGCCCACGGCGTTACGCCGGATCGCTTCACGCTCGCCGAGGTCAATCCCGAGGGCATGTCGTTCAGATCCTTGTCGGAGGCGGTCGGCGACCTGCGTGCGGCCGGCAGGCCGACGGTCGCGCTCGACACAGTGCTATGGCACAAGATTTCGGGGGCCTTGTCGGTCGTGCTGATGCCGTTGCTGGCGGGCGTCGCCGGCTTCGGCCTTGCGCGATCGGGGGTGTTGTTCGTGCGCGTGGTGATCGGCATGGCGCTCGGCTTCACTTATTTCGTGGCCGACAATTTCGCTTTGGCGATGGGCAATATCGGGGCCTATCCGCCGCTGCTTGCGGCCTGGGCGCCGTTCCTGTTATTCCTGCTGATCGGCGAGGCCGTCCTGATCCGCACCGAAGAATGATCGCTTCGCGGTTCGGTACCGGCCCGCTCAAAGAGTGATCTACCCGTCTTTCAAAAGGGCCGCTGCCTCTCTATATCGGGAAGGTTGCGGCATATCGCCGCCAAAGGAGAATGCGCTATACCACCGCCCATTACGCCGCGTCGCCCGCTGGGTGCGCCGCCAATGCCGCTGAACGGCCCCCGTTATAACGAGTTCATCCAGAGCCAGAAGGTTCGGGTGATCGATGAGAACGGCGAAAATCTGGGCGTTATGTATACGCGCGAAGCGATGGCGCAGGCACAGGAAATCGGCCTCGACCTGGTCGAGGTTTCGCCCAATGCCGATCCGCCGGTCGCCAAGTTCCTCGATGTCGGCAAATATAAATACGAGACGCAGAAAAAGGCCAACATCGCCCGCAAGAGCCAGAAGACGCAGGAGATCAAAGAGATCAAGATGCGTCCGAACATCGATGATCACGATTACGGCACCAAGATGAAGAAGGTGTTCGAGTTCATCGAGGAAGGCGACAAGGTGAAGGTCACCCTGCGCTTTCGTGGCCGCGAAATGGCGCATGGCCAGCTCGGCATGCTGGTGCTCCAGCGCGTCCAGGCGGATACGCTGGAAGTCGCCAAGGTCGAGCAGCATCCGCGCATGGAAGGCCGCCAGATGCTGATGGTGCTCGCGCCGAAATAAGCGCGGGTTTCACCGACGGATAGAGAAGGGCGGGGCCGTGAGGCTGCCGCCCTTTTCTTTGGCGATACGATCTGGTTGCGCTTGCGGACCTGGATTGCCGCGCCGCTGCGCGGCTCGCAATGACGGGATCATCTGACCTGCGTCATTGCGAGGAGCGCAGCGACGAAGCAATCCAGGCCCGCTTGCCAGACGCCGCCCCTTTCCCCATATGGCCGGCCGGGAGTCGGGCGGACGGCGTCGTCGCCAACCTGGTCAGATCCGGAAGGAAGCAGCCACAACGATTTCTCGTCGGGTCGTTCCGGCTCCCACCCATCTCAAATCGTGAAGCGGCTGGCTGGGCCACCAATTCTGCGAGATGCATCCGTTTCCGAACGGTCCCCTTCAATTCTCCGATCCATATGAGTAGCCATCGCGCCCAGGCGGGAGGCAGAGCATGATGCAATCGGGAGCGAGGCGGTTCGCCTGCACGTCGTGCGGGCGCTGCTGCAATCGGGGCCCGGAGATGGAGCTGAGCGAGGCGACAGCGCTCGCCGGCACGTTCGTCACCTCGCTCCTGTTCAGGGTGCACAGCCTTCCCGCCAGCGATCGGTCCGGGTGGGCGAAGCAATGGTGGGACAAAAGCGGGAGCCGCATTCCGATCCGCCCCGCGCTTGAGGAAGCGCGGCGGCATCTCGGCCATTTCGCGAGCCGCAAGCGGGCCGACAAATTGCGTGACCGGCAGCTGTTTCTCGATATCTCGGCCATCGTCGACGACGACGGAGAGGGGCGTTGCCCCGCGCTCATTGGCAATCTGTGCGGGATCTACGAGACGAGGCCGATTACGTGCCGCACCGTGCCCATGCATTATTCACGGGCGCCGTCGACGCTGCAGAACGGCCTGGATCAGTTCACAAGCACGTCCGGTTACGAATGCGATACCGGCCCCGCCGCGCCGATCATTCTGGACGGCAATCGCGTGGTCGACGACGCGATCGGGACGAGCCGCGATCAGGCCATCGCCACAGCGAAAGCGGATCGAACATGGAAGGATCGGATCGTCGCGTTCATCGACGACGGCGATCGCGCGGCGCGGGTCGGATTGCCCAGCTTTGAAGCCATCCTTGCCCATTCGGACAGCGGCTATGCGACGATGCTTCCAATGATCGTGGCGTGGCGCGTGGCCGCGATCGAGGGCATCATCTCGCCGGAACAGTTCGAAGAGGTTTGCCGGCAGCAGGCCGCGCTCATCAAGGGCAGGATTGCGCGCAACGTCAGAGGGACGGTTTCCGGTGAGCTCCTGGGCGCGCTTGCCGCCTATCAGGCCGAATCTTCGAAAGTGCCGGCGAGATAAGATGCCGGGCGTCGGAGAATTTTTCGCGTCCATGTCACACAGAGCCCGCCTGTCTCGTCAGGTCTCCGTCAACATAAGGAGACCGACCGATGAAAGCCCGCCTCAACACCTGGACCGCCGCACCCAAGACGATGCAGGCGTTCGTCGATTTCAGTACCGCAATGGCCAAGGACGGGGTTGAGCCCTCGCTGACCGAATTGGTCAAGATCCGTGCCTCGCAGCTCAACCACTGCGCCTTCTGCCTGCACATGCACACGCGCGAGGCGCTGGCGCAGGGCGAGAGCGAGGTGCGGTTGACCATGCTCGCCGCCTGGGAGGAATCGCCACTCTATACCGACCGCGAGCGCGCCGCGCTCGCGTGGACGGATGCGTTGACGCTTCTGCCGCAGACGAACGCTCCCGATGCGGTCTATGAGCAGCTTCAGGCCCATTTCACGCCGGAAGAGCAGACCAAGCTGACCATGCTGATCGGCATCATCAACGCCTGGAACCGCTTCGGCGCGGGCTTCCGCGGCGTGCACCCGGTGCAGCAGAGCGAGAAGGCGGCGGCGTGAGCGCGGACCCGGACAGCGCAGACGCAGCCGCGACGTTCGATCCGCTGCGTCCGCGGCTGATCCGGGTGGCCTATCGCATGATCGGATCGATGGCGGACGCGGAGGATGTCGTCCAGGATGCCTTCCTCCGCTGGCTCGCCACCGACCGAGCGGCGATCAAGGAGCCCGAGGCCTTCCTGCGTCGGGTCGTCACCCGGCTCAGTCTCGATCAGCTCAAGTCCGCCCGCGCGCGGCGCGAGCATTATGTCGGCGCATGGTTGCCCGATCCGGTGATCGAGGCCGAGCCGATCGAGGACGTGACGCTGCCGCTGATGCTGGCGCTCGATCGTCTCTCGCCGCTCGAACGTGCGGCCTTCCTGCTGCACGACGTGTTCGGGCTCGATTTCGACGAAGTCGCCCGGTCAATCGATCGCGACCCGGCCGCCGCACGACAGCTCGCCGCGCGGGCGCGCACCAACATCCGTTCCGAACGGCCGCGATTCCCGGTCGACCGCAAGCACGGGCTGGAGATTGCGGCGGCTTTCTTCGGAGCGTCGCGCGGCGGGGACCTAGACGGGCTGCAATCTTTGCTCGCGCAGGACGTTTCGCTTTATTCGGACGGCGGCGGCAAGCGTCCGGCGGGCTATCTGCCGATCCACGGCATCACCGATATGATCAAGCTGCACGCCTCGTTGCTGCGCTTCGTCGGCAACGGCCAGTCGCAGCTGGTCAGCTACGGCTTCATCAACGGGCTGCCCGGCTTCGTCACCCGCGAGGCGGACGGCATCCTCCAGACCACTGCCTTGCTGGTCGAGGAGGGGCAGGTGCGCGCTATCTACGTGACGCGCAACCCGGACAAATTGGCGCATCTGGGCGAAGGCGTGGTGCATTAGCCCAGAAGACGAAGCGGCTCAGCCGGGGTGCGGCCGGTTGATCGCGAGTTGCGCCGCAAAGGCGCGCTTGTAGGCGGGCCGCCCTTCGCCTCGGGCGACGTAATCGGCGAGGTTGGGATATTCGTCGAGCAAGCCCGACGATCTTAGCCGAAGCAGCACCGACGCCATCATCAGGTCGCCGGCACTGAACACTCCATCAAGCCAGTCGGCGTCACCAAGCCGTGCGGAAAGCTGTTTCAAGCGGTCACGAATCCGATCCTTGATCATCGGCATGCGTTCCTCGCTCCAGGGCTTGTCCGACTCCAGGATCTTCGCTGTCATCAGTTCGAGGATCGGCAGTTCGACCGTGTTGACCGCGGCAAACATCCAGGCGATCGCCCGTGCCCGGGCATTTGCCTCCTTGGGCAGGAGCCCGGCATGGCGCTCACCAATGTGCAGGACGATTCCGCCGGTTTCGAACAAAGCCAGGCCATCTTCCTCATAGGTCGGGATCTGGCCGAACGGATGGATCGCCAGATGCGCGGGCTCCTTCATCGCCGCGAAGGAGAGGAGACGAACCGCATAAGGCTGGCCGACTTCTTCGAGCGCCCAGCGGACGCGGGTATCGCGCGCCAGACCCTGGCCGCCATCAGGTGACCGTTCGAACGCGGTAATGGTGATGGTCATCGGCAAGCCCCTCGTGATTTACCGGACTGGACCATCGATGCGATCGGCAATCAAGGCGCTATCGCCGATCGCATATACAGCAATCTCCGCCAGCCAAGCGGCGAACCAAATCGACAGCTTCAGAGCCACCCGCTAGGGTAGCGGCGATGTCCGAATCCTTCGATCTAGGCGAGCCACCGCAGCCCAAGCAGGCCGGGGCCGCCTATCGCGTGCTCGCCCGCAAATACCGCCCGCAGCGTTTTTCCGAGCTGATCGGGCAGGACGCGATGGTCCAGACTTTGGGCAATGCGATTCGGCGTGACCGGCTGGCGCATGCCTTTCTGCTGACCGGCGTGCGCGGGGTGGGCAAGACATCGACCGCGCGGCTGATCGCCAAGGCCCTGAACTGTATCGGACCGGACGGGCAGGGTGGCCCGACGATCGATCCGTGCGGGGTGTGCGAGCCGTGCGTGGCAATCGCCGAGGGGCGGCATATCGACGTGGTCGAGATGGATGCCGCCAGCCACACCGGCATCGACGACATTCGTGAGATCATCGAGGCGGTTCGCTATTCGGCGGTCTCGGCGCGCTACAAAGTCTATATCATCGATGAGGTTCACATGCTGTCGAAGGCGGCCTTCAACGGGCTGCTCAAGACGCTGGAAGAGCCGCCGGGCCACGTGAAATTCCTGTTTGCCACCACCGAGGTGAACAAGGTGCCGGTCACGGTGCTGTCGCGCTGCCAACGCTTCGACCTTCGCCGCATCCCCGCCGACCTCTTGGCGAAGCATTTCGCGCACGTGGTGGAAGCCGAGCAGGTCGAGGCGGAGCCCGAGGCGCTGGCGCTGATTGCGCGCGCCGCCGAAGGATCGGTACGCGACGGGCTTTCCATCCTCGACCAGGCGATCGCGCATGCCGATCTGGGCGGCGAGGGCGTGCAGGCGGCGCAGGTGCGCGACATGCTGGGACTTTCCGATCGCGGCGCGATCAGGCGGCTTTTCGCGGCGATCCTGGCATCGGACGTGCCGGCGGTGCTGGCCGGGGTCGAGCAGCAGGATTCGCTGGGAGTCGAGCCGGCGGCTTTGCTGCGCGGGCTGCTCGAAGTGGTGCATGGCGTGACACGCGCCAAGGCGGGCGGGGCGGAGGATCCCGCGCTGGCGCAGGAGGAGCGCGAGGCCTTTGCCGACTGGGCGAGCCGGATGGGCTACGCCACCTTGCATCGCCTGTGGCAATTGCTGCTCAAGGGCCATGGCGAGGTATTAGCCGCGCCGCATCCGCGTGAGGCGGCGGAAATGGCATTGCTGCGCGTGGTCCATGCCAGCCAATTGCCCGATCCGGGCGAACTCGCGCGCAGGCTGCAGTCGGGCGAGATGGTTGCAGCGGCCCCGGTCTCGACACCAGCCTCGGCCATACCGCCTGCGCCGCAAGCGGGAATTGCGCCTTCCCCGGCGGCGCTGCCGGCATTTCCGGAGAGTTTTGAAGCCCTGCAGAAGCTGGTCGAGAAAGCCGCGCCGCTGCTCGGCCAGCAATTGCATGATTTCGTCGGGTTGGTGCGCTATGCGCCGCCGCTGCTTGCGCTGCGGCCGATCAAGCCGGTGTCGGGCGAATTCGCGCGCGATCTGGCGGCGGCGCTAAAGAAGCTCACCGACGCCATATGGCAGGTCGAACTCAGCGATGCGCCGTCCGAGCCGAGCCTGCTCCAGCAGGAGCAAGCCGCGGCCGAGGCGGCGCGCGACGAGATACTCAACGCGCCGATGGTGGCGGCAGTGCGTTCGGTTTTCCCGGACGCCGAACTGATCGAAGAGACACGGAGTTTGTCGTAATGGACATGAACGAGCTGATGAAGGCCGCGCAGGAGGCGGCGCAGAATATCCAGTCGCAGATGGCGGACGCCCAGGCCGGGCTCGACAAGATCGAGGTCGAAGGCGCGGCGGGCGGCGGGCTGGTGAAAATCCGCGCGACCGCCAAGGGGCGGATCCTGGGCGTGGATATTGACGAAAGCCTGCTTCAGCCCTCCGAGAAGCAGATGCTGGAAGATCTGGTCGCCGCCGCGATCAACGATGCGCGTGCCAAGGCCGATGCAGCGGGCAATGCCGAGATGAGCAAGATGACCGCAGGCCTGCCGCTGCCGCCGGGGTTCAAGCTGCCTTTTTGAGAGTGAAGGCCTCTCCCGCAGCGGGGGCCAAGAAAGGTCTTAGGCGCCCTTATATTCGATGATGGTCGGGGCTTTCGCCGACGCATGGCTGCGGCGGTAGAGAAGCACGCCAGCCAATTGCGGCAGCTTGCCCAGCATTAGGAAGAAGGCGCTTGCGAGCGCGAAGCCGGGCGGTTTGCCGCCGCCGCGTTTGCGCCAGCCGATCCGCGCGATCTGGAGCGGGTAAAGGACCAGCAGGATCAGCGCCGCCCAGCCGAAGCCGGCGCGGACCAGCGACAGCAGCCCCAGCAGCACGATCAAGCCGGGGACGATGCCGCCCCAGAGCAGTATGCTGCGGACCTGTGCCTGCCAGCGCGGCTCGGCATTGCCGTGGCGCTGGAGCAATTCGGCGAAGGCGTGGCCGCTGCGCTTCGAGCGGCGCCACCATTGGCCGAAGCGCGTCATCGCCGCGTCATGGCGAGTCATCTCCGCATCGATGCGGCGGATCCGCCATCCTTTCTGGCGGAGACGAATACAGAGGTCCGGCTCCTCACCCGCGATAATGTCCCCATTATAGCCGCCGGCCGCGAGCAAAGGCGCGAGGCGGAACAGCGCGTCGCCGCCGCACGAGCGGGCTTCGCCGACGGGCACGTCCCATTCCTCGTCGCACAAACGATTATAGATGCTGCGTTCGGGGAAGCGTTCGCGGCGGCGGCCGAACACCACCGCGAGATCGGGCTCGTCGACAAAGGCCGCGACCGCCGCGTCGATCCAGCCCACATCCAGCTCGCAATCGCCGTCGATCATCTGCACGAAATCGAGCTTGCGGCTGCTCAGCCGCTCGAGCCCGGCGTTACGCGCGCGCGCCGCGGTGAAGCCGCGGCTGGTGTCGAGCGCGACCGTGTCGAAACCCATGCTTTCGGCGAACTCGACGCTGCCGTCGGTCGAGCCCGAATCGACATAGACCACATCGCTGCCAGGCGGGATCGAGCGCAGGCACGCCTTCAGCCGTTCGCCTTCGTTGCGGCCGATGACGATTACGCCGACGCGTGTATCGAGGATATTGGAGCGGCTCACGCGGCCGATCTAAGCGAGAGCGGGCGCAGGCCCAAGCCGAATTTCCGTTGCACTGCGGCATAAGTTCGGGACAGGAGGAGGCATGAGCGCGCGCGGACCCGAAAACAAGGCGATCGCCTATGTCGCGGCGCGGCTGCCGACGCTTTCCGAGACGTTCGTCTATCGCGAATTGATGGGGCTGCGCTCACGCGGCCGGACGGTCGTGCCGGTGACGGTGCGCAAGCCCGCCGGACCATTCGCCGATCGCGCGCTCAACCACCTCGCCGGGGAAGCGGTGCAGGTTTATTCGGGTGCCGGCGTGGCCGCGCTGCTGCCCGCCTTTCTGACAATGCCGGGCGGCTTCCTGCGTGCCGTCGGCGATGCGGCCAATGCCGACCTCGATGGTGCCAAGGCGCGAGCGAAATTCCTGTTCCAGGCCTGGATGGGATTGGCGACCGCCTGGCGGCTGAGGGGCAGGGGGATCGGCCATGTCCACGCCCATCTCGCCAATACGCCGGCGACGGTGGCGCTTTATCTCGCACGCGGTCTGAAGGCGCGCTTCAGCTTTACGGGTCACGCCAACGACCTGTTCGTCCATCGCGAGGCGTTGAAGTTCAAGCTTCAGCAGGCGGATTTCGTCTCCTCGATCAGCCGCTGGCATCAGGGTTTCTACGACCAGATCGTATCGGGCAGCGCGCGGCCGGTGATACGCTGTTCGGTCACGATGCCGGACTATGCGGCCGAGGGTGCGAATATCGTCTCGGTCGGGCGGCTGGTACCCAAGAAAGGGTTCGACCTGCTGATCAGAGCGTTCGCGCGGCTCGATCGGCCCGGGATAAGGCTGCGCATCGCGGGCGATGGACCCGAGCGGGCGGCTTTGGTGGCGCTGGCGGAGGCTGAGGGCGTTGCCGACCGTGTCGATTTCCTGGGCGCGCTCCCGCATTCGGAGGCGTTGGCCGTGATCCGATCGGGCGCGATCTTCGCTTTGCCGTGCCGAACCTCCTCGACCGGCGATCGCGACGGGATTCCGGTGGTGCTGATGGAGGCGATGGCAGCGGGCAAGGCGGTGATTGCAGGCCAACTCGAGACGATCGCCGAGCTGGTGCAGGACGGCACGAGCGGGCTGCTGGTACCGCCCGATGATCCTTCAGCGCTGACGCTGGCGCTCCGGCAATTGATCGACGATCCGATGACGGGCAAGGCAATGGGGCTTGCCGGACGCAGGCGCGTCGATGAAGAATTTTCGGACGAGATCAACTGGGACAGACTTGAGGCGGCAATCGACACCGCCGGGAAGAGGGTATGACCGAAAAGCGCCAGACCTATTGCATCGTCAGCCCGGTGCGCGACGAAGAGAAATATGCACGGCGCACGCTGGATTCGGTCGTCAACCAGAGCGTGCCGCCCGATCTGTGGGTGATCGTCGACGACGGTTCCACCGACGCGACGCCGGGAATATTGGCCGAATATGCGGCCAAATATCCCTTCATCAAGGTGATCCAGCGGAAGAATCGGGGCAAGCGTCGGGTCGGCGGCGGCGTGGTCGAGGCTTTCTATGAGGGCTGGGCGGTGGCCGAGCCTTATCATCATGATTTCCTGACCAAGCTCGACATGGATCTGGCCTTGCCGCCTCGTTATTTCGAGCGGCTGCTGGAGTTGATGGCGGCCGACCCCAGGCTCGGTACCGTATCTGGCAAGGCTTATTATCCCGGCCCCTCCAACATCGACGAGAGTTTCGAGGGCGAGCTGATCAGCGAGCATATCGGGGACGATGTCTCACTCGGCATGACCAAATTCTGGCGGCGCGAAATGTTCGACGAGATCGGCGGGCTGGTGCCGCAGGTGCTGTGGGACGGGATCGACTGCTACAAGGCGCGGATGCTGGGGTGGAAGGCCTGCTCGATCGACGAGCCAGATTTACGTTTCCTCCACCTGCGGCCGATGGGATCGAGCGACAAGGGCATCATCACGGGGCGGATCCGGCTCGGCACGGGGCAATGGATGATGGGATCGGCGCCAGCCTTCGTACTGGCGAGCGCGGTGCACCGCATGCGGCATCGGCCGTTCGTGATCGGCGCGCTGGCGACCCTATGGGGCTGGGCCAAGGCCGGGCTGACCAGTCAGCCGAGGATCGATGATCCGCGCTTCCGCAAGCATCTGCGCGGCTATCAATATTCTTTCCTGGTGCGCGGCCGTTATGGCGCGATGCGCAAGGCGGATGCGGAAGGCGAGGCGCGCTGGAAAGCGGCGCATCCGGGGCGGCTGGGCTGATCCATCCTCCCTGCGAAGGTCGGGATATCGGGATGAAGGGCCAAATTTCCTGAGGCCCCGGCCTCCGCCGGGGCGACGGGAAAATGGCGTCGCCGCTCAGGGCGCTACCGCAGGCACTTGTCATATCCGCCGCGCTGGACGATTCCGATCCGCTTGAGGATCCGGTTGCCGTAGCGCAGCACGCGTCCGCTGGGGTCGACTGCGTCCCGCTCCTCCGGCTGGGGCAGGATGGCGGCAATGCGCGCGGCCTCGACCGCGCTCAGCTGGCTCGCATTGTGGTGGAAGTAACGTTGCGACCCGGCATTGGCGCCATAGGTGTGGAGGCCGGTTTCGGCGACGTTCAGATAGACTTCCATGATCCGGCGTTTGCCCCAGATATGTTCGATCAGGACGGTGAACCACGCCTCCAGCCCTTTGCGCAGGTAAGAGCGGCCCTGCCACAGGAAGACGTTCTTGGCGGTCTGCTGGCTGATGGTGGAGCCGCCGCGCAGTTTCTTGCCCGAAACATTGCCCTGAAAGGCTTTCTCCATCGCCTGGAAATCGAAGCCGTGGTGCGAACAGAAATTGCCATCCTCCGCCGCGATCGCCGCACGGGCCATGTCGGGGTCCATCTCCGACAGCGACATCCAGTCCTTGGTCACCGAATGGCCGTGCGCCATTCCACCAAGCTGGGTGAGCGTGATCGGCGGCGGCACGAAGCGGTAGATGAGGGTCATCAGCAGGGAGAGCAGGATGAAACCGAGGACGAGGCGCAGGATCCAGCCCAATATGCGGCGAAGCCAGGAGGGACGGCGGGCGGAGCGGCGCGAGCGCGCGAAAATGGCCATGACCGATCCTGTAGCCGATGGCGCGGCGCGCTCAAACGGGGCATGAGGAGGATCGTTCTGGACGTGTAGGTTTATTCCCGGATGAGACGGATTTTACTGGCCGGCCTGCTGATCGCCTCTCCGGCCCTGGCGGAGGACAAGTTACGGGACCTCTGCGCCGAGCGACCGGGTTTGGATACACCCGCCTGCACGGTCGATCCGGGCCATTTGCAGGTTGAGGTCGGGTTGGGCGACTGGACGCTCGACAAGCAGGCCGGAAGCCGCACCGACACGGTCCTGCTGGGTGATATGTCTGCGCGCTACGGCGTCGGGGAAAGTACCGAGATAAGGCTCGGCTGGACCGCTTACGGCCATGTCCGCAACCGCGATGCGACCGGTGCGATCGACCGCACCTCCGGAACCGGGGACGTGACGATCGGGCTCAAGCAGAATCTGTCCAATCCCGGCGGCGACGGCTTTTCGATGGCCTTGCTGCCTTATGCGACACTGCCGACCGGCAAGAATGGTGTCGGAGCGGGGGATTGGGGCGCGGGGCTGCTGATCCCGATCAGCTACAGCCTGACCGACAAATTGACACTGGAAACCACGCCCGAAATGGACGCCGCGGTCGATAGCGACGGCAAGGGCCGCCACCTGGCCTATGGCAGCGCGGCGGGATTGGGAGTGAAGCTTAACGAGCAATGGAGCATGTCGGTCGAGGGGCAATTGATCCGCGATCGCGATCCTTCGGGCCATTCGACCCAGCTTCTGGCCGGCGCTTATGTTGCGTGGCAGCCCAAGGGGCGCCTGCAGTTCGACGCCGGCGCGCAGGCAGGGCTGAACCATGCGACGCCTGATCTGGAGCTGTATTTCGGAATCAGCCAGAAGTTCTGAACCGGATCGATAGTCCGGTTAAGCTGACTTCGTCATTGCGAGGAGCGTAGCGACGAAGCAATCCAGCTTCCCTGACGGTGGGCTGGATTGCTTCGCTACGCTTGCAATGACGATGGTGGTTTAAGCCGGTAGCAGCCTTTTCTCGCCAGCGATCCGCATCATCGCCTTCTGGAGCTTGTCGAAGGCGCGGACCTCGATCTGGCGGACGCGTTCGCGGCTGACGCCATAAACCTGGCTCAGTTCCTCGAGCGTCTTGGGATCGTCGGCCAGCCGACGTTCGGCGAGGATATGCTTCTCGCGATCGTTGAGGGCCTCCATCGCCTGGGTCAGCATGTCGTGGCGGACATCCTTTTCCTGCTCATTGGCGATGCGCTCGTCCTGGAGCGGATCGGTGTCGACCAGCCAATCCTGCCACTGGGCGTCGCCATCCTCGCCGACCATGACGTTGAGCGACGTGTCGCCGCCCATCGCCATGCGGCGGTTCATGGAGGTAACCTCTTCCTCGGTCACGCCGAGATCGGTCGCGATCTTGGTGACGTGCTCGGGCGAGAGATCGCCGTCTTCGAAGGCGTCGATCTGGCTCTTCATCCGCCGCAGGTTGAAGAAAAGCTTCTTCTGAGCGGCGGTGGTGCCCATCTTCACCAGGCTCCACGAACGCAGGATATATTCCTGGATCGAGGCGCGGATCCACCACATCGCATAAGTGGCGAGGCGGAAGCCGCGATCGGGCTCGAACTTCTTCACGCCCTGCATCAGGCCGATATTGCCTTCCGAGATCAGCTCGGACGCGGGCAGGCCATAACCGCGATAACCCATCGCGATCTTGGCCACGAGTCGCAGATGCGACGTGACGAGCTTCGCCGCGGCTTCAGGATCGCCATGTTCCTGGAAGCGCTTTGCGAGCATATACTCCTCCTCCGGCTGGAGGAGGGGAAATTTGCGAATTTCCGACAGATAGCGGTTGAGGCTCTGCTCCCCGCCGAGCGCCGGAATGGTTGCCACCGCACTAGTGCCGTTGGCCATGACTGTTACTTCTCCCCGGACCTTCCTGGTCCCGATCCGCGACGCATAGAGGGCGAAGGGATCGTCTTGCTAGTTCATACCAAAAGATGACTGAACAGTTCCTGCATGTCTGCCGGCATGTTGCTTTCAAACGACAAAGCCTGGCTTGTCACCGGATGGATGAAGCCGAGCAATGCCGCGTGGAGTGCCTGGCGCCGGAACCCAAGCTCCTCCAATAACGCGCGGTGATCGCGGGAACCGCGTCCACCATAGACCTGATCGCCGAGCAAAGCATTCCCGATCGACGCCATATGGACGCGAACCTGGTGCGTTCGGCCGGTTTCCAGCCGGCATTCCACCAGCGCCGCGCCATCGAGGGGCTTCAGCGTGGTGTAATGCGTCACCGCATGCTTGCCCTGGCCCGCGCTTACGACCGCCATCTTCTTGCGGTTCGATGAGCTGCGGCCGAGATTGCCTTCTATCCTGCCGTTTACCGGCCTGGGCCGGCCCGCCACGATTGCCTTGTAGCGCCGGTCGATGCTGTGATCCGCGAATTGCTTCGCCAGACCGGCGTGCGCACGATCTGTCTTGGCAGCGACCATCAGCCCCGACGTATCCTTGTCGATACGATGGACGATGCCTGGCCGCTCGACCCCGCCAATGCCGGAAAGCGAGCCCCGGCAATGGTGGAGCAAAGCGTTGACGAGCGTACCGTCGAGATTGCCGCAGGCCGGATGGACCACCAGGCCGGCCGGCTTGTCGACCACGATCAGATGCTCGTCCTCGAACGCGATTACGAGCGGTATTTCCTGCGCCTCGTTATGCGCGGGCCTAGGGCTGGGCACCGCGACCGCGACATCGACGACACCTGCGACCTTGGTTGCGGGATCGCGCACGATCTTATCGCCGATTGTGACGTTACCCGCCGAAATCAATGCCTTGAGACGTTCGCGCGACAGCGTGGGAATGACCGCTGCGAGCGCGCGATCCAGGCGCCAGCCAGCCATTTCAGCTGGCATCGCCGCACGCTTCACCTGAACCCCCGCGTCCACTTGGACGCATATGGGGCCCTAGCGGGGCTTTTCAAGAGGGCAGCGCGCCGGCCAGTCATTCCAAAACCCCTTTCTGCGAACAGCGACACGCGATAAAAGAATCACCGGGGAAAAGCCGAAGGGGTTCGGCTTGGAGCCACGCTCTGGAAGCGTGCTCACAGACAATATTCGGGGGGCATAGAGATAATGGCGACAATCGCGGGACGCGCCACGCGTGAGGAGAGCTTCTATCAGAAGATGGCGGCTGGCCTCGCCATCCTGATCTTATTTGCATTCGGACAGTTCGCGCTGCGCGGCATGGTAGATTACAGGCATGCGCCGCTGATCGTGCATGTCCATGGCGTGGCCATGGCGTCGTGGCTCGTCCTGCTCGTCGTCCAGTCGACACTGGCGCAGCGGATGGACCTGACGTTGCACCGGCGCCTTGGTTGGTTGGGTTTGGGGCTGGTGCTGGCGATCCCGCCGCTCGCGATCGCCACCTGCGTCGCGATGCTGCGCGCGCATGCCTTCCCGCCCTTCTTCACGCCGTCTTTCTTCCTGGTGCTGGTGACGGTCGAAAGCCTCACCTTCGCCGGCATGGTCGTCGCGGCGATCGCTATGCGGCGCCGGACAGACTGGCATCGGCGCCTGATGATCGGCGCGGCGATCGTCCTGCTCGAGCCCGCCTTCGGCCGCTTGCTGCCGATGCCCTTGATGGGCCCTTGGGGCGAGTGGGTGGCAATGCTGCTTCAGCTGATCGCTGTGGCGATTGTCGCCCGGCATGATTTTACCTCGCGCGGCAAGGTCCACGGAGCCACCTTCCTGGTTGGCGGGATTATCGTGTTGATCCATGTGATCGACACGTTGCTGGGAATGGCGCCGCCGATCGTGGCGTTTGCAGGCGCGATTTACGGCTGACCTGCGCTGCGGCGGAACGGGCAAGCCTTGCGCTTGCTTGTTCCGCCGAAATCGGAAAACAGGATGCGCGGCCCGTCGCTCCGTTCGTCCGGCATTTCTCTTTGCCCGGCTCTCGACTAACCACATCGAATGCCGGTCGAGATCGGACGCGAAATAGTGAACGTGCTGCTCGGCGCGGCGGCGGCCGCGCCGGATCGCGAAATATGCGGTCTGCTTTTCGGTTCCGCGGGGCGTATCGACCGAGCTCAGGTGGCGGAGAATGTCGCTGCGCGTCCGCAGGACACATTCGAGATCGACCCGCGCGCGCTTTTCGCCGCGCTTCGCGCCGAGCGGGCCGGCGGCCCGCGGCTGATCGGCCATTATCATTCGCATCCGAACGGATCGGCCGAACCTTCGGCACGCGATATCGCTGCCGCCGAGCCCGGCAAATATTGGCTGATCATTGCCGACGGGACGGCGCGGCTGTGGCTGGCGGGCGTGCGCCGGTTCACGGAGGTGCAAATGATTGTTAACCAAGATCGTGCTTCGGACGGCTGAACCGCCTGCCGGCGCTAATTCCTTTGGGAGCATCCCCTTCATGTCCGACATCGAATTTGCCAGCCTGCTCTGCTCGCGCCTGTGCCACGATCTGCTGAGCCCGGTGGGCGCGATGAGCAACGGGCTCGAATTGCTCGCCGACGAGCATGATCCGGACATGCGGGCGCGGGTGATGGAATTGCTCGCCGACAGCGCGCGCGCCTCGGCCGACCGGCTCAAATTCTTTCGTCTGGCATTCGGCGCCGGCGGCGGTTTCGGCGAGAGCCTCGACGCCAACGAGGTGCGCTCGGCGGTCGAGGGACTGGTGCGCGCCAATCCCCGGATCGAGCTTGGCTGGCTGGTTGAAACGCCCACGATCGCCAAGGGGGCGGCCAAGATATTGCTCAACTTGGCGATGATCGGGTTCGACTCGCTGGTGCGCGGCGGGCGGCTGGATGTCGGCGTCGAGGGCGGCGAAGTGGTGGTGCGCGCCGAAGGGCCCCGCCTGGTGCTCGATGCGGAGATACGGTCCGTGCTCGCAGGCGGGCAGGGGGCGGTCACGTCGCGCACGTCGGCGGCCTGGCTGATCCGGAAATTGGCTGAAGGCGAGGGCGGCAGCGTGGCGGTCGCCGATTCAGAAGATGGCGTGCTGCTTTTGGCGGCAACGCTACCGGGTTGATCCTTTTTTGTCCGACAAGATCGATCACGACCCGGTACAGTCCCGGTACAGTTAAGCCGATCTTTACTCTTGTCGTGTCACAGCCGTCCGGAAACTGATCTGGCGGGTGCACGTGGACGATCTTCTCACGGATTTTATTGCTGAGACGCGCGAGACGCTGGAGGCGCTTGCGGGGGAGATCGTCGCCTGGGAAGCCAATCCCGAGGATCGGACCCGGCTCGATTCGATTTTCCGCTTCGTGCATACGGTGAAGGGCAGCTGCGGTTTTCTCGATTTGCCGCGACTTCAGCGACTGAGCCATTCCGCCGAGGACGCGCTGGCCGAGGTCCGCTCGGGCGCACGTGTGCCGGATCCTGCTCTGGTGAGCGCGGTTCTCGCGATCATCGACCGGATCGGTGAGCTCACCGATGCGCTGGAAGCCAACGAGACTCTGCCCGAAGGCGAAGACGAATTCCTGGTTGCCGCGCTGAGCGCGCGCCATGCGGCTCCGTTGGCCGAAGCCGCAGCGGCGGAAACGGCGGTCGGCAAGATCAACGTCATGCCCGCCAACCCGCCGACGCGCGCGGTTTCGCGCAGCATCCGGCTGCCCGTCGAACTGCTCGATCGGCTGATGGCCGGCGTGTCGGACATGGTGCTGGCGCGCAACGAATTGTCGCGCCTGCTGCGTGCCGGCGGCTCCAACAGCGTGACGGATGTCGCGTTCGAGCGGCTGTCGCTTTGTGTCGGCGAAATGCGCGATGCGATCACGCGTACGCGCATGTCGCGGATCGAAGCTCTGTTCTCGGCACTGCCGCGGATGGTGCGCGATCTCGCCTCCGAACTTGGCAAGAAGGTCAAGCTGGAGGTCGACGGCGGTGACGTCGAACTCGATCGCGAGATGATCGAGATGATCCGCGATCCGCTGACGCATATCGTCCGCAACGCGCTCGATCATGGCATCGAGAACCCCGAGCAGCGACGCAACGCGGGCAAGGCCGAGATGGGACGCCTGCGCATCGGCGCGCGTCAGTCGGCCAACCAGATCTTGATCGAGGTCAGCGACGACGGCCGCGGAATCGACGCCGAGCGTGTGGTGCGCAAGGCGATCAATGCCGGCCTGGTCACGGCCGAGCAGGCGGCGGCGATGACCTGGTCGCGCAAGCTCGACCTTATTTTCGAGCCCGGCCTGTCGACCGCCGACCATGTCACGGGAGTCTCCGGCCGCGGCGTCGGCATGGACGTGGTGCGCGCCAATATCGAGCGGATCGGCGGCACCGTCGATATCGACAGCACGCTCGGCCAGGGCCTGCGCTTATCATTGCGCGTTCCGCTGACGCTAACCATCATCCCCGCGCTCACGGTGAGCGCGCGCGGAACCCATTTTGCAATTCCCCGCTCCGCGATCGATGAACTGGTGCGCCCCAAAAGCGATCAGGTGCGGCTCGAACGGATCGGCGGGGAGAGCGTCGCCTATATCCGTGGCGTACGGTTGCCCGTGATAGATCTCGGCCGCTTCATGGGGCTGAGCGAAGAGACGGAACCCGCCTTGCTGGTGGTGTTGCGCGCTGGCGGCGGCGAACGTTATGCGCTCGGCGTCGAAGCGGTCCACGACCATGAGGAACTGGTGGTAAAGCCCGCCGCGCCGGCGCTGATGGCGAGCGGGGTCTATGCCGGAACGACCTTGCCCGACAATAGCCGCCCGATGCTGCTGCTCGACGTCGCGGGAATTGCCGCGGCGGCTTCGGTCGGCATCTCCCAGGCGGCCGCCGAGGAACGGCCGGTCGCGACGAGCAAGGCAAAAGCGGTGCTGCCGACCTTGCTGTTCCGTGACCTGGACGGGATCACGCGCGGCGTGCGCCTCGCGCTGGTCGAGCGGATCGAAGACGTCCCAACCGACAGCGTCGTCGAAACCGGCGGCGTGCAGATGCTGCCGCTCCAGGGTCGCCTGACCACGCTCCATAGCGTTGCGCCCTTGCCCGATTCCGATCGCTTGCGCGTGCTGCGCCTGAGCGATGGCGCGGGCGGCCTGGCCTATGCGATCGATCAGGTGATCGACGTGATAGAGCTCAGTGGAGAGCTCAGCCCGACGCCGGTGGCGGGGCCGATAGCCGGTGTAATTCTCCATGAGGATAAGCCGGTCGAGATGCTCGATCCTTATTGGCTGTTCAGCAGTGCGGCGGGCGCGCCGGCGAACGACGATTCGCCGCTCTGCCTTGTGGCTGATGCGGACGATCCCTGGGCACGGGAAGTGCTGGCGCCGTTGCTGGGCACCGCCGGCTACCGCGTTTCCTTTGCGGGCGAGCCGCTCGGTGACCGGATCTCGGTGGTGGTGACCAGCGGCAGCACGCCGGAGGGTATTGACGCGCCGGTGGTACGCCTGCGCGGCACCCCCGACGGGACGGGGGACGAAAGCATCTACCGTTACGACCGCGACGGACTGCTGCGCGCGCTGCGCCAGCATGTCGCAGGGGGGAATTGAGATGGCGCTCTATCTGATCGCGCGGATCGACGAAGAGACGATCGCGCTGCCTGCGACCGAGATCGGATCGGTGGTCGAGGTCGACCAGATCGCTCCGGTGCCGCGCGTGCCGTCGCATGTCGCCGGCCTGTTTGCGCTGCGTAGCCGCGTGCTGACCGTGATCGATACCCGCGCCAGCCTTGAGCTCGGTGCCATTGATCGCGACGTGCAGGCGACTGCCGTGATCGTCGAATGCGAAGGGCATAGTTATGCATTGCTGGTCGACGAGGTCGAGGATGTGATCGAAGCAGGCCCGCCCGAGCCGTGCCCGGCTTTGCTGTCGGCATCCTGGCGCCGCGCCGCCAAGGGGACGATCCGCCATGGCGACGACGCGATCCTGCTGATCGATCCGGCGATCCTGGTTGCCGGGCCTGAACCTCTCGCAGCCTGATAAACCCGTTTCGGCCGTTAACGCGATCCTTACCCGCGGCGGCTAATCCTTTCATCGACAACTTTAAGCCGAGGACGACATACTCATGAAGAGCTGCCTGGTAGTCGACGACTCCAAGGTCATCCGCAAAGTCGCGCGGCATATCCTCGAGACGCTCGACTTTACCGTCGACGAAGCCGGCGACGGGCAAGAGGCGCTGACCGCCTGTTTGGCCTCCGCACCCGACGTTATCCTGCTCGACTGGAATATGCCGGTAATGAGCGGCATCGAATTCCTGCGCGTGCTGGGCGAGACCGATCTGCCGCGCCGTCCCAAGGTCGTGTTCTGCACGACCGAGAATGGCATGGGCCATATCCGCGCCGCGATCGATGCCGGCGCTGACGAATATGTGATGAAACCGTTCGATCGGGAAACGCTCGAGAGCAAGCTCCAGATCGTCGGCGTCGCTTAAGGCCAAGTCTGTGCTGGGCGCGCTCCATAGCGAAGCGAGGCGCCCCGCTGTGGGGCGTGCCGCGGCACCGATTCGGGTGCTCATCGTCGACGATTCGGTCGTGGCGCGCGCGGTGCTCTCGCGCCTGCTGAGCGAACATGACGATATTCAGGTAGTTGGGCAGGCGGGAAGCGCTGCCTCCGCATACAAATTGCTCGAAGACAAGCGTGTCGACATCATCCTGCTCGACATCGAAATGCCCGGCATCGACGGCCTGACCGCGCTGCCTGAACTGATCCGCACCAGCCATGGCGCGCGCGTATTGATCGTGTCCTCCGCCGCCGCCGACGGCGCGGCCGCGACCATCGCCGCGCTGCGCCAAGGGGCGGCCGACACGTTGCTGAAACCGAGCGGCGCGCAATTCACGAGCCGCTTCGCAGAGGATCTGGTCGATCGGCTGCGCCGGATCGCACGACCGGGCAAGCAAAGTCATCATGCGCGTACCGAGCGCAGCGAAGCAGTTACGCCGCCGCCGCTGCCGGTGACGCGTCGGCTCGAATGTCTCGGGATAGGGTCGTCGACCGGTGGCGTTCACGCTCTGGCACGGTTCTTCGGTGCGCTGCCAAGGAGCTTCTCGACCCCGATCCTGATCACCCAGCATCTGCCCGCGCCGTTCATGCCCTATTTCGCGGGCCAGCTGACCGAGATGAGTGGCCGGCCGGCGCGGCTGGGCGCGCCCGGCCTGCAGCCCCAGCCCGGCGAGATCTTGCTCGCGCCCGGCGACGCGCACATGACCCTGGTCGAAACCGGCCCGGTCATTCATGTCCGGCTGGAGCGCAAGCGCTCGGTATCCGGGTGTATGCCCTCGGTTGATCCAATGCTGGCTTCGATCGGCAAGATCTACGGCTCGTCCGGAATGGGCGTGGTGCTGAGCGGAATGGGCAAGGACGGGCTGATCGGCGCCGGCGAGCTCGCCGCCGCCGGCGGAACGGTATTGGCACAGGATGAGGCGACTTCGGTCGTGTGGGGAATGCCGGGTGCGATCGCCAATGCGCGGCTGGCGCGTGCGGTGCTGCCGCCGGATCAACTCGCGCGCCGTATCGCCGAATGGAGCGAGGGTGATGCCGCGTGGACATGACCCCACTCGCCGCGCGCTCGCTCGCCGGATTGCTTGAACAGATGACCGGCCAGCAGCTCGCGAGCACGCGTCGCTGGCGGATCGAAACGGTGCTTCAGCCGCTTATGCGCCAACATAATATATCGAGCCTGGATATGCTTGCAGGATTGGCTTCGCAGCCCGGATCGGCGCTGCGCGAGGATGTGGTCGAAGCCTTGCTCAATCACGAAACCAGTTTCTACCGCGATCTGGCGGTGTTCAAGGGAATTGGCGACGAGGCTCTTCCCGCGCTGGCGGAGGCGCGCCCGTCCAAGCGGCTGCGTATCTGGTCCGCGGGTTGTTCGACCGGCCAAGAAGCCTACTCGCTCGCGTTCCTCTTCTCCAACCAGGGCACGCGCTGGGACGATTGGCAGATCGACATTCTCGGCACCGACGTGTCGCCGCAGGCGATCGCGCAGGCGCGCAACGGCACTTATTCGCAGTTCGAGGTGCAGCGCGGATTGCCGATCAACGATCTGCTTGGGCGGTTCGAGCAGGAGGGCGACGATTGGCGCATCCGAACGTTGCTGAAGGCGCGCCTCAATTTCATGGTCCACAATTTGCTCGATCCGGCTCCGGCCGGCCGGTTCGACATGATATTGTGCCGCAATGTGCTGCTCTATTTCTCGGCCGAGCGGCGGCGGATCGTGCTCGACCGTTTGGCAAGCGCGATGCAACCTGACGGGATGCTGATCCTTGGTGCAGGCGAAACCGTGCTTGGCCAGACGGACGCTTTCACTCCCGATCCGCAACTGCGCGGCGTGTACCGGCGCGCCAGTTAAACCCGAAAGGGCTGACGTGGATCGTGCCAGGCGCTATGCGGCGCCATGACCGACGGCATTATTGAACGCCCCTCGCCGAATTTCGACGAGCGGAAGCTGCCGATCAGCATGATAGTGCTTCATTATACGGGCATGGTGGACGTGGCGTCGGCGCTCGACCGCCTGTGCGACCCGGCATCCAAGGTCTCGAGCCATTATCTGATCGCCGAAGACGGGCAGGTCTATCGCCTGGTGCATGAAACCAAGCGCTCCTGGCATGCCGGAAAGGCGCATTGGCGCGGGATCGATGACGTCAATTCCGCCTCGATCGGGATCGAACTGGTCAATCCCGGCCACGAGAATGGCTATCGTCCATTCTCCGATCCCCAAATGGAGGCCCTGGTCCCGCTGATGGCGGGAATTGTACGCCGCTACGGCATTACACGCGGAAATATCGTCGGGCATTCCGACGTCGCCCCGTCGCGCAAGGATGATCCCGGCGAGTTGTTCGATTGGGAACGGCTCGCGCGGTTGCGGCTCGCTTTGCCGCGGCCGAGCAAATATCTGACCGATCCCTTGTGGAGCGACGCGAGCTTCCTGCTCGCGCTCGAACGCTTCGGCTATGATGTGATCGATACCGAAGCGGCGGTGCGCGCTTTCCAGCGCCGTTTCCGTCCGGACATCATCGACGGCGTGATCGACGGCCAGTGCCGCGCAATCCTGCTTTCTCTGCTAACCGGCGGCGACAAGGGCGCGGCGGCGCGGCACGGGCGCAAGGGTTGACGTTTTTGCCTCGCTGCACTGCCGATCCGGTTCAGCTTGCTGAACCAGAGGCCGCGCTGCTATCAGCAGCGCGCCAGAGGGCCGGGCGGCCGCCGGTGCGCAAGCACGGGAGGAAAGTCCGGGCTCCGCAGAGCGAAGGTGCCGGGTAACGCCCGGCGAGGCGCGGGGAGACCTTCGCCTTAGGGACAGTGCAACAGAAAGCAGACCGCGTGCGCTTCGGCCACGTAAGGGCGAAAGGGTGCGGTAAGAGCGCACCGCGCTTCCGGTAACGGCGGCGGCACGGCAAACCCCACCTGGAGCAAGACCGAGTAGGGACGGCATATGGGCTTGCTCGGCCCCGTCGTCCGGGTTGGTTGCTTGAGGCGGCGCGCGAGCGTCGTCCTAGAGGAATGGTCGCCCATCCGGTTTCGGCCGGTGGACAGAACCCGGCTTACAGGCCCTCTGGCTTTTTTCTTCCCGCCGTGCTGAGCTTCGGCTCCTCGGTATTTGGGGGAATCGGCAATGATGTTCGTGGCTTGGATGCTGGCGCAAGCCGTGGCGGCGGCCCCACAGTCTGAGGCCACGCCCACGTTGCAGGCTCAGTTCGAACAAGCGACGGAAGCGCTCGACGCGCACAAGGACGCTGAGGCGCTGGCCGGACTCAAGTCGATCGAGGCTCGGCACGACATCGGGGTGCGCACGCGAAGCGTGGTTCTCATGCGGGAAGGAAGCGCCCTGATCGGCCTGGGCCGGGATTCGGAAGCGCTCGTCGCTTACCAGACCGGCCTGGCGCAGGCGCCGGCTTCCGATTCAAGCCTGACGGATGACCGCTTGACCGCGTGGCTTGGCCTCGGCGGGATCGGGAAAGCGAACTATGATTATGTGGCGGCGCGCCACGCTTTCGAGCAGGCGCGGACGCTGGCGACCGAACCAGCATCGAAGCTTCAGGCGCTGCTCGCGCTCACGTCGGTGACGATGTTCGACGATAATGATGCGGCACTGGGGGCGATTGATGAGGCGCTGCAGGTGGCGTCGACAGCGAAACTCGATCTTTCCGCACAGGCCACGATACATGATCTTCGCGGTCGCGTTCTGCTCAATCGCGGCGATAAGAAAGGTGCGCTTGCGGAATTCCTGATAGCGCTGAAGGATCAGGGCGGGCTTACCGAACGCACCGACCTGCGCGACGTCAAGGTGCGCGCGGATGTCGCGCTCGCCTATATTCTCGACAAGAATCCGGAACGGGCGCTCGATTATTTCGCAATGACGGGCGAAGGGCGGTTGCCGGAGGGGCCGTTCGCGGTCGCCGCGCGCATGGACCTGCCCCCATGCGGAGGCGATGTACATCCCGAGGATGATGCCGTGATCGAGTTCGGGATCGGCAGTGATGGAACGGTCATTTACGCCGATCCAATCTATGCGTCCCGACCCGGCCCGATGGCGCGGGAGATGGCGCGGGCGGTATCCGGCTGGGCCTGGCGCCCCGCGGAGGCCGCAAAGATCCCACCATTTTATCGGGCGGTGACAAGGATCCAGCTGCGTTGCAGCAATGCGGCGGTACGCCCGGCCGACCTGGCCCTGCTTCTGCCCGACGTGGCTCGCTGGCTTGCCGCGGCCGGAAGTACGGTTGGATATGACGCGCTGGATGGAAAGGGGCGGCCCGCGGACCTCCGCCAGGCAATCGAGCGGGCTGATAAGGGCGCTCCGGCCAAGCCGGCGGAGAAGATCGGTTGGCTTACCGCGCTCGCGATGGCGCCCGAGACCAGCTTCGACGACCGGCGCAAGCTCCTCCAGCGCGCGACCTCGCTGGCACAGGCCGAACAGGCGCCACCCGCGGTCGAGGTGTTCCTGAAGCTGTCGGCAGCCCAAATCAGCGCATGGCAAGACCGCCACGATAAGAGCTCCTATATGATTGCGGTCCGTCAGATGCTGCGGCAGCCCGATGTGGCCGCCGACCCCCATAGCTCGGCCGTGCTCCGGCTCATCATCGGGTCGCCGGGCGGCCGGAGTTATGATTCGGATGCCGAAACCGCGCTTCGTCAGGTCATCGACGATACTCGCCTGGAGGCGCGTGATCCGCTGAAGGTTGGAGCCTGGATGCGCCTTGCTTCCTATCAGGCAGTGAAAGGCGATCTTGAGGCCGCGCGCGCATCCTATCTGAAGACAGGCCTTTCCGCGCAGCAATGCTCCCTTGTCGATGCGAAACCGGCCATTGCAAAACAAGGTGTGGGGAGCGACGATTACCCGGTCGACATGGTCAAAATGCGTGTCTCGGGTTGGACCCGCATAGAATTCGACATCTTGCCAAGCGGCGGGACGACCAATCGGCGCGCAGTTCTGTCTTTCCCTCCCTATGTTTTCGGCGATTCGACCGCAAAGGCGATGTCGAAGACCCGTTACACGCAAACCTATCGGCCCGATGGCGACCTGGGCTGTGGCGGCGCCTCCTCTCAGTTCCACTACTTGATGCCCCAGTAAGCGAGAAATCGTCATAATGCGGAATGGCGTTTCGCGCCGACGCCCCTATTTAGGCCGCGATGGCGCGTTCCACCCGATCTACCGACTGGGGTTTTCCCCGATGGCGCGGCTATGGCGGCGAGCGCGGCGCGGCGCAGGTGAGAATGTGCGATCGCCATGGCTGCGACCGGCCTGGCGATCGGCCCGCACCAAAATCGCCCAACAGTCCGGAACGCTGGTATTTCTGCGAGGAACATGCCGGCGAATATAATCGCAACTGGGATTATTTTGCCGGCCTGACCGAGGAGGAGGCCGCCGCGCGCGAGGCGAATGAGCGTCGGGATGCGTCCGGCTTCAGCGATGCCAAATATTATGGCTGGGGCGGGCCGGGCGACGGCAGCCGTTCACGCGACGAGATGCGCGCGCTGGCGGTGCTTGAGTTGGACAGCGATGCGAGCTTCGAAGATGTGAAGGCGGCGTGGCGGCGGCTTGCGAAGGTCAATCATCCCGACACAAGGCCCGATGACGCCGAGGCAGCCGAACGCTTCCGCGCGGTGCAGGCGGCGTGGGACGTGCTGCGCCAAGCCGAGGAACGGCGTGCGGCGTGAGCTCGGGCGTTCGGCTGATCCGCCGGGGCGACGGGTGTCAGGAATATCGTTTCGCCGTCTCGCGGATCAGAGCGATCATATTGGGGATGCCCTGGGTTCGGTTCGAGCTGAGCTGCCGGGTGAGGTCGAATGGCGCGAGCTCACCTTCGATGTCGGTCGAGCCGATCTCGGCGGGTGTGCGATCCTGCACGGTCAGCAGCACCAGCGCGATCACGCCCTTGGTGATGGCGGCATTGCTGTCGGCAAGGAAGTGCAGCCGCCCATCGCCGGTGCGCGTGGGATAGACCCAAACCGAGGCCGAGCAGCCGCGCACCAAAGTGGCGTCGGTCTTGAGCGCCTCGGGCATCGGCTCAAGTTCGCGGCCAAGCTCGATCAGCAAACGATAGCGATCGTCGGCATCGAGGAACCCATATTCTTCGAGCAGGTCGGGGAGGGCGGCAGTCATGGCGCGCGCGCTAGCAGAGGCGCCATGCCCAAGAAAGCAGCTTGGGCGGTCTCGGAATGACTGCGGTCAGAACCAGAAACGTATGCCTGCGACCAGGCTGCTACTGGCCGCATCCTCCCCGGCGGCGCGCGCAAGGCGCGCGGTGCCGCCGACGCGGCGTTCCCACGAGATACCGACATAAGGCGCCAATTCGCGCCTGATCTCGTAGCGCAGGCGCAGTCCGAGCTCGACATCGGACAGCCCGCCGCCGATGCGATTCTCGCGTACGTCCTGCGCGGCGAAGTTCAGTTCCGCACGCGGCTGGAGGATCAGGCGCTGGGTCAGGCGCTGATCATAATAAACCTCGGCGCGGCCAAGCAGATCGCCCTTGCTCGACAGGAAGAACGAGCCTTCGACTTCGAGCCAATAGGGTGCCAGTCCTTCAATGCTGAGCACCGCATAGGGGCGGTCTGGCCCGAAACCGACCGACTGCCGCACGCCCGCCTGCAGGTTCCAATACGGATCGATCGTGCGCGAATAGAGCGCCTGCAGGTCGCCGCTCTCAAGCCGGCCGTGGAAGCTGCCTTCGCCCTCGCTCTTGATCACCAGCCGGTCGAGATCGCCGCCCACCCAGGCCTCGCCCGACCAGCGATAGCCGTTGTGGCCCCGTCGCGCCTGATATTCGGCGAGGTTGAACAGGATCTGGTGATAGGTGGCGCCGCCGTGGGCGCCCATCATGCGGGCTTCGGCTTCCGCCATCGCCGATGCTCCGTAGAATCGATCGGCGCTGCGATCGTGCCGGACGGACGGCGGCGGAGCATTTCCGGCGGGCAGATCGGTTCCGGCTGCCGTCGGCGCCATTCCCGGCATATCGTGCATGCCTGGCGCGGCATCGCCGGCATGCGGCTGATCCGTCGACATGCCGGGCATCGAATCCATCGCTGAGGGAGCGGCGGAACGCGGTTGCGATGTGTCGTCGTCCACAGCCCGCGTCGGGTGATGATGGGGCGGCGCGGCAGTCTTTTTCGGAGCTGCGAGCGGTTTCGCCTTGCTGGGCGGAGAGGCGGAGGGCTGGGGCGAGGGAGCGGGCATGGGCATGCCCGGCATCTGCATGCCCGCCATCGACTGTCCGGCGGCGGGCGCCGACAGCATGGCCGCCGCGGCAAAGCTCAACAGCGTCGCCCTCACGCGGCATCGTCCGCGGAAGGCCGCACCTGGACGATGCGCATCATGCCGGCTGCCATGTGAAAGAACATGTGGCAGTGGAATGCCCAATCGCCGGTTATGGCGGTGACGTCGAAGCTCACCTTGCCGCCCGGGGCCACATTGACCGTATGCTTGCGCGGGCCATGATCGCCATGCCCGGTGACCAACTCGAACAAGTGGCCGTGAAGATGGATCGGGTGGGTCATCATCGTGTCGTTGACCAATGTCACCCTCACGCGCTCGCCGGCGCGCATCGGGATCGGATCATGGGCTTCCGACATAGTGCGGCCGTCGATCGACCACATATAGCGTTCCATATTGCCGGTCAGATGAACCTCGATCGCGCGGGCGGGAGCGCGGGCGTCTGGGTTTCGGTCGAGCGAAACAAGATCGCGATAAACCAGCACCTTATGACCGGCATTGGAAAGTCCCTGGCCAGGTTCGCCGGTGCGATCGGTGGGCATCGGAGCGATCGTCTGAACGCCGGGCCCGAGCTTCACATTTGGCGCATTGCGCGAGTCACGCATGTTCATGCTCGCCATCGGCCCGGCTGCAACCGCGCCTGCGCCCCCTTCGGCCGAGCCATGATCCATTCCGGCCATGCCGGACATGTCGCCAGCCGAGCCATGCGAATCATGGCCCATGGCGGCCATATCCATGCCCATGTCGCGCATCGTCGCGATTGGACGCGCGCGCAGCGGCGGGATCGCGGCGGCCATATTCGCGCGTGGTGCGAGCGTTGCGCGGGCCATGCCGGAACGGTCGACCGCCTCGCCGACGATCGAGAAAGCGCGATCATCGACCGGGACGACGATCACGTCATAGGTCTCGCCCGGTCCGAACTGGAATTCATCGACCTGGATCGGCCGGATCGGCTGCCCGTCCGCCTGCACCACCGACATGGCGAGCCCGGGTATGCGGACGTTGAAGATGGTCATCCCGGCCGCATTGATGAAGCGCAGCCGGACGCGCTCGCCGGGACGGAAGAGGGCGGTCCAATTCTCTTCCGGACCATGCCCGTTGACCACGTAAGTGAAGACCGCGCCGGTCACGTCCGAAATGTCGGTCGGGTCCATCAGCATCCGCGCCCAGCGCAATCGTTCGGCGAGCGGCTGATCGCGGCCTGCCAGCAGCCCGGCAAGCGTCTGGCGCTGGTGGTTGAAATAGCCCGGATCCTGCTTGAGCTTCGCATAGACCAGGTGCGGGTCGATCCGGCTATGATCCGACAGCATGATCACATGTTCGCGGTCCGCCTTGATCGGATCCTCGCCCGCGGGCGCGATCAGGATCGGGCCGTACAGACCCATAAGCTCCTGGAAGCCGGAATGGCTGTGGTACCAATAGGTGCCCGACTGGATCAGCGGAAATTCGTAGGTGAAACTGGAGTGCGGCTTGATGCCGGGGAAGGACACGCCCGGCACCCCGTCCATCTGGGTCGGCAGGATCAGCCCGTGCCAGTGCAGTGACGTTTCCTCGTCCAGATCGTTGCGGACGTGCAGCCGCACCTTCTGCCCTTCGCGGAGTCGAAGGAGCGGGGCGGGGACTGTGCCGTTGATGCCGATGGCAGCGGTCTCGCGGCCGTCGACGGTCACTATCTGGCGTCGGATCCGCAGCGCAATATCCTCGCCCGAAAGCTCTGGGATCGCCGTGCTCGTGCCCGGAGATACGGCCGCGGCCCAGGCGGGCCACGCCGAGGCGAGCGCCGCTCCGCCCCCCGTCAGGGTGGCGCCTCGCAGCAGCTGGCGGCGATCGATGAGCTTTTCGGGTATCCTTTCCGTCATTCGCTTAACTGCCGGCTCTCACCAGGAATTCCAGCCGGAAGCCCTGACGCAGATCAAACCAGGCCCGGATAGGCTTTGACACGATGTTAAGGTCAAGTCCCGTCATGGGCGCCGCCAGAGAGTGCATCGAGGATCGGACAGTTTGGGCGATCGTCGCCATGGCATCGTTCCGCCAGATCGAGCAAAGAGCGGCGCATCGCTTCCAGCGTCTGCGCCTTGCGCTGCAGTTCGCCGGCGCGGGCGACAGCGAGCATCTTCACCTCGGCGCTCGACCGGCCGGTGTCGGACCAGAGCGAGAGCAAAGTGCCGATCTCGTCGATCGGGAAGCCCAGATCGCGTGCATTGGCGACGAAGCGGAGCCGCTCGACGTCGGCCTCCGAATAGTCGCGATAGCCGCTGTCGCGGCGCGGCGGAGCGGGAATCAGCCCGATCTTCTCATAATGGCGGATCATCCGCTGCGAGACGCCGCTCGCCTTCGATGCCTGACCGATGTTCATAGAGACTGCCTGTTGAGTCGTAGCGCGTTGGCCACCACGCTGAAGGATGAGAGCGCCATCGCTGCGGCGGCCATAACGGGCGAAAGGAGGATGCCGAAGAAGGGATAGAGTAATCCCGCGGCGATCGGCACGCCCGCCGCATTATAGGCGAAGGCGAACAGCAAGTTCTGGCGGATATTGGACATGGTAGCCCGCGACAGCCGCTGCGCCCGCACGATTGCGGTCAAGTCTCCCTTGAGCAAGGTGACGCCGGCACTTTCCATCGCCACATCGGTACCCGAGCCCATTGCGATCCCCACATCGGCGGCGGCGAGAGCAGGGGCGTCGTTGACCCCGTCCCCCGCCATGGCGACGACATGACCTTCCTGCTTGAAACGCGTGACGATCTCGCTCTTCCGGTCGGGCAGGACGTCCGCCTCGACATCGGTAATCCCGAGCTTGGCGGCAACGGCGAGCGCGGTGGTGCGATTGTCGCCGGTCAGCATGACCACGCGAACATTCTCGGCGCGAAGAGCGGCAAGCGCCTGCGGCGTCGAGGTTTTGATCGGGTCGGCCAAGGCGATCGCACCTGCGGGCTGGCCGTCTATGCCGACGAAGATCGCGGTCGCCCCATCGCGGCGGAGCGCATCGGCTGAAGCCGCCAAAGGCGCGGTATCGATACCGTGCGCGCGCAGAAGCTCGGCGTTGCCGAGCACGATTCGGCGGCCCTCCACCCTGCCGATGGCGCCCTTGCCGGTGGGCGCGTCGAAATCGGTAACGGCAGGCACGTCAAGCCCGCGTGCGGCGGCGGCTTCCACGATCGCGATCGCGAGCGGATGTTCGGAAGCGCGCTCGACCGCGGCGGCAAGCCGCAGCAGTTCGCGTTCGTCCTGACCCGGCAGGCTTTCGATCCCGACGAGCGCGGGACGCCCCTCGGTGAGTGTGCCGGTCTTGTCGACGATCAGCGTGTCGACCTTCTCCATATGTTCGAGCGCCTCGGCATCACGGATCAGCACGCCCAACCCAGCACCACGCCCCACCCCCACCATGATCGACATCGGCGTGGCTAGGCCGAGTGCGCAGGGGCATGCGATGATCAGCACTGAGACCGCGGCGACCAGCGCATAAGCGAAGCGCGGTTCCGGCCCCCAGATGCTCCAGCAGAGGAAGGCAAGCAGCGCGGCTCCGATCACCGCTGGAACGAACCAGCCGGAAACGCGATCGGCCATGCGCTGAATCGGCGCGCGCGAGCGCTGCGCCGCCGCGACCATCTCGACGATGCGCGCAAGCATCGTGTCGCGCCCGACCTTTTCGGCAATCATGATGAGCGAGCCTGTCTGGTTCAGCGTGCCGCCGATGAGCTTGTCGCCGACATTCTTTTCGATCGGCATGGATTCGCCGGTCACCATGGATTCATCGACGGAGGAGCGACCATCCGCGATCGTGCCGTCGACCGCCACCTTGTCGCCGGGGCGGATTCGCACCCTGTCTCCGGTTATCACCTGCTCGATCAGCACTTCCTCTTCGGTGCCGTCGACGGCGATGCGGCGCGCAGTTCGCGGGGCGAGATCGAGTAAGGCCTTGATCGCGCCGGAGGTGCGCTCGCGCGCCCGCAGCTCCAGCACCTGCCCGAGCAGCACCAACACCGTGATCACGGCCGCCGCCTCGAAATAGACCGCCACCCCGCCTTCGGGGTTGCGAAAGGCGGGCGGGAATAGTTGCGGTGCGAGCGTCGCGACGACGGAATAGACCCAGGCGACGCCGGTCCCCAGAGCGATCAGCGTGAACATGTTGAGGTGACGTGTCCTGAGCGACGTCCAACCGCGATCGAAGAACGGCCATCCCGCCCAGAGCACGACCGGAGTCGCCAGCAGCAGTTGAATCCATGTCGACAGCCGCATCGGTACGACATGGTGAAGCGCCGGAAGGACGTGCCCGCCCATCTCCAGCAGGAACACGGGCAGGCTCAGCGCCAGCGCGATCCAGAAGCGTCGGCTCATGTCCGTCAGTTCGGGGCTGGGACCCGCCTGGATGGTCGCGACCAGCGGCTCGAGCGCCATGCCGCAGATCGGACAAGCGCCCGGATGGTCCTGTCGGATCTGGGGGTGCATCGGGCAAGTCCAGATGACCCCTTCCGCGGCGTTTCCGGGCCGATCGGCAAGGAGCACCTGATCCGAGGCGCAATGGCAGCAATGCTGATGATCCGAATGTCCCATATGTCGCTCCAATGCTTGAGGACGATATGGGGTTTGACATCATGTCAAGGTCAAGGCGCCTCGTCGCTTGCTAAGCTACCCGGCGGAGTGTGTGAGATACGTAGCTATACGCATGCCCCGGGTCACACCCTTGCGCCATCTTGGGCTTCTCAGAGGAGGAGGACGCCATGATGAAGCTCTTGACGATCGTCGCATGTTCGGTGCTGTTTGCGGCTCCGACGGTGGCGCAGGCGGATCAGCATGCCACGCATCATCCCGTACAAGCGGCCGCGACACCGCCTGCCGCGCAAATGCCGATGGCTGCCCCATCGATGATGAACGGTGATATGAACCACCATCACGCGATGATGCATGGGTCTGGCGGGATGATGGCGGACGATGGCATGCACCGGGGCAAACATCGTTGCCGGCCTCAGGCGCGGCACGGTAGGCATGCGCGGCATCGCCATTGCAAGGTGCGACACCATTAGGTGTTTCGGTGAGTTGCCCACCGGAAAATCCTTGCACCCGCCGTCATTGGCGATAGTGGAACGGCGCTAGGCCTCATGCCGTGCGGGCGTGGTGAAACTGGTAGACGCGCCGGACTCAAAATCCGGTTCCGCAAGGAGTGTCGGTTCGAGCCCGACCGCCCGCACCATCCTTTCCGAAGCATGCGAAACGGGCGGCGGACCGCTCCGCCGCCCGTTTCTATTCATCCTCAGGCGACGTTAGTCGCAATAGCGAACCCGGACGTAGCGGCGGGCCCAGCCATCCCAACGCCAGTCGGTCCGGCAATAGGGGCCGCCATAATAATAATCCGGCGGTGGCGGGGGGGCATAATAAGCGGGGCCGTAATCGTAATAACGTGGCCCGCCATCGTAATAATAATGAGACCCGCCCGCGAGTGCCGCACCGGCGGCAAGGCCAAGCACGCCGGCGCCCAGGATCGCCCCGGTGCGGTCGCCTCGATAATGGTGATAATAGCCGCCGCCATGCCAGCCGCCATAATAGCGGGCCTCGGCCGGCGCCGCTGCGCCGAGCGCAAGGCCGCCCAGGGCCAGTGCGCCGACGGTTGCAGTCAAAAACTTACGCATCACTCCCTCCATAACCTTCGTGGAAGGCGTTCCTCCACTTGAGGATTCGCTTACGCCGATTCGGATGAACCGACGGGGAATCAGATGTTTATCCAACGTTCACGCGAAACGAAGGCTGCTCGGCCGGTCGCATCCACGACTGTGGTTGGCACCGCCCGCCGCAATCCTGTAGAGGCTGCTCCTCATGCCGCGTACGCTGCTTCGCCAGACCCCGTTCTTCGAGGACAAGAACCGCGCCTTCTGGACGCTGCAGTCGGCAGGCTGGGCGGGCTATTTCCTGCTGCGCGCGCTCGGGGGAATTGCCAACGGCGTCGGCTGGCTGTTCGTCGTGCCGACCGCGCTTACCACCGCCACTGGCTATTCGCTGACCTTGCTGATGTCGGCCGCCTATCGTCGGCTGTTCCACATGCGCCCGCTCGCGACCTGGGGCGGATCGATCCTGCTGGTGCTGATCGCCTCCGTGGCCTTTTCCTCGATCGCCACCTGGGCACACGCCACTTTTTACCGCACCGGGCCGATGCCGCAGGGCATTCAATTGCTCTCCGAGATCCTGCTCGACTTCGCTTTGCTGGTGGCGTGGTCGGCCCTCTATTACGGCATCAATTTCTATATATTGGTCGAGGAACAGCGCGATCAGCTGCTTCGGCTCGAAAGTCACGCCTCGTCGGCGCAACTGGCGATGCTGCGCTACCAGCTCAATCCGCATTTCCTGTTCAACACGCTGAACTCGATCTCGACCCTGGTGCTGCTCAAACAGACCGAACGCGCAAATGCCATGTTGTCGCGCTTGTCCTCCTTCCTGCGCTATACGCTGGTCAGCGAGCCCGAAGGGGAGGTCACCGTCGCGCAGGAGATCGAGACGCTGAAGCTCTATCTCGACATCGAAAAGATGCGCTTCGAGGAGCGCCTGCGCACCAGTTTCGACGTGGATCCGGCGGCGGCACAGGCAAACATTCCATCGCTGCTGCTCCAGCCTTTGGTCGAGAACGCGATCAAATATGCGGTCACGCCGAAAGAAGAAGGGGCCGATATCGCGGTTTCCGTGCGCCGATTGGGCAGTCGCGTTCATATAACGGTCAGCGACAGCGGGCCAGGATCGCAGACAGGGTCGAATGATGGGGCAGGGGGATTCACCTCCTCCACCGGCGTCGGCCTGGCGAACACGCGCGACCGGCTGGCACAGGCCTATGGCGCCGACCACCGCTTCGAAACCGAAGCCGGTCCGCACGGGTTCACCGTAACGATCGAGATACCGTACCAGTCGAACACGACGAGGGCCTGATTACATGACCATCCGCACTATCCTGGTCGACGACGAACCTTTGGCTATCCAGGGCCTGCAACTCCGCCTCCAGGCGCATGACGATGTCGAGATCATCGATACCTGCACCAACGGGCGCGAGGCGATACGCGCGATCAAGACGCACAAGCCCGACCTCGTCTTCCTCGACATCCAGATGCCGGGTTTTGACGGGTTTTCGGTGGTTCAGGGGCTGATGGAGGTCGAGCCGCCCTTGTTCGTGTTCGTGACCGCCTATGTCGACCATGCGCTGCGCGGGTTCGAGGCCGGCGCGGTCGATTATCTGATGAAGCCTGTCGAGACCGATCGGTTGGCCGATACGCTGGAGCGCGTGCGCCAGCGCCTTGCCGAAAAGCGTGCCGCCGAAGAGGTGCAGCAGCTCAAGGAAGTGATCGCCGAGCATGCGCCCGAGGCGGCGGAATCTATGCCGGACGGGGTCGAGACGCCGGCGTCAAACCGCTATGAGAAACTGATCAACATCAAGGACCGCGGCCAGATCTTCCGTGTCGATGTCGATACGATCGAGCGGATCGACGCCGCCGGCGATTATATGTGCATCTATACCGGCGATAATACGCTGATCCTGCGCGAGACGATGAAGGATCTTGAGAAGCGCCTCGATCCACGCCGTTTCCAGCGCATCCACCGTTCGACCATCGTCAATCTCGACCTGGTCAAGCAGGTCAAGCCGCACACCAATGGCGAATGTTTCCTGGTGCTGGGCTCAGGTGCGCAGGTGAAGGTCAGCCGCTCGTACCGGGACGTGGTCGCGCGGTTCGTTCACTAATCCGACTCTCGCTTCCCGTCATTGCGAGAAGCGTAGCGACGAAACAATCCAGGCCCGACGGTGGAGCTGGATCGCTTCGCTATGCTCGCAATGACGCTGTTGCGTTTACCCGAACCGCCCTGTCACATAGTCACGCGTGCGGCGCGAACGGGGGTTGGAGAAGATGTCCGCGGTCGGGCCGAATTCGATCATCCGGCCAAGGAACATGAATCCCGTATAGTCCGAAATACGGCTTGCCTGCTGCAGGTTATGCGTGACGATCACAATCGTCACGTCCTTCTTGAGCTCGACCAGGGTCTGTTCGAGCTTGGCGGTCGAGACCGGATCGAGCGCGGAAGCCGGCTCGTCGAGCAGCAAAATCTCCGGCTGCACAGCGATCCCGCGCGCGACGCACAGGCGCTGCTGCTGGCCGCCCGACAAGCCCAGGCCCGACGTATGGAGCTTGGTCTTGACCTCGTCCCACAAAGCCGCGCGCGTCAGCGAGCGCTCGACGATCTCGTCCATCTCCGCCTTGTTCTTCTTGTGATAGAGGCGGACCCCGAACGCGACATTGTCGTAGATCGACATGGGGAAAGGGGTCGGCTTCTGGAACACCATGCCGACGCGCGCGCGCAGGGCAGCTGGATCGCCACCTTTGAGCACATCCTCGCCGTCGAGCATGATCTCACCCTCGGCGCGTTGGCCGGGATAGAGCGCATAAATGCGGTTCAACGCGCGCAGCAAAGTCGATTTGCCGCAGCCTGATGGGCCAATCAGCGCGGTGATCTTGTTCTTCTCGATCGGCAGATCGACGCCGTGGAGCGCTTCATTCGCGCCGTAGAAGAATTTCAGATCGCGCGATTCAAGCAGCAGCTCGCCCGCGGGCCGGGTCATGAACTGCTCTTCCCCATCCGAACTCGACGGCGGGTTCATCACGGCGGTATCGGTCATGAGCGATGCGTCTCCCGGGCCAAAACGCGCCCGACGATGTTGATGAAGAGGACGGCGACCGCGATCAGCAAGGCGCCGACCCAGGCCAGGCGCTGCCAATCGTCATAAGCCGAAAGCGCGAACTGGAAGATCGTCGTCGGCAAACTCGCCATCGGCTGACTGAGCTTGGCGTTGTAGAATTGGTTGCCGAGGCTGGTGAAGAGCAATGGCGCGGTCTCGCCCGAGATGCGCGCGAAGCCGAGCAGGCCGGCGGTCAAGAGGCCGGTGCGCGCCGATTTCCAGATGATCTTGCGGATCACGAAAGCGCGGCTCGCGCCCAGCGCCATCCCAGCCTCGCGTAGCGCGCCCGGCTGGAGCGAGAGGATATCCTCGGTCGTACGCACCACGATCGGTGTCGCCAGAAAAGCGAGCGCGACGCCGCCGGCATAGCCCGAGAAGCCATGGAAGGGCGCGACCAGCAATTCGTAGACGAACAGGCCGATCAGAATAGACGGCGCCGAGATCAGCACGTCGTTGAAGAAGCGCACGACATGGCCGAACTTCGTGCCCGCGCCATATTCGGCGAGCCAGGTACCGGCGAGAATACCGATCACCAGCGCAATCGCCATACCGAGCGCGCACATGATGAGCGAGCCGACGATCGCGTTGCGCAAGCCCCCAGGCGAACCAGGCGCCGGCTGGTCATGCGTGAAGATCATGCCGTCGATCCCTCCCAAGCCTTTGCTGAGCAAGGTCCACAGGATCATCACCAGCGCGGAAAGCGCGATAAAGGTGGCGATGCTGCAGAGGGCAACGAAGACGCCGTTGATGGCGCGGCGGCGGGCAGCGCGGGTCATCAGACTTTCGCCTCGCGAAGCAGCAGGCGGGCGACCGCCAGCACGATAAAGGTGATCACGAACAGCAGGAAGCCGAGCGCGATCAGCGCAGAGGTGTGCATGTCGCTGGTCGCTTCGGCAAATTCGTTGGCGACGGTCGACGCGATGGTCGAGCCACTGTCGAACAGGCCATGCGGGAAGCCGTGCGAATTGCCGATGATGAAGGTCACCGCCATTGTCTCGCCGAGCGCGCGGCCTAGCCCGAGCATGATCACGCCGATCATGCCGCGGCGGACATAGGGGATCACAACCGCCTTGATCACCTCAAAGGGTGTACAGCCAAGGCCGTAGGCAGCCTCACGCACCTGCGGCGGGACGGTCAGAAACAATTCGCGGAACACAGCCGCCATATAGGGCAGGATCATGATCGCGAGGATCAGCGAGGCGGTGAAGATATTGGCGCCGTTGGGCGTGCCGGAGAAGATCTTGCCGACCAGCGAATCCGGCGCGAAATTCATCGCGATCGGCATCTGGACGTGCGCCGCGAACCACGGTGCGAGCACGAACAGCCCCCACATGCCGTAGACGATCGACGGTATGCCCGCGAGCAATTCGACCGCGATCGCGATCGGACGCGAGAGGCGGGACGGGCAGAATTCGACCAGAAAGACGGCGACGCCGAGCGCGAGCGGCAGCGCCACAAGCAGCGAAAGGAAGCTGGTGATGAGCGTGCCGACGATCGGCCCCGCTGCGCCATAGACCTCGCTAACGGGATTCCAGGTGGTCGAGGTCAGGAAGCCGAAGCCGAACGTTCGGAAGGCGGGCAGCCCTCCGATGAATAGGCTGACGACAACGCCGGCGAGCGCGGCCAGCAGGAAGGTGGCCGCGCCGAGACAGGCATAGCGGAAGATGATTTCGCCGAGCGCATGGCCGGGAGGGGCGCCGCGCGGGCTGGCGAGTTCGGTGTCCATGGTCGACTCGTAAAGAGGGCGCCGAGGCAGCGAAAGTGTCTCGGCGCCCATGGTCACTTACTTCGCGACGTAGACCGGCTTGCCGCCGGCGGTGATCGACTTGGCCCATTGCTTCTTGAGCAGGCCCTTCACGTTCGCGGGGAGCGGAACATAATCGAGCCCGGCGGCGAGCGCGTCGCCCTTATTGTAGCCCCATTCGAAGAACTTCAGCACCTGGGCGCCGTTCTCGGGATTCTCCTGGTTGCGGTACATCAGGATGAAGGTCGCACCCGTGATCGGCCAGGCGGTCGCCGACGGCTGGTCGAGCAGCAGGATGTAATTGCCGGGTGACTTCAGCCAGGGCGCGCTGCCGGCGGCGGCGCCGAATGCGGCAGCCGTCGGTTGGACGAACTTGCCGGCCTTGTTCTGCATCGACGCGAAGGTCGAGTGGTTCTGCTTGGCATAGGCATATTCGACATAGCCGATCGCGCCGACCGTCTGCTTGACGAAGGCGGAGACGCCGTCATTGCCCTTGCCGCCAAGGCCCGTCGGCCACTGGACCGAGTCGCTCGCGCCGACTTTGGAAGCCCATTCCGAATTCTTCATCGCCAGATAGGAGGTGAAGAGGAAGCTGGTGCCCGAGCCGTCCGAGCGATGGACGACGGTGATCGGCGTCGCGGGCAGGTTCACGCCCTTGTTGATCGCGGCGATCTCCGGCGCGTTCCAGCGCGTGACCTTGCCGAGGAATATGTCGCCCAGGATCTGGCCGGTCAGCTTGATCTGGCCCGGCGCGATGCCGGGAAGGTTCATCACCGGCACGACGCCGCCGACCACCGTCGGGAATTGGTAGAGGCCGGCAGCGGCCAGCTCATCCGGCTTCAAAGGCTTGTCGGACGCGCCGAAATCGACGGTTTTGGCCTTGATCTGCTTGATGCCGCCGCCTGAACCGATCGCCTGATAGTTGAGGCCGACGCCGGTCTGCGCCTTATAAGCCTCCGCCCACTTGGCGTAGACAGGAGCCGGGAAGGTCGCGCCCGCGCCCGAAATGTCGGCGGCAGCCGCAGTGGTCGCGATGGCGAATGCGCCAACGCCCACGACGAACATCTTCAGCATGTGAATCCCCTGGAAAGACTGCGGCTGGGTAGCCGCTGACCAAGGGCTCTATGGAGGTTCCGTGACTCTTGTGTGACAGTCTCGTCGCACCGGCGGATGCCGGGGCCGCAGCAAGCAAGGCCACCAACTTGAATGTCAGCGCCCAATTTCCAGCGGCCCCGGCCTGCGGGCGCCCAGCAAAGTAATACTTTGCTGGGACCCGTGCCGGGGCGACGGCTATTCCGGAAGCACCCTGACCGCCCCGCGCGACGCATTACCCGCGAACAGGGCATAAGCCTGCAACGCCTTGGAAACATTGCGCCTCCGGCCCAAAGGCTTCCACGCTTTCGCGCCCCGATCTTCCATCGCCGCATGGCGTGCCGCCAGCGTGGCGTCGTCGACCAGCAGGTTGATCGAGCGGTTTGGAATGTCGATTTCGATCAGGTCGCCATGCTCGACCAAAGCGATCAGGCCGCCCTCGGCCGCCTCGGGGGAGACGTGGCCGATCGACAGGCCTGACGAGCCGCCCGAGAAACGGCCGTCGGTCAACAGCGCACAGGCTTTCCCCAGACCCTTCGATTTCAGGTAAGAGGTCGGGTAGAGCATCTCCTGCATGCCGGGGCCGCCCTTGGGGCCTTCATAGCGGATGACGACGACGTCGCCCTCCTTGACCTGGTTGCCGAGGATGCCGACCACGGCTGCATCCTGGCTTTCGAACACGATCGCCCGTCCGGTGAAGGTCAGGATGCTCTCATCCACGCTCGCGGTCTTCACGATGCACCCCTCGGGCGCGAGATTGCCGAACAGCACTGCGAGGCCGCCATCCTGGCTGAAAGCATTCTGTTGCGAGCGGATCACGCCGCTTTCGCGATTGAGGTCGAGCTCGTCCCAGCGGCGCGACTGGCTGAACGCGGTCTGGGTCGGCACGCCGCCCGGTGCCGCGCGATAGAAAGTCCGCACCGATTCGCTGTTGGTGCGCGCAATATCCCAGCGGCCGAGCCCTTCGCCCAGCGTCGAGCTATGGACCGTCGGTTGTTCGACATCGAGCAGGTTGGCGCGGTCGAGTTCTCCCAGGATCGCCATGATCCCGCCTGCGCGGTGCACGTCCTCCATGTGAACGTCGGACGTGGCGGGCGCCACCTTGCACAGCACCGGCACGCGCCGCGACAGCCGGTCGATATCCGCCATCGTGAAATCGACCCCCGCCTCATGCGCCGCAGCCAGCAGGTGAAGCACGGTGTTGGTCGATCCGCCCATCGCGATATCGAGGCTCATCGCATTCTCGAACGCCGCGAACGTCGCGATATTGCGCGGCAGGGCAGTGGCGTCGTCCTGCTCGTACCAGCGACGCGCGAGATCGACGATCGTATGCCCGGCCTCGCGGAACAGGCGTTCGCGATCGGCATGCGTCGCCAGCACCGATCCGTTGCCGGGAAGCGACAAACCGAGCGCCTCGGTAAGGCAGTTCATCGAATTGGCCGTGAACATGCCCGAGCAGCTACCGCAGGTGGGGCAGGCCGCCTTCTCGATCGCGGTCACTTCCTCTTCGGTATAAGAGTCGTCGGCGGCGGCGACCATTGCGTCGACCAGGTCGAGCGCGACCTCCTTGCCCTTGAGCACGACCTTGCCCGCTTCCATCGGCCCACCCGAGACGAACACGGCGGGCACGTTGAGGCGCAAAGCCGCCATCAGCATGCCGGGCGTGATCTTGTCGCAATTGGAAATGCACACCATCGCGTCGGCGCAATGCGCATTGACCATATATTCGACGCTGTCGGCGATCAGTTCGCGGCTCGGCAGCGAATAGAGCATGCCGTCATGGCCCATCGCGATGCCGTCATCGACCGCGATCGTGTTGAATTCCTTGGCGACGCCGCCCGCCGCCTCGATCTCGCGCGCGACCAGCTGGCCGAGGTCTTTCAGGTGAACATGGCCCGGCACGAACTGCGTGAAGCTGTTGACCACCGCGATGATCGGCTTGCCGAAATCCGAATCCTTCATCCCCGTCGCGCGCCACAGGCCGCGCGCGCCGGCCATGTTGCGGCCGTGGGTGGTGGTGCGGGAACGGTAAACGGGCATGGTCGGCCTATGGATTGGGTGCTTAAGGGGACAACGCGCCTTGCCTTCATGGCGGCTCACCCGCAAGTTTATGTTTCTTGGGCACCGCGATGTGGATTTTGTCCGGGCGGGCTGCGGATGGCTTGCGGTGGTTACGCCGAACCGCCACTGGCGGCCACGGTTGCCTTAAGTTGTCTTCCAATCGCGCGATCAGTGAAGAAGCGAGACCGCGATCCCGTCGGAAAGGGTAGTTATGGTTGCAAGGATTTTGACCCGATCAGTGGGGGCAGCCGTCGCGGCGTTGGTGGCTTTGGTGCCCGCAGGTGCACAGGCCCAATCGGCTGAGCGTGCCAATAGCGATGTCGTGATCACCGCGGTCAGGTCCAAGCTCAGCAACTGGCGCCAGGCGGAGACCAACCACGTCCTGCTGGTGAGCGATGGCGACGAGAAGGAATTGGTGCGTCTCGCACGCAATCTCGAATGGCTGCACTTCGTGCTGTCATCGCTGATGGGCAAGAACGCCGCCGCCGATGACGACATGATCAAGATCCGCATCACGATGATTGGCGATGTCGCGGAATTCGACGAGATGGATTTGCGCAATCTGCGCTGGCAGCAGGGGCCGTTCAGCGACCTGTTCCGCATTGGCCGCTATTACGACCCGCGTGAGGATGGCGCGGTGATGGCCAGCACGCGCGTCGACCAGCGCACCGTGGTCGAGCATACGACTGTCAATGCCCAGGCGGTGGCGAGCATGCTCGGTTCGATGGCGGCCGGTGCCACCGACCCCAATATCCGAGCCGACTTGACCGCTGCCATCGGCACCGTGGCGCTCTCAGGATTGCGGGGGCCGCACGATTACAGCCCGACCTTCGGCGAAAAGGCGATCGAGATCACCGCCGAGAATCTGCTCTATGCCGGCTATGCCCAACATTATCTGCTGACTTATCACCCGGCGGCGTATCCGCGCTGGTATCTCGACGGGTTTGGTCAGGTCTTCTCGACCTTCGCCGTCACCGGAAACAATACGGTCGAGTTTGGGCGTGCGCCGCACGGTGCACAGACCGTGATCGACGAATTCGGCACCTACCCAATCAAGGATGTGCTGAGTGACGCCTATCTGACGCAAAAGCCGGGCAGCACGCGCTGGACGCCGATACATGCCTGGATGCTGACGCACTTCCTGTTCCTTTCCGATACGAAGCGGCCGCAGCTCGGACAATATCTGCTGGCGCGCGCGAAAGGGGAGGATCCGGAAAAGGCGGCGGCGGTGTTTGGCGACCAGGCACAGCTCGGGCGTGAGCTCCGGGCCTATTTCTTCTCGCGAAAGCCGGTCTACAAGGTGACCTATGACGGCGCCAAGATCGAGCAGCCGACGGTGCGCCGCCTGCGCGAAAGCGAAGCGGCGTTCCTTAAGGGAAGGCTCGAGCTGGGCGCGCGCGTTGTGATACCGCCCGCGCCGCCGGCCGGTGCGGAGCCGGCGACGGCCAAGGTGATGACCAAAGCACGCGATGAGGCGCTCGCCGAGCGTGGACGATGGCTCGACAAGCTCCGTCGCAACGCCACCAAATGGTCGGGCGAACGCGAAGCGCAATTGCTTCTGGCCGAGGCGGAGTGCCGTAGCGGCAATGCCGCCGAGTGCCTGGCCGCGGCCGGCCGGGCGCAGACGATCTCACCGTCCGATCCGCAGGCATTGACCTGGAAAGGCACGGCGATGATCCTTCAGGCCGCCGCATTGGCGGGCCCGGACCGGGGCAGGCTGGTTGCGGAAGGCCGCAAGCTGATCGTCGCGGCGAACCAGACCGACCATGACGCGGTCAATCCGTTGCTGGCTTACTATCGCAGCTTCGCGCCAGCGGGTGAGACGCCCAGTGCCAATGCGGTGGATGGGCTGCAACGCGCGCTCGAGGAAGTGCCGGCGGCGCCGGCGACGCGGCTCGAATTTGCGACGGCACTGGCGCAGCAGGGGGAAAGCGCAACCGCGCAAGCCTTCATCCTGCCGCTTGCAGCAGGTCCCTATAATTCGCCCGAACGTCCCGCCGCCGAGGCGCTATTGAAGACTCTTCGCCGCGCAGCCGCCCCGGACCTAAATGGAGGGACAAGCATGATTACGCCCGGCGCCGGGCAGCGATCCACCGGCCGATAGGGAGGGCCGGCGACGTAACGGGAGAAGCCCGGATACGTCGTCCGCCGCCGGCGGTTGCGCATCTTTTTAGATTGAGTGGAGGCCCGAGCCGGAATCGAACCGGCGTGCAAGGATTTGCAGTCCTCTGCGTAACCACTCCGCCATCGGGCCGGAGGCGGGCAGATGGTGGCTTTTCGCGCTGCTGTCAAACCCTCAGGCGCTCGGCATGATCCTGTCCGCAATCGGACAGCTTCTGTTGCCATTTGTCCGGTTCCGGACATGTCGCCGGTTGCGCGGGGGCTGCGGTCGGCCACATATCGTCTGGCATGGATCATGCTCCTCTTGGCCTTGGGCATAGCCTTCGATAAGGCGTTGCCATCCGGCGTGGTGTCTTGTATCACTAAGACACCTGAAGAGGGCGACGCACAGTGACCGAGCAGAATTTCGAACAGATGCGCCAAGCGATGGTCGCGAGCCAGTTGCGCACCACCGCCGTCAACGATCCGCGCGTGGTCGCGGCGATGGGGAAGGTGGCGCGCGAGCGCTTTGTGCCCGCGGGCCAGGCGGCGTTCGCTTATCTCGACCGAAGCCTGCCGATCGGAAACGGCCGGAGCATGCCGTCGCCGATGGTCGTCGGCCGCCTGCTGACCGAGGCGCGCGTCCGCCCGGGCGAGCGCGCGCTCGTGATCGGCGCAGGCAGCGGCTATTCGGCCGCGGTGCTCGCCGAGCTCGGCGCGGTCGTGGTCGCGCTTGAAGAGGATAAGGATCTGGCGGGTAAGGCGACGCCCGGTGTGACGCGTGCCGCTGGCCCTCTCGCCAAGGGCTGGGCCAAAAGCGCACCTTATGACGTGATCCTGTTCGACGGGGCAGCCGAGCAAATTCCGCCCGCGATCATCGACCAGCTTGCCGACGGCGGGCGTCTTGCGGCGCCGATCCTTCAGGATGGTGTCACCCGCCTGGCGCTCGGGCGCAAGGCCGGCGGTGGTTTCGGCATGCAGAGCTTTGCCGATGCCGAGGCGCCGATCCTGCGTGCCTTCGCGGTTGAAAAGGGGTTCAGCTTCTGATGCGTTTCCGGGGGAAGATCATCGCCGCCTTGCTTGGCGGCGCGGCGCTCGGTGCGCCCGCGATGGCGACCACGCTGCAGGATGCCTTCGTGCAGACCTATAGCTCGAGCCCAACGCTCAATGCTGCACGCGCCCAATTGCGCGGCACCGACGAAGGCGTTTCGATCGCCAAGGCGGCGTCGCGGCCGCAGCTGAACAGCACGGTCGGCCTGTCGCAAAGCACGAACGGGATCGACAATTTCAGCAACGGTGCGCGTTCGCTGACCGCGCAGCTCAACCTGTCTTATCCGCTCTTCCAGGGCGGACGCGTCAGAAATGGAATCAATGCAGCGACTTCGCGGGTTGCCGCGGGCCGCGCCGAGCTGCGCACGACCGAGGGCAATATCTTCACCCAGGTGGTGAGCGCCTATATGGACGTGATCCGCGACGCCTCGATCGTCGATCTCAACCGCAAGAATGTCGACGTCCTCAACACCAACCTGAAGGCGAGCCGCGATCGCTTTCAGGTCGGCGACCTGACCCGTACCGACGTCGCGCAGTCCGAGGCACGCCTCAGCCTCGCGCGCAGCCAGCTTATCACCGCGCAGGGCAATCTGACCGCGAGCCGCGAAAATTATCGTCGCGTCGTCGGCAGCTGGCCCGAAAATCTC
>Ga0207705_10000317_pt1 | contig 43987 bp, 33 predicted proteins | sample KBSC13metaG_FD_184314 | JGI IMG/M metagenome (GOLD analysis project Ga0207705, IMG submission 184314) | Corn rhizosphere microbial communities from Kellogg Biological Station, Michigan, USA - KBS C1-3 metaG (SPAdes) (version 2) | ecosystem: Host-associated > Plants > Roots > Rhizosphere > Soil ... | reverse complement strand
TCTTTTGTCTCTTGTCTTCTATCATCAGTTCAAAGTCTTACAACTCAGAACTCACAACTTTCAACCCTCAACTCAAACAGCCCCGCTGCGCTTTATTGATTATTCCAGTTTTCTAAAGAACTTAAATCGTTCACTGTCGCAGTGAACTATATTTAAAATCCCGCAGGATTATAAATTTTTTAGCTATTTGCCTCGTTACCGAAGCGGCTGCAAAGATGGGAATAAAATGGTATACGTGTCAAGTGTTATTTTCACTTTTTTCAAATCTATTTTTTAACCCCAAAATCGCTCAAAAAACAACCCTTTTTTGTAAGGGGATACAAATGTAAGGAGAATATGGCGACCTGCCAAAAGAAATGTTAAATTAATGTTTAACCTGTTGTAAACTAAGGGTTACGAATTATCCCCCGGAACTGAAATATCCCAACCAACGGTTTTGTATATTTGAAAACTGATATGGGCGCCACCGAATTTCCTCCTGGTTTTATTCCAAGTTTATCCGGACTACCGGAATTTGACGCCGAAAATTTCCTTCAAGCGCACCAATCCGCGGAAGCGCCGACATCCATCCGGCTCAACCCGTTCAAGCCATCATCCAAAAAAAACAACGAAATTGTACCCTGGTGCCCCGAAGGATATTACCTGGACGGCCGCCCTTCTTTCACTTTCGACCCCTTATTTCATGCGGGATGTTATTATGTGCAGGAAGCTTCGTCCATGTTCATCGGGCATCTCTTTAATTATATCAAAGGGGGCGATGCTTTAAATGTGCTCGACCTGTGCGCCGCGCCCGGCGGTAAAAGCACGCTGATCAGTTCGGCATTAAAGAATACCGACCTGCTGGTCGCCAACGAGATCATCAAAACGCGCGTGCCTATTCTAAACGATAACTTAAACAGATGGGGACGCTCGAATATCATTGTAACCAATAATGATCCCAAAGATTTTAAAAAGCTAAGAGGCTTTTTTGATATTATACTGGTTGACGCGCCCTGCTCTGGTTCGGGCATGTTCCGCAAGGATCCTGACGCCATGAGCTTATGGAGCGAGGCGAACGTGAACCTTTGCTATCAACGGCAGCAACGCATATTGGCCGACGTTTACCCGGCGCTAAAGGAAGACGGATACTTTATATATAGTACCTGCTCCTATTCGGTAGAAGAAAATGAAAATATACTCGACTGGCTGTGTGATGAATTTGAACTGGAAAGTATCCGCATACCTATAGAGCAGGATTGGGGAATAGTCGAAAGCCAATCATCCACCCATAACGCCTGGGGTTATCGCTTTTATCCCGACAAGGTAAAAGGCGAGGGTTTATTCGCGGCTTGTTTGCAAAAGAAAGAAAGTAGCGGCCAATTGCCCAACATCAAATATAAGGAGCAACAAAAGGCCAATTACAAGGAGATCGACCTGGTAAAGCCCTTTATCAACGAGCCGGACAACTACTATTATTTTAAAGTAAACGACGATTGGCTGGCTATCGATAAAGTTCATAAAGAAAGCCTGGCTACCTTATGGCAATACCTGTACTTAAAAAAATCGGGGGTGCGTATGGGTAAACTGGCCGGCAAAGATTTGATACCCGACCATGAGCTGGCCTTAAGTGTCATTATCAATAAAGACCGGTTCCTGCAAACCGAACTCACCAAAGAACAAGCTATTCAGTATTTGAGAAGGGATAATATCATTGACCTTGATATGAACACCACCGGCTGGAGCCTGATGAATTTTGAGCGTCACGCTTTAGGTTGGGCAAAATTGCTGCCGAATCGCATCAATAACTATTATCCGAAGGAGATCAGGATACTTAGCCCCCTGCCCCCTAAAGGGGGAATCGAACAGCAAGACAATCTCGTTTAACATATAAATAACTCCTCTTTAGTGGTTGGGGGCATTAATACTGCCCTATCGACAATAACACCAGCGTACAGGCATATTCCGTTTCGATGCCTTTTTCTTTGGCCATGCGGCGCAGTTCTGAATTTTCGGTGCCGGGGTTGAAAATGATGCGCCTGGGATGGGTATCTAATATATAGTTATACAAGCTTTCCTGGTGTTGCGGACCTACATACAGCGTAATGGTATCTATATCCTGATGTATCGTTTCCGGCTTTTCAATTGGCACACCCGCCACCTCGCCGGTTTTGATACCCACGTTGACGATGTGATGCCCGGCGCGCACCAGCCTGTTCGAGGCCAGGTAAGCGTAACGGCTTTCGTCGGGCGTAGCGCCCAGCACTAATGTTTTTTTATCGCTCATTTCATTCGCTTTGATTACACCGATGTTTTTGCGATTTCACCGATTATCAGTGTAATCGCCTTATTTAATCGGTGTAATCCCTCTATAAAATCTGTGTAATCCTCTTTAATAATGCGATCTGGCCCGAGTGGTATACGTGATGTTGTATCAATCCGTTCACCAATTCTTCAAAAGTCACACCGCTGCCCAACTCCCGGTTTCTTTCATCCGGCACCGGCGCGTTCCAGTCTTCCTCCGGAAAATCTTCGACCACGCGCTGCAAATTTACGTTCACCAGCTTCAAATCATTAACATAATTCTGCCATTTTTGTTCCCCGGGCGCACCCGTATCGGGCCAGTCGCCGCTCAGGGGCTGGCTCGCTGCTTTACCGTTCAGGCGGTCGAGCGTCTCTTCGGTCCAGCTCAACATATGCAGCACAATGCCCGCGATGGTATGCGCCGCGCCTGCTGGCTTTTCAAAGGCGGCCTCAAAGCTTACCTGTTCAATAATAGAATACACATTATTCCCGTACCAGGGATCACCGGATAATACGTTTTGCAGTTCGCGGCTCAGTTTTTCGGATGTTGTCATTTCTTTATCAATTTACGCTGTGACTCTCAGTGAAAACCTCCGTGCCCTCTGTGGTTAATTAACCACGGAGAACATAGAGGTTTTACACAAAGAACGCAGAGAGTTTCTGTTTAATTATTTGGGCGTATCCCTCGTTCCCTGCCTGCCGGCAGGCAGGCTCGGGTCGGCCTATCCGCTCATACTACACCGGCCTTAATCACCGGGCCGGTATCCGCTTCTATGCCTTACGCGATCTTCGTTTCAATTCATCATCGTGCGATGGGTTCAAACCCATCGTTATAAAATATTTTTTGCCGCCAATGCACAATTGATCCCATCTATCGCCGCAGAAATAATACCGCCTGCATAGCCCGCGCCTTCACCGCAGGGAAATAATCCCGCCACCTGCGGGTGCTGCAATGTTTCCTTATCCCTCGGTATTTTCACAGGCGACGAAGTACGCGATTCCACGCCGACCAGGATCGCCTCATTGGTGTAATAGCCCCGCATCTTCTGTCCAAAAACAGGCAGGGCCTTCCGCAAACGGCCTGCTATCCACCCCGGCAAAACCTCGTCCAAATTTATGCTTTTTGTGCCCGGCAGGTACGAGTTTTTTGGGAGATCGGCAGAAATTTTACCTTCTACAAAATCCACCATCCGCTGCGCCGGGGCGACCAAATGACCACCGCCCAGGGTAAAAGCCAGCTGCTCTATTTCCTGCTGAAAGCGCAATAACTTGAAGGGATCGTTGTCATCGCCTTTAACATCTTCCAAATTCACCTGCACTACCGTCCCTGAATTGGCATAAGGATTATTTCGCTTAGAAGGGCTCCACCCATTCACCACAATTTCTTTGTCCTCCGTAGCGCAGGGCGCTATAATGCCGCCAGGGCACATGCAAAAGGAAAACACACCGCGACCGTCAACCTGTTCGACTAAACTATAATAAGATGGCGGCAGGTATTCGCCGCGGTCCTCGCAATGGTATTGGGCCTTATCTATAATTTCCTGGGGGTGCTCGATGCGGACGCCCAAAGCAAATGGCTTGGCTTCGATCAATATATTTTGGCGGTGCAGCATTTCAAAAATATCCCGCGCCGAGTGACCGGTTGCGAGTATTACGGCGTCGGCCTTGTAGCTTTCGCCACCTAATGTTTTTACGCCTTTGATCTTACCAGAGCCAACTATTAGCTCTGTTACTTTAGTATCGAAAAGCACCTCGCCGCCCGCGTTTTGTATCGTTTCGCGCATAGCGGTAATAATGCCCGGCAATTTATTCGTACCGATATGCGGCCGCGCATCGATCATGATATCTTCATCGGCACCGTGTGCCACAAATGTTTTCAGCACCTGGTTTACATCCCCGCGCTTGGTGGAACGGGTGTATAATTTACCATCTGAATACGTTCCCGCACCCCCTTCGCCGAAGCAGTAGTTGGATTCGGGGTTAACCAATCCTTGTTTATTAATATTGGCTAAATCGCGGCGGCGTTGTTTAACATCTTTGCCGCGCTCTAAAATAATGGGCTTTAACCCTGATTCGATGCATTGTAAGGCGGCAAATAAACCGGCCGGACCCGCACCGATAATGATAACCGGTTTGGCATTTTTTACCTTGGGATATTGAATGGCATAAGTTTCCGGAACATAAGGTTCGCCGATAAATACTTGTACCTGCATGCGGTAAAGCACCCTGCGGCCGCGCGCGTCTATAGAGCGTTTCAGGATTTTTAAACCAGAAATTTGATTGGGTGATATTTTAAAAGAGGCGGCTGCGAGGCGTAGTAAAACTGCTTCATCCTCATGCTGCTCCGGCTGGCAGACAATTTCGGTTTCTTTGATCATACTATTGCCCGGTTTTTATCCGGGATGCGCAAATGTAGTGATTAGAGATTGGTGATTAGAGACATTGATTAGGAAAGTATCTGGCCACAAGCCGGGCGCTTGCGCCGGCAGAGTAACTTTTCATGATGATTTTGATAGAGTTATTTGGTTAGAAATACAGTTTTGCTGTAAGTAGTCAATCCCGGGCCCTGGGCGAACGAAAAATCAATCGTAGCGCTATGGCTGGTTAGCGGATTAATTGTACTGAGTAACTCATTGCCAAAAGCAACGCTGTTATCGGTTACGATCTTATAGGCTAATGTATCAAAAGAACCGTTTTCATGTATATAGCATTTACCATCGGCCCTGAAATCGTAATAATCATCTGCCCTGCCAACGTACACATTAGCATTTGTCAAGGCGCCATTCAATAGATTGGCGGCCGAGTCTTTGGCAATGCGCCACCTGGCAACGATTTGTGATTGGCTCACCCCAGGCTGCACATTTTCATTTTTACAGCTGATTACAAATACCATCGCTGCAAACAACACAAATAATTTATAAGCTTTCATACTAGTTTGACTTTTTATTGTTTACGATTATGGTTTTCAGTTAGTTACGCAGTTTTATTTAAACACACTGATATTCAGGTAAATAATTTCCGCTATAGCGGTATTTAACTGAGATCCGTGTAGACTCACCCGGTCATCGCTATGCTCGACCACCCTCTCTCCGCTTCGCGCAAAGAGGATTGCTTTTAACGTTCTTCACTAATAAGAACCGGCGCTGCCTCCCCCTCTTTCATCTTAGCTGCTCCGAAGGCTGACCTGACCGCAGCTAAAAACCTATTCCTGCTGGTGGCACCCAGGCCGGGATTTTCTTTCAAAAAATCGCTTCGTAAGGCCGAGGCGGTGTTAGCCTTAGAGGCGGGCGTCCAGCCGGGAGGCATGATGATGTACAATAACTTGTTACTAATACCATCGGCATTTTTTATATCCCGCCAAAGGAGGAATATTTCGCCGAAATACAGGTCGGAAAAATTGGTGACATCCAAATCTCGCGTTACGCCATATTCTGTTTTCACCTCTTCTTTGATCGGTTGCAGTGTGCCGAACAGCCAATCCCAGAAAGGCAAAACATTAGCGAAGTTCGTATCCACATACAGCGGGCTTTTGGCATGGTGCACCCGGTGATGCGCCGGCGTGATGATCAAATGATGCAAGGAGCCCAGTCGCCCGTTTTTAACGGTCCGCTCGCTCACGTGGATAAAAATGCCCCAGGCGCTATCGATCAATATCATGGGTAAAAACATAGCCGGGTTAACACCCAAAAGTGTTAAAATAACCAGGCGTACGAAGGTGGAATAATAACTCTCCGCAAAAAAATGCACCCAGTTTACCGTCATGTTCAGATCGGTTGGCGAATGATGCGGGGCATGAAGACACCATAAAACCCGCACGCGGTGCGAAGTGAAATGGAACAGCCACGAGGAAAATTCCCAGCACAAATAGCCGTATGCCCAGCTATACCAGGTTAAATTAATGGTGAACAGTTGCAGTTTCAGAAAGTGAGGCAGCCAGATCCAAAACGTATGAAACAAGATCAGCTTGGGTAAAAGTTCAATCACCAGTAAAGCCAGGAAAGAGGACTTGTAATTTTCCGAGACCTTTTTAAAGATGACCTTATATTTATTGTAGCCCCTCGTCGTGTTTTTTTCCTGTTTTAATACCTGGATAATGAACGACAATATCTCCCATAAAACCAGCGTAGTATTCAATATGACGATCACCGAAACAATGCTCATGTAATACTGGCGGGATAAAAAAGGATCGATGATGGCGCCGATATAGCCCTTGCCTTTGATGGAGTCGTAAACATAAAGTCCATACTCCGCGAGCAGTTTATACATGATAAACCCAAACGCAAATATGAAAATTACGTTTTCGGTAACTCTTAAGTTTTCGTCCGGTTTTCTGGCAGTAGCCATTATGGGCTGTCGAAAAGCAAGGCCTTCCCCGGAATTATCAAATTTGCTGGTATAATTTTCTTCCATATAAAAAGCAATAGCCATCTATACGAAAAGCAGCAAAACGGGTTGTGTTGGCGCACCGGAATAGCCGGAGGTGCATTATTTCGTTAGATATAAATACCGCATATAGAAGCCGTCCGCGGGCAGGGAGAAATTGCGTTTCAATTGTAACATCATGACGACGTTTCATCGCTATTTGATCCCGGGTGAAATTCTGGTTTCACCCGTTTACGGCGATGATTTATAACAGTTACCCGTTTATATAAACCGCCTGGTTTTCCGGTATATAATTATTTACATGAGTTATCTCAAACTAACAGGATTCGAGGTTCAGACTTTGAACAAAACCAAAGCCTCCTTCTCTACCCATAGAAAGGAGGCTTTGGTGCAATTCGAAACAAAAAACTAGCTGGTAATAGATAAGGTTAGGTTAAAAATGTAACCCGCATTCGTACGTAATTGATTTATAATTGGTTACAAAGACTACCTCAATTAACCGGACTTTGGACGTACGATTAGTCCGCAAACAAAAAAAGCTCCGTAAAGGAGCTTATATTTCATATTTACCGCATTATCAAGCCATTCCCGCGCCGTGGCAATTCTTATACTTTTTGCCGCTTCCACAAGGGCATGGGTCGTTACGCCCTACCTTCTGCTCAACGCGTACCGGCATTGGCTTTTGCAGTTCGCGCGTATCTTCCATTGGCATGCCGCTGTCACTCACTAATTCGGGTTTGGAGGTGCGCAATTTCTTCAGGTCAAGTTTGGGCTGCGGACGCGCCTCCCTCACTTCTTCAGGTTCCTGCACGGGTATACCACCCCTGAACAGGAAGCTCACCAATTCTTTGTTCACGTTGGTCAGCATGGCGCGGAACAGTTCAAAGGCCTCAAATTTATAGACCAGCAAAGGGTCCTTCTGTTCGTAGACAGCGTTCTGTACCGACTGCTTCAATTCGTCCATTTCGCGCAGGTGCTCCTTCCAGGCATCGTCTATCAGGTAAAGCACCACGTTCTTTTCGAACGATTTGAACACTTCGGCGCCTTTATTTTCGACCGCCTTTTTCAACGGGACGGCTACCTGTATACCGTGTATGCCATCAGTGAACGGCACCACGATGTTTTCAATGTATTCGCCGCGGGTTGTGTAAACATCCTTCAAAACAGGTAAGGCCTGTTGTGCAACGCCCTCGGCTTTGCGTTTGTAGAATGCGGTTACCTCGTGGAATACCTTATCGATCAGTCCGTTTAAGGCCGTAGCGCCAAATTCGTCGTCGCTTATTCCCGGGTCAACGGAGAAAATACGAATGATCTCCAACTGGAAACCATCGTAGTTATTCGTTTCCTTATACTCGGTCACCACATCGGCCACTACGTCAAAAATGGTGTTGTTGATATCGACCTCAAGACGCTCGCCAAACAGGGCGTTCTTACGTTTCGAGTAAACGACAGTACGCTGAGAGTTCATCACGTCGTCATACTCCAGCAAACGCTTACGGATACCGAAGTTGTTTTCTTCCACTTTTCTTTGCGCACGTTCGATCGATTTGGTGATCATCGAGTGTTGTATCACCTCGCCTTCCTCGATACCCATGCGCACCATCAGGTTGGAAATACGCTCCGACCCAAATAAACGCATCAGGTTATCTTCCAGCGACACGAAGAACTGTGTCGATCCCGGGTCGCCCTGGCGACCTGCGCGGCCGCGCAGCTGGCGGTCGACACGACGCGATTCATGGCGTTCGGTACCTACGATGGCCAAACCGCCTGCATCCTTTACACCCGGACCGAGCTTGATGTCGGTACCACGACCGGCCATGTTGGTAGCGATGGTCACGGTGCTTGTTTGTCCTGCTTCGGCCACAATGTCGGCCTCTTTCTGGTGCAGCTTGGCGTTCAGTACATTATGCTTTATGCCGCGCATTTTCAGCATACGGCTCAATAGTTCGGATATATCTACCGAGGTTGTGCCCACCAGCACCGGCCTGCCGGCCTGCGTCAGTTTCACGATCTCGTCGGCTACGGCATTGAACTTTTCGCGGACGGTACGGTAAACGAAATCCTGCCTGTCATCGCGTATTACTTTGGTGTTGGTCGGTATTTCCACCACGTCCAGCTTGTATATTTCCCAGAACTCACCTGCTTCGGTAACAGCGGTACCCGTCATACCGCAAAGCTTGTGGTACATTCTGAAGTAGTTTTGGAGGGTGATGGTGGCAAAGGTTTGCGTAGCGTCCTCAACTTTTACATTTTCCTTCGCTTCAATAGCCTGGTGCAAACCGTCAGAATAACGACGGCCGTCCAGGATACGCCCGGTCTGCTCGTCAACGATCTTTACTTTGCCTTCATCGATAATATATTCAGTATCCTTTTCAAATAAAGTATACGCTTTAAGCAACTGGTTAACCGAGTGGATACGTTCGGATTTGATCGAAAAATCGCGCATCAGCGTGTCTTTTCGTTCAATTTTTTCTTCATTGCTTACCTGGGATTTTTCGATCTCAGCAATTTCGGTACCCACATCCGGCATCACGAAGAAATGCGGGTCCTCGCCCGACGCGGTGATCAACTCTATACCCTTTTCAGTCAGCTCAACCTGGTTGTTTTTTTCGTCGATCACGAAAAACAGCTCCGAATCCACCATGGGCATTTCCTTGCCCTGGTCCTGCATATAGTGGTTCTCCGTTTTCAACAGCACCGTTTTGTTTCCGCCTTCGCTGAGATATTTGATCAACGCCTTATTTTTTGGCAAACCGCGATGGGCCCGCAGCAATGCTAAACCGCCATCATCTATCCCGGTTTTACCTTCGGCAATGGCCTTTTTAGCTTCGTTGAGCGCGGTATTGATATAGGCTTTCTGGGCATTAACCAAACGCTCGATGCGCGGTTTCAGTTCATAAAATTCATGTTCGTCGCCTTTAGGTATCGGCCCCGAAATGATCAATGGCGTACGCGCATCGTCGATCAAAACCGAATCGACCTCATCCACCATGGCATAATGCAGCTTGCGCTGAACCAGTTCTTCGGGGCTGCGTGTCATATTGTCACGCAAATAGTCGAAACCAAACTCGTTATTGGTACCGAAAGTTATATCCGCTAAATAGGCGTTGCGGCGCTCTTCGGAGTTCGGCTCATGCTTATCGATACAATCAACAGACAGACCGTGAAATTCGTACAGCGGCCCCATCCATTCCGAGTCGCGTCGTGCCAGGTAATCGTTCACGGTTACAATATGCACGCCCTGCCCGGCTAATGCGTTCAGGTAAGCAGGCAGGGTTGCAACCAGCGTTTTACCCTCACCTGTAGCCATTTCCGCTATTTTTCCCTGGTGCAAAACCACGCCGCCTATCAGCTGCACATCGTAGTGAACCATATCCCAGGTTACCTCGTTCCCGGCTGCTAACCACGTATTATGATGAATGGCTTTATCGCCTTTAATGACAACATTGCTCTTGCGTGCCGCCAGCTCCCTGTCAAATTCAGAGGCTGTAACTTCAAGTGTTTTATTTTCTTTCAGCCTGCGCGCGGTTTCCTTCACCACGGCAAAGGCCTCGGGAAGTATCGCCATCAGGATAACTTCAAGCTCTTTGTTGCGATCTTTTTCAAGCTTATCTACCTCGCGGTACATTTCAACCTTTTCGCTGACATCGAGGTCCGGATTATTCTCTGCTTTGTCCTTAAGCTCCTGCAGTTCAGCATCAATTGCGGCAAGCCCCTGTTTGATGGTCTCCTTAAAGGCTGCGGTTTTCGCGCGCAATTCATCGTTACTTACGCCATCCAGTTTTGAAAATTCCTCGCGGATCTTCTCAACCAAAGGCTCTATACTTTTTACGTCGCGTTCCGACTTGTTGCCGAAAAGCTTGTTAATAAAACTCAACATAGTAATTTGATATATTTTTTTACGACGTCAACAATTGCGCCATAGCAATTTAGAGGTCATAATGGCAGGCAAAGTTACTGTTTTGAGGTGAAAGGCAAAAGCTTAAAGGTGAAAGGTTATGTGCGAATGTGCAGATATGCGGATGTGCAGATAAACATCAATCCTCTTGACCGTCCTCCGGATCAACATCGTCATCATCGAAATCATCATAATCAAACTTGTCATCGTCGAACATGAGCTTCTCCAGTTCTTCCTGCTCGGGCGTACTGGTATCAAAACGGATGGCCCAATTATCCGGTATGTCATAACTCTTGTCAAAGCCGCGTATCCAGGCTACAAACTCGATCCTGAATTCTTCGATCTTTTCGCGCATCAGGTCTACATAATCTTCATTATTCAGGCCGAACATTTCGGTGCTGATCACTGCATTCAGCATGTTATATGCAGCGTACTTTATCAATACGGCGTTTTGCATGCGTAAAGAATACAGTCCTCCACCTTCGGCGCCTGCTATTTTAGCCTGTATGAGCATCGCATTTCCGACGATCTCGCCCGCCAGCCAGTCCTTTTGGTCATCTTCCTTTATTGCTTCAATAATAACATTGGCCAACTCGTATAGCTCTTCCGATTTCCTATAAACAGGAAATTTCCGATATTTTTCGAATCTTTTTGACATGCTGTAAAAATATGTTTGAATGTTGTAAAGTTGAAATGTTGTAAGGTTTTATTTGCACATTCGCATATCTGCACATCAAAATTCTGCACATTAAATTTTACATTTGCCCGCATGAATATCCTGCTCCTCGGTTCGGGCGGAAGGGAAAGCGCCTTCGCCTGGAAAATAGCAAAAAGCCCCAAATGCACCAAGCTGTTTATTGCGCCCGGCAATGCCGGCACGCCGCAATATGGCGAGAATGTGGATATCAAGGCCACGGATTTTGAAGGCATTGGCCGTTTCTCGCGGGAAAACAATATCGATCTGGTATTGGTTGGCCCGGAAGAACCTTTGGTAAAAGGCATTCATGATTTTTTCCTGGCGGATGAGCAGTTGAAAAATATACCGGTGATAGGCCCACAGGCCGAAGGCGCGCAACTGGAGGGCAGCAAGGATTTTTCCAAAGCATTTATGCAGCGTCATAATATACCCGCCGCTGCTTCTAAAACCTTTACCCGCGATACTTTGCAGGATGGTTTTGAGTACCTCGCCACCGCAGGGCTGCCCATCGTACTAAAAGCAGATGGCCTGGCTGCCGGTAAAGGCGTCCTGATCTGCTCCAATCTCGAAGAGGCTCAACTGGAACTTACCGAAATGCTTACACACGCCAAATTTGGCGATGCCAGTTCCAAAGTTGTTATCGAGCAGTTTTTACAAGGCATCGAGCTTTCCGTTTTTGTGATGACCGACGGCGATCATTATAAGATACTGCCCGAGGCCAAAGACTACAAGCGCGTTGGCGAGGGCGATACCGGCTTAAATACAGGCGGCATGGGTTCGGTTTCGCCTGTGCCATTTGCCGATTCAGCCTTTATGAAAAAGGTCAAGGAGCGTGTGATCATACCGACGGTTGAAGGTCTGAAAAAAGAAAGCATCCCGTACAAAGGGTTTATCTTCATTGGCCTGATGAACTGCGAGGGAGAGCCTTATGTGATCGAATACAATTGCCGCATGGGCGACCCGGAAACGGAAAGCGTGATGCCGAGGATCGAATCCGATTTTGTCGACCTGCTGCTCGGCGTAGCCGAAGGCAATTTGAACGAAAAAGAATTAATTATTTCTGATAAAATAGCCGCTACTGTGATGATGGTTTCGGGCGGATACCCCGGCGAATACCTGAAAAACAAAGTGATCACCGGCACCGAAAATGTCCGCGATTCGCAGGTGTTTCACGCAGGAACTTCCATAAAAGGCGACGATGTCATTACCACCGGGGGGCGCGTGCTGGCCGTGACTTCGTTGCAGGATAACCTGTTCAATGCACTACAGCAAGCCACTGCCGATGCCAGCCGGATTTACTTCGACGGCATGTATTTTCGTAAGGACATAGGGTTTGATTTATTGTAACCAGGTTTTCTAAACTATTACCGGCTTTTGAATTGCCCGAAATGCCATAGGATGCCGGATGGGTCGTGCAGGAAACATTCTTTTCCCCAATCGTGTTCCCTAACGGGAGTGAGCCTTGCACCTTCATATTTTGCCGGGAGGTCCAAGGTCAAAAGCTCTTTGAAGTATGCATCGACATCTTCGACCTCTGCAAAAACCATAGTATTGTCTACCCAGTCCTTAACGTACGCATCCTGCAAATAAAAACCGATCCGTTCTGTTTTAAACAAACACATGTTATGAGACAGGATCACCTCCTGGAAACCCAGGGCCCGGTAAAAACTCCGCGACAATTCATAGTCCCTGGCACCAATGAAGGGGCGGATAGCTTTTGCTTCTTTTTCCATAATTTATTGATCGGGGGCAAAGCTACCATCGGCGGCTCAGAAATAAAATTGATTGCAATCAAGAAATCAGGATATCCTTGCCCTTACCCGGCTGAGCGTTTCGGATGTCATGCCTAAATAGGAGGCGATATGCATCTGCGGAAAGCGCGTTATCCAGTCCGGGTGTTTAGACAGCAGTTCCCGGTAGCGCACGTCGGGACTTTCCCTGCTTATGGACGCCAGGTGCGTAACCGGGATGACCATCTTTGCGATCAGGCCATTCAGCATGCGAAATGAAGGGTAATTATCCATCATTTCGTGAATATCCTGTAGCGAGATAGAAGCAACTTCTGAATCCTCTAATGCTTTTATATAGTTTTTTGAAGGTTCTTGCGCAAGAAAGCTGTCAATATCTGTCACCCATTGGCCCTCGGTAAAAAAATTGATCGTTAATTCTGCATTGCCGCCCAATGTGTAGTGCCGCAAGCTACCCCTGGCGAGAAATGTCAAATGGCTGCAAACCCGGCCCGGCTCCAGCAGGGGTTTCTTTTTTTGCAAGTGTGCCAATGACATCCTTTTTGTGAATTGCCCCAACTGTTCCTCCGAAAACGGGTAAAGTTCGCGGAGCGAGCTTTTGATCTTTGATTCGGCAATCACATCCATAAATTTGTTATTTACTGACCAAAACTTTTCCGGCTGGCTATCCGGGTCGCGACCTGGAAGATCCGATTTATGTGTGATTAAATTAAAGGAAATCACTAAGAAAAGTCCGGCGCTTACTCACCGGGCTTCAATTTCTTGCCATTTATTACTTACTGCCGCCTGATGCCGCATCACCTTTTCCAAGCAATTCGGTTAGCTTATCCTGCAGATCGTAACCCATCAGGTTGTGCCCGATGATCTTTCCGTCCGGACTAATCAGGAAATTTTGCGGGATAGCCTCTATGCCATACAGCACGGCCTCCTTGCTTTTCCAGAATTGGAGATCGGATACCTGTGTCCAGGCAAGGCCATCCTTATGGATTGCCGCCAGCCATTTATCTTTGGCGTTCGGCCTGTCGAGCGATACTCCGAGAATGGTGAAGTTCTTATTCTTGAACATATTGTAGGTTCGCACCACGTTCGGATTTTCCCGGCGGCAAGGGCCGCACCATGATGCCCAAAAATCAACCAGGACATATTTGCCCCGGAATGAAGAAAGACTCACCATTTTACCTACTGTATCTGCCTCGGCAAATTCAGGCGCCATAGCGCCGATGGCAACAGCCTTCAGCTTAGGCAGCTTTTCTCCGAACGACTTTCCGGCTTCGGTTTGTTTTATCCTGTCTGTCAGCCCATTGTATAACGGCGCGATGTCGGCATAATCAGTATAGTACGAAAACATTTGCAACGCCATCAGGCTGATGTACGAATCCGGGTTTTCGCTGATAAATTTCTTGTCAGCAGCTACTTCCTGCTTTTCAGCATCTTTCTCTGCCTTAAACTGCGTCTTCCTGAATTCCTCCGAGCTTTTCTGCGCGTCGGTAGCGGCGCGGTTCCTTGCGTCAACCTCGTCTTCCACTTTGTTGATCGGCCCCATCACCGCTTCATACCCGGCATTTTCCTCGTTGGTTTTTGTACCATTTACCGTAGCTTTTGACACCGAATCCGCACTGTTTACATTTATCGTACCTTTTTCGAGATAGATCGATTTATAGTCCTTATAAACAACGCCTGTGCCCTGTGTATTCAACACCACAATCGCATTGGAAGGTTCCGCTGCGGAAACCGTACCGCTGAATTTGAAACTGCCATTGCTGAGCGTAACCGAATCGGTGACGGTTTTGCCTTTAACTATATACCTGAGATACATTTTCGCGGGGGCATTATAGCTGCCCACCCTGCCTTGTACGGTGAAGCCGGCGTCCTGCGCCAACGCGATCAAAGGCATCGCGGCTATGGCTAATAAGATCAGTTTTTTCATAGTTTGATTATTGAGAACTCAATATTAGCTATTTGATTTCGAATGTTCAATTTCGAATTTAGACTATTTGATGACTTTAACATATGCGGGTTACTCTGACTTCAGTCCTCAGACCTCTATTTCCCCAGCACTTTCTCCAGTTCCGCCTCCAGGTCCCCGCCGCGGAGGTCCTCTGCGATAATCTTGCCTGAAGGGTCGATCAAAAAGTTTTTGGGTATACTTTGCACATAGTAAAGCTGCGCCACGGCATTGCTCCAAAACTTCAGGTCGGAAAGCTGGGTCCAGTAAAGGCGATCGAGCCGGATGGCATTGAGCCAGTTGTGCGCGCCGTCGCCACGGTCCAAAGAAATGCCGACAATGGTGAAGTTCTTATCCTTAAACCGATTATAAGCCTGCACCAAATTCGGGCTCTCCTGCCGGCATGGGCCGCACCAGGATGCCCAAAAATCAAGCAGCACATATTTACCCCTGAACGACGATAACCTAACCTTATTGCCTGCTGTATCGGCCTGCTCAAAATCGGGTGCCATGGCGCCTATCTCCACACTTTTCAGGCTTTCGAGCGCATTCCTCAGATTGCGTGCGGTCTCCGTTTCCTGCAGGTCTTTTGAAAGCCCGTTCAGCAAAGGAAGTAATTCGTTCGGGTCGGGTGTGGGGCCGCCCAGGCTTCCCAGCGTAAGGAGACTGAGATAACTATTAGGGTTTTTCTGGATGAAGTCTTTAAGCGACTGGTGATAACCATCCTGTATCACTTTAAGCGCACCCTGCATCTGGTTCTGCCTGTCGGCAGCTGTGAGAGTAGAGTCCGATGTTGACCTCAGGCCGGCGGCCATCAGCCTGTTGGTTTTAGCATGGGCATCATCAATAATCACCTGTAGCTTTTTGTATTGGTCGTTTATCGGCGATCCCACGATCTGTGCTTTGTACACCGAGTCGGGGCTCTGTATGGTGATCGTTCCTTTGTCGATATAAAATACAAGCGCGTCACCCGTTTGCGGGTCGAGTTTACTTGCGCCCACATTTTTATAATCAGCTATCAGCAGGGCCTGCGATGGATAGATCAAGTCGCCTTTAAATGAGAAGCTGCCATTGACGCACTGCGCGGAATCGATCACTTTGTTCGACCCCAATTGGTAGGCCATGTATAATTTGGTATTTGCCGTACCCAATTTACCGGTTACCGTAAAGGGTTGCGGGGATTGGGCCAGTGCTAAAACGGGAACTGTAAGGAGCAGGTATAAAAATAATCTTCTTTTCATCACTATCTATCGTTCATTAGTTCATTTGTCATTGGTTCATTGGTCTGATTTGCCGCTGGATTTACCAATGAATTTAATGTATGCGTTTAATTTTAAATGTATCGTCTGAAGTTTTTCAAATAACAGATTGAATTGTTCTTCACTCAAGAGCTTCCTTGTTTTTGATTTCTTGAGCCAGCCTTTGGTTTCTATAATTGATCCACGGCTAAAATAGCAGAAGTTTTTGTTTTCCTTGTAATGAAATCGCCCGTAACCTTCCGCGATGTTGGCGCTTATCGAATCCGCAGCCTTTACGATTTGTTTACCCACCGTATCTTTTGCAAAATAATCCCATTCATGTACTATAAACCAAATCTCATCACCAAAACTTTCGGCTAATTGGTAAACCTCTAAATCTTCAAGATTATAAAAACTCATTATCTATCAAATTATTATCATAAACTATGCTACCAATGAACCAATGACAAGTGAACCAATGAACTTTCAGTTCAATTTCTGGAAGGTGCGCCACCAAAGGTCGGGCATTTCGCCGGCAACTGCGGTCTTATAATCTTCATATAGGCAGGGTACCAAATGAAAGCGTTCATTTGCCGATCCCCCGGCGGGGTAAGGCACCTGCATCCACCAGCGGTCGGATTTTTTGCTTTTTACAAAAACCACTTCGTGTTCCTCGTGCTTCAGGCTGGTTTTATAAATAAGGTATTGCGATTTGGGATTGAGCGGAAAATCTTTTTTTCGGTTATAAAAGCCGTCGATAAAATACCATATCATTTGCGCCAACAGCATAGCCGTTTGGCCGTTACTGTCGTAAGCGGGGTTAAATTCGTAAAACCCGATGGAGCTTAGCTTGTCATTGAAACCCGCGTAGCGCGCCACCTGGCAGGCTTCTTCGCCATAAAGGCCGTTAGGCGTAGCGTTGGCGTTTCCCATCGCATCAGACGAACGTACCACACCGATATCGATGCTCATCATGCTGGCATTGCGGATGATCGGTTCGGCTACGGCCACCTGGCCGCTCAGCTCGCCCAGCCTGTGCACATCAAAATACAATTTATCCATCATCCGCAAACTTTCCTGCCCGGTAAAATAAGTTTGGTAGCCCAGGTTGCTGAAATTAAACAGGTAATTGGGCTCGTGCAGGAATATTTTATTCAAGTAGGATGCCGAGGTGGTTTCCAGGCTATCGGTATCACCATCATCCTCGAGATCGAAACGCGGATCGACAATAACCAGGTCGACCTTTTGCTCCAGGTCCTCATAGGCCATATACTGTGCATAGGTAATATCCTGTCCGCCGCCGATGATTACGGGCAATATTCCTTTTTTGATCAGTTCATTGACCACGGTCTTCACCGCGAAATAGGTGTCGGTGATGCTGGCTCCCTGCCTGATATTGCCCAGGTCGGCGATCTTTGTTTTATAAGCGCCTTCAAAAAGCTGGTATAGCTTTTCGCGCACATAGTCGGGGCCCAGCGCACAACCGGGGTTGTTGATGGCATTGCGGTCGTCCTGAACGCCCATGATAGCGATATCGATCTTCTGCTCCAGGTCGGGAAACGAGGTAGAATGATGCGCGATCTTCTCACCCAAATGGCTAGCGTAAAAGCCGTTTTTGGGCGTTATCTGCTTCAGGTCGACGGGCGAAAAGAAATCGGATAGAGACATTGTTGATGTGCGTATGTGCAGATGTGCGAATATGCAGATTTTTTATTTCACCCGAAATTTTTTGACTTTTAATTTAAAAGCAACTGCACATCGGGCATTTGCACATCCGCACATCTATCTGCACATTTGCACATCTTCATATCTGCACATTAAAAAAATGATACTGGTTACAGGCGCAACAGGTTTCCTGGGTTCGGAGGTGGCAAAGCAGCTGGTGCAGCAGGGCCAAAGCATCCGTTGTATTAAGCGCATTACCTCTGTTATTCCCCAAATCTTATTGCCCTTTAACAACCAGATCGAATGGGCCGAAGCCGATCTGCTGGACATTTTCGCACTTGAGGATGCGCTCGAAGGCGTCACGCAGGTATACAACTGCGCTGCTTGGGTGTCCCTTCGGCAGCGGGACAAGGAGCAAATGATCCATACCAACGTTACCGGCACGGCTAACCTGGTGAACCTGTGCCTGCTCAAAAAATGCCGGCTGGTACATGTTAGTTCCGTAGCTGCAATCGGCCAGGCCAAGCCAGGCGAGCTGACTACCGAAAAACATCACATCGACCGGGACACGGAGACTGACGGCTACGCCATATCCAAACTGGAAAGCGAAATGGAAGTATGGCGCGGTATTGCCGAGGGCCTGGACGCCGTCATTGTCAATCCATCCATTATTATAGGTCCAAACGCCGGAACCAAAGGCAGCGGCGCTTTGTTCGAGACCGTTCGCAAAGGATTGAAATTTTACACCGAAGGCGGGATGGGTTTTGTGGATGTGGAAGATGTGGCCAAATGTATGATCGCGCTGATGAATACCGATATCACCGAAGAGCGCTTTATAATCAGCGCCGAAAATCGGTCCTATAAAGATATCGTAACCGAAATAGCGGAATGTTTTGGCAAAAAGCCGCCTGCAACTTTAGCCAAACCCTGGATGATGGAAGCGGCCTGGCGGGGGGCTAAGCTGGCTTCGTTCATCACCGGCAAGGCGCCTGCGATCGATAAAGTATCGGCGCAAGCTTCGACTATCACCAAACAATTCGACAACAGCAAGATTAAAAAAGCTATTGGGATCGAATTTAAGCCGTTGAGCGTGTCGATCAAAGAAGTTTGCGGAGCGTTGTCGGCCTGATCCGGGCAAAATTTCCTTACCTTAGTCCTGCAAAAATCATGAAAAAATACCTGTTACTGGCATTATTCCTTTGCGGCTGTACCTACAGCGAGCGAAAGGAGCGGGCACACCATGCGGCGGAACAGTATGTTAAGGATTTCCTGAACCCTAGGGGCCTGGAGACGGTATCATTCGGCGAGTTGGAAAGGCTGCGGCGCGTTACCGCGCTGGATTCTTCTTTGAATTATGCGCACATTAACGCCGATGACAGCCAGAAAGTAAAAAAATACATTGACAGCGAGAATTTCCAGCGCCCGGACCGCGCGCCGGCCAATATCAGGCAGGCCGATAGCATTGCGAAGGGCAGGCTGTATTACTATTCGCTGCTATACATTTTTAAGGTCGACTCAGCCGGGCACAAAAAAATGATGCGCTATAAATTTGAAATGGACACCGCTTTCAGGGTGCTCAGTGCGGTGGATGTTACGGATAACCATAACAGGGAGTTTTGATGAGGACGGAAGTCAGACATATCTCCGACGCCAACCGCCTTGCGCCACGCATCATACCCATTATCATTTTTCCAAAAAACACCCCCTCATTTTTCAAAATTCATAAATGTGTGAATAATACACTTTATTGACTTTCAAAGGGGTAAAAAACAAAATCAAAATTTGCACATTTGCAGTGCTTATCCGATCCCGGTCGCTTTCGGGACGGTTCCCGTACCTGAATAAAGCATGGACCAATATTTTATTATCGACTTCGACAGTACCTTTACGCAGGTTGAGGCATTGGACGAACTCGCCCGCATTTCGCTGAGAAAGCACCCCGACAGGGAAAAGATATATAAACAGATAGAGGATTATACCAACGCCGCCATGGAGGGCCGCCTTTCGTTCAGCGAAAGCCTGGCAGCACGCGTAAAGCTGGTACAGGCTAACCGCGATCACCTGAAACAACTGATCACGCACCTGAAGAAAAAAGTATCCACCTCCTTCTCGCGCAACAGCAACTTTTTCAAAGAGCATGCAGACACCGTCTATATCGTGTCGGGCGGCTTTAAAGAATTCATCACCCCTGTGGTGACGGATTATTTCATTAAAAAAGAAAATATCTACGCCAATACGTTTGTGTTCGATGACCATGATAACATCGTCGGCTACGACCGTGAAAACCCGCTCTCGCAGGAAGGCGGTAAGGTAAAACTGCTGAAACAAATGGACCTGAAAGGCGAAATATTCGGCATAGGCGACGGATATTCTGATTTCCAGCTCAAAGAATCAGGGCTGATCAAAAAGTTCTTCGCTTTTACCGAAAATATCGAGCGGAAATCTGTTGCTGAGAAAGCCGACCATGTAACGCCGAGCTTCGACGAGTTCCTGTATATCACCAAGCTTCCAAGGGCTATATCATACCCCAAGAACCGCATCAAATGCCTGGTAGTGGGTGAAGTGGGCGAGGAAGCGCTGGAGCAAATGCAAAAGGAAGGTTATGATATTCGCCAAAAAGAAACCATCGAGGAAAAATACCTGGAAGAAGCAGGGGTACTGTTATGTGATGGGGTCAACCAGCCTACGCCCGAGCAACTGGAAAATGCCGACCGGTTAAAGGTTATCGGCTGTTTTGGCCGTGTGGCAAGCCGTAAATTATCCGAAACGGCCTGTGAGAATGGTATCATTATTTTTGATGACCCAAAATACAACCCGCGTAACGTAGATTTTATCCCCAAAAGAGTGATAGCCTTTATGAACGAGGGCAAAACGCACATGAGCTGCAACTTCCCCGACCTGCAGCCACCCCGCAATGAGAATACGCACCGCATCATCCATATCCACACCAACGTGCCCGGTATACTGGCGCAGATCAACGAGGTGTTTGCCCGCCATAATATCAATATCGTAGCCGAATTTTTGGTGACGAACCCGCAGATCGGCTACGTAATTACCGATATCCATTCCGGCTACAGCAAGCAGGTGATCAGCGAGCTGAAGGGGATCGATCATACGATAAAATTGAGGTTGTTATATTAGTCCGAAAGACCGGAAGTCGGAAAGTCCGAAAGACTATTACAGCTATAAATCTTTTGCTTTCGGACTTATGCGGACTTATGCGGACTTTCGGACTCGACGAACGGAACAACCAACACTGGCACTACCGAATGCCGCACGACATCTTCGGCTATACTGCCCATAAATAACCTGTCGAACCCGGTGCGGCTATGCGTGCCGATAACAACCAGGTCAGCCTTGAAATGGCGGCTGCATTCCAGTATGCCGTCGGCGGTATTGTTAAATTCGCTGAACCGGGTAACTTTCATTCCGCCGGCGAAATGCTTGCTGATACGGTCGATCACATTTTCGGAAACCTCCTTTTGAATATTGATCAACTCAGGATCGGTGATCACAGGCGGTTCAAAGATCGCCCCGGTTATCGAATCAGGCCCGGCACTGGGTACTGTCAAGGGTTCAACAATGTTTACCAGGCCAACCTCGGCTTTGGACAAATGGGCTAATTCGAATCCGTATTCGGCGGCGTGTTCAGCGTATTTGCTGTCATCGACCGCGATGAGGATTTTGCTGATTTTCATAATGATTGATTAACTATAAATATCCCGATTTGTTTCTGTATCTGCAAGCTTTGTTACCTTTGCAGCAAACCAGATTACATGAGCATCACCCCCGAAATAGAAAAACGCCTGGCGCTGCTGCAGGAAAAATATGAAGCTATGGGCCAGGATATGGTATCGTACCTCGACGGCCTGCTGCATGCCGACTTCCTGACCTATTGGGATTACATCCATTTGGACACGCTGCTGAGCCTGCAAAGCCCTAAAACACCTTTCCCCGACGAGGAGATATTCATTATGTATCACCAGATCACGGAGCTTTATTTCAAACTGGCGCTGCATGAGTGCAAACAGATCGCCGAAAACAAAAGTCTCACAGCCGAATTTTTCACTGCGCGGGTAAAACGCATCAACAGTTATTTTGAGGCGCTGACACAATCATTCGCCATTATGGTGGACGGCATGGAAAAGGACCAGTTTTTGCAATTCCGCATGTCGCTGCTGCCTGCCAGCGGTTTCCAGAGCGGGCAGTACCGGATGATAGAGATTTATGCGACGGATTTCATCAACCTGGTGGATAAAGGCAAACGCGAAGAATTGCGCAATGCGCCGATAGAGGAACAATTTGAGGATCTGTACTGGAAGTTCGGTGCAACTGAATTAGCAAGCGGTAAAAAGACCCTAACCTTAAGGCAGTTTGAAAAGAAATATTCCAAACAGTTTATAGATCTGGCAAAAGCCACCGTGAATCATAATTTCAATGCATTGCTACAGCAATTACAATATGAAGGCATGTCGACCCCAGCGCTGGAAAACGAGCTGCGGCGACTGGATGTGAACGTTAATGTCAACTGGCCGCTGGTACACTATAAATCGGCGGTACGATACCTTGAACGCAAACCCGAAGAACTGAAAGCCACCGGCGGTACCAACTGGCAAAAATACCTGCCCCCGCGCTTTCAAAAACGCATATTTTACCCATCGTTATGGACACCCGAACAGGAAGCCAACTGGGGCAGGGCCTGGGTGGAGGATGTGCTTGGGGGCAAATAGTTCATGGATCATAGTTCATAGTATATGCAAAATGGGCCATGAACTATGAACCATCAACTATGAACTGCCTGTGATTTTTCGTCATAAATAGGTCATTCCCACTTATTTTCCATGAACCATGATCCATGAACTATGAACTATGAACCAAAATAGGTAAATTGCCATTTTCCAACACAATACACTAAGGCTATGACCGAGACGCTGGATATCAAGATCACCAAGACGAAACATTCCCGTTTAGCAGAAACGGATTTTAGTAATTTGCAATTTGGCCACACATTTTCCGACCACATGTTTATGGCCGATTATGCCGATGGCGAGTGGAAGAACTTTGAAATTGTTCCTTACGGTGAAATTGGTTTGAGCCCTGCTATTTCAGCATTGCATTATGGCCAATCTTTTTTTGAAGGTTTAAAGGCCTATAAGCATGCTGACGGACAGGTATCTGTTTTCCGTCCGAACAAAAACGCGGCGCGCTTTAATAAATCGGCCGAGCGTTTATGCATGCCTACGCTTCCGGAAGATATTTTTATTCAAAGTATAGCTGCGGTGGTGGATCTCGACCGCGACTGGGTACCGGCAAAGCCGAACCACTCGATGTATATCAGGCCGTTCATGTTTGCCACCGACCCTTATTTGGGTGTTCAGGCGTCAAAAACATATAAGTACATCGTCCTCATAGGACCGGTAGGGCCTTATTTTGCTAAGGTGATGAGAGTTAAAATTGAAACGCACTTCACCCGTGCTGCCGAAGGCGGTATGGGATATGCCAAGTCGTCTGGCAATTACGGCGGCGCTATGCTGCCTGCCCGCAGGGCGACGGAAGAAGGTTTCGACCAGCTGATATGGACCGACGCCAAAGAACACGCTTACGTGGAAGAAATGGGCGCGGCCAACGTAATGTTTGTGCTGGATGGCACGTTGATCACCCCTTCAACCCGCGATACCATATTGGACGGCGTAACGCGCGATACGGTTTTAACGCTGGCCCGCGAATGGGGCATCCCGGTTGAAGAACGCCGCGTATCGGTTGCAGAAATTATCGAGGGCGCAAAAAACGGCAAACTAACCGACGCTTTTGGCGCGGGAACCGCAGCAACTATCGCCAATGTAGGTTCGATAAGCCATAACGGTGAAGAGTATTTCCTGAGTGACCCGAAAACACGCGAATTCTCAATTAGAATATTAAGCGAACTGGATGCTATCCGCTATGGAAATGCAGAGGATACACATGGCTGGAATTATATGGTATAAGTCGAAAGTCTTGAGTCTGAAGTTCTAAGTCTGATTGACTTAAGACTTCCGGCTTGAGACTTAGGACTAATTTACCCTAAGAAGCACCGTCGAACTTTTTCCAAAAACTATCTTTTGCGTGGGATCCGACGGCTTGGTGTTCCATAAGCATTCGCGAACGGTCAAGGCCTGGCTTTGCGTATCCAGCGTGATCAGCTGAAATGATAATAAGGTCTCATCTTTGGCGGAATACTTACCTTTCATCGGCGAATCGACCCTGAAAACATTCAGGTTGACATCATTGTCCGGCCCATGGTATACATAAAATTCGTTCCAGTTGCTGTTGCCGTGAAAATAAGCTTTGATATTGGGATGCCGTTTTAAGAATTTCACAAAGCCGCGCTGTTCCTCGGCTGTCGCGCCGTCATCCCTTGCCGCCACCGTACCTTCTTTATAATGCTCCGCGGTTAGGTTTTCGAAGTGATTATCAGGTGTCATGTTATATGGCGGCAAAGGATTGGTAAAATGCTTGGCCTCGCATTCAGGTTGATCATGCGTAAAAATGATAACCGGAGTGTTTGATGCTACGGTATCCAGGTCCTTTTGCATCCAGATGCGTTCTGCCGAGTCGGCCCAGAGCGTAATGAACATCAAATGTATTCCTTTAATATTGCGCGAATAGTTGATCTTGTCCGTCGCGTAATTATAACCGGCATTGGTCAATGGCCTTTGCGGCTTCAGCATCAGGTTGTAAATGTTCACCATTGAGGTCGGGTCGGCCGACGGTTTCATCACCCTGGCATAGCCTATCGCGTTTGAAATATCGTGATTGCCGGGAACGATCAGCAATTTAGCGGGTTTCCCGTCGTGGCCTATCAATGTCAAGTGGTGCATGTATTGACTTTCAAACTGCGACCATGACACCGCCGCGCTTTGCACCGGCGGCTCCATCCTGTTGGCGACATCACCTCCTTCGATCACATAATCAACGGAACCGGTTTTCTTGCCTGCATTAATACCGCCGTCTGCCGGAAGGATAAGATCAGGAACGGTATTGAACTGGCTAACCAGCGCGGCATTTACCTTAAAGCCAGGAACAGCCGTATCGCCACGGAATTTAGCGCGGGTAATCCCATAATGCGCATCGGATGTGAAAATGATATTGATGACCGGCGATTGGCCATAAACCTTTTGAAAACCGGCAGCGAAGAAAACTGCAATGGCTAAGACCGGTAAAATTTTATTCCTCATCATAGGTTTGAGCGTTATTTCCGTTTATAAAAAGAGATCGTCGCGAGCTTACCGGGATAGCCCCTGATCTCCGTATCTGTATAGTATCCCGAGCCGTCCGCGGCGAAACCAATGCCCTCGCCCTGCGGTTCGTTATTGGCATAGGGAGCAACTCGCGGTTGGGTTAATAATCCGGCTGATACGCCAGTGCCTGCCGGCAACTTCCAGTACCATACTAACTCATTATTGCGAAGCAAAATTTCAGTCCCGTCGGGTGAAATATCGCCGCCTGTGGCTTTATCAAAATAGAATTGCACAACAGGGCTCATCACAGTGGCCGACATTGTATTCTGCGGATAACGAGCAACATATATCTGCGCCAAATTACTTCTTTTACTGGCAATATAAATATCTTTTGTCAGCGGGTCTACCATCAGCGTTTCTGCATTGCGCGGGCCGTCCGGGTATTTAAGTTCGATGATATCCACCTGGCCGATATCCGCTGCATAAGGCAGTGTTTTCCCCGTAAGATCAGGTTCAGGAAAACGGTAAACAAACACCGAACTATATTTGGAATCATTGTCGCCGATGTCTCCGACATAAATATAGTTTATCCCTGCAGCCGGGCCCGGCCCCACGGCAATATCTTCCCAATCGCGGTTGCCCACCGTCGTTAAAGTGAGTATCCCGTCATTAGCGCCGCTGCCATCGGTAAGATACACCTGGTTGGGGTTACCGCTGTCGTTATGTATGTACCATATTCCGGGGTTTGTTCTGCTCGCGGCTATGCCCGATATTTCAAGCAGGTCGGTACGTGCAAGGTTATGGACGACAGGGACGGCGTCAAAAAATTTCGCGGTATCCAACGCGGATGGATTGTAGGCCGGCGTGGCGAATACGACTGGTTTTGGAGTTACCGTCGTGTCCTTTTCAGGCGGAACTAAATTACCTGATTTCTTGCAGGAAAACAGGGATAGCAATAAAAAGCATAACACCCATCTTTTATGACCAAAAATGGATGTTATGCTGATAACCGTATTCATATTAATAAGGCTGGTATTAGTGCTGGTTACCGGTGCCATCTTTCTGGTAGCAGCCCATATCTTTTCCAGGAGGGGTGATACCGCTTGAACCAAAGTTAGGATCCAGGGGGATACCGGCTGTAATTGGTGTAAATGCAGTGGTAGTAGCTTTGCCTATTGCCGGCGACCCTGCCTGCAAATGGAAATCATAACCATCAACTGAACACTGAGTAACCCAGGCGTTAGCAGCTTCGGGCAGCGGGAAATTCACAAACATCGGATTGTTTTTACCTACCAGCGGCGAACCATCATACACCAGGCCGAAAGTGTAGCCGGCGCCAAGGAATGAGGCCATATTTGGTATGTCCGTTGCCTGCGGATGTGTAACTACCGGCTGTGCAACGCTCGTCGGAACAAACTGACCACAAATTGCGGCGTTATCCCCGTAATAGAAATTATATCCATAGGCTGTTTTGGTGATCACGTCAGAGGTATTCTCAGTTGTGTCGGCTAAATAAACTTTCGCACCTCCGGGGCCGCCCGCAATACGGACACCAAATGCACAGTTAACAATCAGGTTATTGTACACGAGAGCTCTTGAATTGTTCTCGATCTCAGCCGAACCGCTTCTTGCGCCAAAAACACCGTCGTTCCTGAAGCCATCGTTAATATAGGTATTGTTGTACATCGTCCATTGGCATTCGCCTGCGGTAGTGCCGTCGCTGGCTGTTTTAGTGCCGTTGGTTGCCCCGCCGATGATGAGATTGTACGCCATATTGCCGACTGAACTGCCCTTTGCATTAAAGCCGTCGCCACCGTTGCTGCCGCATTTTTCCATCGTATTTCTCATGATATTGTAGTGGCCGCCATAGAAACGCGTCGCATCGTCGGGCGAGCCGTACATCCATGAGTCTTCCATGATGAAAACACCATCTGGATTTTCAAAATACAGGATAAACTGCGCGCCGGTTTTCAAACTGGTAGCATTCTGAAAGGGAAGGGCTTTCAAAGCAGCGCCGCCGAAATCCAGGTGGGTCCACTTGATCACCACCAGTTTTGAAGTATTGCTGCAATAAATACCGCCCCAACCGCCTACGTACGCTGAATCTGTAGCAAGTGTAGATGTACCCGTAGTTTTATGCCTGCGCGGGTCGGTAATGGTGATAGGCGCGTCTTTTGTGCCGAGGAAAATCAAATCGCCATTCACTATAAAGTTGGCGCCGTTAGTCATCTTAATTGTAACACCTTTCTGGATCAAAAGGGTATCACCCGCATTAATGGTGATATCACCGCCTACGGTATAAGTCTGATTGGCGAGCATGGTTCCCTTATAGGTTCCTGCCGGTAATGTCGCCGAGTTGCTGATCGGTTTGCCGACCTGGATCTGCGGTTGCGAGACCACAACCTTGTCACTTTTCTTGCTGCACGCGGCAAGCGCGAAAAGTGATAAAGACAACGAAATGATTTTTAATTTTTTCATAATTGATGAAATGAATAATGGTTAATTAATTATGTGTGTATTTGCTGGTATTTAATTGAAATTGAACCTGAATCCGATGTTGTACCGCGCGTAATACTGGTCATATTCCACTGTTGTATAGTTAGGACTTTCCTGGTGCGGGTATTTCAAAATGCCGGTGTAGTTGTAGGTATTGTTCTGTTTAATGAACAATTCGTAAGGTGTATTTAAGATATTATTGATCTTTACAAAAATGACGTAATGTTTTCCGAAGGATTTCTGAGCCGAAAAGTCGAGGTTAACCGATGCTTTTTGCCAGGTGTCCAGACCGTAGTATTCAGATACTGCCTGGATCATTTCGCCGGTATATGAAAGGGCCAGTTGAGCGTCTATCCCGTTTCTTGTGTTTTTGTACAATAACGAAAAATTACCGATGTTGGGCGCCTGGCCCTGAAGCGGACGGGTTTGATCGCGATAGGTGGGCGATGTTTGGTTAAGCACATCAATGCGCTTCAAGGAGGTGATCTGCGAATTGGTATAGGTATAATTTAGCGCCACGCCTACATCGCCAAAAAATTTTGTAGCCGCAACCTCGAGCCCGTAGTTGTGAGCATTTCCGAGGTTGACCGGTTCCAGCACCAGGCTCTCGCCCTGCCCGTGGGTAAATTGCTGCTCGATAGGATTGACCAGGTATTTATAAAATCCGCCGACCAGGAATTCGTCAAAAGCGCCGGGAAAGAACTCATACCGCAAATCATAATTATTTATGGTGGTATGTTGCAAATAGGGATTCCCGACACTTAAATAAGTTTCCTGCGTAGCGTCAGGATAAGGAATAAGGTCCGCATATGCCGGCCGCAGGACAGATTGATAGTAAGAGGCCCGTATAGCCTGGTTGGCCGTGAGGGTATATTTGGCGTTGATGCCGGGAAGGAAATCTGTATACGTTATAGTTGCCGTTTTCCCGGCAAATGTTGCCGGCAGCGAAGACAGGTAATATTGATAAGTATGTTCACCCCTTAAGCCAAAGATCACATTCAGTTTGTCGCTTGCCGTATAATCGAGCATACCGTAAGCGCCCTGCACGTTTTCGGTAAAAGTGTACACACCAGGATCACTGTACGACGAGCCCCTGGCATTATCTGGCGCCGTGGCGAAGGTGAACACTGAGGCCGGAACGGAAACATATACTTCTTCAGAATATGGATTGTTCTGATCGGCTCCGTGCGGTAAACTATAACTGTCGACAAAGTTGTCCCTGGTTTTGCGCCTAACCATTCCGCCAGCTGAAAACAAAGCTTTACGGCCAAATATTTTGGTGTCATAATGCAGGTTTAAATAACCTGAGATATCCTTGTCGGTATTATGCGTCCATATCCTGGATTCATCACCAACATACACGGGGCCCTTAATGATGCTGTCAGCCAAAGTGGTTGAACTGCCGGGATTGCCTGGCGTTGGTTGCTGCGGACTATTGGCGCTGGGGCTGGTATTATAGAACGTTTTAAATTCTGCTATGTCGGGTTGCTGGTGCAAAGCCTCAGAATTGGCCAATGTCCAGTCGAAAGAGAAGGCTTTGCTGAGCCGGTGTTTACCCTTTAGCGTGACATTATAAATGCTTTGAAGATCGCTCCTGGTTTCGGTAAAGTTGTCGATCTCGTTGGTGTAATGATAGCCCTGGTAGGAATATCCGCCATAAACCAGGTCCTGGGTTTCGCGTACCCGGTGTTCATTCAACTGCAAAAAGGTGCCGAACAAGTCGATGGTGTTATTATTATCGATCTTGTAATCGAGCGAAGCCATTGTGCCTAACCTGCTCAATTGAGACGAGTATTGACGATTATAAGAATCCTGGAAATTGGTTTCCACGTTTTGGGAATTGATATCAGGCGCAGGACCCACGGTATGGGTTTGTATTACCTGGAAAGTATTATTGCCTACGTACTCATTACGGTAAGTTCCGGCAAAGACTACCCCCAATTTATTATTCAAAAAACGATCGCCAATGGTCAGGCTGGCGTCGGCATTCGGCGGTGGAGCACCTGTTTTGGTAACCAGGTTCTGGTAAGGAAAGTCGCTGATGGATGCATCGGCAAGCGGCGGCAATAATTCACCAGGCGCTTTTGCGTGTACGGTTGATGAATTGAAACTGCTTAATCCCCGGTCAATGAACAATTGGCTATAGCCGGTTCCGAAATAACCGTCAACACGCAACTTGTCCGGCGCCGTTTTCATTGCCATATTGATCACCCCGCCTGATGCATCGCCTTCCATATCCGGGGTAAGGGTTTTATAGACCTCGATCTTTTCAACCAGGTCAGCCGGAAAAATATCGAGGGGGACATACCTGTTTTTATTATCGGGGCTTGGTATTTTGATACCGTTGATCAGCGTGGTGTTGTATTGCTTATCCATACCGCGGATAATAGCATGCTGCGCATCCCCGGTATTGCCCCTGTCGACGGAAATGCCCGACACCCTGCTAAGCACGTTGGATACCAGCACATCCGGGGAGATTGCTATAAAATGCGCCGAAACTACGTTGAGTGTTTTGTTCGAATTTTTTTCGTCGTTCCGCGCCGCCCTCTCACTCTCCCTGCTGGCATGTTCAGTGATCGACACCTCGTTAAGGGCGGTTGAATTATCAACCATTGCGATATTCAAGATAGCGGTTTGGCCTGCTTTTGCTTCAACTGTATAATCCTTTGTTGTATTATAACCCACAAAAGTTACCCGGAGTTTATATGTTCCCGCCGGTACACCTTTGAAGGCATAAACGCCGTCCAGCTTAACTGTAGTGTTCTGGTGAAAATCCCCGGCTTCGATATGAACAGTAGCGCCGATAAGCACATCCCCGCCTTTGGCGTCGGTAACACTTCCTTTAATGCTCTGCGCATTTACTATTGCGCCAAAACTATTGAGTAGCAACAGCACTAAAAACAGCTTTTTGCCGGCCGAATTAAAGCAAGAAAAAGGGAAAAGAGCTTTTAAAAAGGTAGAAGTTTGTTTCATTAACGGGGCATTTTCCGCAAATAAACTTTTTAAATTCTGTAGAAAAACTGAATTTTCGCGTTATGCAAATGACTTAACAAAATGATTTTTTTACCTTAATATTCAGGGGGATTTTGCCCTTGGATAAGGGTAAAAACGAAACATTTTTTTAACAAAAAAAGTTGAAATTTAACACACAGGTTAAACAGGTTCTGTATAATTTAGTACCGATTCTGCGCTTTTGGAAGCGGTTTTGGCAGGATATCTAATTCGTGTAAAAACGACACAGCGCGGGCGCTTTTTTGTCACTCAACGGACACTGTAAGTCCCTCCTGCTGTAATATCTTCCGATAGACCTCCATCTCGGTAAACGAGCCTTCCAGCACCGCGCACTTGCCCTCGTTGTGCACCTTCCATGCTATCTTTTCGGCCTGGGCTTCGGAGTAGTCCAGGTACTTCATCATGCAAAATATCACATGGTCGAACGTATTGATATCGTCGTTCCATAAAATTAGGCGGTGCATTTCCTTGAGGCCGGCGAGTATATCCTCTAATGTTAGCGTCTCTTCCTGTGTTTCTGTTGGCATAATGTAACCACAAAATTACCGAAAACTGTGCAATAAAACAGGCTTAAGCGTGTTTACATTTACATTTTTCATACCAGCTCTCATGAATACCCCTATCACCCGCATCCTTTGCATCACTATGATATTGTCCGCGGCGTTTAGCCGGTCATTTGCACAAACCAGGCCGGGCGCCAATGCGCTGCAGCCGCCACCCGCCGGAATAACCGTCGATGGCGACCTGAAAGACTGGGGCGATAGCCTGCGCTATTTTGATGCGGAAAAAAAACTCTACTATAGCCTGGCCAACAGCAAGGATACGCTGTATATGGCCATCCGTATTATCGACCGCAGTGAGCAAACCAGGATATTGCATGCGGGTCTCACCCTGAGCATCGACCCCAAAGGGCACAAGAAAGAGGCCTTCACCGTAACTTTCCCGCTCAGCGTCACCAACGAACGTACCTGGCAGGCCCTGCAAATGCAAGAAGACACGGGCAAGCTGACTGAGGACGCCCGCGACGAGGAAGTGAAAGCCAAACTGACCAAACTCAGCCAGATCAGGGTAACCGGTTTTAAGGACGTGGAAAGCGATATGATCACCACCGCCAATACCTACGGTTTTAAAAATGCAATTGATTTTGATAAAGATGGTAATCTTGTATACGAGATGGCTATTCCTTTAGCATTGTTCCATGCCGATGAAACTGCCAAAACCGAATGGGCATTCAATTTTAAGATCAACGGTATTACCAGGCCGGGATCCGAACGGTCCGACCCCAGGAATGAAGGCCTGAACGCCGGAAGCCCGCGCGGGGGCCGCGGCGGAGGTATGGGCGGCAGTGGCGGTCACGGCGGAAGAGGCGGCCGCGGTGGCGGCCAGCGCAATAACAGCGGCGACCGGGGTTCGGACCATAGCGAATTGTCGAAATCACTTGATTTTTGGGAGAAGTTTTATTTGGCGAAATGAGTTGGTGAATAGTCAATGGTGAATGAAGATTTTCTGATAAACTCTGCTATTGACTATTCACCATTCACTATTCCACTTTATACCGGTACACCGCCCTGCCCAATTTTCCCTCGTCATCAATACCTTCCACTACTACGCGGTAAGTCCCTTTGGTGTCCGCATTGTAATACTCAACGGAGGCTTTGCCGTCCGTACCGGTGATAACGTTCGGATTCCAGTAAATGGTGTTGCGTGAATCAAAACGCTCATCGTCTTTCTTAGGATGATCATATTTGGGTGAATAGAATACCCTGGTTATATGAAACCCCTTGAATGGATAGGTGATCAATCCCGAGGGTACTGTACTCGTCACATATTTTGGATCGCCGCTGCGACGGGTGGTAATTATTAATGCGCCTCCCGGCTCTATACCGGTGCCGTAAAGGGCCTTTGCCGCGCCGCTACGCAATACCTCTATGCTATAAACATCATCCCTGCTTATATCGTTGAGGCTCTGTCCGGGCAGAATAATGCCATCGATTATGACCGACATAGTGGGAATCCCCCGCATACTTGGGTTCCTGGTGCTACTCGGAGTACCGTCGGGACCGAATCTCACACCGAGCACATGGCCTCTAAGGCAGTCAGCAAGATAAATGCAATCGCCCAATTTATCTCCCATGATCACCTGGTCGGCATTGCCACCGCCATGCAGGTTCGACGAACGGGAAAGGTCTGGTTGTGTATTCCTTTTTGCTTTTATTACCACTTCCTTCAATATGGTGGTGTCCGTCCCGGCGTATCGTTTTGTTGTTATATAAATGTATCCCACCTTATTGAAACGACCTGTTCTTATGTCGAATCCGTTCGGCTCTATCAAACGGACGGATTGTATCTCATCCCATGAGTACCCGAAGTAGCTATTGCTGTCGATATCCAATCCATCGACCACTGCTGTTCCCCTGAAACCCGGCGCCAAATACCTGACCGCTTCTCCTACAGATTGATACTCGCGCGCCCGGGCCATATCCAGGCTCCTTTCCAGGGCAGTGCCATAACTGTTATATCTATCGGGCGGGGATTGTTTTTTGGCTACGATCTTAACTTCCTTTAGCTGCCCCCCATTCCTCAGAGAATCTTCTTTATGCAGCCTTTGATATTCATCCAAATTTTTGATCATTTCCGGCGTCAACTGCGGCGATAAATTATTTTGCCCGCCTTTTATCACAGCAGGATATTCCTGCTGTTTTACATAAATAGCCACATTGCTGCCGTTATGTTCCTTTCTCGCCCTCAGCACAATTTTGGCCGTATCCGAAAGATTGAGGCCGGTAAATCTAAATATCCCGTTAATATCCGTGGTCGTATCGGCCAGAAATCCATCTCTTGTAGCCAAAAGCGTGATCTTGCCCTTTGGCAATGGTGTCCCTGATGGTTTTTTCAATGTTCCTTCAAGCGTTAGGTCGGTCTCCGGCTTGTAAGCGAGCTTAGTTGGAGTAGTTGTGCTCAAGATTTGCTTCCACTCAAATCTGCGGTAGCCCTGCGTCAGCATCAGCACATCCAGATCTGCGCGCTTTTGCTCGGGTACATCGGTAAAGTAGTAGTTCGGTTGCTCGATATAACCTTTCAGGTCGGAGGTGAGCAGTAAATTGTTCAGTATGGTGCTTTCGGCATTCTCGTTTACAGGTACCCGGCTTTCATTGATCACCGACACCGAAAAACTGCCTATAGGCGCTTTGCCGGTATCGCTTTTGGTATCCAGGCTGATCTTAACTTTTTGCCTTGTTGAATAGGTCGTCGAATCTGATGTCAGCCGGACATTCAACCCGTCGTTATTTTGTACAAAAACGATACGTTCATTCAGCGCCTCGCCGCTTTGTGAGAAAAGCGTGAATTGGACTATACCCGAAGGAAATCGGCTTTTCGCGATACCCGCTGTAAACACAGGGGCGCTGAGCTTCGATTGGGCGGTATAGTAAATTTTGCCGGCGCATTGCGCTATCAAATAAAACATCGAATTTTGCGATTCTCCGAATTGTTTTCCGTTGGCCGCCACTTTGACATAAATACTGTCTGCAGCGCTGTTATTTAGTGTCAGCGTATAACCCTTCTCCTTTGCGGCGGGCACGTCCACGGTGAAGTTTGAGCTATCGCTCCGCATAATATGCGCTTTATAGGTTTTACCGGCAACAGGCGTCAGCGCGAAAACACCCATGCCCAAATGCTGCGTGGCAAAAGAAGCCACCTCGGAGCCATCATTATCGGTTATCACACCTTTAATATCTTCTCCCAGGCCATTGGCGTTTATACATTTTACAGCAACCCGCGACCGCAGACCATCGACGAGTTCGCCGCCTTCGGGGAAAAACTGCACATCAGGTTTTGCCTGAGCTGAAGAGTTCTTTTGCAAAACGGGTATAGCCTGCGGACCCAATATCCTTATAGATCGGTTAAAAAAATAATCCGCGCCGGCATTCCTCATCCAGTTGGTATATGCCCTGATATGGTAGCTGCCCGGCTTATAGGCCCGGGGAATGGGCAGATCACTCCAGGTAATACCTGCGACTATTTTTAGGACCTGCCGAACTACAACAGAATCGTGGTCGTTGATCAGTTCGCAATACAGCACACCGCTCAGGTTTGATAGCTTATGATCGCCTGTAACCGTATACGCCTTAAACCATAAGGTATCGCCGGGATAATAGCTGGTGCGATCTAGATGCAAATACACTTTTTCGATCGGGTTGGCAGTCGCATAGCCCAGTAAAGATCGGGATGCCCTTACAAGAAAAGATGTATCTCCTTGCGCAATCGTAAGTCTGGGTATACAGGTTAATAGCAATAAGGCGAGACAAATCCGGGATTTCATAGATACGGTTTGGTGCAGCAAATTACCAAATATTTTTAAAGCCTGCAAGCGTTTCTGATGACGGGTAAGTCAGTATCAGATCATTCCACCTTATACCGGTACACCGACCTGCCCAGCCTTCCATCGTCATTTATACCTTCCACTACCACACGGTAAGTACCTTTGGTATCGTTATTGTAAAACTCAATCGATGCTTTGCCGTCTTTATCAGTGACGACATTCGGGTTCCAGTAAACCGTAGTCCGCAGGTCCGATGATTGATCATTTGTTTTGGGATGATCATATTTGGGTACATAAAAAGCTTTGGCTTTATAATAACCCGCGAAAGGGAAAGTCATAATGCCGTTTGGCTGCGCCTGGGTAAAATAGGCCGTCCCTTCGTTCCCATGTTTAGTGGTGATAATAATGGCCCCGCCCGGCGCATTTGAGCCGTATAATGCTAATAAACCGCCGCTCCGTAATATTTCAATACTGTAAATTTCGGTAGGGCTCACATCGTCCAAATGGTCCGGCCCTAATATGACCCCATCAACGATAATGGTCATTGGAAGCCTTCCGCTTAAATGGTTTTGGGCACGTTGTAAATAAGCTTTTCTTTTGGGGTCAATGCTCACTTTATATGAAATCATTACACCTGTAAGTTTCCCAAATAAGCAATCGGATAAAAGAATACAGCCATTGCCCAATTGATCCCACATCAGCACCTGGTCGGCATGCCCGGGGCCATTCATATTGGATGAGAATTGCAATTTTGGCTTTTCAGGCGCTTTGACGCCGTTGATGGTGACTGTTTTAAGCAATTTACCGCCTTTTTGCAGGTCGGCCCTTTGCTGTTGCTCGTACCGGCTATACTGGAGCTGCCCGGCGGTGCGCATGGTGTCTCTTTTTTTGTCACCACCGCGGCGGGTAGTGATGATCAGCGCGCCCCCAGGCATAATGCTACTTCCATATATAGCCTTGGCGGCGCTGGTTCGTAAAACTTCTATGCTATATACATCGTTTTTTATTACGTCATTCAAGTGCGAGCCTGTCATTGTTACTCCGTCTACTATAACCGACATATTTGGACGACTGGTGAGGCTGCCATTTCTGGTATTCACCGGACCACCATCGGGTGCGAAATCCACGCCGAAAACTCTACCGGCGAGACAGTCTGATAAATCAACGCACGGTCCCAGGTCGTCGCCCATGATCACCTGGTCGGCATTGCCGCCGCCGTGGAGGTTCGATGACATTGACAGATCGGGTTTCGGCTTTTCTTTCCGTGCGTTCACGGTAACCGTTTTCAGCAGTTTGCCGTTCTTCAGCGAATCATTTTTCTGTTCCTGTCGGTACTGGCTGTATTCCGTTTTGACTACCGGCCGTTGCGTGGTATCGGGAAGTACAAACTCCGGCGCAAGGTCTGCGACCGGCGTTATCTTAGGATAATCGGGCACAAAGGCCTTGATCTTCACATTGCTGCCGTTGTTGGCTTTCCTGGCCCTCAGTACTATTGTAGCGGTGTCGACAATAGCCAGGTCCGTGAAGGTAAACCGGCCGCTTGCGTCGGCGGTGGTATCCCGCGCCAGGTTTTGTTTGGTAGCCAGCAATGTTACTTTGCCATTGGGAATAGCCTTACCGTCCGGCGTGGTTAGTGTGCCGGAGAGTTCCAGGCTGTGCTCAGGTTTGTATTGGATGGTTGGATTGTTAAATGGTTGTATTGTCGGGTTGTTGCTCAGTACCTGTTTCCAGTCGTACCTGCGGTAGCCCTGGGTGAGCATCAGGATATCAAGGTCGGACTTGGCTTTGTCAGTCTGATTTGTAAAATAATAATTGGGTTGCTCGATATAGCCTTTCAACTCCGAAGTAAGCAGGAGGTTATTAAGTATGGTACCTTCCCCATTCTCATCTGGTTGTACTTTGCTTTCATTGATCACAGAGACGGAAAAACTCCCGGCAATAGGTTTATTACTACTGTCTTTTGCGGTAAGGTTGATCTGCATCTTATTCCTGGCGTTATAGATTGAATTGGCCGAAACGATGTCCAGGTTTATTTCATCTGCTTTATTATTGATAAAGGCTATTCTTTCGGCCAGCGGCTCTCCGTCCTGCCCGAAAAGGGTGAACTGCTCGATGCCCTCCGGGAAACGGTTTTTTTCAATGCCCGCGATATAAACAGTATTTTCTAATTTACCTGCTGTGCTATAATAGACTACACCATTGCTTTGCGCGATGATATAAAAGGTTCGCCCTTTGTTTTTGGCCAGGGTGGATTCATTGGTTGCTATCTTGACGTAGAGGCTGTCCTTTTCACTATTGTTAACGGATAAGGTATAGCCTACCTCCTGCGTTTTAGGCAGATCGAACGCAAAAGAGGTCTCTCCCGGGATATTCATCTTCGCCCTATAGCTTTTCCCCGCTTCCGGTGTAATGGCGAATACGCCCATGCCCAAATGCTGCGTAGCGAAATCAGCTACCACATTGCCGGTATTGTCTTCGATAGTTCCTTTGATATCCCGGCCCAGCCCATTGGCGCCGATGGCTTTGATGGCTACTCTCGACCGGACGCCGCTCACCAATTCGCCGCCTTCAGGGAAGAATTGCACGTCGCATTTTTCGGTTTGCCTGACCATGATGGGCGCCACACCGCCAAGCCTCACACGCTGATCGCAGATATAATCCGGCTGGTTCTGCATCCAGCGCGTGTAGGCCCTGATTCGGTATTGACCTTGCTTTAAAGTATGTGCCAGTGGTATATCGCTCCAGCCGATGCCGGACACAAGCGGAACAACCTGCCGGGTAACCAGGGAGTCCTTAGGGCTGATCAACTCTACGTACAACACACCGCTTATCGCTGATGGCTGGTGCTTTTGGCTGACAACCGTATAGGCTTTGTACCAGATCGTGTCGCCATAACCATAGTTGGGTTTGTCAAGGTGCAGGTAAACTTTTTCCTGCGCGGACTGTGCCGCTAAAGCACTAACCACCCGCGGCAGGAATGTGCTGTCCTGACCAACGCAATGGATCGCAATTGTAATTAAGGCAAAAAGAAGTATAAAGGATTTTACCTTCATCGATATAAGGTTTCTAAAAGCAAATTACAAAACCTTTTAAAAGCCTGCAAACATTTTCAACTACGAATTCGTCAGTATTGTATTACAAACGGCTCGTGGTTAATTTCATTCCACCTTATACCGGTACACCTGCCGGCCGATATTACCTTTTTCGTCAATGCCTTCTACCACCACCCGGTAATTGCCCTTGCCGTCAGCGTTGTAAAATGATATAGAGGCATTGCCATCCTTGTCGGTCGCCACCTCCGGCTGCCAGTAAATGGTGCTACGAAGGTCTTTACGGTTTGGGTTATCCGTTGGGTGCTCATACTTCGGCGTATAAAACTGGCGGGCTTTGTAAAAGCCCTGCACAGCGATAGGTAAAATGCCTTTTGAGGCTATGTCTTTCGGATCAAGTCCCTTTCCCTGCTTGGTTGTGATAACGATAACGCCGTTACCGCCATCCATGCCATAAATAGCACTACTTCCTACAAACCGGAGCACTTCAACCGTTTCGACTGACTGTGGGTTTACTCTATCGATAGATGAATCCTGCAGGGCGACGCCGTCCACAACTATCAGCATATGGCCCGTATTGAAACTTTGCAAATGAGGTATTCCAGTGTTTCCAAGCGAATAACTAACAAATTTTACACCGATCAATCGTCCGTTTAATATATCAGAAAGCTGACCGCCAAATTTCCCTATTTCATCGCCATGGATTACCTGGTCGGCATGGCCGGGGCCGAGCAAACTTGATGATGGATAATTATCATCTCTTTTCACTGCCTTAATTTTCACCTCCTTTAGTAACCGGCCTCCCGGTAAACCATATTTGGCGTATTGATCCCATTGCTCTTTGTGGCTCTGTAAATAAGACGACATATTGCGGGTTGTATCTCCTGTCGTTACAAGTTGCGGTGCCACCGGCGGTTCATCCTGCTGTTTATTGTAGCTGATCACGGTCGAGTTTTTACCCTTATCGGTTATCGCTGTCAAAACGAATTTACCCGTATCGCTGAATGCCGCCAGGTTGCCGAATTTAAAATTGCCTTTCTCATCCGTAGTTTCACTTCGCACCGGCCCGCCTATATAAGTGATCAACGACACCATCCCTTTGGCAACCGGTTTACCCAAAACCGTTTTTACCGTTCCGTTGATAGACAGGCCGTTTTCGGGTCTGTAAGCAGCGGGTTGCTGGCTGTTGTTCAATATCTCCTTCCACTCAAACCTGCGGTAACCATGCGTCAGCATCACCAGGTCGAGGTTTTTGGCGGTGGTATCAGTGATATGGCTGAAATAATAATTCGGCTGCTCCACGTAACCTTTCAGGTCGGAAGTCAGCAGCTGGTCGGTCAGTATCGTGGTTTCGCTATTCTCGTCTGCGGGAACTTTACTTTCATCGGTGACTGCGATGGAGAAGTGCCCCGTAGCCGCCGAATCGGCCCGTGTCCTGGCACTGAGTTTCAGGTTTACTTTTTCTCTTGGCGCATAACCGGATTTATCGCTGTTTATTTCTAGATTGAGCTGATCGTAATTCTGCACGAAGATCAGTCTTTCACATAATGGCTCGTTGTTGTGCGAAAAAAGCGTTATGCGGGTTACCCCGGTAAAAAGTTTTCTTTTGAGTATCTCCAGCGTGATCATAGTACTATCTAGTGCGCAGGGTACCGAAGTTGCTATTCCGCCCGAATAAATAAGCAGTGTAAACTCTTTTCCTTTGTTTTCTTTAAAGAAACCCGGGCTTGCCTCTATCCTGACTTTAGCTACCGGAATTGAATCATTATTGACCGATAAGGCAATACCCTGGTTTTCAACTTTAGGCAATTCAATGGTTTGTTTGGTGCCGTTCGCTAAAGTTAATTCAGCATGATAGCTTTTCCCCGTTCCGGGCATAAATTCAAAGCTGCCCATACCCAAATGAACCGATGCGAAGGAAACTACCTGTTTATTGTCGTTGTCCAGCACTTCGCCGCTGACGCCCATACCCAGGCCATTCGCCCCAATAGCCTTGAATGCTATTTTTGATCTGACACCGGCCACTAAACTACCCCCTTCCGGGAAGAACTGCACATCCGGTTTTCCGGAAACGGCTACATAAGCCTTACCGCTTTCGGTTACTTTGGCGTTTTGTAACGAACCTACCGGGATCGTTTTTTCAAAAAAGCCGGAATCATTGCGCATCCACTCCGTCCAGGCGCGCATGCGGTAGTTACCTTTTGGCAAACTGTCGGGCAAAGCAAAATCGCCCCAGCCCACGCCATCAGCTAATTTCAATTTGATGCTTTGATCGATCTTTCCTTTGGTGTTGACCAGGTCGACATGCAGCACCCCGCTGATTTGCGACGGCACATGCCTTTCGTTCATCGTGACATAGGCTTTGAAATATAGCGTGTCGCCTGCCGCATAGTACGGCTTATCGAATTGCAGGTAAGCTTTTTCGGCGATGTGCCTCGCGGAAAAAGAATCCAGCTTAGCCAGTATCAAATCCTGGCCCGCCGTGTTTTCTATAGCGTAAACAGGCTCGTAATCGATGGGCAAGAGCTCGGCTACCCTCGACCGCCCCCAAACCCCGTCGTAACTGAGGCTATAGGGATCCGAAAGCACGCCCATCGCATATACCGGTACTTCGGGAGAATTGAATTTAACAAATGTATTATCGGTATTGCCCCTGTTATAGTAATATTCTATATGGTCGTCGATATGGAAACGGTGACTTGTATTATACCCAACCACCAGGTTGCAATTATCACAATATAATGCATAAAGGTTACGCCCTGCCGGAGCAATGATATCGCGCTTACGCAGTGCATCGGGCAAAAGCTTCCGAAAGATACGCGGCAACTTTTCTTTGCGGTTCCAAAAGGCCAGCGAATCACGATTGCTATGTTCCGCAGTTTTGAAATAGCGGATACGCGCCGCGATCAGGCTGTCAGGAGGGCGCTGGCGATTGGGGATTTCTGCCAGTTTTTCCACCCGGAAATTATTCTCTTCCAGCTTATCGGCAATAGCCGCGCGAAAAAAATGCATAGCTGAATTGCCATATACATCTTCCCTTGCGCGCTGCCACCGCGCCTTCCGTCTGGCGCTTCCTTTCATTTCTTCGAACAGGGTATACCCCTGGTACCTGATCTGCTGGTGCGATAAACTGTCGCGCAGCCAAAAATCATTGAGCAGGTATTTGATCCTGTAGCCCAAAGCATCATTTTCGATCACCAGGAAATCCGCTGACGACGCCGTTAATACTTGTTTTTCCTTGTCGTATTTCAAGTCAAGCACTTCAGGGTTTATAAGTTTGCAATCCCGGGCGCGGTCAGAATTGCCAATAAATGCCTCTATAAACCGTTCCAGGTACCTGGAACGGTCAGGGTCAGCATGGTACTGTATTTTTACCTCCTGGAGAGAACGCGTTTGCGGTGCTATAACGATATCGGGCAAACGGATATCCCGACCCTCAACAATAAGTGGCTGGCTGTAAGTCTCATAAGCTACGTCGGTTACTACTAAATCGTATTTGCCGGGCTTTACATTGTGCAAAGTAAAACTTCCATCGGCAGCGGTTTTGTCGCCTGTGGTAGCGTTGCTCAGGAATACGCTCACGTTCTCTATGGGCTTTTTGTCGGTTTTGCTTAAAACCCTTCCGGTTATGGTAAACTGCGCCAAGCAGCTTATTGGCGCAATGAACAGTAAAAAGAGCAGTGTCTTCATGGAAAGGTTTACCTGTGGCTTATTTTAAAGGTAAGACAATTTAAAACAGGTCAACAGGTATGCGGAGCGAAAATTTTTTCCGTCCGGTTTGGAATAGGAAAACACGGAAGGAATAAAGCTTTGGTCTTTCTGCTTTAAGCTTTTCGCTCCTCTAAAACTTATTCTTCCACATCATGCTTTTTTAAGCTTTTCGCTCCTCTAAAACTTATTCTTCCACATCATGCTTTCAACCGGGCGGGTGGTTGGATTGTTGTATTTCGCGTTGGCCTTGGTGTTATACATGATCTCGATATCGCCTTCCACCACGAAATAGATCAGTTGGCCGATGGGCATACCAGCGTAGATGCGCACGGGCTGCGCGCAGGATATTTCCAGCGTCCAGGTATTGCAGAAGCCAACGTCGCCTTTGCCGGCGGTGGCGTGTATATCGATACCCAAACGGCCGGTGCTCGACTTCCCTTCCAGGAAGGGCACATGGGCATGCGTTTCGGTATATTCCATGGTTACGCCGAGGTACAGCGTATTGGGCTGCAGCACAAAGCCTTCCTTCGGTATCTCGAAGCCGTCGATCTCGTTGTGCACCTTGGCATCCAGCACGCGGTTACGATAAGTCGCGAGGTGTTTCCCCAGGTGAACATCATAAGAATTGGTGCCTAAACAGTCCCGTTTGAATGGCTCAATGATGATATTGCCCTTGTCAATTTCCTCGAGAATCCTTTTGTCAGATAAAATCATAATCCGGTGCGATAATGCGCCTAAATTAGAATTATTTGACATAAGTTTGCCATCCTTTTTGCAATTTTACTTTTATGGCGATAGCATACCGGAAGCAGGTCGATAGCGATACCGAATTCGCTCTTTGGAAGATAGAGGAGAAGGCCGGGGACCTTTACAAACAACTACAGCTGGACGAAAACGAAAAGGCTTATGTTGAACAACTTAAGCTCGGCAAACGCCACCTGCACTGGCTGGCCGTACGCGTGCTGCTCCGCTCTATGCTGAACACCAGCGAATACATCGACTGCAAAATCGATTCGCACGGCAAGCCGTACCTGGTGAGCATTCCTTACCATATTTCGCTGAGCCACTCCTTTGAGTACGCCGCGGTGATGATCAGCAAGAGCAGCCCCGTAGGGATCGACATCGAGCAGATCAGGGAAAAGGTGTACCGTATCGCCGATAAGTTCATGCGGCCCGAAGAGATGGCCTTTATCAGCGAAAGCGATAAGATCGGCCAGTTATACGCCTGCTGGTGCGCCAAAGAAGCGGTTTATAAGTGTTTCGGGCAAAAAGAGGTGTCTTTTGCCCATCATATTTCGCTTGAACCGTTTAACTTTGCTAGAGCAGGACAGGTAAACGCCCATTTGAACAAAGGGGTCGTCAGCCTGGATTACCGGGTGGATTACCTGCAGTATGAAGATTATATGATAGGCTACGTAAAGGGATAGCGACATGAAAAACAACAAAGTGATTTTCCAGGATTGGGGCCTCATCGACTACAAAGAAGCCTGGGATAAGCAAGAGGCCCTGTTTTCCCAAACTGTCGATCTGAAAACAAGGATCCGCAACCTGAAAATGGTTACAGAAGGCGACGAGTACCAGGAAGATGAGCCGACGCAGAATCACCTGGTTTTTTGTGAGCACCCGCATGTATACACCTTAGGCAAAAGCGGTAAGCCCGAACATTTACTATTGGACGAAAATGGCCTGAAAGAAAAGAAGGCCTCCTACTATGCTATTAACCGCGGCGGCGATATTACCTACCACGGGCCGGGGCAGATCGTCGGTTACCCGATACTCGATCTTGATAATTTTTTTACCGATATACACCTGTACCTGCGCACTTTAGAAGAAGCCGTGATCCTGACGCTGGCCGATTACGGCCTGCAGGCCGGGCGCTACCCCGGCTATACGGGTGTTTGGTTTGATGCCGACAATGATAAGGCGCGCAAGATATGCGCGCTGGGTGTGCGCTGTAGCCGCTGGGTAACCATGCACGGCTTTGCGTTTAATGTGAACCCCGACCTGGATTATTTCAAATACATCGTTCCCTGCGGGATAGATGATAAGGATGTCACCTCGATGCAGCGCGAATTGGGAAAGAAAATTGATATAGAAGAAGTAAAGCACCTCCTGAAAGGGCACATCGCTGCGTTGTTTGGAATGGAGTTGGTGTAAGTTGAGGTAAAAGGTTAAAGGCGAAAGGTTAAAGGTACTAACCTATTACTGTCCGGTAAAGTAATAATAAAAAGAAAGGGAAGTTTTTAAAGACCTCCCTTTATTGGTAGTTTTAAGTTACCACACAAAAAACACCAATGAACAAAAGTACCTTTTTTACCGGACAGCC
>Ga0207705_10000316_pt1 | contig 44059 bp, 36 predicted proteins | sample KBSC13metaG_FD_184314 | JGI IMG/M metagenome (GOLD analysis project Ga0207705, IMG submission 184314) | Corn rhizosphere microbial communities from Kellogg Biological Station, Michigan, USA - KBS C1-3 metaG (SPAdes) (version 2) | ecosystem: Host-associated > Plants > Roots > Rhizosphere > Soil ... | reverse complement strand
CCTTGACGTTGAAGCTGAAGCGGCCGGGCTTGTAGCCGCGCGCCTGCGATTCCGGCAGGCCGGCGAACCAGTCGCGGATCTGGGTGAAGGCGCCGGTATAGGTGGCGGGGTTGGAGCGCGGGGTGCGGCCGATCGGCGACTGATCGATGTCGATCACCTTGTCGAGATGCTGCAGCCCCTCGATCTTCTCATGATGGCCGGCGAGCATGCGCGCGCCGTTCAGCGTGCGCGCGGCGCTGGCGTAGAGCGTGTCGATGGTGAAGGTCGACTTGCCCGAGCCCGAAACGCCGGTGATGCAGGTGAAGGTGCCGAGCGGGATCGAGGCCGACACATCCTTGAGGTTGTTGGCGCGCGCGCCCTTCACGGTGAGCTTCCTGCCGTTGCCTTTGCGACGCTTGTCGGGAACGGCGACGGCGCGGCGGCCGGTGAGGTAGTCGGCGGTGAGGCTGTTCTCGTTCGCGAGCACCTCGTCGAGCGAGCCCGCGGCGATGACCTCGCCGCCATGGACGCCCGCGCCGGGGCCCATGTCGATCACATAATCGGCGGTGCGGATCGCATCCTCGTCATGCTCGACCACGATCACGGTGTTGCCGAGATCGCGCAGCCTTTTCAGCGTGACGATCAGGCGATCATTGTCGCGCTGGTGAAGGCCGATCGAGGGCTCGTCGAGCACGTAGAGCACGCCCGACAGGCCGGAGCCGATCTGCGAGGCCAGGCGGATGCGCTGGCTCTCGCCGCCGGACAAGGTGCCCGAGGTGCGATCGAGGCTGAGATAATCGAGGCCGACATTGTCGAGGAAGCCGAGGCGCTCGACGATCTCCTTGAGGATCGGGGTCGCGATCTGTTTCTGCTGGTCGTTGAGGGTTTCCGGCATGGCGCGGAAGAAGGCCAATGCGGGCCCAACCGAGCGGCGGGTGGACATGGAGATGTCCTCGCCCGCGATCTTGACCGCGAGCGCCTCCGGCTTGAGGCGCGCGCCGTGGCAGACCTCGCAAGCGGCGGCCGACTGGTACTTCGACAGCTCCTCGCGCATCCACGCGCTCTCGGTCGAGAGCATGCGGCGTTCGAGATTGCCGAGCACGCCTTCGAACGGCTTGGTGACGGTGTAGGTCTTGCGGCCGTCGATGAAGGTGAGCGGAACGGGCCGCCCCTTGGTGCCGTGGAGGATGACCGATTGCTGTTCCTCGGTTAGCTCGTTCCACGGCGTGTCGAGGCTGAAGCCATATTCCTTCGCGAGGCTGGCGAGGACCTGCATGTAATAAGGGCTGGGCGGCTGTGACTTGGCCCAGGGGACGATCGCGCCCTTCTTGAGCGACAGATTCTCGTTGGGGACGACCAGCTGCGGATCGAAATAGAGCTTCTCGCCAAGGCCGTCGCACGCCGGGCAGGCGCCCTGGGGCGCGTTGAACGAGAAAAGGCGAGGCTCGATCTCCGGGATGCTGAACCCGGAGACGGGGCAGGAGAATTTCTCGGAGAAGATGATGCGGTTGGCGGGGACGCCGGCGTTTTTCATGCCGCCGATCGCGCTCCCCTCCCGCTCGCGGGAGGGGTTGGGGGAGGGGCTATTCTCGGGGGAATCCGATGCCGGACTCCCCTCCCCTGGCCCCTCCCGCAAGCGGGAGGGGGAAAGGTCTGCCACCGTCCCATCGGCAAGGTCGATATAGACCAGGCCGTCGGTGAGCTTGAGCGCGGTTTCGAAGCTTTGGGCGAGACGGGTCTCGATCCCTTCGCGGATGGCGAGGCGATCGACCACGACCTCGATGTCATGCTTGTATTTCTTATCGAGCGCGGGCGCGCTTTCGATCTCGTGGAATTCGCCGTCGATGCGGACGCGGGTGAAGCCCGCTTTCTGCCATTCGGTGAGCTCTTTCTTATACTCGCCCTTGCGGCCGACCACGGTGGGGGCGAGCAGGTAGAAGCGCGTGCCCTCCGGCAGCTGCATGACGCGATCGACCATCTGGCTGACGGTCTGCGCGGAAATGGGCAGGCCGGTGACGGGCGAATAAGGCACGCCGACCCGCGCCCACAGCAGGCGCATATAATCGTAGATTTCGGTAACGGTGGCGACGGTCGAGCGCGGGTTGCGGCTGGTCGTCTTCTGCTCGATCGAGATTGCGGGGCTGAGGCCCTCGATATGCTCGACGTCGGGCTTCTGCATCATCTCCAGGAACTGGCGCGCATAGGCCGAGAGCGACTCGACATAGCGGCGCTGGCCTTCGGCATAGATGGTGTCGAAGGCGAGGCTGGACTTGCCCGAACCCGACAGGCCGGTGATGACGGTGAGCGTCTCGCGCGGGATATCGACATCCACGCCCTTGAGATTGTGCTCACGCGCACCGCGCACCTTGATGTGGGTCAGGCTCATGGATCGAGTTTGTTCCAGTTATGTTCGGATGGCAAGCGCGGGGCCGCTCGCCCGTCCCAGATGGGAACGAGGCAGCCCTAGCACAAGTTGCTGACAGCGTTCTGGCAGCAGGGCTGGCAGCGGGGTGGCAACAGCGATCGGGGGCGAAGCGGCGGGCAGCAATCGCCCGTCTTTTCAGTAATTAACCATCTTGTTCGTAACGCCCTAACAATAATCAATTGTTTACGATTCCTTAATCAAGTAGCGTGGGAAGACTCGGAAAACGAGTTTTTGGGGAAAGTGGGGGATGTTCGATGGGTAAGCTGCGCAACGCGCTTTTGGGCGCTGCATGTCTTCCGATGATCGCAACCGCGGCGCACGCCGATGGCACGATCAGTTCGGCGAGCGGAAATTTTACCGTAGGTATCGGTAATAACGGCGAATTGTTCGATTATAACAGCTATACCGGCTTCCGCCGCAATGCCGATGGCGCCGACCCGCTGTCGCCGGGGACGCCGCGCGACTCGTGGGGCGTGACCACCGATCTGGGCTCGGCCTTCGCCGACCAGTCTTATTATGGTTCGGGCAACCTGACCGGCACGACCTTCACCTGGGCCGCCAATTCGGCGACGGCGAGCACGACGACCAATGTCGGCGTGAAGCTGGACCAGAGCTACAGCTTCGTTGCGGACAATATCCTCCGCATCACCGAGACGCTGACCAACGTCAGCGACCTGTCGCTGTCGATCATGTTCGCGCGCGAGTGGGATACTGACCCGCAGCCGACCTTCAACAATGTCAGCTACGGCCCGATCGGCGCCAATCCGATGGTGCTGGATGCGAGCTGGTACGGCTTCGACGATCCGCGCCCGTTCGGCAGCTATGGCGGCACGAGCTGCCTGCCGAACTGCAGCGTCGACGGCGACAATGGCGGCGGCATCCAGATCGGCCTGGGCACGCTCGCTGCGGGCGCGTCGCGCACCTTCACTTATTATTATGGCATCGCGCAGACGGGCCAGGACCCGAACGGGCTGGTCGCGCAGGCGCAGGGCGTCGGCGTCAACTATCTGATGATGAGCGCCAGCGACGACGGCGGCACCAATTCGCAGTTCATCGGCCTGGGCAGCGTTCCCGAGCCGGCGACCTGGGGCATGATGCTGATGGGCTTCGGCCTGGCCGGCATGGCGCTCCGCCGCCAGCGCACGAGCGTGGCGTTCGGCTGAGCCGACCGACCATATCGCGTATCGAGGGGGCCGGCGGAAACGCCGGCCCCTTTTTCATGTCCGTTGGCGCGCGGCACGGGCGGCAGAGCTTGCGGTCATAACGGGCGCGCACCATCTCCACGACGCGACGGGCATCCGGCCCGCGGAAAAGGGGAGTCACCCATGTTCTCGCTCTACGACGTCAGCGTTCCCGTATTTCTCCGCGCATTGCGCAACATGGATGCCTTCCTGCAGAAAGGCGCGGACTGGTTCGCGGAGCAAGGGCGCCCGGAAAGCGAGCTGACCGGCGCGCGGCTGATCGAGGACATGCACCCGCTGACCGCGCAGATCCAGCGCGCGAGCGATACCGCCAAGGGCGTGGTCGCGCGGATCACCGGCGCCGAGGTCCCGTCCATGCCCGACGAGGAGGTGACCATCGCCGACCTGCGCGCGCGCATCGCCAAGACGATCGCGGTGCTGGAAGGCGCGCGGCGCGAGGATTTCGAGGGCACCGAAGACAAGCCGATCGAGATCTGGACGCCCAAGGCGGCGTTGCTGTTCAACGGCAAATCCTACGTCTTCGAATTCGCCATCCCCAATTTCTTCTTCCACGTGACCGCGGCCTATGCGCTGCTGCGCAAGGAAGGCGTGCCGGTGGGCAAGGTCGATTATCTGGGATCGATCGAGACGCGGCCGCACTGATCCGGACATGAAAAAAGCCGCCGTCCGGCTGGACGGCGGCTCTTTCCGCTAGCTCGATCCGGATTGGATCAGGCGAAGGCGACCGCAGTGCGGCGGCGCATTGCGACGCCCATCGCGCCGAAGCCGAACAGCATCATCGCCCAGGTGGCGGCTTCCGGAACCGCGGCGGCCGCGAAATTGCCGTTCGAGCCGGGGCCGTACTGGCCGCCGATCGCGCTGGCGAGCGTGTAATTGCCGGGCGCATTGCCCCACAGATTATATTCGACACCGCTCGCGGTGGTGAACAACGCGCCCCAATTGTCGAGCAGCTGCGCGCCGTCGAACAGGACATTGTCGATCTGCCACCGGCCGTCGGCCGAAATGACCGGGTTGGGCTGGTCCGGGTTGGCCAGGAGACCGGTGATCGCGTCGCCATCGACATTGCCCGAAACCGCGAGGATGTCATGGCCGCCGACCGCGTTCAGCGCGTCGTCGTAGGTGAACGCGATCGACGCCGAAACCGGCGCGCCGCCAAACGTAGTATAGGTCCCCAGGAAATGGCCCGCCTGCGCCGGCATCGCCAGCAAAGCCGCCAGTCCGGCGCCGGCCGCAAACAACATCTTGTTCATATCAATACGCCCCCACTCTCACAGTACGGGGCCGTAATGGACCATTCGCGGGAAAGGGGAAGGCAGATTCAAAGTTAATAACGTCGGGTTAACCCTCTTTTCGATCCGAACGCGGAAAATCCGGCCTTTTTCCTTTCCGAAAACACACGCTGCAGCGACGATTGACGCGGGCGGCGGGAGCGGCGCTATAGGCCGATGGCCCTCTACCCGATCCTCCGCCCCCTGATCTTCGCGCTGGATGCCGAGCGCGCGCACGATCTGGCGATGGCGGCGATGGCGCGGATGCCCGGCGGCGCGGGCCGGCACGATCCCGCATTGGGCGTGGAGGTGGCGGGCTTGCGCTTCCCCAGCCCGATCGGGCTGGCGGCGGGGCTCGACAAGGATGCGCGCGCGCCCGACGCCTTCCTGGGCCTCGGCTTCGGCTTCGTCGAGGTGGGCACCGTCACACCCTTGCCCCAGCCCGGCAATCCCAAGCCCCGCCTGTTCCGGCTGGAAGAGGACAAGGCGATCATCAACCGGATGGGCTTTAACAGCGGCGGGCAGGCGGCGGCGCTGGAGCGGCTGAAGGCGCGCGCGGGGCGGCCGGGAATCGTCGGCGTGAATATCGGCGCGAACAAGGACGCGGCCGACCGCATCGCCGATTATGCCGCGGGCGTGGCGCGAATGGCGCCGGTCGCATCCTACCTGACGATCAACATATCCTCGCCCAACACGCCGGGCCTGCGCGCGCTGCAGGACGAAGGCGCGCTCGACGCCTTGCTGGAGGCGGCGATGGCGGCGCGGCCGGCGGGCGGACCGCCCGTCTTCCTGAAGGTCGCGCCGGACCTGGAGCCGGCGGACGTGGACGCGATCGCGCGGGTGGCGATCGAGCGCGGGATCGACGCGCTGATCGTGAGCAACACGACCATCTCGCGGCCTCCGCTACTGAGCGCGCATCGCGGGGAGAGCGGCGGGCTTTCGGGCGCGCCGCTCAGGGCGCTGGCGCTGCAGCGGCTGCGCGATTTCCGCACCGCGACCGGCGGGCGGCTGCCGCTGATCGCGGCGGGCGGGATCGCGAGCGGCGCGGACGCCTGGGCCCGGATCAAGGCCGGCGCGAGCCTGGTCCAGATCTATAGCGCGCTGATCTACGAAGGGCCGTTCCTGGCGCGCCGGATCGAAAAGGCGCTGATCGCGTTTATCCAGTCCGAGGGCCACCAGAGTATCCGTACGGCCATCGGGTCGGAACACCCCTGACCTTCCGCATGAGGGAGGCGGAGGAGGAGAGCGATATGGGTTCCAAGCCGGTGCAGGCACCCGCCTTGTTCAGCCTGCTGGTTTTTCTCTGCGTCAATTATCTGGCCGGCTACGGGATCGGGATATGGCTCACCCATTCCACCCCAGGCGCGATCGCGCTGGCGCTGGTCACGCCCTGCCTGAGCCTGCTCGGCATCGCCCTGTTCAAGAAGCCGACGATACGGGACAACCGCCCCGACGAGGCGTGACTCCCCAGCCTTGCTTGCCGGCTCCCGGTATCCTCCGGAAGCGATCATTCACTGCCCGACCGGGCCTGCAACCGCACAGAGGGGAGATGGATGCCAGCTTTCGCTGGCATGACGACGGATTCGGGCGATAAGACCATGCCATGATCCGCCGTCTCCTGATCCTGTTCGTCGCGTTTGCCTTGCCGCTGGGCGCCCTACCCGCCAAAGCTCCCGCCAAGTCCATCACCACCGGCCTAGTCTCCGCCGCGGATCCGCGCGCGGCGGCGGCGGGGACGGCGATATTGAAGCAGGGCGGCAGTGCCGCGGACGCGGCGATCGCGATGATGCTCGCGCTGAACGTGGTCGAGCCGCAAAGCTCCGGCATCGGCGGCGGCGGCTTCATGGTCCATCACGATGCCAGGACGGGGCGGACCACAAGCTTCGACGGACGCGAGACCGCGCCGGCGGCGGCGAATGTCCACTGGTTCTTCCGCGATGGGCGGCCGATGCCGCACAACCAGGCGGTGCCGGGCGGGCTCAGCGTCGGCGTGCCGGGCAATTTGCGGATGATGGCGCTGGCGCATGCGAAATATGGACGGCTGCCGTGGGCGGCGCTGTTCCAGCCCGCGATCAAGCTGGCGCGCGACGGCTTCGCGGTCACGCCCCGGCTGCACAATATCCTCACGCAATGGGGCGGCACGATCCTCTCCGACTGGGGGCGCGCGCATTTCTTCAACGCGGACGGCAGCGCGCTCGCGACGGGGGCCCTGCTCAGGAATCCCGAGCAGGCCGCCTTGTTCGAGCAGATCGCGGCTAAGGGCCCCGATTATTTCTACCATGGCGAGCCCGCCGAGAAATTGGTCGCCGCGGTCAACAACGCGCCGCGCAATCCGTCGCGCATGACGCTGGCCGACCTCGCCGCCTATCGCGCGAAGGAGCGCGCACCGGTGTGCGGCACCTATCGCCGCTACCGCATCTGCGGGATGGGCGGGCCATCGTCGGGCGGGCTGACCGTGCTGATGATCCTGAAGCAGCTCGAACGGTTCGACATGGCGAATCTGGGCAAGGATTCGCCCGTCGCCTGGCACCTGATCGCGGAGAGCGAGCGGCTCGCTTATGCCGACCGCGACGCCTATATGGCCGATACCGATTTCGAAACGGTGCCGGTCAAGGCGCTGCTCGACCCGGCCAATCTCGCGCGCCGATCCGCGCTGATCTCCCCCACCGCCACGATGCAGTCCTTCGGCCCGAGTTCGTTCGGCCCGATCTGCGTGGCATCGGCAACGATCCCCGAACATGGAACGACCGACATGGCGGCGGTGGACGCGCGCGGCGATGTCGCACAGGTCACCTCGACGATCGAGAGCATCTTCGGGTCGGGCCTCTCCGTCGACGGCATCATGCTCAACAACGAGCTGACCGATTTCGACCTCGATCCGGTCGGCCGCACCGGCTGCCCCGCAGCCAATCGCGTGCTGCCGGGCAAGCGTCCGCGCAGTTCGATGTCGCCGACGATCGTCTACGGGCCCGACGGCAAGGTGCGTATCGCGATCGGAGCGGCGGGCGGATCGACCATCATCGCGCAAGTGGCGAAGGCGCTGATAGGCGTGATCGACTGGCATATGAGCGCGCAGGACGCGATCGCGATGGGCCTGATCTATACGCCCGGCCCCGGCGGCGCGGTCGAGCAGGGCACGCAGCTGGAGGCGATGCTGCCCGCACTGGCGCAATTGGGCGAGCGGCTGCGGGTCGCGCCGATGGGGCTCAAGGCCAATGCGATCGAGCAGGTCGGCGGGCGCTGGCGCGGCGCCGCCGATCCGCGCAGCGAGGGCGTGGCGATGGACGTGAGGGGCGTGATATCCGGGCCGAACCGGGTAGGGATGAAGGCCGGCGTGCACGAATAAGCCCTAACCCCTCCCGCAGGCGGGAGAGGAACAAGAAGGCAGGGAGAGACGATGGCGCTCGAGCATTTTCCGAACCTGGTGACGATGTTCTTCACGCGCGCCCGCGAGCAGGGCGACGCGCCCTTCCTGTTCTGGAAGGAAGCGGGCGAGTGGCGCTCGCTGAGCTGGGCGGAGACGGCGAGACGGGTTGCGCGGCTGGCCGAGGCGCTGCGCGGGCTGGGGCTCAAGAAATGCGATCGCGTGCTGCTCGTGTCGGAGAACCGGCCCGAATGGGCGATCGCCGACCTCGCGATCATGGCGGCGGACTGCATCACCGTGCCGGCCTATACCAGCAACACCGAGCGCGATCATGCGCATGTGCTGAACGACAGCGGCGCACGCGCGGCGATCGTGTCGACCGCGGCGCTTGCCAAGACCTTGCTGCCCGCGGTCGCGCGCACGTCCGAATGCGAGATGGTGATCGGGCTGGAGCATATGCCGCGCGAGCGCGTCGGCAATGTCCGGCTTTACGATTGGGACGCGCTGGTCGCGGACTGCCCGGGCGATGTGGTCGCGGCCGAGGGGGCGGCGATGGCGCTCAAGCGCGAGGACCTGGCCTGCCTGATCTACACCAGCGGCACGGGCGGAAGCCCGCGCGGCGTGCGCCAGCATCATGGCGCGATCCTGGCCAATTGCGTCGGCGCCGAGGACATCATCCACGGCGATTTCGAACGCGGGCCGGAGGTGTTCCTGAGCCTGCTGCCCTTGAGCCACAGCTACGAGCATACCGCCGGACTCCACTTCCCGATCAGCCTGTCGGCGCAGATCTGGTATGCGGAAAGCATCGAGAAACTGGCCGCCAACCTGGAGGAGGCCGCGCCCACGATCATGGTGGTGGTGCCGCGCCTGTTCGAATTGTTGCGGGCCCGAATCCTCAAGCAGTTCGAGAAGCAGGGCAAGGCGGCACAATGGCTGCTCGCCCAGGCGCTCGCGCTCGACGCCAAGCCGAAGAAGAGCCTGCTCGACAGGCCGCTCGACCTGTTGCTTGACGCGACCGTGCGCAAGAAGGTGCGCGCGCGCTTCGGCGGGCGCAACAAGGCCCTGGTCTCCGGCGGCGCGCCGCTCAATCCCGAGGTCGGGCGCTTCTTCCAGGCATTGGGCCTGACCCTGCTGCAGGGTTATGGCCAGACCGAGGCGGGGCCGTTGATCTCGGTCAACCGGCCGCGCGCGGGGATCAAGCTCGACACGGTCGGGCCGGCGGTGGTGGGCTGCGAGGTCAAGATCGCGGAGGATGGCGAAATCCTTTGCCGCGGCGAGAATGTGATGCACGGCTATTGGCGCAACGATGCCGAAAGCGCGCGCGTGCTGATCGACGGCTGGCTGCATACGGGCGACGTCGGTCATCTCGACGAAAAGGGCCGGATCGTCATCACCGACCGCAAGAAGGACCTGATCGTCAACGACAAGGGCGACAATGTCTCGCCCCAGCGGGTCGAGGGGATGCTGACGCTGGAGCCCGAGATCGCGCAGGCGATGGTGGTGGGCGACCGGCGGCCCTATCTGGTCGGGCTGGTCGTGCCCGACAAGGAATGGGAAGCGACTTTGCCGCCCGGCACCGACATCGCCAAGGCGATGATGGCGGCGGTGGACCGCGTGAATGCCGGCCTATCGGTGATCGAGAAGGTGCGCCGCGTGCTCGTCGCGGACGAGGCTTTCACGATCGAGAATGGCGCACTGACGCCGTCGCTGAAGGTGCGCAGGCATGTGTTGCGCGAGCGGTACGGCGAGCGGCTGGATGCGTTGTACGGAGGGAAGGGTTAACCGCCTTCTTTCCCCTCGTGGGAGAGGGAGAGAGGGGTTTGAGGGCTCGAGGCCCCCGAGAGCATATTCTTGCTCGCTATCGCTCGCCGACCCCGCTCCCAACCCTCTTCCGCAAGGAGCGGGCTTCAAGATTACTTCTTCCGATACGGCACGAACCTGTCGAAAGTGCAAAAGCCGAAATCGTGGCCGGTGGTTTCCGACACGCGCACCGGATCATTCTCGCACAATTGGCCGCCCGCGCCGCGCACCGTCACGCGGCGGCCCTCGCGCAAGGCGGGGCAGTCGCCCTTGAATCGCGCGACATAAGTGAAGCGCGCATCGCGATAGACGAGCGCGGTGCCATCGATGATCTCGGCCTGCACGCCGCGGTCGGGGAAGATACAGCGCTGGGGCGTTCCGGCAGTCTTTCCCTTGAGCAATTGGCCGAGATAGTCCGGCCCCGCGGCGATCGAGGGAGACGCGGCGAGCCCGGCGGCGAGCGCGATCAGCCAGCGCATCGCGGCGCTCACGGTTTGGTATAAGGCGTGAAGTCGCCGAAGATGCAGCTTCCGACCGGAAGGTCGGGCCCCGCCATCCTGAGGTCGGCGATGTCGCCGCGGCACAGCTGGGACGAGTGCAGCTTGGTCACGACGATCGTGTCGTCGCGGAGCCGGGGGCAATCGTCGAAGCGGCTGACATACCAGGTCGTGCCCTGGCGATAGGCCATGCCGATGCCCGGCAGTTTCTCGCTCTCGCGGCCGGCGAAGGTGAGGTTGATGCAGTCGACGGGCTTGCCGGCCGTGCGGCCAGCGATGAGCCGGGTGAGCTTCGCCTCGCCGCTTTCGACCTTGGCAGCGGCTGGCATGAGCGGCGCGGTGACGAGGCCCGCGATGAGGGCTGCGTTAACGAGGGTGCGCATGGGGAAATCCTCCTGAAGCGATAACGCTTTGATACGCCTTTACGTGCCGAGGTTCAGCAAAGTTCGCTGCCGTCTGATTCACGCTGCCGGCGAGGAGGGGAGCGTGCCGACAACGGCGATCAGCTTCTAGAAATTATCCTTTTCCGCACGACGCCGCGCGAGTTCCGCGACGCTGCCCGCCCGCATGAAGGGGTTGGTCGCGCGTTCGAGCGCGATCGTGGTTGGGACGGTCGGCTCGCCGCGCGCGCGCATTGCGTCGACATCCCGCATCCGCCCGACCAAAGCCGGATTATCCGGCTCCACATGGAGCGCATAGCGCCCGTTCGACTGGGTATATTCGTGCGCGCAATAAACGACCGTTTCCGGCGGCAGCGCGGCGAGGCGCTGCATGTTGGCGAACATCTGCGCGGGCGTCCCTTCGAACAGGCGGCCGCACCCCATCGCGAAAAGGGTGTCGCCGACGAAGGCGATACCCGCATCGGGCAAATGATAGGCGATGTGGCCGGCGGTGTGCGCGGGCACCTCCCATATCTCGGCCTCGAACGCGCCGATCCGCGCGCGATCGCCCTCCTTCACCCGGACATCGAGCGTCGGGATCTTCGCCGCTTCCGCGGCCGGGCCGGTGACGATGCAGCCGGTCGCGGCCTTGATCCCGGCATTGCCGCCGATATGGTCGCCATGCCAGTGCGTGTTCCAGATCTGGCCGATACGCCAGCCGCGCCGATCGGCCTCGGCCAGCACGGGCTCCGCATCGGCGGGATCGATCACCACCGTATCCCCGCTGATCGGATCATGCGCCATCCAGATATAATTGTCCTGGCGCGCGGGAATGCGAACGACTTCGATCATCCGAACAACTCCAGCGTTTCAATGCCGAGGCGGCGGGTGAGATCCTCCGCGCTTTCCGCCCGCGCCAGCCGCGCCGCCTGGCCGGCCCACATATTGGCGAAGGCCCCCGGATCGGCCTTGCGCAGATCGGCGAGCGCGTCGCCGCCGTTCGGGAAAGGCGGAACGATCGGATTTGCCGGGCCGCGTTCGCGCGTCAGCCGCGTCTCCAGCCCGCGCGCGAAGCGGCCGGTAAAGACATTGGTCGATACGGTGGTTTCGGCATCGTCCTCGGCCAGGCGCCGGCGATGGAGGTCGCTGATCCGGCTTTCGGGCGTCGAAAGATAGGCCGTGCCGATTTGGACCGCGCTCGCGCCGAGGAGGAGGGCCGCGGCGACCCCGCGCGCATCGGCGATCCCGCCTGCGGCGATCACCGGCATCGACACCGCGTCCGCCACCTGCGGCACGAGCGCGAACAGTCCCATGTGCGACGAGGGATCGGCGGGCAGGAAGCGTCCAGCATGGCCGCCCGCCTCCCACCCCTGCGCGATGATCGCGTCCACGCCGCGTTCGGCCAACCAGCGCGCCTCTGCGGGCGAGGTCGCGCAGCCGAGGATCAGCGCGCCCGCATCGCGGACGCGCCGCAGCAGGCGCTCTTCCGGAAGGCCGAAATGGAAGCTGACCACCTCCGGCCCGGTCTCCTCCACCAGCGTGCACATCGCCTCGTCGAAAGGTTTGCGCAAAGGCGGCGGAGTCGCGGGAAAGCCGACGGCATATTCGGCATAATAAGGCGCGAGCGCGGCGCGCCAGGCATGATCGTCATAGGCGCCGGGCGGCTGGTGGCAGAAGAAATTGAGGTTGAGCGGACCGTTGGCGGCGGCGCGGTATTGCGAGATCTGATCGCGCGCCGCCTCCACGCTCAACAGCGCGCAGGGGACCGATCCGAGCCCGCCGCCCTGGCTTGCCGCGATCGCGAGCGCCGCATCCTGCGCGCCCGCCATCGGCGCCTGCACGATCGGCGTCTCGATCCCGAACAGGTCGAGCAATCGCCGGTCGCGCCAAGCCATCACCAGCTGCCGCTATTGGGCATCGACGCCCAGGGTTCCTGCGGCGGCAGATGTCCGTCCTGCAGCAGTTCGATCGAGATATTGTCGGGCGTGCGCACGAAGGCCATGTGGCCGTCGCGCGGCGGGCGGTTGATCGTCACGCCCGCGTCCATCAGCCGCTGGCACGTCGCATAGATATCGTCGACGCGGTAGGCGAGGTGGCCGAAATTGCGGCCGCCGTCATAGCCGGCCTCATCCCAATTATGGGTCAGCTCGACCTGCGCGTCCTCGTCGCCGGGCGCCGCCAGGAAGATCAGCGTGAAGCGACCTTTCTCGTTCTCCATCCGCCGGATTTCGCGCAGGCCCAGCAGCTCGAAGAAGCGGATCGTCGCATCGGGATCGGACACGCGGATCATCGTGTGGAGATATTTGGTCATGGATGCCTGTCGCCCGTGAGTCGGTGCTGCGCCTTTCCCCGAGATAGAAGGCGCCGAGGCTTCGGCAAGCGCAGGCGGCGGGGTTTTTATTTCGGCGCGGTGAGCGCGGCCTTGGCAGCCTGACCTTCGGGCGTGTCGGGACCAAGCTGGGCGGCGCGGGTCCAGGCGGCGTGGGCCGCGTCGGTCTGACCCGCCGCGGCATAGATATTGCCGGCCTCGAGTTCGACGGCGGGATCGTCGGCGGCGGATTTAAGCGCGGTCGCGATATCCTTCTGCGCGCGGGCGATATCCTTTTGCTTCCGCGCAAGCGCCGCCGACAGATACCAGGCGAACGGATCCTGCGGCACCAACGCGAGCCCCTTGTCCATATCGATCCGTGCCTGCGCGAGATCGTCCAGCGCGACATCGGCGCGCGCGCGATCGACCCAGCCCTCGCCGGCGAGCGTGGGCGGCGCGGCGGGCGCGTTGACGACATGATCCAGATAGTCGCGCGCCCTGGCCGGCTGATCGCCCGCGAGCGCGGCGTTGGCCGCCTGGCTCCACAGGCCCATGCTGCGGCCATCACGGTCCGCCTCGGCCTGCGACGCGGCCTGCGCGAGCGCGGCCTCGGCCGGGCCCCAGCGCTCGACCGCGACGAAGGCGAGGCCGAGGCAAGCCCGCGCGGGCACATTCTTGTCGCGGTCGGCCCACACGCCGGCCTGCTCGACCGCCGCCTTGGGGTCGGCGGCGATCAGCTTCTGGCAGGCGGCCGCGCGCGCGGCAGTGTCGGAAATGTCGATCAGCGTCGCGGCAAGGAACAGGATGGGGATCATAATGTCTCGATCAGGGCACCGACCGTCGTCAACAGCAAGGCGAGGTCGCCCGGCCGCGACAGGCGGTGCTCGCCGCCTTTGACGAGCATGGTCTGCACATCGGCTGAACGAAGCGCCCGGCCGAGGCGGAAGGCGATCGAGGGAGGCACATCGCGGTCATCCTGGCCGTGAAGCAGCCGTACCGGGCAATCGATCGGGATCTCACCATCGAGCAGCAGATTGGCCTGCCCGCTCCGCCAGAAAGCGCGGGTGGTGATTTCGGGCGTGTCGTAATCGGGATGCTCGACCGCGATCAGCCCGTCGCTTTCGATCGCCGCGCGCTGATTTTCGTCATAGCCCCATTCGGTGAAATCGGGCGCGGCCGCGATCCCGACCAGGGCGGCGATGCGCTCCGGACGTTCGAGCGCGATCAGCAGCATCAGCCAGCCGCCCATCGACGAGCCGACCAGGATGAGCGGGCCCTGGGTCAGCGTGTCGATCGCGTCGAGCACGTCGTCGCGCCAATCGTCGAGCGTGGAGTCACCGAACACGCCCTCGCTCTGGCCGCAGCCGCGATAGTCGAGGCGTAGTATGGCGCGGCCCTGCGCTTCCGCCCAGGCGTCCAGCGCCACCGCTTTGCTGCCCTCCATGTCGGAGCCGTAACCGGGAAGGAAGACGATGGTCGGCCCCTCGCCCTCGCGATGCGCGAAAGCGAGCGCTGGGAGGCCGGGACGTTCGAGGAAATCGGGCATAGCGGGCGATCTACATCCTCCGTCACCCCAGCGAAAGCTGGGGTCTCGGGAGATCACCTCCTGAGATCCCGGCTTTCGCCGGGATGACGAATCTTGGGAGGACGGATCGGGATTGACGGATTTGGCGCCGGTCGGGTTGAAACGCCCGCCCGAAGCGGGTCTAACCCGGCGATGCACCTTTACCTTCCTATCGCCGGACTGTCGGTGAATGCGCTGGTGATCGTGCTGCTGGGCGGCGCGGTCGGCATTTTGTCGGGCATGTTCGGCGTGGGCGGCGGCTTTCTGACGACGCCGCTCCTGATATTCTACGGCGTGCCGCCGGCGGTAGCGGTGGCGTCGTCGGCGACGCAGATCACGGGCACGAGTGTATCGGGCGTGCTCGCGCACAGCCGCCGCCAGGGCGTCGATTTCCGGATGGGAATGGTGCTGGTCACAGGCGGCGCGGTGGGATCGCTGGCGGGCGGCTTCCTGTTCCGCCTGCTCCAGAAGACCGGGCAGATCGATACGATCATCAACCTGCTCTACGTCGCCCTGCTCGGCTGGATCGGGCTCGCGATGGCGCGCGAATCCGTACGCGCGGTGCTGGCCGCGCGCGAGGGCAAGGCACCGCCGCCGATCACCAATGTGCGCCACCGCAAATGGATCGCGGCCTTGCCCTTCCGCTGGCGCTTCTACGGCGCGGGCCTCTACATCTCCCCGCTCGCCCCGCTCCTGCTCGGCTTCGTGACCGGGCTGCTGACGGTGCTGATGGGCGTGAGCGGCGGCTTCGTCCTGGTGCCGGCGATGCTGTATCTGTTCGGCGTGTCGGCGCGCGTGGTGGTCGGCACCTCGCTCTTCCAGGGATTGTTCGTCACCGCGACCACCACCCTGGTCCATTCGCTCACCACGCATGCGGTCGACCTGGTGCTGGCGGGCCTCTTGCTGATCGGATCGGTGATCGGCGCGCAGATCGGATCGGCGATGGTGCAGCGCGTCCGGCCCGAGCGCGCGCGGATGATGCTGGCGTTGATCGTGATGGCGGTCGCGATCCGGATGGCGATCGGCCTGACCTGGCGCCCGGACGCCATCTATACGGTGCAGCTCTTATGAGCGCGCGTTTTTCCGCGCGGCGCCGCAGGCCGTTACTCGCCCTGATCGCGTGCCTGCCTTTGCTGATCGGCGCGAGCGAGCCCAGGCTGGTGCCGGACGTATCCAACACGCAGATCGACATCGCCTACAGCTTCACCGGCGCCGAGCTGCTGCTGTTCGGCGCGATCCTCTATCCCGGCGGCCGGGCTCCCGCGCCGGATACCGATGTCGCGGTGGTGATCAAGGGCCCGGCCGAGCCGCTGCTGGTGCGCGAGAAGGCCAAGGTGGCGGGAATCTGGATTAACCATGCAAGTGAACGGTTCCGGTCGGTTCCGAGCTTCTACGCGGTCGCGACGTCGCGCCCGCTCGACCGGCTGGTCTCGCCCCGCACCGCGGCGATCTACGAGATCGGAATCGACAATCTGCTGCTGTCGCCGGCAAATGGCGCGAGCGCGAGCGAGCAGGCGCGGTTCGAGAGCGGGCTGATCGACCTCAAGCGCAGCACCGGCCTCTACGCCGAGCATGTCGGCGGCGTGTCGGTGCGCGAAGGCGTGCTCTACCGCGCGCTGGTGCCGATTCCGGCGCGCGTGCCGGTCGGCCAGTATACGGCGGAAACCTATCTCATCCGAAACGGGCATGTCGTGGCCGTCGCCACGCGCGAGATCAGCATCGGAAAATCGGGATTCGAACGCTTCGTCGCGCAGGCGGCCCAGGATTATCCCGCGCTCTACGGCTTGGCCGCGATCCTGGCCTCGCTCCTGATGGGCTTCGGTGCGGCGCTCGCCTTCGGCCGCGTCAGGCGCTGAGGCGCAAAGCAGTCCAGAATGGATGCAGCGGCCGCGACTCCGGCAACGCGGTAAGGAACTCCTTAACCAGCGTCGACTAAGTCCGCCGCATGGGCATGCACGACCGGATCGTATCCGCAATCACCGCGGGCGACGCGATGGAACTCGGCCGCGTTCTCGAGATCAACGGCGCATCCGCGCAGGTCTCGCTCGACGGCCATATGATGACACTCGTCCGCAAGGCGAACGGGGTCGGCGCACCGCCGGGCTCGATCGGCAGCCACGTCAAGGTCCGCGTCGGAAATCGCTGGGTACTGGCCCAGATCCGCAGCCTGCGGCTGGCACAGGCGGATAGCGACCTTGTGCTCGGCATGATCGATTTTGTCGGCGAGGGTGCCGACGTCAACGATCGGCTCGCCAATTTCCGCCGCGGCGTGACCTTGCTGCCGATGCCGGGGGCCGCGCTGCATGCGGTCGCCGAGGACGAGCTGCTCACCATCTTCGCACCGGACGAGCGCGCGCACATCCAGGTCGGCGCGGTCTATCCGTCGGGCCAGGTGCCCGCCGCGCTCTATGTCGACAGCCTCCTCGGCCGCCATTTCGCGGTGCTGGGATCAACCGGCACGGGCAAATCGTCCGCGACCGCGCTGATGCTGCACCGCATCTGCGATTCCGCACCCAACGGCCATATTCTGATGATCGATCCGCACGGCGAATATGCCGCGTCGTTCGGCGCCAAGGCCGCCACGTTCGACGTCACCAACCTGGCTCTGCCTTATTGGCTGATGAACCTGGAAGAGCATGCGGAAATCCTGCTCAATTCCAGCGGCACCGATTATCAGACCGACCGCGATGTGCTCGCCAAGTGCATCCTCGCCGCGCGCGCCAAGCATCGCGGCGCGGAGGGCATGAGCCGGCTGACGGTCGACAGCCCGACCCCATATCTGCTGTCCGATCTGGGCGCGATCCTGAATGCCGAGATGGGCAAGCTCGACAAGGGCGGGATCGGCGCCGGGCCCTATATGCGGATCAAGGCGCGGTTCGAGGAAGTGAAGTCCGACCCGCGCTACGGCTTCATGTTCTCCGGCATGATGGCGGGCGATACGATGGCCGACGTGCTGGCCAAATTGCTGCGCCTGCCCGGCGACGGCAAGCCGCTGGGCATCATCGACCTGTCGGGCGTGCCGTCCGAAGTGACGGCGGTGGTGGTCGCGCTGATCGCGCGGCTGCTGTTCGATCACGCGATCTGGTCGCGCGGCGACGAGCAGCATCCGGTGCTGCTCGTCTGCGAGGAAGCGCACCGCTACATCCCCGCGACCGACCGCGCCCCGGCGCGCGCGGTGCTGGAACGGATCGCCAAGGAAGGCCGCAAATATGGCATTTCACTCGGCCTGATCACGCAGCGCCCGAGCGACCTGGCCGAAGGCGTGCTGTCGCAATGCGGCACGATCGTCGCGATGCGGCTGAACAACGAACGCGACCAGAAACATGTCCGATCGGCCGTGCCGGAAGGCGCGCGCGGGCTGATCGACGCGATCCCCGCCCTGCGCAATCGCGAGGCGATTCTGGTCGGCGAGGGCGTGCCGATTCCGATCCGCATTTCGTTCGATCCGCTCGACCAGAGCCAGCTGCCGGCGTCGCACGACCCGGTCTATAGCGAAGCCTGGAAGCGCACCGGCGGCGAGAAGGACCAGCTGGAGCGCACGATCAAAAGGTGGCGCGCGCAAGGGCGCTAGGCCGATCGCCGGCGCTCCCCCGGCGTCCCCAAGAGAAGCCGTCTTCCCATCCGCCGCAGCATCATTGCGGCGGCACGCGAATCCCATTAGTCCGACAAATACTGGGAGGCGCAAGGTTTCATGCTCGGATTTCCTGTATCACGGCGCCGTTTCGCGCGCTGGCTGACAGCTTCGCCGCTGCTGCTCGCGGGCACGGGCAAGAGTTTCGCCGCCTGGAACAATGTCGACACGCCCCCGGTCTTCGCCAGCATCGAGCCCGCGAAGATCCGCCCGATCGCGCAACGCGCGCAGATCTTCGCCTCGGGCGAGGTGCGGCTGCTCGACGGGCCGTTCGCCGAGGCCCACAAGGCGAACCTCAATTATCTGAGGCGGATCGACCCGGACCGGTTGCTCCACACGTTCCGGTTGAATGCGGGCCTGCCGAGCGACGCAAAACCGCTGGGCGGTTGGGAAGAGCCCAAGGGCGAGTTGCGCGGCCACTTCACAGGCCATTACCTCTCCGGCTGCGCGCTCGCCTTTGCGGCGGGCGGCGATGCGGACATCCGGAAGCGCGGCGATCATGTCGTCGCGGTCCTCGCCGAATGCCAGCGCGCGCTGGGAACGGACGGCTATCTCAGCGCCTTCCCGCGATCCTTCTTCGATCGGCTGGCCGCGGGTACGGAGGTTTGGGCGCCGTTCTATACGCTGCACAAGATCATGGCCGGGCTGCTCGACATGCACGAGCATGCGGGCAACAGCCAGGCGCTTGCCGTCGTCACGGGAATGGCGGGCTGGACCGACGCCTGGACCGCGGCGCGCGACGAGGCGGCGATGCAGAAGGTGCTGGAGGTCGAGTTCGGCGGGATGAACGACCTGCTCTACCGGCTTGCGGCGACGACGGGCGACGCGCGCTGGATCGCGGTCGGCGACCGTTTCACCAAGAAGCGCGTGTTCGAGCCGCTCGCGAACCAGAAGGACATGCTGCACGGGTTGCACATGAACACGCATGTGCCGCAGGTGATTGGCGCCGAGCGGCGCTTCGAACTGACGCGCGACGAACGCTTTCGCGACGTCTCCCAATTCTTCTGGCAGACGGTGACGCAAACCCGGACCTATGCGACCGGCGGCGCGAGCAACAACGAGCATTGGCTGACCGAACCCAACCATCTCGCCGTGGAATGGGAGAACGGACACGACCATCAGGAATGCTGTTGCTCGTACAACATGATGAAGCTCGGCACGATGCTGTTCAGCCGGGATCCGCAGGTCGCGATCATCGATTATTATGAGCGCAACCTGCTCAATCATCGGCTGGGCGCGATCCGGCCGGACACGGGCCTGACGACCTATTTCGTGTCGCTTGCGCCGGGCGCTTGGCGGACCTGGGGGACGGACGACACGACCTTCTGGTGCTGCAACGGGTCCGCGCTCGAGGATTTCTCGACGCTCAACCGCATGATCTACGCGCATGACGATCATGGCCTGTGGGTCAATCTGTTCATCGCCTCGAATCTCGACTGGAAGGCGCGGGGCGTGCGGCTGCGGCAGGAGACCAGCTTCCCCGCCGCGCCGCGAACGGCGCTCCGGATCGAGGCCAGCGACGGCAGGCCGTGGACGCTGCGGCTGCGCATCCCCGGCTGGGCGGGCACGGGCACCGCGGTCAGGATCAACGGCAAGCCGCTCGATGCGCTGGCCGCGCCCGGCGGCTATCTGCAGATTGCGCGGACATGGCTCGCGGGGGACCGGATCGAGCTCGAGATGCCGATGGAGGCCCGCTGGGAGGTTTTTCCGGATCGGCCGGGCGTCGGCGCGCTGGTATACGGGCCCGTTGTCCTGGCGCAGCAACATCCATTGGGGGCCATTCCCGCGGATCTGATCCACGAACAGGGCCCCAAGCTCGAGAAGCTGCCCGCAATGGCCCCGCCGGCCGCATTGCCCTACGACCTGCCCCGTCGCCTGACGCCGACCCCCGGAAAGCCGCTGCATTTCGCGGCCAATGCAAATGGGCAAAAAATCGAGTTCCGCCCGGTCAGCGAAAGCCAGGAGCGTTATTCGGTCTATTCGGCCATCCTATGAGGCCGAAGCCCCGCGTCGGCGGATGCGGCACGTGCTAAAGCTTGGCCCGATTCCGGCGTTCTTCCCCATGGGCTGGGGAGTGCGTCGTGAATATCGGTATCCTGACTTCGACCAATCCCCAGTTGCGGCAGCAAGCGGCGACCGACGGCTCGCCGCAGGAGGCCAAGACCGGGCCAGCGGGAGCACAGACCGCTCCGATCGCGCCGCCCCGGCCGCGCCCCATCGTCAATGTCGCGCCGTCGATCAGATTCGCGTCTCTGCGCGCGGCGCTCGATGCCCGGATCACGGCGGATGTTTCGTCCGGCCAGCTTTCGCCGGGCGATGCGGTAACAGTCGGACAGGCGCTCGATGCCATCGACAGCGGGTCGCGCCGAGGCGCCCCTCCGCACGTTGCGTTGAGTTATCTGGCCACGATCGATCGTGGAACACTCATCGACCGTTTCGCGTGACCGCCCTGACACTGTAGCTTGCGCTGAGGCAATTCGGCGCTGCTTTGCGGCGGATTGACGTTTCGTCCGCGAAATCTGGCAAGCCGGTGTCGGTGGAATCGGGATGATCGGCGCCAGACTGGTCGACAGGCTGCGGCGGCAAGGGCAGGAAGTAACCGCGGCGGCGCGTTCGACCGGATCGACATCGTCACCGGCGCAGGGCTATCGCTCGCCATGGTCGACTGAAGCAGAACGAGCGGCCACGGCTTGCGCCCGCACGCCGCTTCCCGCACTGAAGGACGATTCTCGGCAAGCGGGATATCGGGTTGGAACAACTGGTTCTCCGCTACGGCGTCATCGCGATCTTCCTGGGGGCGGGAATCGAGGGGGAGCCGTTCGCGATCGCGGGCGGCGTGCTGGCGCAGCGGGGCTGGATGCATGCCTGGTTCGCGGTAGCCGCAGCGATCGGCGGCGCGATCGCGGTGGACCAGTTCTGGTTTCATCTGAGCCGCTATTTCCGCGACAACCGGATGGTGCGGCGCGTGATGGACCGTCCCGCTTTCGCCCGCTCGCTGGAATTGATCGAGCGCTATCCGGTGCGCTTCGCCTTCCTGTTTCGCTTCGCTTACGGTCTGCGCGCCGTCGCACCCGTGGCGATCGGCACGTCGCGCGTTTCCGAACGGCTGTTCGTGCCGCTCGACATAGTCGCCGCGATCCTGTGGGGCGCGGCTTTTACCGGCGCGGGCTATCTGATCGGCCCCGCCTTCGAACGCGCCGAGGCGCATTACGGCACGACGATCGGGATCGTCGCGATCTGCCTGTCGGCCGCCGCCATCGCGGTCGCGCTGCGCCCGGGCAAGACCTAGCCGGTCGGGGCGGGAGGAACCATCGCGCCGGGTAACGATTGCTGCCGGGAGGAGCAGGTCATGCCCGAAAACGTGCGCGTTTATCCCTTGTCCGGACGTCCCTGGATCAGCGCGCTGATCTTCTTCCTGATCGGGCTCGCGCTCGTGATCGGCGGCATGTGGCTGGTCGTGTTGGGCGGTTCCTTTTACTATCTGCTGGCCGGCATCGGCGTCGCCGCGACCGGCGTGCTTCTGTATCTGAAGCGGATCGAGGCGCTATGGCTTTACGGCCTGACCCTGCTGGCCACGATCGTCTGGGCGCTGGCCGAAGCCGGCCTGAACGGCTGGCGGCTGGAGCCGCGGCTGGTCGCACCCACGGTGCTCGCGGTCTGGCTGCTGCTGCCCTGGGTGCGCAAGCGTCTTGGATCGCCCACGGAAGCCGCGCGAAGAGAGGGTGCGGTGACGCGGTACGCGCCCCTCGCGGCGGCGATCCCCGCCGTGATCGCGATCCTGGTTCTGATCGTCGGCTTCACGCAGCGCGACGGGGTGGACGGCGTCGCCACCGCCGCGCGCATGCCGGCCGGCCCCGACGCGGCCGTGCCGGATTCGGATTGGCATTTCTACGGACGCACACCGCTGCAGGACCGCTTCTCACCGTTGGCGCAGATCACGCCGCAGAATGTGAGCCAGCTCAAGCTCGCCTGGATGACGCGTACCGGCGACACGATCCGTCCCGGTGAGGACAAAGGCGGCACCGACGCCGGGCACGAGTTCAATTTCGAGAATACGCCGATCAAGGTCGCGGACACGCTCTATCTCTGCACCGGGCATAGCTGGGTGGTCGCGCTGGACGCGGCGACCGGGCGCAAGAAATGGGTGTTCGATCCGCGCGCCAATACCGCGCCCGACGTCTATCTCGCCTGCCGCGGGGTGGCTTATTACCAGGCGCCGCCGGGACGTTCGACCGAATGCCCGCGACGCATCATCGCGCCGGTGCTGGATGCGCGGATGGTGGCGCTGAACGCCGATACCGGGAAGCCGTGCCGCGACTTCGGACAGAACGGCTTCATCTCGCTCACCCAATATCTGGGTCATGTCCCGGCCGGCTTCCACTTCGTCACCTCGCAGCCGCTGGTGGTGCACGACCGCGTGATCACGGGCGGCTGGGTCTATGACAATCAGGCGGAGAACGAGCCGTCGGGAGCGGTGCGCGCATTCGATCCGGTGACGGGCAAGCTGGTCTGGGCGTGGGATCTGGGCAATCCGGCGCAGGTCGTGCACCCCGGCCCCAACGCCGTGCTCACCCGCGGCACGCCCAACGCCTGGGGCACCTATTCGGCCGACCCGGCGCTCAACCTGGTCTACCTGCCGCTCGGCAATGCGACGCCCGATTATTATGGCGGCAACCGGCGCCCGTTCGACGATGCCTATAGCAGCTCGGTGGTCGCGCTGGACATCACCACCGGCGCGCCGCGCTGGCATTTCCAGACCACGCATCATGACGTGTGGGACATGGACATTCCGGTCGGCCCGTCGCTGGTCGACCTGCCGATCGGCGGCAAGATCGTGCCAGCGCTGATCCAGACGACCAAGCGCGGCGAATTCTTCATGCTCGACCGGCGCACCGGCCGGCCACTGGCGCAGGTGACCGAGAAGCCGGTGCCGCAGGACCATGTGCCGGGCGAATATCTCGCCGCGACCCAGCCCTTCTCGACCGGGCTTCCCTCGGTCGCGCCCAAGACGCTGACCGAGGCCGACATGTGGGGCGCGACCCCGTTCGACCAGATGGCGTGCCGGATTGCCTTCCGCCGCGCGCACTATGAGGGGCAGTTCACCCCGCCCCAGCTCAAACCGACAATCGTCTATCCCGCGTTCGACGGCGTGATCGACTGGCACGGCGCGTCGATCGATCCGGAGCGCAAGCTGCTGATCGCCAACGCCAATTACATTCCCTTCATGATCACGATGAAGCCGCGAGGCCCGTATGAGCGATCCGGCGCGGTGCCCCCCTGGAACGGCCAGGGCAACGAGCCCAAGATCAAGCCCGGCCTCGTGCCGCAATATGGCACGCCCTATGTCGGCATGGTCCATCCCTGGCTGAACGCGATCGGCGTTCCCTGCCACGCACCGCCCTGGGGCACACTGACCGCCATCGATCTCGTCACGCGCAGGATCGTGTGGTCGCACCCGATCGGCACGACGCGCGATACCGGCCCGTTCGGCACGCACGTCAACCTGCCGCTCAAGACGGGCGTGTTCAATATCGGCGGCAATATGGTGACGCGCAGCGGGCTGATCTTCATCGGCGCGACCGCGGACGATTATCTGCGCGCGATCGACGAGAATACCGGCCGCGTCCTGTGGCGCGCACGCCTGCCCGCGGGAGGCCAGGCCAATCCCATGTCCTATTCGATCAACGGCAAGCAATATGTCGTGATCGCGGCGGGCGGCCATAGCGGGCTCGGCACGCGCAGCGGCGATTATGTAATGGCCTATAGTTTGTGAAACGCGCGGGATCGGCCGCCCGCGCGGACATCACAACAAGGGCAATTTGGGGCCGCCGGGCAGCATCTCCAGCAATTCGGGCAGGAGCGAGAGCACCAGCAGACTGGCCATGCCGATGTTGAAGGCGCGGAGCGCCACCGGGCTTTTCAGGTAGCGCTTCAGCACCAGGCCGAACCCGGCCCAGAGCGAGAGGCTGGGAAGGCCGACGAATGTCCGCACCAGCACGATCACCGTGATGTCGCCAACGAGATGCGCGGGCCGCGCGAAACCCGCGAGTGCGCCCAGCGCGATCGCCCACGCCTTGGGGTTCACCCACTGGAAGATCGCGGCATCGACCACACGGAGGGGCCGCCCGCCGGCCTTGACCTCGCGCAGGCCGTCCGACCGCGCGATGCGCCAGGCCAGCCACAGGAGATAGAGTGACGAAACGATGTGGAGCGTGGTGTAAAAGCCCGGCAGACGGCTTGCGACATTGGCGATGCTGAACCCCAGCAACGTCGACATGATCGCGCTGCCGACCGCAATGCCGATGATATGCGGCGAGGTGCGGCGAAACCCGTAGGTGGCGCCTGACGAGAGCAGCATCATGTTGTTCGGGCCCGGCGTGATCGTTGCGACCAGACAGAAGATCGCGAGCGGAATCATCGTTGCGAACGGCATCATGCGGTAGCGTCCTTCGGCGGAATGATCTTTCCGCCATGAGCCGGGAAGCTTTCGCCAGACAGCAACAGTCCGATACGATTTCTTCGAACTGTACTGGCACGAGAGGCGGTACGGTGTGAACCGCAGCCCAGCCAACCAAGCGACGCGGGCCTGCGCCTGAGCTTGCGCCCGATCGAATCGAGGCGCATCTGGCGGGCATGTCCCAAGACGCCGACAAGCAGGCCGCAGCCCTCGCCGCGGCGGATGAGGTGAAGGACGGGATGTTGGTCGGCCTCGGCACCGGATCGACCGCGTTTTTCCTGATCGAGGAGCTGGGCCGGCGCTTCGCAAGCGGCCTCGAATTCCGGGCAGTCGCCACCTCCATCGCCAGCGAGACGCAAGCGAAGGCACTCGGCATCCCGGTTCTGCCCTTCTCCGAGGTGGCGCGGATCGATGTGGCCATCGACGGCGCGGACGAGATCGACCCCCAATTGCGCGCGATCAAGGGCGCGGGCGGGGCGATGCTGCGCGAGAAATGTGTGGCGGCGTCGGCGGCGCGAATGGTGGTGATCGCCGATTCATCGAAGCTGGTGGCGCAGCTTGGCACCACGATGCCCGTGCCGTGCGAGACCCTGCCGTTCGCGGAGGCCTATGTCGGCCGCGCGCTGGCGGATCTTGGCGCGCGCGTGATGTTGCGCGAGAAGGATGGGGCGCCCTATCGCACCGACCAGGACAATCTGATCTTCGATTGCCATTTCGGCCCGATCCCCGATCCGGCAGCGCTTGCCGCACGCCTGTCATCGATTCCCGGCATGCTGGGCCACGGATTATTCGTGACCGAGATCGACGCCGTCTATTGCGCGAAAGATGGTAGCGCTACCTTTACGAAGCGTAACGAGAGGAGCTAAAGGCGGCCTGCCTTGTTTGAAAGCTTATCTGCGCACGGCCAACGTTGCGCTGCCGTTCGTATCGGGTCTATCGGCCCTCCTGCCTGAATAGACCCTCCAAAGAAGGGAATCACATGTCGACCAGCACTGCCTCCTCCAACGTTCATGAGGACGGCTCGCCCGAACGGCTTGGCATCGATACGATCCGCACCTTGTCGATGGACGCGGTTCACAATGCCAAATCCGGACATATCGGCACGCCGATGGGCCTGGCGCCGGTGGCTTATACTTTGTGGTCGCAATATCTGCGCATCGATCCGGACAAGCCCGACTGGCCCAATCGCGACCGTTTCGTGCTTTCGGTCGGCCATGCGTCGATGCTGCTTTATTCGCTGATCCACCTCGCGGGCATCCGGGAGATCGACAAGAACGGCAAGCTTTCGGGCCAGCCCGCGGTCAGCCTGGACGACATTCGCAATTTCCGTCAGCTCGGATCGAAGACGCCGGGCCACCCCGAATATCGCCATACGACCGGCGTCGAGACCACGACCGGTCCATTGGGCGCGGGCTGCGGCAATTCGGTCGGCATGGCGATCGCCGAACGCTGGCTGGCGGCGCGCTACAACAAGCCCGGCTTCACGTTGTTCGACCATGACGTCTACACGCTGTGCGGCGACGGCGACATGATGGAAGGCGTCGCGAGCGAGGCGGCGAGCCTGGCCGGGCACCTCAAACTCTCCAACCTGTGCTGGATCTACGATTCGAACCATGTGTCGATCGAGGGCGGCACCGACCTCGCCTTCGACGAGGACGTGGGCAAGCGCTTCCAGGCCTATGGATGGAACGTCATCCACGTTGACGACGCCAACGATTGCAAGGCGGTCGCGGCGGCGATCGAGACGTTCAAGAAAACGGACGACAAGCCAACCTTCATCGTGGTGCATTCGATCATCGGTTTCGGCAGCTCGATCGCTGGCACCGCGAAGGCGCATGGCGAGGCCATGACCGGCGACGACATTCGCGGCACCAAGAAGGCCTATGGCTGGCCCGAGGATTCGCAATTCCTGGTGCCGGACGGCGTTGCCGAGCGCTTCAACGCGGCGATCGCGGGGCGTGGCAAGCCGCTGCGCGAGGAATGGGAAGCCATGCTCGCGCGCTACAAGACCGCCGAGCCCGCGCTGGGCAAGGAACTGGACGCTCTGCTGTCCGACCGGCTGCCCGATGGCTGGGATGCGGACATCCCGACTTTCCCGGCCGACGAGAAGGGCATGGCGTCCCGCGACGCGGGCGGCAAGGTGCTGAACGCGATCGCGCAGAAGCTGCCCTGGCTGGTTGGGGGATCGGCCGACCTCGCGCCCTCGACCAAGACGCTGATCGACAATGGCGGGTCGTTCGAGGCGGACAATTATGCCGGCCGCAACCTCCATTTCGGCGTGCGTGAGCACGGCATGGGATCGGTGGTCGACGGCATGGCGCTGTCGCACCTCCGCTCCTACGGCGCGACCTTCCTGGTCTTTTCCGATTATATGCGCCCGCCGGTCCGGCTGGCCGCGATCATGGAACTGGGCGCGATCTTCGTCTTCACGCATGATTCGATCGGCGTTGGCGAGGATGGACCGACCCACCAGCCGATCGAGCAGCTGGTTTCGCTGCGCGCGATCCCCGGCCTCGACGTGATCCGCCCGTGCGACGCGAACGAGACCGCCTGGGCGTGGCGCGTTGCGATCCGGAACAACAACCAGCCGACCGCGCTCATTTTCTCGCGTCAGGCTTTGCCGACGCTCGACCGCGAAAAATATGCGAGCGCGGAAGGACTGACCAAGGGTGCCTATATCCTGGCCGGGCCCAGCGATGGCGCGCCCGAGCTGCTGCTGATCAGCGCGGGCAGCGAGGTTTCCCTCGCGGTTGCGGCACATGAGAAGCTTGCCGAAGCGGGCGTGCGTTCCCAAGTGGTGTCCATGCCCAGCTGGCATCTCTTCGAACAGCAGGACCAGGCCTATAAGGACAAGGTGCTGCCGCCCAGCGTCACCGCGCGTCTGGCGATCGAGATGGGCAGCGAAGTGGGCTGGGATCGCTATGTCGGCCTCGCCGGCCGCACGATCACGATGCACAGCTTCGGCGCCTCCGCGCCGATCGCCAAGCTTCAGGACAAGTTCGGTTTCACCGTCGACAATGTGGTGAAGACCGCCAACGACATGCTCGGGAAGGGCAAGTAAGAATGACCTCTCTGCTCGAACAGCTCCGCGCCAGCGGTCAGGCCCCGTGGCTCGACTTCGTCGACCGCAAATTCCTCAACGAAGGCGGGTTGAAGAAGCTCGTCGCCGAGGACGGCGTGACCGGCGTCACCTCCAACCCTTCCATCTTCGAGAAGGCGATGGGCCAGGGCGAGGCCTATGACAGCGAATTCAAGAGCTTCGTCGAGGCCAATCCGGGCGCGAGCGTGACCGACACGTACGAGGCGCTCGCGATCAGCGATATCCAGGCGGCATGCGAGACGCTGCGCCCGGTCTATGACAAGACCGGCAGCTATGACGGCTATGTCAGCATGGAAGTCTCGCCCTATCTGGCGAACGGCACGCAGGACACGATCGACGAGGCGCGGCGGCTGTGGAAGCAGATCGACCGTCCCAACCTGATGATCAAGGTTCCCGGCACACAGGCGGGCGTGCCCGCGATCCGGCAGCTGATCGAGGACGGCATCAACATCAACGTCACCTTGCTGTTCAGCAACGACGCTTATGTCGCGGTGGCGATGGCGTTCGTCGAGGGCCTCGAGGCGCGCGTCGCCAAGGGCCAGCCGATCGACAAATTGGCGAGCGTGGCGAGCTTCTTCGTCAGCCGTATCGACGCGCAGATCGACAAGAAGATCGACGACCGCATCGCTGCCGGCGACAAGGAGGCGGATGCGCTGAAGGCGCTGCGCGGCAAGGTCGCGATCGCCAACGCCAAGATGGCGTATCAATGGTATCTCGATTTCGTGAAGTCGGACCGCTGGCAGGCCCTCGCCGCCAAGGGCGCGCAGCCGCAGCGGCTGCTGTGGGCATCCACCGGCGTCAAGGATCCGGCTTTCCCAGATACGCTCTATGTCGACAGCCTGATCGGACCCGACACGGTCAATACGATTCCGCCCAAGACGATGGACGCGTTCCGCGACCATGGCACGGTCGCGCGCACGCTCGACGCCAATATCGATGAGGCGAAAAAGGTGCTGGCCGAGGCCGAACGGCTAGGCCTCGACCTCGACGGCGTCACGACCAAGCTGGTCGAGGATGGCGTCAAATTGTTCGCCGACGCCGCCGACACGTTGCTCGGCGCAATCGCCGCCAAGAAGGACAAACTGGCGGGCGACAAATTGAACGGGATGGAGCCGGCGCTGCCGGAGGCTCAAAAAAAAACAGTAACTGACAGCCTCGAGAAGGCGCGCGCGGCCGCCTGGTCGCGCCGCCTGTGGGCCAAGGATGCAAGCGTCTGGACGGGCGGCGACGAGGCCAAGTGGCTCGGCTGGCTGGCCGCCGGCCAGGGCCTGCAGGTCGATTTCGCGCAGCTTAAGAAGGTCGCCGAGAAGGCGAAAGGCCATAAGGACGTGGTGCTGCTCGGCATGGGCGGCTCCAGCCTTGGGCCCGAAGTGCTGGCCGAGATCATCGGCGCGGCGCCAGGTTACCCGACCGTCCACGCGCTCGACTCTACCGACCCCGGCCAGATCAGGACGGTCGCATCGCGGATCGACCCCAAGGAGGCAATGTTCCTGGTCGCATCCAAGTCGGGCTCGACGATGGAGCCCGAGCTGCTGCGCGAATATTTCTGGGAGCTGTCGGGCAAGGACGGCAGCCGCTTCGTCGCGGTAACCGATCCGGGCTCGAAGCTCGAGAAGGTCGCCAAGGATCACGGCTATTTCGACATCTTCCACGGCGATCCCGCGATCGGCGGACGCTATTCGGTCCTGTCGGTGTTCGGCATGGTGCCGGCGGCGATGATGGGGATCGACGTCGAGGACTTCTTCGCCAAGACCGCGCCGATGGTGCAGGCGTGCGGCCCCGACGCGCCGCCCGCGCAGAATCCGGGCGTGCAGCTGGGCGTCATCATGGGCGAGGCGGCCAATGCCGGCCGCGACAAGCTCACCATCCTGACCACGCCCGAGCTGGAGCCGATCGGCGCCTGGCTGGAGCAATTGCTGGCGGAATCGACCGGCAAGCATGGCAAGGGGATCGTGCCGGTCGATCTGGAGCCGCTGAGTCCGGCCGAGGATTATGGCGCGGATCGCCTGTTCGCAGTGCTAAGCTTGGATGGCGACGAGGACGCCGATCTCGACAAACATGTCGCGGAGCTGATCGCGGCCGGCCAGCCGGTGGTGAAATTCACGGTCGCGGACAAGGATCTGATCGGCCAGGAATTCTTCCGCTGGGAGATCGCGACCGCGATTGCGGGCGCGGTGATCGGGATCGATCCGTTCGACCAGCCCGACGTCGAGGACGCCAAGATCCAGACGCGCCAGCTTATCGATGCCTATGAGAAATCCGGCAGCCTGGCACCGGAGAAAGCCTTCCACGAGGATGCGGACATCGCCTTCTTCGCACCTGGCGATCATGGCTTCGCGCCAAGCGATCCGGTCGAGATTTTGCGCACGCATTTCGCGAGCCTGGAAGCCGGCAATTATTTCGGCTTCCTCGCTTATATCGAGCGCAACGACGAACATGAGGAAGCGATCGCGCGGATGCGCGAGGCGGTGGTCGAGGCCAAGGGCGTCGCGACCGTCGCCGGCTTCGGCCCGCGCTTCCTCCATTCCACCGGACAGGCCTATAAAGGCGGCCCCAAGACGGGCGTGTTCCTGGAAATCACGCGGACGCCCGATCCCGACGTGACCGTGCCCAACCACCGCGCCAGCTTCGGCACGGTCCAGCTGGCGCAGGCCCGCGGCGATCTGGATGTGCTAGCCTCGCGCGGACAGCGCGTGTTGCGCGTGCATCTCAAGACGAACGATCTCGCCAAGCTGGAAGCATTGGTCGCCAAAGCGCTTGAGCAGTGACGTCGCGTGAACCGTCATACTCGACTTGTTCCGGCATCCACCCATCCGCGGGGGAACCCCGTGTGAGCCAGTGGAGCCCGGAACAAGTCCGGGGTGACGTAGTAGGGCTGGTGGAAGTTTCTCCAGACAGGAGCTGAAATATGCGGATCGGAATGATCGGGCTTGGCCGGATGGGCGGCAACATCGTCCGCCGGCTGATGCAGAAGGGTCATGAGGGCGTGGTCTATGACCGCGACCAGCCGGCGATCGACAAACTGGTCGCCGAGGGCGCGACCGGCGCATCCGATCTCAAGGACATGAAAGCCAAGCTCGGCAAACCGGCGATCTTCTGGTCGATGCTGCCCGCGGGCGAGATCACCGAAGACACGATCCAGCAGCTCGCCGAAATCTGCGAGCCGGGCGACATCATCATCGATGGCGGCAACACCTTCTACAAGGACGACATCCGCCGCGCGAAGGCGCTGCGCGAGAAGAACATCCATTATGTCGATGTCGGCACGTCGGGCGGCGTCTGGGGGCTCGAACGCGGCTATTGCATGATGATCGGCGGCCCCGAGGATATCGTCGATCAGCTCGACCCGATCTTCGACGCGCTGGCGCCGGGGCTCGGCACGATCCCGCGCACGCCCGGCCTTGAACTGGCCGACGGCCGCTCGGAAAAGGGCTATATCCATGCCGGTCCGGCAGGCGCGGGCCACTTCGTGAAGATGGTGCACAACGGCATCGAATATGGGCTGATGCAGGCCTATGCCGAAGGCTTCGACATCCTGAAGTCCAAGAAGTCGGACAAGCTGCCCGAGGACGAACGGTTCGACATCAATCTCAAGCATGTCGCGGAGGTGTGGCGGCGCGGATCGGTGATCTCGTCCTGGCTGCTCGACCTGACCGCGATCGCGCTCGCCAAGGATCCGATGCTCGCCCAATTCTCGGGCAATGTCGCGGATTCGGGCGAAGGCCATTGGACGGTCGAGGCGGCGATGGAGGAAGCGGTACCGGCCAACGTGCTGACCGCCGCCCTGTTCGCGCGCTACCGCAGCAGAATCGAGCATACGTTCGGCGACCAGATATTGTCGGCGATGCGCTTCGGCTTCGGCGGGCACGTCGAGATTCCGCAATAGATTGGATGTCGCCGACCGCCACAAGCCGGCATGCCGGGCTTGTCCTGGCATCCACCCAATCACCCCCACCCTGCCCGCCTGAGGTACGGTGGCCCCCGGAACAAGCCGGGGTGACGGAGGGAAGTGAATGGCTGCAGCATTGAAGCAGGCACCGTCCGCGACATTGGTCATCTTCGGCGGCACGGGCGATCTCGCGCGGCGTCTGCTGGTGCCCGCGATCGTCAACCTGTGTGGCGACGGGCTGATCGGCGACAATCTCGACATCATCGGTATCGGATCGAGCGAGGGCGGCGACGAGGAGCTGCGCAAGGGGCTGGACGAATTCGCACCCAAGGGTGCGGGCTGGAAGGCGCTGCGCAAGCGCATCACCTATCTGCAGGGCGACTTCACGCAGGCCAGGGTGTTCGAAGATCTGAAGGCCAAGCTCGGCAAGGCGGGCAATGTCGTCTTCTATCTGGCAACGCCGGCCAAATTCTTCGGACCGATCATCGAAAGCCTCGCGAAGGCCGGGCTGATGGCAGAGAAGAAGGGCGCGTTCCGCCGCGTCGCGGTGGAAAAACCGTTCGGGCACGATCTTGCCTCCGCGAGGGCGCTTAACCGGCAGATATTGGCGGTGGTGGACGAGGCGCAGGTTTACCGCATCGACCATTTCCTGGGGAAGGAAACGGTCCAGAACATCATGGTCGCGCGCTTCGCCAATCCCTGGCTCGAGGCGGTATGGAACAACCGCTATATCGACAGCATCCAGATCACCGCCGCCGAGACGGTCGATGTCGGCACGCGCGGTGCCTTTTACGACGCCACCGGCGCGCTTCGGGACATGGTGCCCAACCATCTGTTCCAGCTGATGGCGATGGTCGGGATGGAGCCGCCCAACGACCTGTCCGCGGACTCCATCCGCACCGAAAAGGCCAAATTGCTGAGCGCGGTACGGATTCCGACCCGGGACGAGGCCGAAAAGGACGGCGTGCGCGGCCAATATGCGGATTATCGCAAGGCGGCCGATGTCGATCCCAAGAGCAATGTCGAAACCTATGTCGCGCTGAAGCTCTGGATCGACAGCTGGCGCTGGGCCGGGGTGCCATTCTACCTGCGCACGGGCAAGGCGCTGAAGGCGCGCGATACCGAGGTGGTGGTGACGTTCAAGCCGGTCCCGCTGGCCCTGTTCCGCGACACGCCGGTCGCGCAGTTGCCGCCCAATCGGCTGATCCTGCAATTACAGCCCAACGAGGGGATCGACCTGGACTTCATGGTCAAGAAGCCCGGGCCGAAGATGCAGGCGGTGCCGGTCGCGCTCGACTTCAAATATGCCGAGAAATTCACGATCGGCGGTCGCACCGGCTATGAGACCTTGCTCTACGACATGCTGATGGGCGACCAGACCCTGTTCCAGCGCGCCGACCAGATCGAGGCGGGCTGGGCGGCGGTGCAGCCCTTCCTCGACCTCTGGTCGAAGAGCAAGGCCAAGGTCGAAATCTACAAGCGCGGATCGGACGGGCCCAAATGCGCCGCCGAGCTGATCGAACGCGACGGACGGGAATGGCACGCAATCGCATGAGCCTGAAATTCGCCATCAGCGACGTCGACGGCACGCTGGTCAATCATGACAAGAAACTCACCCAGCCCACGATCGAGGCGGTCGCGCGGCTGCAGGCGGCGGGCGTTCCCTTCACGATCATCAGCGCAAGGCCGCCTTCGGGCATTGCCTTCCTGGTCGATGCGCTGAAGCCGACCGGGCCGGTGGCGGCATTCAACGGCGGGACGGTGATCGCACCGGACGGATCGATCGTGGAGCGGCACACACTGGACCGGGCCGCGGTCGAGCAGAGTTTCGAGATTGCCGCGCAATCGGGCGCGACGCCGTGGATTTTCGCGGAGGGGCGCTGGCACATCGTCGACCCCGGCAATCCCCACGTGCCGCACGAGGTGCTGGCATCCGCACAGCAGCCGATCGTCGCGACCGACATGACGCCCCTCTATGGCGACGTCGACAAGCTCACCTGGGTCAGCGACGATCAAGATCTGCTGATCGGCCTGCAGGCGAAGATGCGCGCGGCCTTTGGCGGCATCGCCACGATCGGCATGTCGCAGACTTATTATCTCGACCTCACCCATCCACTGGCGAACAAGGGCGAAGGCGTTGCCACACTCGCGCGCATCGCGGGTGTCGATCTCAAAGAAGTCGCGGTGCTTGGCGATCAATATAATGACGTGCCGATGTTCGAGCGCGCCGGGATCACCATCGCGATGGGCCAGGCGCCGGAACCGGTGAAGGCCAAAGCGACTTATATATCCACCAGCAATGACGAGGATGGTGTCGCGCACGCGATCGACACGATCCTCCTGCCGATGCTCAAGGGGTAAGATGAAAAAGCTGATCGCCTTCGACCTCGACGGAACTCTGGCGCTCAGCAAACAGGCCCTGGACGATGAAATGGCCGGGCTGCTCGCCGCGCTGACGCAGGTGGCGATGGTGGACATCATCTCGGGCGGGGATTGGCCGCAATTCGAGAAGCAGGTGGTGAGCCGCATGCCGGCGTCCGCCAATCTCGACAATTTCATCATCCAGCCGACCACGGGCACCAAGCTCTATCGCCATCGGGATGGCGTGTGGGACGCGGTCTACGCCGAACTCTTCAGCGAGGATGAAGGCAGGCTGATCCGGGAGTCGCTCCAGAAAGCGGTCGAGCAGGCGGGTTATGCGCACGAACAGACCTGGGGCGAGCAGATCGAGGACCGCGGATCCCAGATCACCTTCTCCGCGCTGGGCCAGCAGGCGCCGCTCGAGGCGAAGGACAAGTGGGACCCCGACCACGAAAAGCGCAAGAAGTTGCAGGCGATCCTGCAGGGGATGCTACCAGACCTGTCGATCAATATCGGCGGATCGACCTCGATCGACATCACGCGCAAAGGCGTCGACAAGGCTTATGGCCTCCGAAAACTGAGCGAGACGGTGGGGGTGGAACTCGACGCGATCCTGTTCCTGGGCGATGCGATCTTCCCCGGGGGCAACGACTATCCCGCCAAGAGGCTGGGCCTCGACACGGTGCGCGTGCGCGACGTGCAGGAGACCAAATCGGTCATCACCGGCCTGATCGCCTGCCTGAAGGCGTAACTGCCCGTCCGATCCCGGCTTTCGTCGGGATGACGACGTGTTACAGACGCGGAATGAGCAAGCTTCCGGTCATCCTCGCCACTGGGTTCACGCGCGAGGTCCGGACCGTCGGCGTACCCGACGTGGTGGCGATCGCGGGCGGCGGGGTCGCCGAGCGACTGGAGGAGCGGCTTAATGCGGCGGCGCGTGACGGCGCGGCCGGCATCATCAGCTATGGATTGACCGGCGGCCTCGCCGACGGGCTGAAGATCGGCGACTGGGTGGTCGGCAACCGGATCGCTGGCGCGATCGATCACGAGTGCGATCCGGCCTGGCGCGACGCGATTGCCGCACGGCTGCCGGGCGCGCGGATCGGCGGCTTCTTCGCCGACGGCCGCATGATCGACACGATCGCGGAGAAGCGCGCGCTCGGCATCGACCATGACGCGCTCGCGGTCGATATGGAGAGCCATGTCGCGGCACGCGTCGCCCGGGAGCATGGCCTGCCGTTCGCGATCGCGCGGATCGTCTCCGACGAGATCGACCATCTGCTGCCGCATGCGATCACCGTGTCGATGCGGCCGGACGGCGGTTTCGACCGCACGCGCATGCGCGCGAGCCTGGCGGCCGAGCCGGCGCAGATGCGCGACGTGGTGCAGACGATGGTGCAGTTCCTGATCGGCTTTCGCGGGCTGCGGCGCGGCGCGGCCGCGATGGGTGAGCGGATGGCCTTTCCGCACTGACCATCACCCCGGCGAAAGCGGCGCGATGAGGCTATAGCGTGTCGAGCGCCCTTCGGCCGAGGCCAGGATCGTCGCTGAAGAAGCCATCGATACCGGTGCGAACATAGGCCTGCATCTCCGCCACCGATCCGGTTTCGTTGCGCGCGGCGGCGCCATTCGCGTCCTGGAAGTCCGCCGCGAGGAAGTAGTTTTCGGGACGGAAGGTCCAGACATGGACGAGCAGCCCGGCGTTGTGCGCGTCGGCGACGAGGCTTGTGGGCGCAGCCAGTTTCCGGTCCGGCCCAAGCGGGATGACCGCGCGCGTCGGCGGCGCGATCACGTCGGCATATCTGGCCACATCCGCCAGGCCCGCGGGGGTGATCATATCGGCATAGCTCGGTCCGTTGCCGGCCTTGACCACATCGGCCGGCCTGCCCGCGCCGGGGTCCACCAATTGCATCAGCCGCATGCCGCCGCGCCGGCCGAGCTTTGTGCGCAGATATTTGAGATTGGCGATCTCGAACGATTGGATCTCCAGCGGGCAGCGGCGGACATAATCATGGGCCGCGAGCGTGGCGAGGAAACGGTCCTCGAGCGGCAGGCCGACGCCGGCGAAATAGGTCGAGTGCTTGAGTTCGGGGACGAGCCCTATCAGCCGCCCGCGCGCTGCCGATTCAGCGGCTGTGAAGTCGATAATCTCTTCCCAGGTCGGCACATCGAACTGGCCGTTCATCGCCGCATTGTGCGGGCGAAACTGGGGGAGCCGCTCGATCGCGCGCAGCGTCTTCAGCTCGGCGAGCGTGAAATCCTCGGTGAACCAGCCTTCGACGCGCTGGCCGTCGATAACCTTCGCCGTCTTGCGGCCGGCGAATTCGGCGCGCTGCGCGACGTCGGTCGTGCCCGAAATGTCATTCTCATGCCGTGCGACCAGCACGCCGTCTCTGGTGATGCACAGATCGGGCTCGATATAATCGGCCCCGTCCATGATCGCCTTGACGTAGGAGGCAAGCGTGTGTTCGGGCCGCAGCGCGGAGGCGCCGCGATGCCCGAATACCTCCACCCGGCGCTCCGGCGGGGCGCCGGGCGCGCCACCGGCACGCAAGGCGACCGCCGCAGCACCCATGATCTTGACCGCCTCCCTGCGGCTCAAGCCGATCATATCAGAAACCGATCGAGAAGGTCAGGAACCATAAGCGCGGCGCGACCGGACAGGAAGAATGGCGAACCTTATTCATCCCGATTTGCTGCAGTGCAAGATCGGCGGCCAAGGCTCAATGCGAGTTTGCTGACGGGTGCGTGTCGGTTTCGGGGCGCGCGAACTTGTTCGCGAAACGCCGTCGCCTGGTGTTGGTAAAAGGCTGTTAACGAAAAGAAATTATGGGGAGACCCAAAGAGGCACTCTGGATACCCCCATGTCCACCGACCAGACCATCATGCGAGCAGCCAAGATGTCGGGCGAGCTCGGCATCCGCACGCTTGATCTCCAGGCCGATATTTCCGAGCTCGCGACGCGCGTGACCGAGCAGGCATCGACCATCGCCACCATCCGCGGCGAGGCGGTCCGGCTTTCCGAAAACGGCCAGAATGTCGCCGGCGCCGCGCAAGAGGCGCGTGCGAACGCGACCGCCGCGCGCAGCGTGATCGACGATTCCAACCGCCGCCTTTCGGGCGCGACCGCCAACGTGCTCGAGCTGATCGATCAGGTCACGCACATCCACGCGGGTCTGGAGGCGTTCACCAACGCGCTGTCGACGGTCGGCCGCGTCACCGGCGCGATCCGGGACATTGCGAGCCAGACCAACCTGCTGGCGCTGAACGCGACGATCGAGGCTGCGCGTGCCGGCGACGCGGGACGCGGCTTCACGGTCGTCGCGAGCGAAGTCAAGAAGCTGGCGCAGGAAACCGCGCAGGCGACGCAGACGATCGAGAATTCGATCGTCGCGCTGTCCGGCGAGGCCGACCGCATGCTCCACCGGATCAATGACGGCACCGCCAAGGCGCGATCGGCGCATCAGGGCGCGCAGGATATCGAGACTCTCGTGGAGCGGCTGGGTTCGCTGATGCGCGGCCTGTCCGACATCAGCGACAGCGTCGCCGACCGGATCGGATCGATGGTGGCATCGGTCGACAACGTCCATGCCGGGCTGGGCGCGCTGAGCGCGACCTCGGCCGACAATGCCGCCGGCCTGCAACGCCTGTCCGACCGCGTTACCGGCGTCAGCAACGACACGAACGAATTGCTGCAATATTTTGCGCACAGCGGAACCGAGATTCCGGATTCGCCCTATATCCGCTTCGGCCTCGCCGCCGCGCAGGACGTGTCCGCCAAGCTGGAGCAGGCGCTTGCGGATGGACGGCTGAGCGAGGCCGATCTGTTCAGCGCCGACTACAAGCGCATCCCCGGCACCAACCCGCCGCTCTACACGCATCCCGCGCAGCCGTTCGTGGTCGCGGCCGCGCGTCCACACCAGGAAATCGCGCGCGGCTACAAGGGTTTCTTCGGTATGACCTTCACCGATCGCAACGCCTTTGGCGCGGTCGCCATGCCCGAGCGCGCGCAACCGCAACGGCCCGGCGAGGACGACTGGAATGCGGAACATGCGCGCCAGGGCATGATCTTCGAATATCAGGACACGCGCGAGCAATGCCTGATCGAGGAGCCATTCTCCATCAAGGCCTATCGGCGCGGCGTCGCCGGCGGCGGCGTGGTGCTGCTGAAGCAGGTGATCGCGTCGATCCATGTGCGCGGGCGCCACTGGGGTATATTGCAGTTCGCCTACGAGGATCAGGGTTGACCGCCCGGCAGGCGCGGACGGCGCGATCGTGGGCATGACCGGACGTTCGGATCAGGCGCGGTTTCATACGCTGGACGGACTTCGCGGCCTCGCGGCAGCGGCGGTGCTCGTATCGCATGTCGCGCCATCGATCTCGGCCATAACCGTGTTGCGGAACTGGTATGCGGTCGACCTGTTCTTCATGATTAGCGGCTTCGTGCTGTGCCGCGTCTACGAATCGCGCTTCGCACGCGGGCTGACCGCCGGCCAGTTCATGCTGCAGCGATATATCCGGCTGTATCCGCTCTTCGCGCTCGGACTTTTCCTGGGACTGGCTGCCGAGATGCTCGCGGTGCTTGCGCATCAATCGCTGTTCGACGGTTGGCAGCGTGCCACAGCGCTCGCCACCGGGCTCGCGATCCTGCCCTCACCGACGATGTCGGCCACTCCCGAGATCATTCCACTGAACGCCGTCGGATGGTCTCTTTTTTTCGAGCTGGTCGCCAACCTCATATACGCCATTCTCTGGCCGCGTCTGAGCAAGCGCTGGCTATTGCTGATCGTCGTCGCCTCCGCAGTCGATCTCCTGTGGTCCGCGCAGCACGGCACGAGCTTCGGCGGAACGAGCTGGAGCACGTTCTGGGGCGGTTTTCCGCGCGTAACATTCTGCTTCTTTACCGGAGTTCTGATCGCGCGGATTCTGCCCGGGGCAAGGCACAGATCGAGCTTGGCCTGGTTTCCGTTGTTGCTGCTCGTCGGGCTGCTGTTCATTCCATGGCGCGATGGCGATACGCGCGACCTGTTGGTGATGATGCTGGTCTTCCCGGCACTCATTGCCTTCGCCGCGAGCGTCGAGCCGCCCCGGCCCGGGCTTTTCTCTGTCGCCGGGCGATTATCGTATCCGGTCTACGCGGTTCACTATCCGCTTTACCTCTGCCTCACCCATAGCCTGTCGATGCTCGCGCTGGCGCCGGAGTCATTGGCGCCCTGGAGCGGGCTCGCCTTCACCGTAGGGGTCTGTGCTTTCGGCCATGTGCTCGATCGTGGTTATGACGCGCCGGCACGGCGATGGCTGACCGCAATGGTGGGTACGCGACGCGAGGCCAAGCCGGCGGCGTGCCCTTAAGCCAAGCCCGGCTGACGGATCGGTAAGGGCCGGTCGCGGTGGCGGCCGGCCCCCCCGAGGCGCCTTGGGGGTGGCGCCTCAGAAATCCTGCGGCGCCAGCCCTGGGGCCCTTCCGCCGCCGCAGCATAGAGCCGCGTCTCGGGGCAATTGATACACAAATGAAACGATCGCGCTAGAGGCTGTTTTTGTGCGCTTTTTTTGCGCAGCATTTGCCTGCTCGCAGGCAGTGGCTCAGGCGGCGACCGGAACCGCCCGGCCGGCGGACGCGGCGGCTTCGAGGATCGGCACGAAATCGGCCGCGCTGAGACTGCACGCGCCCACCAGCAACCCGTCCACACCCTCGATCGCGCTGATCCAGGCGGCATTGTGCGGATTGACCGAGCCCCCATAGAGAATGCGCGTCTGTTGCGCGGTAGGGCCGTAGGATCGGACGAGGCTCGCCCGGATGGCGCTGTGCATCTCCGCAATCTCGAGTCCGGTCGGCGTCCGCCCCGACCCGATCGCCCAGATCGGCTCGTACGCGATCACCATCCGTTCGGGCATCACCGCCGCGGGCAGGGATGCGCAGACCTGGTGTGAGATGAGCGCGGCCGCATCGCCCTGGCGCCTTTGCTCGGCGCTTTCGCCGACGCAGATGATCGGGATCAGCCCCGCACAGACTGCGGCGGCGGCCTTCGCGCTCACCTGCGCATCGGTCTCCCCGAGCGCGCGGCGTTCGCTATGGCCGACGATAACATAGGCCGCGCCGAAATCGCGCAGCAGCGCCGGCGAGGTCGAGCCCGTATGCGGCCCCTGAAGCAGATGGTGGCAGTCCTGGCCCCCGACGCCAAGTCTGGGCGCCGCATCGCGCGCCGGGCCGATCAGCGGGAAGGGCGGGCAGAGCGCGACATCCACGTCGAGCCGGCCAGCAGCTTCGTCAACCGCGCCCAGCTCACCGAGCGGGCCGCGGCTCGCAACCATCTTCCAATTGCCCGCGACGAGCTTGCGGCCCATCGTCAGGCTCCCGCCAGCCGCGCTTCCAATGCCTCCTGCTCCCGCCACAAAGCGGGCGGCAGGCTCTCCTCGAACCCGGCGAGATAGTCGCGGCTGAGCGCGGCTTCCTCGCGCCAGACGCGCGGATCGACGCTGAGCAGCAGATCGCGATCGGCATCGGAGAGGTCCAGCCCGTCAAGATCGAGCGCGGCGGCCGCGGGGAGGCGGCCGATCGGGGTATCGACCGCGTCCGCCTCGCCCTCGATCCGCTCGACGATCCATTTGAGCACGCGGACATTATCGCCAAAACCCGGCCAGGCGAACTTGCCCTGGTCGTTCTTGCGGAACCAGTTGACCAGATAGAGGCGCGGCAAGCGGCCCGGATCGGACTGGGCGGCGGCGCCCATGCGCAGCCAGTGCGCAAAATAATCGGCCATGTTGTAGCCGCAGAAAGGCAGCATCGCGAACGGATCGCGCCGCAACGTGCCGATCGCGTTTTCGGCGGCGGCGGTGCCTTCCGACGCGATGTTCGCAGCGAGATAGACGCCGTGCCGCCAGTCGAAGGCTTCGGTCACGAGCGGCACCGCCGAGGCGCGGCGCCCGCCGAACAGGATCGCGGAAATCGGCACGCCCTCGGGCGAATCCCATTCGGGCGCGATCGCGGGGCATTGTTCGGCCGGCGCGGTGAAGCGGGCATTGGGATGCGCCGCAGGCGTGCCCAGTTCGGGAGACCAGCGCCGGCCCTGCCAATCGGTGAGCCCGGCCGGGGGCACGGGCGTCAGGCCTTCCCACCAGACATCGTCTTCCTCGGTGAGCGCGGTGTTGGTGAAGATGCAATTGGCGTGCAGCGTCTCGACCGCGTTGCGGTTGGTCGCGGGGCCCGTGCCCGGCGCGACGCCGAAGAAGCCCGCCTCGGGGTTTATCGCGTAGAGCCGCCCGTCCTGGCCGAAGCGCATCCAGGCGATGTCGTCGCCGATCGTCTCCGCCTTCCACCCGGCGAGCGTCGGCTCGAGCATCGCCATGTTGGTCTTGCCGCAGGCGCTGGGGAAAGCGGCCGCGATATAGTGGACCTGGCCCTTGGGTGAGGTCAGCTTGAGGATCAGCATATGTTCCGCAAGCCACCCGCCGTCGCGCGCCATCACCGACGCGATCCGAAGCGCGAAGCATTTCTTGCCGAGCAGCGCGTTGCCGCCATAGCCCGAGCCGTAGGACCAGATTTCGCGCGTCTCGGGATAGTGGACGATCCACTTTTCGTCGTTGCAGGGCCAGGCCACGTCGCGCCGCCCGTCGGAGAGCGGCATGCCGACGCTGTGGACGCAGCGCACGAAGAAACCGTCCTCACCCAGCATGTCGAGCGCAGGCGTGCCCATGCGCGTCATGATCTTCATCGACAGGACGACATAGGCGCTGTCGGTAATCTCTACCCCGACCGCGCTCTTGTCCGAGCCCAGCGGCCCCATGCAGAACGGAACCACATACATGGTGCGCCCGCGCATCGACCCCGCAAACAGGCGGCCAAGATGCGCGCGCGTCCGTGCCGGATCGCGCCAATTGTTGGTTGGGCCGGCATCCTCCTCGCGTTCCGAGCAAATGAAGGTGCGGCCTTCGACCCGCGCGACATCGCGGGGATCGGAGCGCGCGTAGAAACTGTTGGGTCGGATCGACGGATCGAGCCGTACGAGCGTTCCCGCCGCGACCAGCCGATCGCTGAGCTCGGTCCATTCCGCGTCGGAGCCGTCGCACCAGCGTATCTCGTCGGGCTGGGTCACAGCGGCGACCTCGGCCACCCAATCGAGCAACGCCCGGTGCCGGGTCGGCGCGTCGGCGGCGGGTTTATCAGGCCGTTCGGCCAGCAGCTGATCGAGCATGAATACGCCTCTCCAGACACGCTATTCGCTTGAGCATCGCCTAGGCCGAGTTGATGAGGATAAACAAATTCGAATAGCGCATAGTCTATAAGCTAAGGCTATAAGTCGGTTCATGGCCGAGCCGTTTGATCTCAACCTGCGCCACCTGCGGGCGCTCGGCGCGATCGCAGAATGCGGCAATATCAGCGGAGCGGCACGGCTGGCCGGCCTTTCGCAACCGGCCCTGACGCAGGGCCTGGCCAAGCTCGAGGCGCAATTCGGGACCGCCTTGTTCGACCGCCATCCGCACGGCATGACACCGACCGCGACCGGCAAGAGGGTGCTCGCGCGCGTCGCGCGGGCTATGGCCAAATTGACCCGCGCAGTGCGCGCCGGTGCGAAGAACGGGCGCACCACGCGCCCCGAAACCCGCCTCACGAGCGCGCAGGTGCGTGGGATGCTGAGCCTGGCGGAGACGGGCAGCTTCGTCGCGGCGGCGGAATCGGTCGCCCTGTCCGAGCCGGCGCTGCATCGCGCGGTCAAGGAACTGGAATTGCTGTGCGGCACCGCGTTCGTGGAGCGGCGCGGGCGCGGGGTCGGGCTTACCGCGGCGGGCCACAAGCTCGCGCGTGGGCTGGCGCTGGGCGTCGCCGAGCTTTCCGCGGCGCTGGAGGAGAGTGCGGACGAGGGCGGGCGGCTTTCGATCGGCGCGATGGCGCTGTCGCGTTCGTTGCTGCTGCCCGCGACGCTCGCGGCGGTCTCGCAAAAGATGCCGACCGCGCATATCGACGTGGTCGAGGGCTCCTATCTCGAACTGGTCGAATTCCTGCGCGGCGGCACGCTGGACGTTATCATCGGCGCCTTGCGCGTCGATCCGCCGCGCGACCTGCATGAGGAGCCGCTCTTCACCGACCGGCTGACCGTGATCGGCCGCGCCGGCCATCCACTGGCTGGCAGACATGCGGGCTTTCACGACCTGACGCTTTATCCGTGGATCGTCGCGCGGCGCGCATCGGGGCTGCTCGACCGCTGGCAGCAATTGTTCGACAAAGCGGGGATGGAACGACCGGTGGCGCCGATCCAGTGCGGGTCAGTGGCGCTTATCCGCGGCATGCTGGTGCGAAGCAATTTCCTGACGCTGCTGTCGCCCGACCAGGTCCGTGCCGAAATCGATGCAGGCCAGTTGATCGAGATACGATCCGATGCACCCGACACCGCGCGCACGATCGGTGCGATCACGCGGCGCGATTTCTACCCCACCAAATTGCAGCGGCTGTTCCTGGAGGAGTTGCGCGCGGTGGCGAAGGCACGCTCGGTTCCGCAAAATGAATAGTATGATATAATCCGGGTCCGGATCGTTGGCGGCGGGGCATTGCCGGTAGGCGGGCCGGGTGCCAAGACACGGCCCCGCCCGCGCAGCCCACAGGACATCATGCCGGCTTCGAGACGCCCGCTTCTTCTCATGCTCCTTGCGCTGACGGGCGCCACGCGGCTCGCCGCCGGGCCGCCTTTCGTGACCGACGACCCCGAGCCTACCGCGCATGGGCATTGGGAGGTGTACGGCTTTGCGGCTGGCAGCCATGTGCCGGGCGAGACGGACGGTGCCGGCGGCCTCGACATCAATTATGGAGGTGCGAACGACCTCCAGCTCACCGCGGTGGTT